>Ga0222712_10000244_pt1 | contig 77160 bp, 49 predicted proteins | sample C33_657DmetaG_FD_165043 | JGI IMG/M metagenome (GOLD analysis project Ga0222712, IMG submission 165043) | Estuarine water microbial communities from San Francisco Bay, California, United States - C33_657D | ecosystem: Environmental > Aquatic > Marine > Unclassified | place: USA: California... | reverse complement strand
TCTTCTCTCCTCTTCCGTTCACCCCCTCGATCGCCGCACGCGCGATCGCGCACACCCGTCGACGCTTCGCTCGATCGCGATCGCCCTCGATCGCGCGCGCGCTGAACACCAATTCGAATCGCGCGAATGTGTCTTCCCCGCCGAGGCGCGTCGTCGTCGTCGTCGTCGTCTGTCGGACGTCGATCGCGCGAATGACGAACGTTCGTGCGCTTTCGCCGCCGAACGCGCTCGCGCGATCGCGATTGAAGCGCGCGCGTCGCGAACGCCTCTCGACCGCGGTCGTACGCGATCGATCGCGCGTCGTCGAGGGCGACGCGCGCGCGCGGTCGACGTCGTCGACGACGTCGGTCGACGCGCGCGTCGTTCGGGGTTATGAGATTCTCGGACATTGTATACGACGATCGATGGTTGCGATGTCCATGAGCGTCGAGAATGATTTTGTGGTGTGGGGTTCTCGGACATTCGGGTCGTACGGTCGGTCGATGGACGTCCCTGGACGTGCGTCGACGACGAGCGTCGGACGGAGGAGGAGGGGTCGGCGTGACGCGTCACGACGCAAGAAATGAACCACACACCAAAGACTCGACGTCGACGAGTGACGACGTGACGACTCATGACTCAAGAAATGAACCACACACCAAAGACTCGACGTCGACGAGTGACGACGTGACGACTCATGACTCAAGAAATGAACCACACACCAAAGACTCGACGTCGACGAGTGACGCCTGTCGACGACCGCGGGGCGACGCGTGGACGACGCGCACGCACGGGAACGACGACATAAATCCTTCACGTTCGGACATTTCGCGCGTACGCCGATCTATCTAAATACGCCGACGAGAGCGTCATCATCGCCCGCGCGCGCGCGCGTCGTCGTCGTCGTCGACGGACGTCGGAAGGCGACGCGCGTCGAACGCATCGCGCGCGCGCGCGCGCGCGGGCGTTGCGACCGAGACAACGAGCGAACGAGAGATGATCGCACGGGACGCGATGCGGGCGAAAGCGACGAAAGAGTCCGTGGCGAGACGGGCGCTGGAGGAATTTGAGCCGCAGATCGCGAATCACGTGGCGAACGGCGGCGACCCAGACGCGAGACGCGTGGTGGAGAAACATTTGATGCGGCTTCCTAGGCAATACGGGATGGATGTGAGCTATTTAGAGGATATTTTGGCGCACGCGGAGATTTTGGCGAAAGCGGAGAGGGACGCGAAGGAAGGGACGACGCGGTCGGGGGTTTGGTGCCACGCGCGGGAGGTGGACGTGCCGCGAGGGAACGACGGGTGCGATGCGATGGATGATGATGAGGATATCGATCCGAATGGGGTGATGATCGCTCGAGCAGATGATAGATCAGCTTTGCGCGGTCCGACGTTCGGGTCGAGCGTTACTTTGAACACGATGGGCGAAGGAAGTAGCGGGCGCGGCGAAGGGGCGAAGGCGCGAGGGACGTACGAAGTATCGGTGAGCGCCGGGAATAAACCGCGACTACTCTCGCGTGTTTCCGCGTGTCTTTTCGAAGTTGGGCTGAACATCGCTGAGGCGCACGTGTTTTGCACTGACGATGGGCTCGCGCTCGACATCTTCATCGTCACCGGTTGGAAGCCCAACGACGCTGCGACGCTGACGAAGAGCATTCAAGCAGCGCTCGACGCGACTGAATTCGACGATAGAGCAAAATCAAGTGGAGACAATGGGACAGCGACCTCGGAAGGGCGCATGTCAAATCACGCTGGCGAACGTTCAAATGTGGGCGTCGTCACCATAGACGGCGGTGAGTGGGAACTCACGGAGAAGCAGCTGGTCTTCAACGAAAAGATTGCCAGTGGTGCCTTTGGGTTGCTGTATAGAGGGAGCTACTGTGGACAGGAGGTCGCGATTAAAGTGCTGAAAAGTAACGTCGCGGACGGGCCAGTGTCCGATACGTTGCGGGAGTTTGCGCAGGAGCTTAATATCCTACGCCGAGTACACCACAAGAACATCCTGCAACTCATCGGCGCGTTGACAAAGGGTAAAACGTTGTGTTTAGTTACTGAATTCATGCATGGTGGAAACTTACTGCAATACGTGCAAGAGCACGCACCGTTGAAACTTGGTGACATTGTGCGCTACTCCTTGGGCGTGGCGATGGGGTTAGATTACTTGCACAAGATTAACATCGTTCATCGGGATATCAAAACGGCGAACATGTTGTTGGATGAGAACCAAGTTGTGAAGATCGCCGACTTTGGCGTCGCTCGCGTACAGGCGGGTGACGGCGTGATGATGACTGCGGAGACTGGGACCTACCGTTGGATGGCCCCTGAGGTCATCGCCCATCAGTTTTACAATGAAAAGTGTGACGTGTACTCATACGGCATCATGGTCTGGGAGCTCGTGAGCGGCGGCGAAGTACCGTACCCTGGATACACCCCACTGCAAGCCGCCGTAGGCGTCGTCCAGCGCGGCCTACGCCCGACGATTTCCCCTGGTTGCAATTCGGTGATTGCTCAAGTCATGCAATACTGCTGGCTCGCCGACATGAACGCCAGACCCGGGTTCGAGCAAATAATAGCGCTCCTGCGGAACATACAAGTTCCGCAGGAAGAACCGGGTAAACACGGCTTCTTCGACCGCTTACGGTCTGTAAGCTTCAAAAGCAAAAAGTGATGTACCTTGTGTATTAGCCCGCTCGCGCTCTCGTAATTTTAATTTAAATGCAACGCTTCGGACGCAACCGCCCTCATTCATCACCGCGTCTCGACGCGCGCGCGCGATGCCCACCCCCCGCCCAACCAAACCTCCCGACAGCACCGCTTTTTTCCGTCTCATGAACCCAGAGCTGTTCTACGCTCCTCCCCGCGCGTTCGTCCTCGTCGGCGCCGCCGTCGTCGCCGTCGCGTGCGCGAACACCGCCCGCCTCGTCCTCTTCCCTTCGCCCGCGCGCGCGCGCGAGGACGCCGACGACGACGACGACGACGAGTGATGTCCTCTTACGCACGTCGCCAACCGCGCGACGCGATCGCTGAAGTCCATCGCGTCGCGCCGACGCGAACCGCCGCGCGGCGCGCGTTGTAACACCAACTGTGTCTCTTCGTGATGATTTACGGTTCACGACTCGTCATCGAGCCCCTCACCAGAGCCTCGACCACGCCCTGTTCGATGCGCGCGCGTCATTCGCGCGCGATCGAACGCATTCGCGATCGATCGCGATCGCGCGAACTCGACGCGCGCGCGCGATGTCGATGTCGATCGCGAACGCGAACGCGAGCGCGCTTTCGGTGTTCGCGCCCGAGATCGCGGGCGATGACGCGCGCGCGATCGCGGCGGCGGGCGAGCGAGCGGGCGCGGCGGGCGAGCGAGCGGTGAAGAGGCGCGCGAGCGCGTCCTCGGCGTGGCGCGCGATCGCGAGCATGACGCAAGCGTACGCGTTGTTGATAATCGTCGTCATCGGGGTGAACGCGCTGGCGCGAGCGTTTCAACCGCGCGCGTTGGATTTGAGCCCGGAAGGCATGGCGCTGGTCGGCGGCGTCGATCCATCCGTCGTGGCGCGATCGAACGCGAGCGCATTCGCGATGCGACAGAGGAATGAGCGACGATCGAATGGAGGAGGGTCGGTGATGAAACACCGCGCGAGAATGGCGATTCGTGGGACGTTTAACGGCGCGGCGTGGGCGACGGTGGGAACGGCGCGGGGCGCGGCGGCGTTGGGGAACGGCGCGGTAGCCCTCGCCGTGAGCGTGCTCGAACGCGTTGGGTGCGGATTCGTTGTTGATATTGTCTCCATGGTGGCCAACGCCGCGAGTTCATCGGTGTCCAACGCGGTTTGGTTAGTCGGGTTCGCTGCGGCGCCGGCGGTGGATTACGGTTTGGCGCCGTTGTATGAGTTCGTCTACGACGGTCTTGAGCCGTTATACTTGACTTTCGTCGTTGGTACGATGGAAAAGTTTGAAGACATGACGTTCGCGCTCGAGCAAAATCTCGCCGCGGTGTTGGATGAACGAGTGTTGTCGAGAATTCGCTACCCTTTGCACGTGGTGTTGAATCCTTTCAAGTGGCCGATGGGGGTTTACGAAACGATCATCTATCCTGCGTACAATTTCGCCGCCTATCCCGAGCTTTATGATTACCTGCCCGAGCCCGTGCCTCCGGTGGTTAAACGTACGTTTGGTGATCGGTGCCGAGCGAGCGCATGGGGCGAATGGACGGCGTGCAGCGTAGAATGCGGAGACGGATTCAAAGTTCGCGTGAACCATTGCGGCAAACGCGAATGGGCGCGTTGCTGGGGCAATGGTATCATCGGTTGTGATGGGAAGTGCAACAGCGGGCGATCCAGCGATTGTAACGGCATTTGCGGCGGCAAAGCGGTGATCGATAAGTGTGGAACTTGCGGAGGAATGAACTTTGGACTTGGTTGCGATGGCAAATGTTTCAGCGGCAAGCGCGAGGACCTTGCTGGTAACTGCTGCGACGGGTCTGCCATCAGCTCCAGCGGTATGTGCTCCGTTGAGGCTGACGTGCCAAGTCATCTCAAGGCTGCAACCACTGCAAACGGAAAAGTACGTGCGAGCGTCGTGCCGAAAAAGAAGCCATCTTGGATTCGACGCATCTTCAACGTGTGCAAGTTTACGATCTTACTCGTATTGCGAATTTTGATCCTCGTCGTTCGCTTCATTATTTTGACAATCGTCACGACGTTGCGCACGTTTGTCTTCGTGTTCTTCCTCGTTTTCTCGGGCGCGATGTTGAAATTGCTCGGCACCATGACGCTTGGATTTGTCGTTTTGGGCGTGGTTGACAAAAAAGCCCAAGAGAACGTGGCGGCAGCGTTGAAGAGTACCGTTCCTTTCATCAGCGCAGACAAGGTTGCCGAAACATCTGATAGAGCGAAGTCGAGCGCGAAATCAGAGTCAGAGAACGAAACTCACACGTACAAGGAGCGCGCCGAGACTGCTGTGAAGCAGCTCATTACGCTTTTAAAACGCGCGGATGAAGCACCGGGCACCGCAAAGCACTATGCGATGTGGTTGTACCGACGCACTCAAGTTCGCTTTCAAACGTTAGTGCCCTTAATATTGTCTTATTTATCTGACAGCACCGCGCCCAAGGCGGAAGACGTCATCAAGGCTCGTGAAGAGTCGGAAAATGCAAGATTACGAGCGGAACAGCTCGCCGCCGAAGTCGCCAGGCTTAAAAAGCGTGTGAAGATTACGGAGACGTCCGAGGCTGAAAAAGCCCAGGCGCTGGCCGCGGCTACTAAAGCTCAAGAAGACGCCGAGAGTGAGAAACTGCGCGCGATAAAAGACGCCGAGAAAGCTCATAAAGATGCCGAGAAAGCTCTTGTGGAGCTGGAGCGTGTTAAAGCTGAAGCTCTCAAGTCTCAAGCCAGTGTGGCAAAAGAATTTGATTCGATTCGCGCCGCCGAACAAGCTCGTGCCGAGGCCGAGCAAGCTCGAGTCGTCGCAGAACAAGCTCGAATGGAAGCCGAACGCACTTTGAAGACAGTCCGACAGGAAGCCGACCGTATTCGTGAACATGCGGAGAAGCAATATATGCTCGCTGTGGCTGAGACGTCCGATGCTAAGTCTCAAGTCGCGCTCTTAGAAAAAGAAGCAGCTGATGCTCGAGAAAAAGTTTTGCGAGAGTTCAAAGTTGCCGAAGCGAATTTACAGGAAGCGCACGCGAAGGTGCAAGAGTTTGAAGCCGCAAACTTAAAAAACGCGGACGTCTTAGTGAAGGATCCGTCGGCGATGCAACACATGAGAGAGTATGCCGAAAAGCTCGTCGCTTTCTTCACGAAACGTAACGCGGACGCTCTCGCAGCGGCGAAGGTAAACGAAGTATCTGAGTATGTGGCGCACGCCAAAAAAGGCGACTACGCCGCTGTGATCGAAACTCGGGTGAATGCGGGCGGCGCTCTTCCAACGGACGTGGTACAGAGATTCACGAGTCTTCGCAAGTATCGCGCTCGAAGAAACAGCGTCATAGTGCTGGTGAAACTCTCTCGAAATCACCCCGATGATGCGACTCGTCGGCGATGTTACGAGGCGCTGATCAAGCTGGCAAATAGTTCTGCGTCGAGCGTTCAAGTTCTCCTTCGATGCGAAGCTATGTCTAATGCGATGCTGGACGTCCTCGAGTGGTCGTGTGGAACAGCGGATGAGAATGGCGCGCCATACGAAGCGATGGAATTCTCACACGCCATGGTTTCAAGCAAGCATGTGGTGCGAAATCAAGTGCTGCGCTCTCAGATTTCAGATCCCGTGCACGCACGATGCGTTTTAGCCATTCTCAAAACAGTGCCGCACAACCACAGCATTCAAGGCATCGGGCTCGGCACGCTGTGGCAACTTATCCGAATCTCTGGATACGGCGCCGAGATGCAAAGCGCGCTGCTCGCCGACGGGCTGATTCGTCACATCGTTGACACGTGCGTTCCTGCGAACGATAACATCGAGTTAGCTCGAGTCGTGTGCGGTTGCGCCCTCGCTCTGGCGACGCAAAACGAAAGCGTCCAGAAGACGATGACGCTGGTGCAAATGCCGCAGCTCTTGGTTGCGATCTTATCCAAGCACAGCTCGATTGATTACCGCGGCGAATTCACCAAGTTGGGTCCGTGGCTCACGGCGAAGTGACCGTCGTCAACGACTGACCGGTCGCGGGTTCGTAAAACTATGTATTAACAGACACCGACGTCCACTGACCTTCGACATCCTCACACCGACGCCCGTCACCGTTCGTCGCGCCGCGGTGTCGACTATCTTCCGCGTCGACGCCGCGCTATCTATTCGTCCTCCCTTGTCGTCGCTTCTCTCCACCCGTTCGACGTCGTCGGGTCAACGCGCGCATGACGGATGACGCGTTCGCGACTCCCGCGTCGCGTGACCCCAGACGCTCCGCGAGCGAACTCTGGGACATCGCTCGCGCGCACTATCGTGACGTCAAGCATTCGCCTCGCTCGTCGTCCGAATCGCGCGCGCGCACGGAGAGCGATGTTTCTGAAGTCATCCATCGCGCCGCGGCGCTCGCGTCGAGCGCGCGAGCGAACCGCCGACGCGCGACGACGCGGTCGAGCGCCGAGTTCGAGACGCTCATCAGACCTATATTGGACCGTATGCCCGTGAAACCCGAACGCGTGTCCGCAATCGAAGGGCCATTGATGCAAGTGACGAGAATAGATGATGAGACGCTGGACGTGCGCATGACGACGTCGTTCCGAGCGCACTTTTCGTCGTCGCTCGCCGGACCGGGAGACCGACAAATGCTTGCGCTCCCAAATGCGCTCGAAGAGCGAGGACGATTTAACGACAGAGATAGAGATGGCGAAACGAGCGCGAGCGATGGAGGTTGGAGCGGCGCTCGAGGTGGGGTGACGATATCAGAAGTAGACGCGGGCGAGTTCGTACCCGGCCGCGGCGGGCGGTACGCGGTGATGACGCCGGATGACAGCTGGCGCACGGTCGTGGACGACGGTGACGATGGCGGTTCTGGCGGTTCTGGAGGAGGCACTGGATTGCGCTCGACATCGCCTGCGATAGGGTGGTACGACGAAGACAGCGCAGAGATGATGCGTCACGAGTTTACGATCAAGCCGGAGGACGTGCGATTGCACGAGCGCATCGCCGTCGGCGGTTTCGCCGAGGTGTTCCGAGGGACGTGGCAAGGCACGGTGGTGGCGGTAAAACAGCTGTTGGAGCGCACGAAAGAAGTTCAGGCGAAATTAGAGCAGGAAGTGGAGGTTTTGGCGAAACTCCGACATCCGAATCTGTTACTGTTTATGGGGTACTGCGCAGATCCGCCGTTGATTTGCACCGAATTTATGCGGCGAGGGAGCTTGCACACGATTTTGAAGCCTGGGCAGGTATTAGACCCGGCGCGCAATTACAACGTCGCCATCGCCGTCGCGCGTGGGATGGCTTATTTGCACTCGAGAACGCCGCCGATCTTGCACTTGGATTTGAAGAGTCCAAACATCTTGGTCGACGACAAGTGGCGAGTCAAAATCGCCGATTTCGGCCTCGCTCGCGTGCGACAGACCACGCAAGTGAGCGCGAAGAGTGATTTCCACGGCACACCGGAATGGATGGCACCCGAGATGCTTCGCGCTGAAAACTACGACGAGCGTGCGGACGTGTACTCCTTCGGTGTCGTGCTCTGGGAACTGCTGACCGCTCGCACTCCGTGGCAGGAATTGCATCCCATGCAAGTCGTCGCCGTCGTCGGCTACTCTGAACGCAAGCTCGAGCTTCCCGCCGTCGTCGCAAACGCCGAGCACGCAATCACGGCCCTGATTACCGAGCTCTTCCACTCGTGCGCGTCGAAATCTCCCGCGGACCGTCCAATGTTCCCGGTAGTGTTATCCCGCCTCGAGCTCGCCAAACCTCGGCTTCGCGACGCTTCGGCTCCTCGGCCGCCGCCTGCGAAATCCTCTCCGCTCGCGCCGCTCAGCGCGCGCGCGCGCGCGATGTCGGACTCATCCTCCGACGACGAGCGCGCGCCTAATCTCGCGGTGCACCTCGAATTCGTCCCATTTCCCGACGTTCATCGCTCGTAGTTCGTAGCTCTCCGTCACGCGGTGTCGTTCGACGTCCTCGCGCGTCCACGCCTCATTCGTCATCACTCCCTTCCGTCATGGCGCAACCGTCGACGTCGCGCAATGCTGATGCGTCCTACATCGAAGGTTCGTCCTCGCGTCTCGCTCATTCGCTCCGATTCGCGTGTCTCGTGCGAATCTCGCGACGCGCGGATCTCTCGCGAAGGGGGAAAAGCGCGCGCCGCCTGGGCGCGCGCGATCTCGGACTGACGCGCGTGAACCCGCATTCGCGACGAGCAGACACGACGCCGATGTACGCCACGTTCGCCAGGGACGTGCGCTTGGGCGTGGGGAGATGGACGACGACGACGCAGGCGCCGTATTTAAAGCGGCTCGGGTCGCCGCCGCGGAGAGACGCGAACGCGAACGCTTCGGTGCGCGAACCAAAGTGGACGGACGAGACGGAGGAGGATGATGCAAATATATTTAGTGATCGAGATGAGACGCCATCGAAAGCGCGCTCGAGTAGGCGCAGAGGGGAGAGAAGACGACGAGCGCTGGGTCGAGTGGAAGACGGCGCGCGAGGCGTCGCTCGAGCGGCGCGAACGAGATGCGCGAGGGCGGCGCGAGCGATAGGAGGGTTTGTGAGCGCACGCGTGACGTTTTCGGAGTTCAAAGTGTTCAAGCTCGTTTCTTTCGTTTTGAACTTGACGTTGAGCACGTTTGAGATACCGAGGCAGATGTTTTTGATTCCGCTCGTCGTCGGTAGGCGACTTCGCGTGGTGCCGACGTGGTTGCTCGCGTCATTTGAGTTGGATGAGCAAAAGCCGAAAGACGAGGCATTTAAGTTCCCAAAGCTGCGATGGAACGCGCTGAAGGTGTGGGAAAACGTAGAAAACGTCGTGAGGACGCAGCGAGAAAAAATGACGCGCACAGAGCCCGTTTTGGTGAACGGCGAGACGGCGGAGCGCAGAAAGCTCGTCGAGGCGCTCATCACGGAGGCGCGGGCGTACGACAAGGCATGCGATTCGGTCAAGGCGCAAGAAGCGCTGGAGAAAGCGCTGAATCTCAGACCGAACGACCCGGTGATTCTCGCGTCGCTCAGTAAGACGTTGAGCGACCGCGTGTTCGACCACGATATTTTTTACAACAAACCACTGGCGCGTAAATTCGCCAAGGAAGCGAGCGATTTCGCAGAACAATCGTTGAAATTCGCGCAAAACGATGCGCAGTGCTACATAGCGCTCGCTGTGGCGAACGCGCGTTTGAGCGTCTTTAGCGAGGCTCGTCAAAAGGTGGAGCTCACGCACATCATCAAGGATAACTTGCTGAAGGCGCTCGAGGTGGATCCGAGGAACGATTACGCCTTGCACATTTTGGCGCGTTTGGAGCACACGATGTCGAACATCAACGGCTTCACGCGATATTTGATAAAGGCGATATACGGCGCCATAGAACCGGCGACGATAGAGAAAGCGGAGCAGTACTTCAGGCAGGCGATCGAGATCAATCCGAAGCGTTTGATTCACAAAGTCGAGCTCGCAAAATTGTTGTTCGAACTCAAACGTTTCGACGAGTCCAAAGAGTTGCTCATGGACTCCATGACTTTAGAGATCGAAGACATCAACAGCGTTCGCACCAGAAAAGATGGCGTCGACCTCATGGTTAAGTTGGACGCGCGCTTACAGCGCACTCCAGGTAGACTCGGGATGATGCGCACGCCGTCGCAGGCGGCGCTCAAGCGCTCCGGTTCGTCTCAAACCGCGCTCGCGCGTTCGGGATCATCGCAAGTCTTCACTCAATCGCCCTCGGCAATATAATTATATAGATAATATAGACTCGCGACGATTCACTCGCGACGTATAACATGTAACTCTGATCAAATATTCTCTCTGAATCGCTCTCGCTCGCTCTCGCTCGGCGACGGTGCCCACCGCGTCAGTCAACGGCGCCAAAACTCTCCACGCACTTTTCCGCGCACGCCGGTGAACATGCCGCCGAACAATAATAAATCCGCGCATGACGCTCGCATGCGCGCGGGAGCGTCGAAGCGCGAACAGGGCGACATGCTCAGCGGCATTCGTGCGGCGTCTGAGCTCCACTCCGAAACCGACGGGCGCATCGACGCCATGCGCGGCATGGCCACCACGGTGTTCACGGTGGAGAGCTTAGGACTGAAATCCACAAAGCGCGCGTCGAACGTGAAGAAGCGCGGGATCGGCAGCTCGGGCCAGCACAGGAAAGGGGTGACGACGGTGCTCGCGCAAGAGGCGACGTACGACGTTGAACGACGGGTGAGAGATGGACGACGACCGTTGATGTCCGCGCCGCGTGGGTACGTCGAACGCGTGCCAGGAGATTTTAAGGATGACGACGAAGCGTTAAGGATGATGCCGGCGCGACCGAGATGGGATTATGAATTAAAGCGTGGTAAGTTGCAAGCGAGAGAGCGAAAAGCGTTCGTCACTTGGTTACGACAAGCGAAAGAGGCGATTATCAGGGCAGGAGGCTACGCCCCGGCATTTGAACAGAATATTGAAGTGTGGCGCCAGCTGTGGCGCGTGCTGGAGCGCGCGGATGTCGCAGTGCTCGTGGTTGATGCTAGGAATCCGATGTTGCACTTGCCGCCAGCGTTGTACGCTCACGTCACGCGTCGATTACGGAAACCGTTAGTCGTCGCGCTGAACAAGATAGATTCCGTGCCTATGGCCGCCGTAGAAGAGTGGGCGGCGCACTTCATGGCGACGCTTCCGGGGATCGACGCCGTGGTTGGGTATTCATCCCGAGACGAAGCGCCCGCGGATGAACGCTTTTGGGACAAGAAGAGTCGCGAGCACGAAGAGCGCGAAACTGCCTCGGTGCGCATGCACCGGTCGTCTAGCATTCCGGTTGGGCGAGCAGCGCTTTTGCGCGTGTGCCAAGAGCTCGCATCGAGCGGCAAGCGCTTTAAAGTGAGCGAAGAGGACGAGCACCGCGATAGAGACGAAGACGAGCACCACGATGACGGCGAAGATGAGTCGGAGGAGGAAGACGCAGAGGCGGAAGAAAACACTCGTGAGGCGCTTCGGGCAGAGATGGAAGAGCACGAGCGCGTGAGGTCGGGAGGCAGAATCATGATTGGTCTCGTCGGGCACCCTAACGTCGGTAAGTCATCCATGGTAAATTCTATTCTCGGCCGAAAGGCGGTAAGCGTCAAGGCCACGCCTGGGCACACCAAGACTTTGCAGACGTTAATTTTGGACGATAAAACATGCTTGTGTGACTCCCCCGGTCTCGTTTTCCCGCGCACTGATCTCAGCCCTGCGGAGCAAATCATCGGGAACCTCATACCGCTTCCAGTGATACGCGAACCATTTAGTGCCATTCGCTGGCTCGCCGAATCAAAAATCGTCGGCGCCGAACGCTGGGAGGAAATTCAGCGCAAGTATAGCGGATCGAATGACGGAAAGCTCGCGGCTTCGCTCGCGATGTCGTTGACGGCGGCGCTGAGAGTGCGCCCATCAAAGGAATACGACCCTGAAGTCATCGAACTGCTAAACAACGAAGATTTGACGGGCGAGGACCTTCCATGGTCGCCGCTGTCTATGTGTCAGGCGTATGGTAAAATGCGCGGCTTCTTGCAAGCGCGAGGCGTGGATTTACAAAAAGCTGGTCACACCGTGCTGTCGCTCGTTTTCGAAGGGAAAATTCCGTACGCCATACCGCCACCGAGGGGAGCACCAGTCGTTCGAGAGCGCGTGTCGGAATTCGTGGAAGATATCGAAGTCAGCGACGACGCCGATGACGACGACGATGACGACGATGACGTAAGAGTCACTCGATCTGGATTTACCGCCCTCGCGATGGACCCTGACGCCGAAGCGCAGTACGCGCATTCGTCCGATGAAGAAGGTGCGGCGGCGTTCTTATCGATGAACTCGATTCTCACCTCGGAAGACTTCAAAAAGGAAAATTCAAAACGAGGCAAGCGAAAGGTCTAGAAGATGCTGTCTTCAAGACTGAGAGAGACGCGGTTAGCGTAGACGTAGATGAATAAGATGAGTATGAATTCATATCGCATGCGCTAACGGGTGGTTTTTGTGGTCACTCATTCTCTGGGTTTAGAGGATATTGAGAATCTTGAGCGCGATGGCCGTCGAAGTTGCGCCCAAAGCAATTATCTTGAACGACGACCCGATCACCTTCGTGACCTTGCCGATCACGATCTTGAGCGCAAAGCCGCCGAGTAACACGGCGAGCGCCACTTGCGCGGCTTGTGAGCCTGCATCCTTGACTTCGTCTGGCAAAAGATCCACCGCTTGTCCGACGACGCCGGCGGCGGTGCCCAAAGCGCCCGTCGCCCCGCTCGACAGCGCTTGCGTATCGATCTCGCTCGCCTTCGTCGTCAGCGATTGCGCCGTGCTCACCAAGGCCTCAGTGGTCAACTCTCCCGTGGTCAAGTACGTGTATCCAGCCAAAACGGTGATCAAAGCGAGCGCCGGCGGTCCCCAGCCGAGCGTCGCCGGCGTCGTATCCGGGATCGTTCCCGTCGCGTTATAAATCTGAAGCCCTTTCTCCCCTCCAGGAAACCCTCCGGCTAGAACACCGAAATCCTTCTTCAAATTCACCTCTTTACTCTCCTTTCGCGGCTTTTTCTCCTTTTTCAACGCTCGCGTCGCGTCCTGCGAGTTCAGCTCCGCGCGATACGCCTGCAATCCAACCTCTCCACCCGCGAACCCGCCCACGACTTCGTCTCGCCCCGTGAGTTCGAGCAATCGTCGTCCATCATCTTTTATGTACTTCCCTTTCCCGACGTAGTACTCCCCTTTCCCGCTCGTCGCTCGCGAATTGACGACGATCGACGCGAGCCGACCGCGTCCGCGCCCTCGCGTCGCCGGTGACCGCGAACGCGCGTTCGACGCGAGCGCCGACGCGCGCTCGCCGAGCGAATGCGCATTCGTCGTCTTCACGCTCGCCGCGCTCGACATCGCGCGCGATCGAGTGAAGCGATCGATCGATCGTATCGTTCGTTCGATCGTTCGATAGGATCGATCGAATCGATCGAATCGATTCGACACCCGCGTGTTCGCATGGAGGGACTATCAGTGGTTCGTGACTCGTCGTGAAACGTGTCCGGAAAAAACACCCGGGAGTGCTCTCTTTCAGGTCCGCCGTCGGACGTGATCGATCGATGCGTCGGCGCGCGGTCGCGTCAGTGGGGGGGTCTCGGGGGGGTCATTCGGCGAGTCATCACTCGTCGATCACATCCATCGATCGACCTCGAACTCGGTCGCGATCGATACAGGAAACGGTATCGACGACCTCGCGCGTCGATCGATTTATCGATTTATCGATCGACTTCGAACTCGGTCGCGATCGATCGATCGATCGACCTCGCGCGTCGATCGATCGACCCCACATGATCGACGTCGCGCGACTACACGGACCGACGTCGCGGACCGCGGGCGACCGAGTGAAACGAAACCACCCGCCGACGTCGTTCCGTCCGTCGTCACCCCGAACGTCATTCGTCGTTCGTCATTCGCGTCCTCGCGCGCAAAGCATCGCATCGCATCGCGAGACGTCACATCGCGAGAGGTCGAGATGAATGCGTACGACGTTCTGGGATTGAATTTCACTCACGACCCGAGCGCGGAGGCGATCAAAAAGGTGCGAGCGAACGAGAGAGCGAGAGACGCGGAGGCGGAGGCGGAGGCGCGCGCGCGCGCGGGAGAGAACGCAAACGTTCGAGCGAACGAGAGAGGATGCGAACTGACAATGAGCGTGAATCGATCGCGTGTAGGCCTTTCGCGCGTTGGCGCTGAAATTACATCCCGATAAACGCCCGGAAGACGAACGGGCGCGCGCGGAAAAAGAATTTGATGAAGCGCGAACGGCGTACGAGGCGCTTCGCGACGTCGACGCGAAACGGGCGTTGGATGATGTCTTACGCGCCACCGCGACGAGACGGGCGATGAAAGATGCGATCGGGGGGAAGAGAAAGCGCGCGATTGAGGAGTTGGAGCGCAGGGAAGGGGCGGCGAAAGGAGGGGACGCGTGGGCGACGAGCGAGCGCGCGGCGCGCGAACGGTTACGCGCCGAATTAGAGCGTTTGAAAACGCAGCGCGAGCGCGAGAGCAAACGAACGGCGGGCGATGGTGATCGTGACGTTTGGGGAGAATCACGCGCGAGCGCGAGCGCGGATGTCCCGGAGCACATGTATCGATCTCTCAAGGCGGTGTGGCGACGAGACGACGACGACGCGGCGTCGACGTACTCGGCGAAACGCTTGAGGGAAATTTTCGAAACGTTCGGCGCCGTCGAGGACGTGGTGTTGCGCGAAGGGAAGAAGAAAAAAGGGAGCGCTCTCGTCGTGTTCGCCTCGCGCGAGGCGTGCGTGGCGGCTTCGAGGGCGGCGAGCGGGGATTGGAGTAATCCGTTGGTCGTCGCTCGAGCGGCGATACCGCCGGCGTCGAGCGTCGAGCTCGCGGCGGCGGCGAAAGAAGCGGCGCCGAGCGAGAAGTCAGCGCGGCCGAGCGCGGCGAATAAAGATTTCGAGAGCTTAGTTTTAGAGAGAATGAAACGCGCTCAAGAGCGCGCGCGGCTCGTCGCCGAGGCGGACGCCGACGCGTGAGCGCGACGACCGCGCGCCATAGCGTAGCCTAGTACACCGATTTGTGATAATATCTTAGCCATCGGTATTGAAACCTCTCGCGTGTGTCATGTTGTCCTAGATAAACTACCTAAATCTCGTGGTTCGCGGTTTTCTTCGTCGCGGTTCTTTTAGCCCTCACGCTCCCCGCGCGGCGTACTTTTTCGTCCATTCGCGCGCGGTCGCGATCGCGCCTCGTTCATCCGTCTTCCAATGTTCCGCAACCGCCTCGCGTAAGGGATCATCCGGGTTTGGCGCGCTCATCAACGCTTGCACGCTCAACAAAATCGTCCGAATCTGCAACGCCGGAGACCACTTATCCTTCAACACGTCCAAACAGATCCGTCCGAGCTTATCCGTGTTCGGGTGGTATATCTTCGTTCGGAAAAAAACCTCCGGCGGCGCCATGGGATAATCCGCCGGGAGGAACAACTCGAGCTTGAACTCGCCGCCTTCGTACGCCGTACCCTCCGGTCCTTCGATGACCACGAAAAAGTGTCGCAAATTACTCTCGCTCACGCGAACGGAGATCCCCGGTATGGGTTCTTGTTGCAATCGTTGCGCTTCCTGATGCGTTCGTTTCCCACGCGCGCGTGGCGCGTCATTCCGTCGTCAGTCCATCTCCTCGCGCGGCGCGCCTCGCGAACATCCTCTCGCGCCTCGCGCGCGCGAAGCGCGCGCGTCTTTCCCATTCCTCATTCCCCCCAATTCCTTTTCTTCTGCTCCCTTTCGATCGCACCTTTATGATCCTTCGAGGTAATCCCGAGGAATCCATCGCCGTCGTCGCCTTCGTCGTCGCGTTCTGTCGCTGAGCTTTCTGTTTCCAGCCTCGTGTCCTCGGTCAGTCATCATTCACGCGTGCAGTCATCATCGTCGTCATTCATCGATGAATCCTCACTCGCCCGTGGTTCATTCATCGAAAATCATCACCACCATCGCCCTCGTCGTCGTCGCCGCGCAATTCGGGGCGCAACCGCTGTTGGTAAAGGCGTTCATCCCTCGCGCGTGCGCGCGCGCCTCCGCGGTGTTCGCCACCGAATGCTGTAAAGCTCTCGTTGCCTACGCTCTACGCGCGCGCGTGCGCACGCGAAGAGACATCGCGCGAAGCGCGCCTCTGGCGCTGTTGTACTGCGCGCAGAACGCGCTGATGATGCGCGCGTACGATGACGTCGACGCGGTGACGGTGAATTGTTTGAATCAAACGAAACTCGCGAGCGCGGCGGCGTTCGCGTACGTCCTGAGCGGGACGAAGCAAAGCGCGGTGCAAATCGCGATGTTAGCGTTGGTAACGCTCGCTGGGGTCGTGGTGAGCGCGTCGGCGACGACGACTTCGACGAAGGCGATGGAGGCGATGATGGAGGCGAGCGACGGGCGAAGCTCCGGAGCGCGAGCGAAAGGCGTCGTCGCGTGCGCCGCGGCGTCGGCACTGAGTGGGTTCACCAGCGCCCTAGGCGCGCGCGAGTTGAGAAAAGGGAAGTCCGCGACGGAGTTGACGCTGGAGATGGCGATCGTGAGCGCGCCGGCGATGGTGGTGGTGGAGTATTTGACGTCGGCGCGAGGGACGGCGTTCGGAGTCTCAAAGTTTTTCGCGGGTTGGAACGCGCGAGCGTTTATTCCAGTGTTCACGTCCGCGTTAGGGGGATTGGCGGTGGGAGAGATCACGAAGAGGTTAGAGCACGGGGCGATCGCGAAAGGATTCGCCGTCGTCGGCGGGCTGGTGTTGACGGGTCTGTTTCAGTCGGCGACGACGTCGGAGGCGGTGCCCGCATCTCACGTCGCGGCGTTGTTCGTCGTCCTCGTCGCGGTGTACGTGCACACGGTGAACCCGCCGATTGCGATTCGGTTGAAGAAAATGAAGAAAAAGAGTGCCTAGTATGTTACATATCCTTGATGGTAATAATTTATCTAGATCGTTTAGCTACCGCGCTCGCGCGAACTTGCCGAGAGCTCGCGCGATGAAACTCGGCGCCTTGGACGCGAGCGCCCTTCGCTGCGCCGCTTTCTGTTTCGGATAATCTCTCCAATCCGGCCGACTGGTCAGCGTGCGAATGGTGCTCACGACGATTATGCTAAACACGCTCCCAGTCAACGCGGCGACGTTGAATGACATGGAAAAGTCTGGCGTCGGCAAAAGGAGCAACAACGGGTTCATGTGTACTATTTCCAGCGGCGACGCCCGAAGCTTCGCGATGAGAGGCGTTTCTACGTCAGCCTTCACCGGATTCCACGAACCTTTAGCATACACCGAGAGTTCAGCAGGGGGCAAATCGAACCCGCGATTGGCATCGGGCGGGAATTCGTGCGCGCGAAGGAACCCTTTGTCGTAATCGACGCGAATGCGAAGCGTCGACGCCGAAGACGACATCATGATTTGCATCTCCAACACCGATGACCGCGCTCGATCTTCTGAGGGAACGAATTTCGTATCCTCGATTACCATACGATCATCTCGCTCCACGCGCACGCCATTGATCTCCACCACGAGCGTGTGCATGTAAAGCTTCACGAACCACGGAAGGGGTTGAAACAATCGAACGCGCGCGCACGGCGGCAAATATCGCGTATAATTCTTCTCCGCGCGCTCAACGTCGATCACGATCCCTCCAAACTCATTCCCAGTCCCCGTGAGAAACCGTTCGACGTACATCGTCGGCGATTGCTTCACCACCTCAAACGTTCGCTCGCGTAACGCCGCGACGTCCGCGGCGTCGCTCAAATCGTACGTCCTCACCGACTCCGCCTCGCGCACGTGCGCGTACGCCTTCGACGAAGCGACGCACGACGCCTCCCCGGCGTCGTGAATGATCGCTAAAACCCCTTTAAGGCCGTCGCTCGACTTCGGGAGCACCATCATCAGCGTCCGTTCGACGCGTATCTCCGAGCGCGTCCTCGTCGCTCGCGCCTCCAACGTCAAATGACTCGCCGCGAACGCATCGCGAGCGCGTTTGAGCGACTTCCCTAACCCCGCGCGCGCGCCACACGGTAACTGCGATAAGATGGGCGCTAAATTCTCCACGCACACCGCTTCGTGCGGCAAAGCCGCTCGCGTTCGCGTCGCGTTCGCGTCGCTCGCGCTCGAAGCGTCGCTCATCCGCGAGCTTTGCGTCAACGTCTGCGTCACCATCGCGTGCGATGTGGTCAGGGACTTTAAAGACGCACAAAACATCGCCCCGAGAGTCGTGAGCGCGGATGCGCGCGCGAGCGAGGTCTCGGCGTCGTCGCGCTCGAACGCGAAGGCGATTTCGGCGCCGACGGCGCGAGCGACGACGGGCGCGCGGCCCCAGCGTCGCGGGCGCCAGCGCCCGCGCGCGAACGCGACTTCGATTTCCACAGCATTTGATTTTTGTAACGCGTTCGCCAGAGCGTCGGCACCGGACGTGCGCCGATTGAACGTCTCGGCGAGGACGCGGGTGAAGGCGAAGACGACGACCACGGCGTCGTCGGGGAGGTGCTGGACGTAGACTTCCTCGATGAAGGACTCGCGAGCGTGCGCGCGAGATGGGAATGATGCGATGGCGAGGAGGAATGCGACGAGCGCGCGAAAGCGCATGGCGCGCGCGCGAGTGCGGAAAGAGACGAAGTTTGGTCGGGGAGTTACGAAGAGCGACGCGAGGCTAGAACGGGAACTCGCGGGCGAGAGTGACGAGATCGCGCGAATCCACCAAAGGCATGAGATCTAATCGTCCCACGCACCCGAGGCTGATGCGGGTGTACCCCCAAGTCGGGCTGTCGGGACTGGGGTTCATCGACAACGCGCGCAAGTAGTACGGCAGCGATTCGGCGTAGCGTCCTTGGTTGGCGTACCCGATGCCCATGTTCGCCCACGCGCGCACGTAGTTGGGCTTCAAGTCCAGAGATCGGCGGTATGCGCCGATAGCGTCTGAGCTTTGCGTTCCGTTCGCCATAGTGGCGCCGATCTTATTCCATATGGAATAGTCCTCGGGACGCAACGCCGCGGCGCGTTGAAACGCGACGATGGCTGCGTCGTAATTCCTCGTCAAGTGCGCCATGACGCCGAGTACGGTTTGTACGTCCGCATCCCGCGGCGCTTGCCGCGCCGCTGCTTGGAACATCGACATTATCTCCTCGGCCGAGGAAGAAGCGGTGGTGTTCGCGTTGACGATAGATTGAAAGCGCTCTTGACTTGCGAGCCACTCACGCGCGTGTCCGAGCGCCTCATCTTGATCCAGCTCATTCGCATGACTCACCGCGAGGGCTAGCAACACGTTCGGATTTTGTGGGTTCGCCTCGTGTGCTTTGCTCATCGCCGCGATGGCTTGTTGATCGTCGTCATTCTCGGCTTGGATGCGCCCGAGTTCGTACCAAGCTTCACTATTCTTTGCGTCTTCTCTAACCCATGCTTCGGCGGCGAGCACGGCTTCGGTGAGCACGCCGTCACGCGCGAGGTGCTTCGTTGTTTCTTCAAGGTTTCGCTGCCCCAAATACGGATTGGGATCGGTGAACTTGTAATTGCTGCGTTCAGCGCGCTGCATGTCATCCCAAACGTTCTCCATCCACCCTGGTTGTTCGCGCGCTAATTGCTCAAACTCGTTCGCCCACTCGTTCGGAACGGTTTTGAACTCGTTCGCCCAGTCTTCTACGTTGGCCATCTTCGACTGCGGCGCCTGCATTTCGGTCGAATATTCGCGTGCCCACTGCTGGGAAGCGTTCTGCCCGAGCATCTGTCGTTGCGCGAATTCGTTCGCCCACTGCCCGTCTTGTCGCTGCATCTGCGACGCGGCGAACTCTCGCGCCCACTGATCGCCGCGAGCGATCTGCTCCAACTGTGGCGCACCTGAGACTGTTTCTAATCCGTCTCGACCGACGACGACCTGGCCGCTACCCATTTGCGACATGAGCTGCGCAAATTTTGAGTTTGCGAATTTGGGATCCGCGTTCAATGTCGCCGCGAGAGCGCTGCTTTGCCTTGCTGTTTCCGCGGCGACATCGCTCGACGGCACCTGAACCTCGCGTGCCGTTTGCGTCGAAAATTCATTCGCCCATTCACTCTGCTTTATCGCCCCAAACTCTTCGCCCCATTGCGCTCCTCGTTGCGAACGAAAGTCCTGCGCCCACTGCTCGGCTCGCGGCGCGTACATCCCTGGAGGCGGCGCGTGTCGAGCGAACTCGCTCGCCCACTGCTGCGGCGATGATCGCCCTATTTGCGCGCTCGCGAACTCATCTCCCCAGTGCTTTCCCGATTGTCCCGCATGCTCCTGTCCTCGATAGCCCTGCGCCCATTGGTCGCCCGACTCTCGCGCCTCGCGCAACATCGCCGCGTTTCGAGCCATCTGCACCTGCGCCGTCATCTCTCGCGCATCTAAGTCCATGCGTTCCATCGCCATCTGCGCCTGATGCGGGTCCACGTGCCGCATCATCACCGCGCTTCGCTGTCGCAGGCGTTCCTTTTCCATGGCTTCGCCGTGGCCGCCGCCCGCCCATCTCGCGCCGACGAACGCCCCCCCGACGACCCCGGGAGGCGCGCCCATGGCGAAGCGCGCGTTCGGCGCGTACTGTCGGTCGCCTTCAATCGCCCTCGAGTCATCGAACAACCCTTCGTGCGCTAAACCGAGCGCGTTCGTCGCGAGCGCTTCGCGAGCGCGTCCGTCTGTCCGCGCGGCTCGCGTTCGTCAGTCTGAACCTCCACCCAAGTTCCAGCGCGTCGTCGACGAACGCGGCGACGCACCTTGTGATTCAACTTCGCGGAGCTGTTCCTCGCGCGCGTGCTTCCCGCGATCGCCGAGGACGGCGTTGGCGAGCCTGGACATTGGATTCTGCGCTCCGCCGCTCGAACCGGCGCCGTCGGTGGGTTCGCACGATGCCCCGCCCGTGGCGAGGGCGCGGAAGTACGAGGACATCGCGCGACGGGAAGATCAGAGCACCAGAGCACGCCTTCAAGGAGTGGGCGCGCGAACGTCGGTGAGTGAGGAACAGCGCGGCGGGATAGTTGGAGCTTTTGCAGGTGCGTTTGCTACGACAAGAGCTACTTAGCATCGAGACACTTGGTCACGTCAACACGAGAGCGATTTCGCTCGGGGGTAAATCTTCTAATAATCTCCAGTTGTAAAGGTAGTAGTGCAGGTTACCGTCACCGATGCCAAACTTGAGGGGCTTTAAGAAGGACTCGTTTTCCATCAAATCGAGCGCGTTGAAAACGTCAAAGTCGTTCTTTTTCGCTAAAATCAGCGCGTCCTGCATCAAATCCAACAGCGAAACCGACGTGGCGATGTTGTAGTACGAATACGCTGCCTTTAACGTCTTGTGCTTGGTGTTTCCGTGGATGATTTGTGACGGGAGGTTGTAAAAGCTGATGAAATCGGTAATCTCCTTCGATTTTTCGTCTTCGACGACGTAGGAGAACACGACGTCTTCGCGCGGGAGCAACCAGTGCGCGACATCGACTTCGCTCATTTCCGGCGCAACAGCGAATTTGGCGAGATACGCGCGCAACAACTGGGTGACTCGCGGCACGTCTTCAGCCGTCATGTGTCGCAGTCCCTCCGTCTTCGGTTTGGGATCGAGCTTGTACATTTGAATAGTTTGCGCCATCGTTTGCGTGCGACCGAGGCGCGTGAACCCGATATCCACCAACTTGCGAATGTCCAGGCTTCGGTGCCAATACCGCGCCCTGGAGATTGGTTTAGGAAGCACGACCCCCGCAGTGTACACCGCCTGCCACACATCGCGCGCGTTGACGCGTCTCGTAATCTCCTTGATCAACGTCGGAGCGATCCGCTTCGATCTTAACTTTTTATGTATGCACAAAAAGTTAATCTCCGTCAGCGATATCGTCGAACCCTTCACGCGCAGCGTCGCCGGAACGCCCGTGATGATCGCCACCAACGTTTGCGTCACCTTCAATCGCACGCCCACGTGCCAGTCCCCGTGGTACCCCGGCGGGCGCAGCGCCCACTTCAAAAACTCTTGCGAATACTGAAACCTAAACATCGCATCATCATCCTCCACGTAATTATTCGTCAACAATTCATACACTTCCTCTTGCGTCGCCGAATCCGTCATATCGCACGAGCACCACTCGTACCCAGGCGGCAACGCGCCGCCGTCCCGCGCCACCGCGCTCGCGTCCGACGCCTCCGCGATCGCTCCTTCCTCGAACGACCGCCCACTTTCGTCGTCCGTGAACTGCCCCACCGGCTGGGTCTCCCAAAACGCGTGTCTTCGCATCGGTTTCCCTACTTTTTCCATCCTCTCCGTCGTTCGCCCATCGCCATCGTTCGTTCGTTCCACCGTTCTCTGTTTCACCGTCTCATCAACATCATCATCATCAACAACAACGTCATCATCTTTCCTTCCTTCCTTCGTCCGTACGTCAATCGAGGCGAACGCCGAATTCAGTGCATTCACGTCTTCACCAACCGTCGTCGCGTTCGTCGTCGTCCCGTCCGCGGTCGTCGTCGTCGTTCCATTCGCGTCATTCCCATGCGTTTCCATTCGATGTCGCCAGGTGTGACGCTCGGTCGTGGTTTTTGAGCTTTTTCAAGAGCTTTTTCAAGAGCTTTTTCAAGAGCTCACAACGCCGCGGCACTTCCGCGCCGCAGAGGCGACGTCGACGTCGCCGAAAATCGATCGCGACGCACGCGTCGACGCGCGCGCTTTAAGCGTCGAAAGCTACGTGGACGTGAAGCGTCAAAAAGCGTTCGATTCGATTCGAGCCGAGCTGAGCCGATTCGAGCCGAGCTGAGCCGAGCGAAGGGAGGGACGAACGAGCGTCGTTCGCGACGACGCCGCGCGTGGCGCGCGCGACGAGAGATGGGTGACGAGTGGTACGATGGGTATAAGGCAGCGCACCACGCCACGGGGGCGATGGCGTGGACGAGCGCGGTGATCGCGTGCGCGTTGGTCGCGTCGCACGCGAAGCACTACACGTCGCCGCACGTGCAGAGACATATAAATCGAATCGTGCTCATAGTACCGGTGTTTGCGGTGCTCTCGTGGGTATCACTCGTCGTGGGGGATAATTCCGCGGTGTACATCGAGAGCGTGAGGGATTGTTACGAGAGCTGGGTGGTGTATAATTTCATGGCGCTGTGCTTGGCGTACGTCGGCGGACCGGGGGCGATCGTGAACGCGATGGCGGGGAAAGAGATAGAGGGTCGGTCGTTCCTGCTCGGGACGTGTTGGTTTAGTACAAATTTAGTCGTCGATGGGCAGTTCATTCGTCGGTGCAAACAAGGCACACTGCAGTTTGTGTTCGTCAAGCCTATCCTGTCGTTGTTGGAAATCATCTTACACGCGCAAGGTTTGTTGGGCGACGGGCAGCTTAATTTCAAAATGGCGTACCCGTACATACTTTTCGTGTACAATCTAAGTTATAGCACCGCTTTGTACTCGCTTTGGATGTTTTACCTCGGCGCGCACGAGCCGTTGGCAAAGTACAAGCCGCTGCTGAAGTTTATCATCGTCAAGAGCGTGATCTTCATGAGCTTTTGGCAGTCACTTTTCACCGCCGTGGCGGTGCGCACGGGCGCGCTGTCGTCCCCGGCGGAGGGACGCGCCGTACAGGATGTCTTAATCTGTTGCGAGATGGTCATCGTGGCCATATTGATGTGGTTAGCGTTTCCTTATACGGATTTTGTTGACCCGAATCGGTCAAAGAGCGGGTTTGTGTCCAACGTAGTCAATTTTGTGAGCGTGCGTGATGTGTTCGATGACACGCAACACCAATTCTCGTCGACGTATCAGGACTACACGCTCCATGGCGACGGCGAAAGCCCTGGTCGGGCGTTACAAATGAGTACATTTTCACCGATGCGACCCGAACGTAGCAGCGTGCATCGCGCCAACGGCGGCGGAGCCAATGATTTAATTTCCTTAGCCGACGACGCGGAGATGGGTTCTTTCGAGAGCCCTTTGGGGCAACGGGCGAAACGAGTCGATAGCACGGAATTCATTTAGCACACGGCGTCGATCACACGAGAGACGCGCGCACTAGCACGTAGACATGAAAATTTTGAGGAAACAAATTTTCCTCCATTTTGAATCAAGTACACAGAGGAATGCAAATAAATTACAACACGCGAGTCCGGTAGAACCACTCGCGGTATTGCGCAAATCGGGCTAGTCCAAAAAGAAGAGTGTGACTAGGCGCTTCATGGCTTTCGCGTTGCGACACGTCTCGAGCAGCAGGCGAGAGTCGTGAAACGCGAAAACGATAACTTGCTTAACTTTCGACACAATCGTATCGTTGCAAATCCGCGACGCTTGCGCGAGCGGCATGTCATCATTTTCTGGCGCGTCGATGATCTGCTTCACGGATTCCAACAACTCTCGCGACTCTCGCGGTTGTTTCGACAAACTCTGCGGCAAAACCACGGTTAACAGCTCTGGTCGCTCCGCGCGCAAAGCTCCTCTAATCACCGCCGCGTTCGTCCCGGTGGCACCGGAGGTATATATATGGTTCCCCGTCAAGCACAACGCGTAAGATAAAATCTCAATCAACTGCTGGTGCAAAAAACCCATATTCCTCGTCCCGAAGAACCCGATGTCTTTCGGACAATCTTGTTGAATCGCGATCAACTCCTGTAAGTAATCCACATCCAACGTCAACCCGCTGGGCTTCTCCGCGACCGCGGCGACTCCTTTCACCACCGCATCGCCTTGCGTCGTGAGCTCATCCCCACCGTAATCCGCACCGAATGAAAACTCCAAATCTTCGCGTTTCCCTCCGCGAGCGTCCTCCCCGCGCCCCGATCCGCGCCCGCCTCCCACCGCCTTCCTCTGCGCCCCAGGATGCGCGCGTTCGTCGCTCTCCCTCGACTCCTCGCGCGCGTCCTCGCCCGCTCGTCGCCCGTGCGTCTCCTCGCGTCCTTCGCTCGCTCTCGCTCTCGCGTTCGCGCCGCGAAGCGCTCTCGCGCGCGATCGCGTCGCGCGACTCCATTCACTTCGCGCACGCCCGAGCGCGCTGAACGCGTTCGCGCGCGACATCGCGAGTACTTTTCGTCTTCTCTCCTTTCGTCCCCCAACACGCGCGAACGCGTCGAGATATGACCTCGGTGTGCGTCCTCGACGGTCCAAATCGCATTCCGAGCTCGCACCGCGTTGATTTCTGAGCTCGCATTCGACGATGATGATGACATAATCGGTGTCAATCGCGCCCTCGTGCGTCGAAACCGTCGTCCTCGCGCGAGCGTGTCTCGTCGTCGTCCTCGCGCGCGTTCGCTCGCGTCGTCGCACGAAGGCGAACGGTGAGATGAACCAAACGGATGACTGATTTGATTTCTGAGCTCGCGTTCGCGTTCGACGCTTCGAACGGGAATCGAACGGTCATCACAAATCGACGCGCGAGCGGTGGTGATGCCGTCGTTCGTGCCGACTCTGAGCGCGCTGACGCACGCGCTGGCGTCGAATTCGTTGGGAGTGGCGAAGAACATCGTGTTCGGGGCGCGCGCGACGTTCGACGGGGAGGACGGCGGCGTCGCGCTCGCCCTGGACCGCGCGACGAGCGGCTTAGCTCGGGACGACCGCATCGCGGCGTGCGATGAGGTGAAGGAGTTGGTGCGAACGAACGCGAACGCACACGAAGCGTTGAGCGCGATCGGGATCGATGGGTTATTCGAGACGTTGAGAGAGACGACGGATGACGACGGGCTGGTGCGCGCGGCGCTGGACGCGTTGAGAGAGAGCGCGAGCGCGACGCACGAGGACGAAGGGAAAGGGGAAGAGGCGCGGTTACGCGTGTGCGAGGCGATCGCGAGAGATGGGAAGTACATCGCGCAGTTAATCGGCGAGCTCAGAGGGACGGATTTTTATTCAAAGTTGTACGCGGCGCAGACGCTCGGGGAGGTGGTCGCGAGTCGAGGGGAGGCGGTGCGGGCCAAGGCGTTGGAAGACCCGACGGCGGTATCGACGCTCATGGACGCCACGAGGGAGAATGAGGTAATTAGGAATGAGGCACTGTTGTTGCTCGTGGCGCTGACGCGAGGAAACGAGGAGTTACAAAAGATTGTAGCGTTTGAAGGCGCATTTGAGCGCGCGTTTTCAATAATCGTCGAAGAGGGAGGCGTCGACGGGGGCGTCGTCGTGCAAGATTGCTTGGAGCTTTGCAATAACTTGCTCAGAGACACGCCGAGTAATCAGACGTTGTTTCGGGAGAATGGTTTCGTGCGCAACATTCCCGCGCTCGTGATGGTGGAACGTTCGATTGGGAACGACGGCGCGAGCGCGATTCCGGCGCAAAAAACAGCCAACGTGTTATGCGCGCTGGAAACGGTTCACCTTTTAGTGAGCACGGACGAAGACCAAAGCAAGCGTAAGAATGTACGTTTCGATGCCGAGCTGGAAGCTATGATGCATCAGCAGCGCATGGATGGTTGCCGGGCGAATCAAGCAGAATTGGGCAAGTACGGGACGTTGGACATATTAATTCGCGCAGCGCTTGGCGATACCGCTGTTAAAGTGGTGAGCGTGCGCATCGCAGCTCTTCGCGCGCTGGCGGCGCTAGTGCGCGGGCACGAAGCAAATCAAACGGCACTATTCAGCGCAACGGCGGATCACGCTGGGACGGTGATGGAACCAGCGTTGTTGTCATGCGGACGAACCGCGCTGCATAGCACATCAAAAGCTGAGCGAGAAGCCGCGGCATTAGTACTAGGATCAGCGATGCGAGGAAATCCCGACGGACAGGTATTACTCGTTTCTACGCTCGCGCCTACGGGATTCGGTGGACTAGATGGGAGCGACGAATCGTCGTTAGGAGGGTTGCTCGCGAGAGCGCTCATGCCAAAAAATGGATCAAACATGGCTTTCGATCAAGCGAGCGTCGCGGCGGCGGGAATCTTGCGCGACATGCTGCATCGTAACGACCAAAGTAGACTGAAGGCTTTGCGAGTGAATCTTGAAGGCGTGCACGCAAGATCAAACGCGTCAGAGCTGTTGCTTCCGAGATGCGTTCGACAGCTCGCTGTGACGTACTCGCGCGAGGAGGACAAGAGCAAGGTGGAGCATCTTCAAACGGTCTTCCTGCGACTTCTCATCGTGTGGTTGTACGAGTGCGCGCCCGCAGTGAACGCATTTTTGTCTTCGCCTGGGCATCTTCCCGCTATCGCGGATCTCGCGAAGACAGGAGGATGCACTGAGTCCATTCACGTCGCGGCGCTCGCGTGCGTCGTGCTTGGATGTTGCCTGTTACAAAATTCAACTAGCGTCCTTGACGTGGTTTCCGCTCGCGTTGGATTACAAAATTTCTTCATGAAGTGGGAAAACATGACGTCTTCGGAGTTCTACGTTGAAGTCTCAAAGAATCCGACTCTGCCAAAACCGTTGACGCGCGCCAACGCAGCAAAACTCACAAATTCCTACGGTGCGGAGCCCGTTGAGTACTCCCCAGGTGGAGGGGTTTACGATCATGAGATTACGAGTTTCATCAATGATTTGGAGGATCGCGTGAAGGCGAGCATCACGGCGCTGTACGCCAAGCCAGCCGGAATGGCGGATGAAAGAGTGACGTCCACGTTCGCCAAGCGCCCGGAGGAGGACGACGCCGCATACGTGGCGCGATTACAGAAAGCCTTGCATGCGAGCGAAAGAGATTTATCTCAGGCGCGTTCGAGAAACGCTGTTCTTGCGGAGCAGTTGCTCAAAGGTTCGCGTCCTAACGCGCCGGCACACGACTCAAGCGCGCCCGATGGCCTAGACGCCAGCGCTCGCCATGCGTCGAGCGAAGCGCTCCACGTTGCCGTCGAAACCGCGAAGCGCACGGCCGCGCTTGAAATCAGCGCGTTGAAAGTTGAACTCGCAGAAGTGAGACGGCTCGCAGATGAACGTCAAGAGGCCCTGACGTCGCTTAGCACTGCATACAATGGTTTGGAGGCTGAGATGTATCGCCTAGAAGCCGAAAGCAAAGGTTTGCGTGAAAAGCTTCTCGCGATAGCTGACTCGGACGGCGGCAGTGCATCCGACTCGGTCGCACTAGATGTCGCTCGCGACGCCGGTCGCGAAGAAGGTCGTCGAATCGCCAAATTCGAAGCCGAAACTCACGCTCGTGACGCCATCGATGCGGCGCTCGCCAAAGCTCAAGAAGCGCATGAAGCCGAGCTTAACGACCTCTTAGCGTGTCTAGGTCAAGAAGAAGCGTCAAAAGAGCACTTATATGCCAAACTAATAGAACTCGGCCAGGATGAACGCGTTCTAGATGCTGAACTCGCCGCCATCGGCGTCACCGAATAGCTTAGATTTGCTTCGCTCCGGCGGTTGTCATTCACTTTCTCACACAAGAGCTTCAAACCGCGACTCCCCTTTCCCTCTCCCATTTTCTCGTCCCCGAACTCGCTCCAACGACGAACTGCGATCGACATTCATGGGAGGCGCGATCTCAAAGTTTCGCGCCGGCCCTCTCGACTCGCCTGAGTGCGCCGAGCTCAAACCGCTGTGGGGCGGTTTCGTCGACACCTTTGTGAACACCTTGCACGCCCAGGGCGAGGCGGTGTCGCCCACGCCCGGACCAAGCGCGGAGGACGCGTCGCGCGGGTACCAGCGTCCCGCGGTCGAGCGCTTGGTGGCGATAGGGGACGTGCACGGGGACCTGGCGAAGACGAAGGAGAGCTTTCGAGCGGCGTCGCTAACGAACGAGCGCGACGAGTGGATCGGAGGTCGCGCGACTTGCGTGCAAGTTGGCGATCAACTCGACCGAGGGAACGACGAGGTGGCAATTTTGCACTTTTTAGAGCGCCTGAGGGGCGAAGCGAGGCGCGCGGGAGGGGAGTTGATTGTCATGAACGGCAATCATGAGACGTTAAACGTGAGCGGGCGGTTTAGGTATTCAACAGAGAAAGGCAGCGCGGATTTCACGCGTTGGAAGGCGAGACAGGACATTGGAAAGGCACTGCGTGCGAAGTGCGGATTATCGGCGGGGATGTGCGAGGCACGCATCGGGGCGGCGGCGCTGGCGACAACGCTGCCGTCGTACGTGAAACCGAGCGAGGGAGATCGGTGGCGCGCTCTCTCCCCGGGGGCGCCGATGACGATGCGATTTTTAGCGCATCAGCCCGTGGTCGTGGCGGTGGGAAGTACGCTGTTCGTGCACGGAGGCGTGCTCCCAGAGCACGTCGCTTTTGGCCTTGACGCGCTCAACAGTGAAATTTCAAATTGGATGAAGAACGGTAAACTTAAAGGTCAGCCACCGTTGAGCGTGCAAGGAAAAGACTCCCTCGTGTGGGCCCGAAACTATTCTCACCCCGCCGAAAGCAGATGCGATTGCGACTTGCTGAAAGAAACGCTCGCTATGATTCCTGGCGTCGAACGCGTCGTCGTCGGGCACACCATTCAACATCCCAACGGTATCACCACCGCTTGCGATGGCAAAGTGATCCGCGTGGATGTTGGAATGTCTAAAGGTTGTGTCGACGCCAAGCCTGAAGCACTGGAAATTTTAAATGACGGCGAACGCATATCTAAGTGTTCGTTGGACGATAGCGGGAAAGTGACGACGGCGGCGCTCTGATACCGTACGAGTAAAACAGTAGTAAACGTGTTGATCTAATAGTAGCGTCAGTTTATTCGTGTGATGACGATGTGTGGTCTGATAGAAAAGAATAATGCATATTGCATCGCCGTGTCTATCGCGACAACTCGCGAATTGAGACGCGCCTAAGTTTTAAGGGCTAACAGAACAAAACAAAACGCTCAAGCGTTGGTGCACAACGTGCTGCACGCCGTTTGGATGAAACCGATCGGATTCTTATCGATCGGACTGCCAGTTGGGATGCACGTCTCTGTTTGAAGCGGGCACATGAACGCCTTGACCCACGGAGCGAGCTTTGGTAAAAAATCTGGCGTCGTCACTTGCGCCTTCGCGCCGTACGCGAACGACCCGAGGAACTTCGGCGGCAAGTGTCTCCAATCGCCCACGCGCATCGTGGTGGTGATGAATAACAAACACGCGTACAACCCCGCGGAAAACACGTACAGGGCGAACAAAAACGCGAGCATCTGCATCACCGACACCACCGTCCAATCTTTCGAGACGACTTCGTCGTCGCCCTTCTCAACCTACCGCGCGCGCGCGTCCGTCGACGCCCTTCGTCAGTCCATTCCCCTTTCATTCCTCCATCGCTCGAATAAAATTGTCTTCAACGATCGCGCCGACGCCCATCGCGTCCACCGTTCGTCCACGATCACCGTTCGCCCGTCATCATCATCATCATCGTCATCATCATTCGCGCGCATCGACAACCCTCGTCCACCGGGCGTCCCAACGCAATCGACGCCTCGCTCCTCGACCCTCTAACGTCTCCACGCCTCTCGATGACGCGATTTTTCTCCCTTTCGTTCGCCTCGTTCGTTCGCGACGTCATCGTTCGCGTGGCGATCGTCCCGAGGTCGATCGTCCCGAGGGCGGTCGACCGCTTTCGCGTCCCGTGGCGGTGATCGAATCCAAGCGAATCGAACGTCATCGAACGCAATCGCGCGCGCGAAACCATGGAAATAGTCGAATCGATGGATGAAAAAAAACGACATCGATGCGCACCTCGCGCTTCATCGCGGTCGTCCAACGCGTCGAAGTGTCGTCGCTCGACGCGCGCGCGCCCGTCGCGGCGCGTCGAGCGTTGTCGGACGCGCCCTTTCGAAGGACGAGTCAACGACTCGCATGTCGTGTGGGGGGTGAAGACCACGATGTGGGACTCGAGACTCGATGGACGAGTCAACGACTCATGAATACGTGTGGGGGTGAAGACCACGAGGTGGGACTCGAGACTCGATGGACGAGTCAACGACTCATGTATACGCGTGGGGGGTAAAGACCACGATGTGGGATTCGAGACTCGATGGACGAGTCAACGACTCATGAATACGTGTGGGGGTGAAGACCACGAGGTGGGACTCGAGACACTCGCGCGCGAACTCGGCGTCGACCGGTCGAGCGCGGCCGATGCGAATGAATGAGGAGCTACAACGAGCTAAGGAGGTGAGTCTCGGGAGCTAAGCGTCGACGATCGCGCGTCGTTCGTCGCGAAATGCCTTCGATTTGGCGTCGACGGTGACGGTGACTTCACCGCGAAAGCGCAGGCGAACGATGGCGGAGACGTGCGTGAGGGCGACGTCGTCGCGGGCGAGACGAAGGCGGAGGTCGCCGCGCTCGCGAGAGAGCTGCGCGCCGCGAATCCAACACCCAGGTTCGACGCCGAAGGTGGACGTGAGGAGTGGGGCGATGCCGCAACACGCGCTCCCCGTGGCGGGGTCTTCGGGGATCCCCACACGCGGGCCGAACCAACGGGTGTAAAAGTCGTAGTCGCGATTCGGGCGACCGTACGCCGGGAGCACCACGCTCACGCCTCGACCGCCGATGGAGGCGATTTTTGCCATATCCGGCGCGCGCTCGGAGTCGAAATATGCGTTGAAGCATTCGTAGAAGCATTCGTCCCGTGTTCCGGTGGTATTGATGAGCAGAAATGTGTCCCCGATTGAGTTCCGCGAAGCCGAAAACGTAGCCGCCGCGCACGTCGTCTCCTCGAACGCCTCGCGAATCGTCTTCACCGCGTTCACCTCGTCGACGATCGCGCTCGGTGCGCTCGTCGACGCCTCCATGGTGTACTGCCCGTCGGTTTCATCATCGTGCGTCACGATTAACTCGTTCGCGTTCGCGACGCCCGCGCCGAACGTAAACCGAACGCGATTTCGTCCGCTGTGTCGGTAAGTCAAGATCACTTTCGCCGCCGCCAGCGACGCGTGGCCGCAGAAATCAATCTCTTGCGATGGGGTGAACCATCGAATGGAATAATCGACCCATTCCTCGCGCGCGTCGGTGATGAAGGACACGAATGCCGTTTCGCTTAAATTGATCGTCGTCGCCACGCCCTGGAGCACGTCGTCCCCGACGCTTTCGCCGCGTTCGTCGAGGAAAACCACCGCAGCGGGATTGCCGGTGTGGTCGGCGCCCGGTTTCGCGAACGCGTTGGCGATGACGTATGGGAACTCCATGCGGCGGCGACGTGTGAGGCGACGCCGAGCGCGCGGACAAAGGGTTTCTGCGATCGTGGCGCCACGAACGCGCGGTGGAAATGCGCGACAAATAGTGTTGATATAAAGATGACAGCATCACGGTAGTACATGGTCGCGGCGCGAGCGACGTCGCGCGAGATGGACGCGTTCGCGGACTAGAAGAGCGTCTTCGAGAGCACGCGTACGCACTTGTCGAGGAGCTTGGCGTTGCACGAGGCGATGACTTCGCCTTGATATGACCCAGTCTCCATCGATGATTTGTCCACGATGAACTTCAGCTCATGACCCTTCCAATCGGTCATCTTCCCTCCCGCTCCTTGGACGATGGGCACGAGCGCCATGTAGTCGTACGGCTTCAAGTCCGCTTCGACGACTAAATCGCAAAATCCCATCGCTAACAACCCGTACGCGTAGCAATCGCATCCAAACATGGGAATCTTCACCTCACTCGCGAGCTTTTCGTAGCGCGTCTTATTCATCCCCGAGAACATGAGCGGCGTCGTGCTATACATGAACGCGTCGCCGAGGTTCTCGCACGACTTCACCGCGATGGGTTTCCCATTCATCGTCGTTTGTCGTCCTTTCACGCCAATCCACTGCTCTTTCAACACCGGTTGATCGAGAACTCCTAAAACTGGCTCGCCGTCGCGCAAAAGCGCGATCAACGTCCCCCAAAGCGGTTTTCCCGTGATGAAGCTCTTCGTGCCGTCGATCGGGTCGAACACCCACGTCCACTCGCTCTCGCCTCCCGCTCCGAGCTCCATCCCGTGTTCTTCGCCAAATATCGCGTGCGTCGGGAACTCTTTCGTCACCATCTGCCGCATCGCGCCCTCCGCGAGCTTATCCGCGATCGTCACCGGCGACGCGTCGCTCTTGTCCTCCACCGCCAACGCGTTCGCGCGAAAGTACGTCGTCGTCACCTTCCCGGCTTCGCGCGCCAAACGCTTGGCGAACTCCACGTACGCCTCGGGAACGCGCTCTGCGCGCGTCTCCGTCGTCTCGCTCGCCTTGCTCGCCCTCGTCATCCCACGTCGTTGCGTTCGCGATCGCATTCCAACGCGCTCGCTCGGTCGCGCGCGCGCGCGACGCGCGTTCGACGCCGTCGCTCGCGTCGCGCGCGCGCCTCTCACGACGTTCCTCGAAGACGCGCGCGCGAGCGACATTCGCGAACGAACAGACGCGAACGCGACGACGCGCGCGCGAGACGTCGAACGCGCGCGATGTGTCGCCCATGAAACGATCGCCAGCGATGATCATTCATTCATTCGTTCTCAAAGCCATCGATCGGGCGCGACATCATTCGTGGACGCGATTGGAAACGATCGGGGAACGATCGGGAACGATCGCGATCGATCGATCGATCGCGAACATGGCGGACACGAACCGCATAGCGAAAGAGTTGCGGGAAATCGCCTCCGACATCGCGAGCGGGGTGACGGTGAGCCCGCACGGGGATTCCCTGACGCACATGAAAGGAACGATCGCGGGTGAGCGCGAGCGTCGAGGTTGACGCGAACGATGGATTGACGACGCATGTCGCGCGCGCGCAGGGCCGGGGGATACGGTATATCAAGGAGGGATCTTTCACATCGATATTCAAATCGGACACGCGTACCCGTTTGAACCACCAAAGATGAAGTTTATCACCAAGGTGTGGCACCCAAACGTGAGCTCGGCGTCGGGGGCGATATGCTTGGATGTTCTCAAAGATCAATGGTCACCCGCGCTGACGCTAAAGACGGCGCTTTTGAGCTGTCAGGCGCTTTTAGCGGCGCCCGAACCGTCGGATCCGCAGGATGCGGTGGTGGCGAAGATGTACACGGAGCAACGCGCGATGTTTGACGCGACGGCGAGGGAGTGGACGAAAAAGTACGCGACGGATAAGCAGGTGGATCCGGTGGCGGGAGAGTTGATGGAGATGGGGTTCACGGAATCAGCGGTGTTGAAAGCGTTGACGAAGTGCGGTGGGGATAAGAACCGGGCTTTGGAACAGCTATTGGGCGAGTCCTAGTCGCCCTGGGAAGATCATGTGAACGACAAACTGCGACACGTTTGAGACGACGAAAATACTTTTAGCTGTGCTTGCCGAGCGCGAATAGCGTTATAATAAACATGTCAAATATCGGGATGCGTTATCGCCTCGCCGCCGTGGTGGCGTTGGCGTGCGTGATCGGGATAGGAGCTTCAGCACCTCGGCCGCGAGCTATTTCGAGCGACTTGACTCTCTGTTCTGGCGCGGATGTGCCTCCTCGTCTCCCACTTGGCGCGCCAGTCTGTCTTAGACAAGCCGTGACTGCTGGGGTATTGCCAGTAAACGTCACGCTGGAAGATCTCGAAGTGACGACGCTGCGTGTGACGATTGCGAACGTCTCGCAAATCGTTCGCGGGCAAGCCCAAATCGACGCGGCCTCGTCGAGCATCACGTTCACCATGGTGCCCATCACAGACACGCGTGGCGAGCCCAAAAGAATAGAGACGTCGTACAAACTCGAACCGAGTCTTGACGGACGATTTTTGACATACTATGATATTGTGTGGTACGAACTAGAGGTGACATGGCCTACATTCTTTGGCGCCGCGTGGACATCGACGGATTCGACACTCGAAGACGTCGCAGACGAAGACGAAAATGATGAAGATCCAATCAGCGAAACGACGTTCACACCGTTCCCATGCACGCACTTCATCGGCACACTATTCTGCACCAATCGTACGTGGATTAGCGGCTGAACGCTGTGTCATATACTACTGTTGCAATCGAATATACGAAGTGTCTACTCAGCATTTCGCCGACGAGCAACGCGTGTCGCGCCGTTCACGGGCAAAGGCGCCGACTTTGTCACCGCGGCGTCCTTTGCCGCCTTTGCTTTACGCAAAGGCAGCGGCAATGCTGACTCTCCCGCGACTTTCTTGACCAGTTCACGTGTGTTGGCGATGCGCTCGTCGCGCGAGCCTTGTCTCTGGGACGTAATAGTAGCCGCCGGCGATTTGTCGACCACAACCCTCGCACCCCAATCAAATTTTTTTCCACCGTTTGCGCCTCGAGCACCGTTAGAAGTGCCACGCTTCGATGACGAAGACGATGGCGGAATCGAAACCGAACGCTCGGGCGCTTTAGTTCCGGAGAGAACAGCGGAGATGCTGTCGAGAAGATATGAACGCCTCGCCGACTGCGGTTCTTGTCCAAATCGTCTGCGCTCGCGAGCGTGGCACAGAAATAACTTGCGCTTCGCTCGCGTGATACCGACGTAGAACAACCGAACTTCCTCATCTTGGTCATCCTCACCATCGCCGTTACGGATGAATGGAATCAAACCATCTTCTACGCCGCCGATGAATACACTATTGAATTCTAAACCTTTACTTGCGTGCAAAGTCATCAACTTCGTAGTATCGCCGCCTTCTTCTTCTCTGCTCTCCGCGTTCGTGAGCAACGATATGCCCTCGAGAAAGGCGCCGAGCGCTTCTAGACCTAGCCTATCTTGCATCGTTTCATCGACGTCTTGCGGCGGTTCCTTAGCAATGTTGATGAGTTCCTGCACAAAGACCCAGCGCTCGGCGCCGTCTTCGGCATCTTGCACGAGAGCGGCATAGTCCGTTGCCTTGATGATCTCTTCAATCAGCTTGCCTGGGGAGATCAACTTCGCCTGCTCTCTGAAGGCGTGGATGACTTCCACAAACTTGAGCACGGCTCCTCTCGCGCGCGCTGTTAGTCCCATGTCGTCCGCGCTCGGTAGCAAGTCGTTGGGATTTTCGCCGCCTGATCTCCACGCGCCATCGAACAACGCGTGCCCGAGCGATGGCGCGACGCCCTCGGGCGTTCGCAAGCCTTCCGCCCAAGAATTGAGCTTTTCGACTGTCGTGTTCCCTATGCCTCTCGTCGGCGTGTTGATGATACGATTCAAGCTCACTCCGTCACCCGCGTTGGTAACGACGCGCAAGTACGCGATCAAATCCTTGATTTCCTTTCTACTGTAAAATGACGTGTCGCCCACGACGGTGTGAGGAACGCCTGCTCGAATGAAAGCTTCTTCGAACACGCGAGCTTGGGAGTTGGTCCGATACAAAACCGCGACGTCGGCGTAACGCAAATCTGGATCGGCGCGTACGAGCTTTCGCACTTCAGCTGCGACGAACTCCGCCTCTTCGCGCTCGTTGGCGGCTTCGACGATGGCCACATCGCGTCCGCCTGGCGTGTTCGCAACGAGATCCAGCGGTGACGGAAATGCGCTCTCTTTGATCACCGCCTGTGCCGCGGTGACGATTGTCGCCGTGCTGCGATAGTTTGTCGTCAACATGTGCGTCGTGACGTCCTTGAAGTCCTTGTCAAACTGTGAACGTATGTTTGAAACTTCTGCTCCTCGCCACCCATAAATAGCCTGATCGGCATCACCCACGACGAACACCGAACACTGCGGCTGCGCTAAAATTCTAATCAACTCGTACTGCGTCATGGACGTGTCTTGAAACTCATCCACTAACACCTGACTCCAGCGCATTTGATAGTATGCGCGAACGTCTGGGCACATCTCTAACATCGCGACCGTGGCAGACAGTAAATCGTCGAAATCGAACGCGTTAGCTTTGCGTAACTCAGCCTCGTAGGCGTTGTACATTTCCACAAAGCGTTCGTGCGACATTTGCGGAATCGGCTTCTTTGCCTCCAACAATGCGCGTAACATCTGCGATCCGTTCAACCCCACCGAAAACTTCACGCACGACTTCGCGGTGGATATCCAATTCTTTAGTGGCCCCGGTTGCGCGGTCTTTTTTGGCTCATGAAACTGGTTCACCAACACGTCGCGCACGACAGATTTACTATCGTCGGCGTCGTAAATCGTAAAGTCCCCCGTGCGCCCAATATTCGGTATCCTATCCCCGTGTCGCCTCAGCATCTTCGCCGCGACGGCATGAAACGTCCCCGCGGTGATCTCCTTCGACGCCTTATCCCCGATCTTATCTCTCAACCGTTCTCGCAGCTCTCTCGCCGCCTTGTTCGTAAACGTGATGCACAATATCTCCCTCGGCGACACTTTCTCCTCGTGAATCAAATGCGCGACGCGTCCGATCAACACGTGCGTCTTCCCCGACCCTGGTCCGGCGAGCACGCGCGTCGCCCCGATTTTCGCGCACACCGCCGCGCGTTGGTCGTCGTTCAAGCCTCGCGCGTGCGCCGGCTCCAGCGTCTCCGCGCTCGGCTCCACGACCCAGCGCGAGGCGCCCTGGGCGTTCGCACTTAACGCTCGCGCGTTGACGTCGCGCGCGATCGCGCGCGCGAATGCGCGAGAACCCGAGTGAAACGAACGCATGCGCGACGTCGCGCGCGCGCGAGCGTCCGCGCGCGACGCGAATCGCATCGAACGCCCGATCGCCCGATCGCGCGATCGCGTTCGCGACTTGACGAGGGATTCGCGTCGCGATTCGACGATAAACGACGACGACTGCGAAGGACGAACGCGAATGAGGACGACGTCGAAAGGAAATCGATCGAGGAGTTCGTGAATGATGATGTTGGATTCGATCGCGTTCGTTTCGGCGTCACAGCGTCGCGCCGCGGCGGGAAAGGCTCGGCGCGCGACTTACGGACGATGGGACGAATGAGACGAAATGCATCGCGCGCGAACGCGTTCGCGACGTCCATCGTTTTCATTTCGTTCGCGTGCGCGGCGCGAGCGATGCAGAATCCATTCATTCGACACCGCGAGGCGGTGAGGATGAGCGAGACGACGGTGGATGGGAATTCGGACCCGAGCGAGCACGTCCTGGAGTTGACGTTGAAAAATTTTGATCAAGAGTTGAAGAAGCAAAAGTATGTTTTTGTGATGTTTTACGCCCCTTGGGATGGGCACTCAAAGGCGTTCGCGCCGAGGTGGCGGGCGTACGCGCACACGCATAAGATGGCCGGGACGCAGATTCAATTCGCCTCCGTGGACGGCACGAAGGAGACGGAACTGGACAAGCGATTTGAGATCGAGGAGTATCCGACGCTTATTTTGTTTCGCGATTCCGTGCCGAAGACGTACGTGGGCGATCGCGAGCACAAGAACCTGGACAAGTTTGTGCAGCGGAACTTGTTGAAGCCAGCGAGGTGGTTGGAAGGCACGGACGACGTCGAAGTCTTCCTCATGGGTCGCCAGGTGACGGTGATTGGATTCTTCGACAGAGCAGAGCACTTGGAAACGTATCATCACGCAGCGGCGGAGTTCGATCTGTCATTCGGCGAGACGAAGAGTAAAATCGCTACCGGCGACTGGGACGCGCCGTTTCCGACCATTAAAATGTGGCGCGATTTCGCCGACCCGGTCGTTTACGACGGAAGCATCGATGATCTGCCCGCGATCAAGTCTTGGATCGCCACTGAAATGGTCCCACCCGTAGTAAAGTTCTCCAACAAAGATCAGCTCGAGCGCGTCTTCACCGGCCCGATTGAGACGAACATCTTCGTTTTCTTACCAGAAGCTCAAGACGAAATCGCTGAGCTCGAAGCGGCGTGCGCGAAGGCTGCGCGAGAATTGCGCGGTAAAGTGCACATCGTGACCGTGGAATATCACGAAAAGTTCATGCACGATTTTTTCAGTCTTCAAGAGACGGATGCCCCCGCAATTCGTCTACTGTCTCACGAGATGAAATACGCTTACAAAGGGGCTTACGTTGGCGAAAGCGTTGCCTCAGACATCACGCGGTTTGTGAGAGATTTCGAGTCGAAGAAGCTTGTACCGATTTTAAAGTCTCAAGAACCGTTGGCCAAGGATGGTGACACGGTTCAAGTCGTCGGGAAGACATTCAATTCTCAAGTCATCGACAACGACAACCACATTTTTATTTGGTTTTACGCTCCGTGGTGCAAGACGTGCAAGGCGATGAAGCCAGCTTGGGAAAAACTCGCGACGCTGTACAAGGACGAACCGAGTATTGTCATCGCTAAGATGGACGCTACGAAGAATGAGGCGAAGGGCGTTCACGTGAAGAGCTTTCCTACTGTTTACTATTACAAGGCGGGCGACAAACCGCGGCACGAGCAGTACGAAGGCTTACTGGAAGTGGACTCTTTCACAGATTTCTTAAAGGAACGCACTGGTAAATCTGCATTCCGCACTCGCCGCCGCACGCCGCATATGGAGCTATAACGTTGGTACCATAGTGAAGTGGATTTGTGTATAAATAATACAATCTGTTGCTTGCCTCGCAAAATCTATGTACTGAACTACGCTGCAAAAGCTATGTAATACTGAGCTATGCCAGTCAAAGCCCCTAAAACCCCACCAACGAGAATGAGCTTGATTTCATCTTGCTCGAACACCGGGTGCAATACGCGCTCGAAATCTTTCCCTGGAAGTTTTGACATGCGGTCGCGCACCGTGGGCTCAATTTGCAGCGCCTCGTCCTGATAGCGGTACGTCACCGGAACGCACACAGGAATTGACTCGTACATCATGTCTACGATGTCAGTTTTGATTCGCGAATACGTCTCTTCGCCAACGACTTTCAGCACAATCGCCTTACCCGACGGCCCCATGGTTTTTTCGAAAAAACTATCCGCGTTGCGGCGAACGAGCGCTTCGAATTCCTTTTTATTCGTCCCGTACATCATCTCCGTCCACAAGTTTTTAGCGTTGCAAAAGTGCAAGTTGTTAAGTCTCGCGAATTCGGCGCTCACTTCCACCTGTCGGCGCATGAAAACCCCGTGCAAGGTGAAACAGCACACCCGCTTCGGCTCAATCGGTTCGAAGATGACTTTGAGCGCGACCCAGTTGGTGAGATACCCAACCGCAAACCCAAACACGGGCAGCAGCCAAATCCCCGAGCCGGGCCAGTACTTGTCGGTGAAATAAAATACAACCATTTGAATCAGGCCGAAAATAAAGCCGAAATAAATACCCGAGTGCTCGATGAACCTGAATTCCTTCCTCCCGACCTCCCGGAACATATCCACGACCTTGTCCTTGTTCTTCAGCGCCAACGTCACCACCATCGTTCGTAAATCCAGTACCTCGTACACGTTCTCCTTCAAATCTAATATTATGTGCTCCAGTAATCCACTCGACTGTTTAATCGCCTGCTGAATCATCTCATCCTTCACTCGCGTCGGCAGGTTTTCCCAAAACGTCGGCGCTTCTCGCGTCATCACCGCCTCAAACATATCCTCCGTCACCTCCGTCATCTCATCCTTCATGATCGACGCGATCATCTTCGGATCGAGATTCGAAAAAACCTCCTTCACATCGATCAACTTCTTCGTCATCAATTCCACTAAAATCCCCGCCATCTCCCCAGCCTTACTCGGTATGATCCCTTGCCACCCGCCGAGCCACCCGAACGGCTGTCCTTTGATTTGCGAGAACGCCAAGAACGACGGCCAGAACTCCAGCGGGTAGAACGTCATGCGCAGCGCGACGACGTTGGTGAACCACCCCACGAACGCCGCCACGGGGGGGATGATCGCGTACGTCCACAGCGGCGTCTGCGATGACGCCAGCAACGCGCGCGTCGACCCAGTGCGTGCGCCTTCATTCCTCATCGTCATCATCATCGGCGTCGACGTCGCGCGTTCATCATCCATCGACGGGCGCGAGAGCGAGACGAACGCGAACGCGCCGAACGCGAACGCGAGGACGAGCGCCAGAGCGCGCGTGCGTGACGCCCTTCGTCGCACGCTCATGCGCACTCGATGTTTCCCAACGCGCCGATGCGAAATGACGATTCCATGCGATCCATCATCATCATCATCGCTTGGGTTTTGAATTCAACGTGAAATTAAAATTGAATTCATTCCAACGAATTCGATGCGATCGAACGACGCGACGGACGATGGGAGATCGACGATCGAATGAACGCGACGGTGATGAGCGATGTGGACATCGCGAGGACGATATATTGGGACGAGCGTGCGATTGAACGAATGAATGGATGATTCCATGTATGAAAGAATGAGTGCACGCGCGAGCGTTACTGGGCGTCAAATCACAAATCAAAAAACACCGCACACGATGACGATGACGACGTCGAACGCGCGCGTGAATGCGAACGCGCGCGCGCGCGCTTCACGCGACGTCGCGTCGAAGCGAACGACCGAGAGGACGCGAAGGCGAGAACTCGACCGCGGGCGGTCGCTGAGGCGAGCGAGCGACGCGAGCGACGACGACCGCGGCGACCGCACGAGCGACGAATTGAGCCGACGCCGAGCGATGGCGTCGATCGCGAGCGCGATGGCGTGTGCGCGCGAATTTGCTTCGGCGAACGTCGCGAGAGCGGCGGTACCGGTGGCGGAGGTGACGACGTCGGGGGCGCTCGGGGCGTTGGAGACGCAAACGGTGGAGGTGTTCGCGCGAGCGAGCGCGAGCGCGGTGAACGTGGTGGATTTGACGGTGTTGTCCACGAGTGGGAGCGCGTCGTTGAACGCTGGGGCGATCGTCGCCGAAGGGAACGGGACGGGTGTGGTGTGGTCGGATGACGGGTACGTGGTGACGAATTACCACGTCATCGCCGGCGTGCTGGCGTCGATACCGAAAGGACGGCGCGTCAACGAGGTGGCTAAGGTGACGATTCAGACCGAGGATGGCAGTCGCACGTTCGGCGCCGCTCTCGTCGGGGCGTCGCGCGAAAAAGATTTGGTTGTGCTGCAAATCAACGCGCCGAAGGCGTTGTTGAAGCCCGTCGCGCTCGGGACGTCGAGCGCCGCCGTCGTCGGCCAAGCGGTGTTTGCGATTGGTAATCCGTTTGGATTCGATCACACGCTCACGACGGGGGTGATCAGTGGGTTAAATCGAAGCATTCAGTCGCAGGCTGGGAGCTTGATCACCGGAGCGATCCAGTGCGACGCGGCGATTAATCCAGGAAACTCGGGCGGGCCGCTGTTGGACGGCTCCGGACGTCTCATCGGAATCAACACCGCAATTTTCACTCCGAACGGGTCTTCCACGGGCGTTGGATTCGCCATACCCGTCGACACGGTTAAGACGATCGTGTCTCAGCTCATTAAAAATGGCGAAGTGATATTGCCTTCGTTGAACATCGCGTTTGGCGACGCCAATTTGATGCGAGACCTGAAAATTCCGCTCGGAAGCGGCGCGTTGGTTCAATCCTTCGTCGGCGATTCCCTCGCCGCCAAAGCTGGGATTTTAGCCACTCGCCGAGGGATGTCTGGTATCGCCCCAGGCGACGTCATCATCGAAGTCGACGGGCGAAAAGTATCCATCGAAGCCGACGTCGTCGCCGCCGTCGAACGCAAATCCGTCGGCGACGTCGTCAAGGTCCGCGTCAAGCGTCTCCAATCCCCGGGCGACACCACGCCCGATGTTTTATATTTTGACGTCCCTCTCGCCCCCGCGGATTCGAAGTAACCTCCGTCGTCTCTTCAACGTCGCGCTCCGTCATTGTTAATATTTAGTTTCGTCGCTCTTCACCGTCTCGCGTCGACGCCCGCTCGCGATCCTCACTCGTCTCCACACGTCCTCGCCTTCCGCGCGCGCGTTTGGAGATCACCGGCACACCAACCGCGCGCGCATTGCGTCGCCCGTCGCACGCGCACGCGCGATCGCGTCGCTTTGTCGCGCTCGGTCGTCACTCAACCCGCGATCGATCGAGCGATGACGACCCAATCGCCATCCCATGGGAACGCGCGCGCGCGCGATCACCCTCTGTGCTCGTTCGCCGCGTGCGTGCCATCGAAAGATTGGACCGCCGAAGCCGTGAGGTGCGAATGCGAGAATTCGCGAATGAAGAGACGCCGAGGGATGAGATCGGGGCGATGAAGAGGAGTTACCGCGAGCGACGCGACGCGCGGGAGATATTTCGAGCTCGAGCGACTGACGCGAGACGCTTCGATTGGACACCCGCAGGTCCAGCGTGGAGAAGTGCTTCGAGAAGTTACCAAAAGACTATTACAAAGTGGAGACTCGAGCGTGCGGGGGGATGGCGCGATCGATGACGCACAAGGTGCAGTACGCGGACGGGGAGGCGTACGCGGTGGCGTTGGTGAGCGACACGCTGAGCGCGCAAGAACTCGGGAAAAGTTTCGACGCGATTCGCGAACAGAACGGTGATTTGAAGGAACGATCGATCGCGTTGAAGGCGTTGTTGAACACGTTGAGCGGCGCGCACAAGTTTTCATTCGTGTTGATTGATGACTCGACGAAGCGCGTCTTCGCGGCGGCGACGCAGTACAGCGCGCCGTTATCGTTTGGACATAATAAAGAGGGAATGTTGATTTTGTTTTGTGGCGCCGGTGGGCTTTCCGTGGCCACGCACTGGCCGTTGAACGAGCAGGAGGTGACGCAGTGTGCGGTGAATGGCGCGGCGGCGCGCAGACGAAGCATGGACATCAGAGAACGACCGTCACCGCGGGAAGATTCGAGAAACAGCGCCGATGAACGGAGCAGCGTCGACGGCCGACGCAGCGTCGATGGCCGACGCAGCGTCGACGGCCGACGCAGCGTCGATGGCCGCCGCAGCGTCGACGGCCGACCGAATGCCGGCGCGATATTTACGTCAGAGGTCGGTTGGGTCGATCCCGGCGCGGCCGTACCCGTGGAGTTTGATCACGATAAGATTGTGTTGACGCATCTCCCAGTCGGACGATTCGTCTACGGGCACGCTTATTTACAGCCGTACGAATTTACTTCGTTCTGGAGCAGCGCACAGAGCAACCGCGCGGGTGTGCCCGAGCGCGCATTTCACAGTGGAAACGATTACGCGAAGGATAACGCGAACGCGAGCAAGCGTCGTGATAGCAACGATCAACCGAGCAGCGGAAACAACAGCCGTAGGAGCTCGATTGACGAACGACGCAGCAAGTGGGAAGTCACGAATTCCAAATGCGACACTGAAGACTCGTGGAAGCGACCAGCGGCGGTAGCGGTGCTCCCGCCGAAATCGCCCACGAAGGATGCTGAGAAACCTCTTGAGGAGTCCATGGAACAACTCTCCGTCGACGAAAGCAGCGGTGAAGGCAAGAAGCCAGGCTTCGGCGCCAAGCTTCGACGAAATCTCTCGCTCGAGCGCCTCAAAGATGCGTTAGGCATGAGCAAACCCAGCAAGTGAACGCCGACGCCACGGTATCACACGCTCAGTGACATTTGTTGTATCATCTTATCGCTGCGTATCACGCGTAAACGTCCTTCGTCGCCTTCGATCATCCATCGTCCGCGCCCGAGCGTCACTCGGGCGTGCCAACCGTCGTCTCCGCCCAGGTTGGCCTTTTAAGGTCTTCACTCGCCCGCGCGCGATCGCCTCGATCTCGCGCGTGGGTCATCCCGATCGCGTAGGCGGACAGGTTTGATCGTCACGCGCCGCGATCGCACGCGAAAACCCGAGATCGCGCCTACTCGCTCCGCTGCGCCATGGGTGTTGCCAACGATGGCCCGATCGCGAGCGCGCGGACGACGATGACGACGACGACGACGACGACGACGACTATGAGCGTACGCGCATCGACGATTGAACAAGAGGCCCCGAGCACGTTTGGATCGTACTTTTTTAACGTGTTCGGGGGAAGCGAATCGCCCAAGGCGTCGTCGACGGATACGGCGGCGGTTTCGGCGAGCGTTGCGGACGACGGCGCGGCTGACGGCGTACACGCAAAGCTTGGCACGGCGCTGCGACAAGTACAAGATGCGTACGATGCGAGCGAGGCGAAGACGAGCGCTGCGCAGATGGCGTTCGAGACGGCGGCGAAGGAATTGAGCGCGGCGCACGCTCGTTTGGCGGACGCGAAGAAATCGGGTATTCCGGGCGTGGACGCCGTCGCGGAGCAAGTGTTGAAAGCAGCCAAAGCTAAGGCGAGCGATGCGTCGGCGACGTACATGAAGGCGCAGGAGGAGTTGAAAAAGGCGGAAGCTGCGAAACGAAAGGCGGAAGTGGCGCTGGCGGAGAGCAACGACGCTCGGGTGTTGCGGGCAAAAATGTTCAAAACGACGCTGAACGCCGAGCAAATTGAATTGGACAACGAGGCGCGACGATTGGCGGCAGTGATAAAGCTGCAACGAGCGTTTCGCAGACATTTACGACGAAAGCACGCGCGTCAGCCGAGGAGTATAATTCGGAAAGCACTTGCTAGAGTGTTTTGTCGCGAAGGCGTTTTCACCATGCTCATGGCGTTTCTGATCTTCTCGGGCTCTCTGTTTTCGTTCGAACGAGCGGAACAGAAACCTACGCAATGGACTGAAACGCTTCGAACCTTTTCATCTCTCGATCACGGATACTTGATACGAGGTATCACGGACGCCAACGTCATGGCGCAGCTGACGGTGCTACGGTCTCGACACGACAAGCTGCGCATCAGTGTTGATGAGTGCGAATCGACTCTACGCGCTGAACGTTCGACTGGCTGGATGACGAGCACGCCCACGTGCACCGCGAGCTTGCGCGAGGCTGAGCGTAAAGTGGCACATCTGACAAAAGAAAACACCGTTGATGCCGCTGTCGCGGTGAATACCCAAATCAGGGTTCTCCAAGCCGAGCTCGCGGTTATTCGGTCGACTATGCAGACGGAGCGAAGCAAGTACTTGGAACAAACCGAACACCTGCGGGCGGTGCACGCGGCCGAGGGCGAAGTTTTACTCGCACAGGCGCAAGCAAATGTCATGGACGCCCATCACGAAGGCGCTCGTCGACTCCGCGAATCGCAATTCAAAGCTGAGGATCTGGCGAACGAAAACGCTATGCTCAAAGAGCGCATCGAGTCCTACGAAAAGGAACGAAGAGGCGACCCTATCGGTATTCGTGCGCTCACGGATAAATACGACGCATTTGTGAAAACCCTCAAAGACAAGCATGATGCGAATGTGCGAGCGATTGATTCAGACTACCGAGTGAAGCTCTCTACCGCTAAGGCAGAAGTCGTCGTGCATAAGTCAAAGGATTTGGCCAGTCTGGACGTACTCCGTGAGAAGCACGCCAAGATTGTGAGCGATCTCGAAGAAGCTATTAAGCTTGAGAAGGTGCGTGCAACGGCAGCGGAGAACAATGTGTGCTCAACTAAGGGCTCCAAGACCTTCGCGGTGCTCAGCTATCCCGTCATCATCGCGGCTCTCATGATGTTTATTGGCGTGGCGAAAGGCTCGCAACAGCAAACTGAGTCGCCCTCTCAATCGCGGATGGCGCCCGTGATCGGCGTCCCCGTTTGCAAACGCTGCGATACCTCTGAGATCGAGAACGCCAAGTTGAGAGCGCAAGTCGAAGGCGCGGAGAGAAGGCTTGCAGACGTGATCGCATCTCTTGACTCTACTGGCAAAGAACGCGCGAATGCTCAACAAGAGTTCGACGCGAAGAATTCGAAGCTCAGGGAGGTTGAGGGAGCGTTCGCTGATACGGCTTCGCTGCTCGCTAAACGAACAGCTTTACTTGAAGATAAAGAAAGAGAGCTCGCTCAGACGAAAGATGATCTCGCAGGGACAAAGAACGAACTCTCAAGGACGACTGGCGAGCTCGCGAGGATGCGAGATGAACTCGCAAGAATGCGAAACGAACTCACGAAACGAGAGACATCAATTCAAGACAGCGACAAGGGTCTCGCAGGTTTGAGAGATGACATTGCACGTTTGAAAGATGAACTCGCTCAGCGAGCGGAATTGCTTGATTCTAAAGACGATGAACTCGCTAAGCGAGCGGCGATGCTTGAATCCAAGGACAAGGAGCTCGCAGAGTTGCGGGTTGACCTCGATTCGGCGAATACAAAACTCTCAAACGCTATCAAAAAAATTGCTGAGAAGATGTCTACGCTTGATTCTACTGGTAAAGAGCACATGGAAATGCAGAATAAAATCGACGCATTGACCGAAAAGCTCGATGACACAACTACGCTACTCGAAAAGTCCAAGGCGCTTCTGAAGGAGAAGCAGCAACTGATCGACTCACTCCTGTCCACTCGAACTGAGAATGAACAGAAGATCGACGCCTTGGAAGCTGAATGTGCTGAGTTGACCACTGAGCAAGCGCGCTTGATCGAAGACGTGGTAAACAAGCAGGAAGAGATCGATGCACTCATGGCTGAGATGGAGAAGATGCGAATTCAGCTCGCAGCCCTTGCAAAAGCGCTCGAAGACGCCAAGGCTGAGAAGAAGTTGTTAGAATCGCAGCTGGTGTCGCAAGAGGAGCTCATACGACTTTCTGAGGATAAGTCATTTGTGATTATCGATCTCGAGACGAAGATTGAATCTTTGAATTTCTTAGTCGAATCGCTCAAGGCGCAGTTGAAGAGTGCCGATCAAAAGCATGATGAAAATTTGTTGCAGTTGAAGAACCGCGATGCCCGTGTGTCCTTCTTAGAAGATGAGATATCTTCGATGCGCGTGATGCAAGAGAAGGCGCAAGCTCGAATTTCCGAGTTCATGAAGCGCCTAGGTGAACTGGAAATGCAAGAAAGTCGAAGCAAGCTTGCGCGGGAGGCGGCTGATACAAAAGCGGCGCGTTTGCAAGAGGATTTTAACGCACTCATGGCACGCTCAGAGGCAGACATCAAAGCAGCGGCGGCGCGTTACGAAGAGGAAATCGCACATTTGCAAGCTCGACTTGCCGAGGCCCAGGCAGACATTTCGACTTTGCAAGCGAATGGGGACCTGGTGTCTTCAAAATTGCGTCAAGATGCGCGACAGCTGGAGGATGCGCTTGAAAAACTCACACTGTGTGGAAAAGAAAAGGCTGAGAAGCAAGATGAAATCGAGCGTCTTCAGCGTGAGCTCGACGAACTTCGCCGCCAACTTGCGGAACCGGCGAATCAATCTGAAAAAACGGCTATCGCGCCTTTGGAAGAGCAGCGAGCGCTGGTCTACGACGAAGCTTCCGTGATGTTGAGCAAGTTGAAGCGCATCTCGCTCTTTTCGTTGCTCTACTCTGTAACCTTCGCCAGCGTGCGAGAGCGTAGACAGTTCCGTTCGCTAACGCTGCACTCGTTGAATGATATCGATCGGCCAGCTGTGAAGCAAGTGAAGAGAGACTCGTTATTCTTCGCCAAGAAGAGAGCCGCCAGAGCACTCGTGCAACTGGCGCACGCGCCGGTGACGCACACCATTCCCTCCGATGGGTGGTCCGACGCTGATGTCGCTGAATGGAAACACAAGCTCGGCTGGAGTAACGCAGATGAAGTATGGGAATGGTCCGCGCGATCTTTGGCGGCGATTTCACGAATCTTTCAAGGCACCAACGCATATCAAATGTATCAACTTAGTGGGCTGCAAACCGCCCTAGAGCTGATGCGTTACGCGATTCACAACCGAGAGATTCAAATGCACGGTTCGCGCGCCATTTCAGGTTTGATTTCTTATGAACTGGCTTACTACGCTCGAGAAGCGCCACAAATTGTTTCAGGCAGCGCTCTCGAGACGCTCGCTCAGACACTTGCGCACTTCCCGACGGATGTCCAAGTCGTCCGCGCCGCGGCTCGAGCAGTCTGGGTGTGCGTGCATCTTGGCCAAAAGTTTGGCGCGCACACGTTCGTCCAACAAAAGATCTACGAGCCCCTTCTCATCGCCATGGCTTACCATGCAAACGACTTGAAGGTAGTTGAGTCATGCTGCGGCGCCGTCCTCGCCGCTGCGTCTCGCGATCCCATCAGCGCCGCCAAGCTTCTCGAGCTCGGCGTCCGCGACGAAGTTCGTGACACGCTGCAACGTGTCGACGCCGTAAATTATTCCGGCGCCTTCGTCGACCTAAAGCACTGGCTCTTCGAAGCATGATCCATCTAGCGCTCTCACAGTGCACTTGTAAATTATACTCATCGCCCTCGTCGCTTTCGCTCGCGCTCCTTCGCGCTCCTTCGCGCGTGTCTCTCGTCGTCAGCCCGCGCCCCCCGACCGCCCTCACTTTACGTCGCCCACCCCGGTCGAGCGAACGTCTTCGTACGCGCATTTCGACGCACTTCAACGTTCTTCGAAGCGTACGCACGCATACTTCTCCGCTTTCCTCGCCAACGCTCTCAAACGTCCCTCATGGCGTCGCGATCAAAGTCGCATTCGCCCGCGAGCGCCGCCGCCGCCGCGCGAAAAAGCGCTATGGAACCGACATCGGACGTCATCCCTCTGGCGACGCGAGAGCCATCGAAGAAACGCGCGATGGCGCGAGTGATATACGTCGGACACGTCCCTCACGGGTTTTACGAAAAAGAAATGCGCGAGTATTTCTCGCAGTTTGGCGACGTCACGCGGGTCAAGGTGTCGAGGAATAAAAAGTCTGGCGCGAGCAAGCACTACGCGTTCGTGGAGTTCAAGCACGGCGAAGTCGCGTCGATCGTCGCGGAGTCGATGAATAATTATTTATTGGCGAATCAAGTATTAAAGGTGGAGCTCATTGCGCCGGAGAAAGTACACGAGAAGACGTTCGAGGGCGCGGGACGGGCGTTTAAAGTTGTGCCGTGGCAACGAAGGGCGGCGGCGACGCATAACAAGGAACGAGATGATGTGGGAAAGGCGAAGAGGAATAAAGGTTTGGTGAAAGCAGAGAATAAACGACGGGAGAAGATCGCGGCGGCGGGGATCGATTATGATTTCCCGGGGTATAAAGCGATTTTGACGACGGAGGTGCCAAAAAAGGCGAAAGAAGCGCCGGCGAAAAAGACAAAGAAGGGTGCGGCGCTGGAGCGTGAGGAGGAACCGAAGAAGACTAAAGCTACTGCCGAAGCAAAGGTGGGTTCGGCGAAGGCGAAGGACGAGCCGGCGAAAAAGATGAAGAAGACTGTCAAGGCCCAAGATGAGGAAGAACCCGAGGCGAAACAGTCCACGGCGAAAGCGGTACTGGAGAAGGAGGCGAAACCGAAGGCTAAAACGCCTGCGGCTAAGGCGAAGGCGGAGCCGGTCGAAGAACCGACGTCGGAAAAGAAGCCGACACCAGTGGCAAAGAAAACACGCGGAGCTTTGAAGCGGGCGGCGGAGACGCCAGCAAAGCCGGCGAAAAAATCAAAAAACTGAGACGGCACTCCTGACACAACATCGTCTTTGTCATCATAGTCTTGAATCGTATAGTCGTACATTACACGTTATAATACAGAGAAGTCTAAACATCTCTACCGTTATTTGGCAAAGGCTGGAGAACCAAACTCGTCGGCAGGAGCACTGAATCGAGCACGTTAGGCTCATCGTTCGCCGGTCGCTCTACTTCAACCGGGAAAACGTTCGTTGGCACCAAATCCGGCGGGCTTGGTCGCTGATACATTTGAATGGTGGATATAGTCTGTTTCGGCGTGCGAGCAGAGGCGTCATCTCGCGCGAGATCATCGCGATTTGGGCTATTTTCCTCAGCCGTATCGACGTCGCCGTCCTCGTAAGCATGGTCTTCGTAATAGTGCTGCAACACAGTTTGACTCGCACTGAGCGTATCTAAAAGTGACCCCCCTAGACGCGACCATGTCGCGTCATTTACATCCGGTGAAGCGCGGAACATCGAGCCACTGCCGTGCTCGGGCTGATGCGAGACGCCATCAACGCCTATTCGGCGGCGAATTGATGTCTTCCTCAGCGACGGCGGTGCATCGTTTCGTCGGATCGAACGACGCAAAACGCTAGCGCTGAAGTCGGCCGATCCGCTGAGCTCGTGTTCGTGCGTGCTCGTAAACCCGTGGAGCGAGCTTAACATTTCTTGGCCGCTCGCGTCCGGTTGCCAATTGGGGTACGTCGCTTGAAATGTCAGGAAACTCTTCTCGAGCTTACCTTGTCTGCTTCTCTGCGATTTGCTCGCGTGTGTGGGAGCTCCGTAGTGCTTGTTGCCGTGTCTACTGAAATCGAAAGCACTGAGAGAGCATACATCACCCACACCGGGTTTGTTCACTGTGAACTGGCGGACGAACTGCACGATGTCGCCCGCCGAGTCGCTCAGCGGATACCAAAGCAAAAATGGAACGGCGAATATTGACGCGATTTCTTCGAGAAACCTCATCGCCTTGAGTGAGAAGAATGAATTGAACTCGCGATGAACTTCCTCTTTGTGCGCTGAATCTCGCCAGTGCTTTGGCAAATAGTGCGTGTGCGCCACGATTCTTGACATTATGACGTTGGGCTCAAACACGGCGTTTTCACTCGCCATGAGCGATCGACATGTCGCAACTACCGTAGTCAACACCGCTGTGATCCAAAACACGTCGCGCTCACCGACGTATGCTTGAAGCAATCGGTCGTCTATCATCATGCACACCAACGCCAGCGCGGCAAACGAGCCGGCAACGTATGATGCAAATTTTGCCAGAATACTGACGACTGGCGATGGAAACTGCCCGACGTACTTGTTCGCGCTTTCGTATGCAGCCGACAATCTGTGCTGCGTAAAGTGCGGCAACTCGTTGAACTCGCGCATTTTCCAACGCGCGTACGACGTCCACTCTCTCGTACCCACCGCCGACGGGTTGTTGTAAAACTTTTCCGCGTATGAAAGCACGAAATACATGGACAAAAAGATGGCCACGAACGGGCTCAGCAAGGCGTTGATGATCGCGAGGCATCTAAATCTGTACCTCAACGCGGAAACATCGTAAAATGACGTCTTAACAGCAAACCTCTCGTCGAACATTCCGTTAAATACCGCCAAGTCAACGTTCCACTCTATCACCTTCGTGAACCAACGATGGTTGCGCAACGCTGGAACATCGAGTCTCAAATTGAGCACGTCTCGGTTCACCATGCCGATCAAGTAATTTTCCTTTCGCAAAATCCTGGCCACGATATCGTGCTCGTTGAGATCGCGCGCAATGCTCAGCCTCGTTGTCGCTTGGGCGTGCACCACGCGTTGCAGTACCTCTGGCCACGTACACGTGTACAAATCTCGATCCGACAACGCCAACTTTCGATTGCAGAACCTCCTCATATCCGCCAGCGGCGCGGCGTCGTGCACCAACCGTATTGCGCTCCACAACCAGTACGACGAAAAGAACGCCAAATACATCGTCACGATCGCGTTCCTTACCGTTCCGCCGTATTGATACGGCGCGCTAAACACCGCGTCCCTCACGATATCGCACCCCTCCGCGTCCTCCGCGCACGTCGTCGCGAGGTAACGCCAATTCACGTACAACAACAAAAACCCCGATAACCAAATCGTGAACCCGAGCGTGGCCAAATTCGCAATTCGGGACGTCATCGCGCACCGGTAGCCTTTATTCGCGAAATACGCGTACAAGCTCGAGAAAAAATCATCCAAATCTCCCGAAACTTCCTCCTCCTCGCTCTCGCGCGCGCTCTCGCGAGCGAGCAATCCCTCGTGTTCGGCACTGCGTTCGCAAAGCGCGTGATTCATGTCCATGGCGTCAGTGTCAGCGTACGCGCTCCGCGCGCGCTCGACCGGCGCGCGCGCGCGCGTCGCGCGTCTCGCGCGCGCACCTCTCCACCTCATCGTACGCATCGAATTCATCGTCGTACAGCGCGCGCATGTCTTTACGATTGCGAACGCGAGATCGACGTCGCGCGAACGCGCGCGCGCGGACGAATGCGGCACACGCGCATTCGTAGGCGTCACAACTCGTCGATGCGATTTGGTTTTTGGCTCTTTTTTCGAGCTCAGAAATCATCATCATCATCATCATCAACGCTTTCGTCATCGACGACGCGATCGACATCGTTCGCGGTGTGCCCGACGAACGCGCGCGAGATGGAACGATGGTCCGCGTTCGGTCCCGCGCGTGAAGGCGAGCGAGGCGCGGGGGCGGGCGCGGCGCTCGCGCGAGCGCCGCGCGACGGTCGAGCTCGAGCGCCGCGAGCGACGCTTTGGGTGGAAGAACTCGAACGCGCGTCGCTCCCGAACGTCGTGGCGATCGTACGCGATGCGTTCGCGCTGTCCGGGACGAACGAACGGGCGTTGCGTGAGCTCTTAAGGGCGGAGACGCGGGAGGGCGGGACGACGAGGGTCGTCGCCGCGCGAGACGCCGTACGAGGGCCGTTCGCGCCTCTCGTCGTGGACGTGTACGAACGACGCGATCGCGATGGAACGTTTGTGTTGACGATTGCGGGGAAGGATTTGTTCGATTGGCTGAGCGAGCGCGGGTACGAGACGCGCGTCGTGGATGAACACGGCGGGGATTTGGATTTCGAGACGGAGCGCGCGAGCGCGAGGTCGATGAAGACGGATGTGATTCGCGCGACGAAATGCGATGGAGTCATACGATCAACGACGTACGAAGGACGGGCGTGCGCAAAGGCGCAGAGCTCGAACGCGTGCGTGATGGTGGCGCCGAGCGCGTTTGCGTCGAACGCGCTCGCGGCTCGGGACAATCATTTCATGGGATCGATGGGGAAGATGACCGCACTGGACGTGCGCGAGAAAGCCATGGAGGAATTTAAAGGTTTGTATCAAGGATTGCGCGAGATCGGCGTGAACGTGCACTTGTTTTCGCACGACGATAAGCACGACACTCCAGATGCCGTGTTTCCAAATAACTGGCACACGATTCGCGGCGGCGTGTTGAAACTGTTCCCGATGAAGGATGAGAACAGGCGTAAAGAGCGGCGAGATGACATCATCGAGTATCTTCTCGAGCGCGACAAATCGTTGAAGCTGGATGACTCCCTGCTGAGACACGAGCGCGGCGACGCGCCCAAATTTTTAGAAGGCACGGGCGCGTTGGTCATCGACCACGTCAACGCCCTCGCCTACGTCGCGCTTTCCGAGCGCGCCCATCCGGACGTGGTGAAGGAGTACTGCGCCTCCGAAGGTCTCGAGCCCGTGACGTTCGTCGCCAACGATTCGCAAGGTCGGGTGATTTACCACACCAACGTCGTCATGAGCGTGTGCTCCACCGTCGCCATCGTGTGTCTGGATGCCATCGCCTCCGATGCTGATCGACGCAAAGTGCGCGAAAAACTCACCGCGTCCACGCACGCGCGCGAGCTCGTGGAAATCACCCTCGATCAAGTCAACGAATTCTGCGGAAACGTCCTCGAACTCCGCGACGGCGCCGGCGCTCCCGCCCTCGCCTTGTCCCGCCGCGCGTGTTGTGCCTTCACCGAACCCCAGCGCGACGTTCTCAAGCGTCATTTCGCCTCTTTCGTCGTCGCCGAATTCGATGTCATCGAAAAAATCGGCGGCGGCGGCGTGCGGTGCGCGATCGCCGAAACGTTCGCGTAGCGTGGAATACGAACCGTCGTTCCCAAGTCACTGTGCCCACCATCGCTGAATCATGACTCTCCGACTTGTCCCTCCCCAACGACCCCCCCCCCTGATTATCCATTACGCCACCGCTGACGCCTCCTCGCGTCGTCATTCGCGCGCGCATCTTCGCCCTCGCTCGATCGCGAGCGCTTGGACGACAAGAAACACCCGCTTCGATCGCGTTCGATCGCGCGATGCAGTGCGCGCGCGCGGACGTGCGCGCGAATGGCGCGAGCTGGGCGAGCGAGCGCGGCGCGGGCTGGCGTCGCGCGCGCGCGCGACCGAGCGCGGGCCGACGATTCGCTTCGTCGCGCGCGCGAACGACGACGAGCGCGGCGGCGCAAGACGCGGTCGTCGCTCGCCCAGGGGCACGAATCGCGGCGGGGCTGGAAGTGCCGACGTATGAACACGTCAGAGAGGCGTACGAGAAAGTCACGGAAGGGGTGGTGCGGAGTCGGTGCACGTACAGCGCGGCGCTGAGCGAACAGACGGGGATAAAGCTTCATTTGAAGCATGAATGGGAACAATTTACGGGAAGTTTTAAAGAACGCGGGGCGCGAAACGCGCTTTTAGCGTTGAGTCCGGAACAGAGAAAGAAAGGGGTGATCGCGGCGAGCGCGGGGAATCACGCGTTGGCGCTGTCGTATCACGGCAAGTTATTGGGGATTCCAGTGACGGTCATCATGCCGTCCATCGCACCGCTGACGAAGATTACAAAGTGCCGAAAACTTGGGTCGAGAGTGATTTTGGAAGGAGATACGATTGCGGATGCGGCGGCGCACGCGCACGCGAATTACGTCACCAAGGAAGGCTTGAAGTACATCAACGGTTTCGATGATTTTGAAATCATCGCCGGCGCGGGGTCGATTGGGATCGAAATGCTCGAGGACGTGAGAAATGCAGACGCGGTGATCATTCCCGTTGGTGGTGGCGGCTTAATCGCGGGCGTGGCTTTGGCGATTAAGCAGTTGAAGCCGAACTGCTTGGTCATCGGCGTCGAGCCAGAGCGATGTGCGTCCATGTCCATGGCGTTGGCGGCGGGCATGCCGGTCAAAGCACCGACGATGGCCACCCTGGCCGATGGCCTTGCCGTCCCAACCGTGGGGCCGCGTTCGTTCCAAACGGTAAAGGATCTGATTGACAAGATTGTCTTGGTCTCGGAATCCGACATCGCCGTCGCCATGTTGCGCCTCCTCGAGAATGAAAAGCTCATCCAAGAAGGCGCCGGCATCTCCGCCTTGGCGGCGTGCTTGACCGGCAAGTTCCCAGAGCTCAAGGGAAAGAACGTCGTCGTGGCGATGTGCGGCGGTAACATCGACACTAGCACGCTCGGGTACGTATTGGAGCGCGGTTTGGTCGCCGACGGCCGTCTCGTTCGATTTTCGTGCGTCGTCCCCGATCGCCCGGGCGGCATCGCTGGCCTCACCAACAAGATTGCAAAGGTCGGCGCGTCGATTAAGCACATCAATCACGAGCGCGCCTGGTTGCAAGAAGATTCGCACTGCGTGCTCGTAGACGTTGAGTGCGAAGTCACGGACCTGACGATGTCCGAAGCCCTGTACTCTGAGATCGAAGCGAGCTACACGATGAAGACGGCAAATTTCGGACCGCTATCGAAGCGAAAAGCAGCGGAGAAAGCGGCGATGTCAAGTAAGGATAAAGCTCCTGCGGCTGATATGGATGATCTCTCCAACCCCGTCACGGTTTGCGCGGTGATGGACGATGAATGCACAATCATCTACCCGGGCGAGGACAAAGCTAAAGATAAGAAAAAGTAAATTCGAGATCAAAAGTCTCCAAATACACGTAACATGCCGAAGTCGGCTAGCGAATCGCTTGTACATAGACTACACCACGCGCTGCTGAAAATAAGTTTCATCACATCGAGACGCTACTGAAATCTTGATTCCCGCTCGTCTAAGGTGGCTAGCTAAACGGCGAGTTTCCCTCGCCAAGCCTCTACGATGACGTTTTTCTCGTCGACCCCGATCGCGTCTTCTAAAGTTTCTATCGCATCGCCTAAAAGCGCATCGGATAGCGCCGCCGACGCACCGCTTGGCAGCACGCCCTCGACGTAGACGCCGATGAACGCACGCGCGCGGTCGAACAACTCTTCATCTGTACCTCGACTGTTTGTGTACAGCGCGCACACTGTAGTTACGCCGTTTCTACGCATAAAATCGCGCTGACACTCCTGATTGTCGGCCAAGACCACGAGAAGTAGCTCTAAAATCTCAACCTTGACTTCTGAAGATGTTTGCGCGTCAAGCAAACGCGAGAGGAACTTTCCCATCGTCGCGCCAATAATTTTCGGCCTCAACGACGCCGCGAACAGGAGAACGCCGCGCAGCGCGCGCGTGTATAGCTGCATTTGTTGTTGAGACGTCGCGTCGTCGAGCGCGATGCCGATGAGTGCGCCGATGACGTCCCACTCGCTCCGCTCGAGCATGTCGACAAAAATCACCGAGAGAGCCTCGCTCTGTTCGCACCTGCGCATGTCCTCTAAATATCCTAACAACTCTTGAGCCGTCGTCACGCGCACGCCATCGCTCGCATCACCGACGCCAACTCGCAGCCGTTCGAGAGCGATGCGCCAATCGACCGACAAGTGTTCGCGCTCCAAGACATCCACGAGCGAGCGCCATTCCGGTTCCCACGTCTGCGTGTTAAAATGCCGCCAAAACGGCTCGATCTCGCCTCCGATGTGTGCCTTGGTCTGTTCCATCCTCAATGTCCCGATGCGCTCGACGCAAAACCTCGCTTAGCCTGCTCAAAACGCGTGAACACCGCAGTCGTCGCGTCGTCAGTCGTCGCGTCGCTCGCCTTCGCTTCGCCCGCCGCTTTCAAACGCGGTCAGACGTAAACTTTCTCAAACAATCACAGCGAGCGCGCCTTCGCTTCGTTCGCCGCCGTACACGTCAACGCGAACGAATCGCTTTCGTCCCGCGCGCTGTGCGCGACTCTTGTGACGTCGACGCGTGAACGCGCCCGTCGACGCGTATATTCGAGTCGCGCGCCGCCTTCGCGGCGGCTCCAGTCATCGCGATCGCATTTTCCCGCCGTGCCTTTCACAGCGCCGCGTAGTGCTCAAGCGGCGCGTAATCACTTTCACGGCGTCGCGCGACGAAAGCGTGCGAACGCATCGACATGGGTGGCGAAGCCGCGCGAACGCGCGCTCGCGTCAGCCCTTTTACCAGAATCAAACGTCATCATCCCGCATCGCGCGCGTCGAAAGCGAGAACGGAGACGGAGGACGATAGGGCGTACCGTGAGTGATTCAGCGCGAGCGAGATTTCGTACGGACGCGTGCGCGCGATGGGAAATGACGATTCGTGGTCGCCGGCGACGGGCGTCGAGCGGTCGCGCATGCGAGCGTACTAAGGAGTTACGTGAAACGACAATGGGCGTGATGTGAAACTAGGACTAGTAGCGCGAACGCGAACGTGAACGCGAACGATGTCGTTTGCGGTCGCGGTCGCGGTCGCGCGAGCGCGAGCGCGAGCGCGAGCGCGAGCGGTACGACCGGTCGCGGTCGTAATCGTCGCGGGACCTACGAGGCGACGGACTTCGCTCGCGTCGATCGCGTTTTCTTTCCGTTGGCGGCGGCGGAGGGGCGATTTCGCCGACCTCGCCCTCTTCCTCGGAGGAGGAGGACCTGGGCGGCGGCGGTGGCGCTCGGGGCGGCGCTCGAGGCGGCGAACGCGCCCGAGGCGGAGGCGAACGCGCCCGAGGCGGAGGCGAACGCGCCCGAGGCGGAGGCGAACGACGCGGAGCATCTCTCGAACGCGGACGATCGCGTTCTTCGCGCTCGGATTGACGCCTGTCTTCATTTCGTCGATCATCACCTCCTCGATCGCGTCCGCTAACGTTGGAGCAATCGTGTTTGCCTCCGGCGCGCGTTCGCCCTAAACCGCCGCCCAAACGACGCGGACGCCAGTCATCCAACGTTCGCCCGCGCTCGACGTCAACGACGATGCGTCGGTCCTCGACACGCCTACCATCCATACCGCGGTACGCCGCTTTCATGTCGCCTTCGCGCTCAAATTCCACGAACGCGTACCCGCGCGGTTTGTCGTTTTCCTTGTCTCGCACGACGCTCACCGAGCTCACGGCGCCGTAGTGCTCAAACTCTCGTCGTAAAACGTCTTCAGTGACATCGTACGCTAACCTTCCGACAAAAAGCGTTCGATAGGGATCCGTCGTGGCGTTTGGATCGCTTTTTGGATTCCAATCCTTCAACGCCGCGGCGACGAGCGCGCGCGACTTGTCCTCGCGCGCCTTCAACTTGGCCCGCAGTCGCTCCTCTTTACTCACGCGCTCAAACACTCCGCTGGGCTTACGCCGCGCATTTCCATCATCAACACCATCGTCATCATCGTCATCCCCTCTCGCCTTCTCCGTCGTCTCGAACGCCGCCTGAGCCACCGCCGCGACTCCGCGCAACGGCTGCGTCTTCCTCATCTTCAACGGCGGCGGCGCCCATCGCAACGGCGGCCTCGGGGCGAACATCACCAACAACTCCGGGGACAACCCACTGGGATGGGTGATCGCCATCCCCAGAAACTGCCCTGGCCTCGGTCGTCCGCCGAACGCCCCTGGGGGCGCCCCCGCGAACGCCCCCGGCGGCGCCCCGGCGAACGCCCCCGGCGGCGCCCCCGAGCCGAACACCGCGTGCGTCATCCCGAACGCGTTCGCGCTCGCCCCGTGCGGCGGGTGGACCACCGCCATCGTCCCCATCGGCGCCATCGCCATTGGCAATCGCCCGATCGGCGCGTGCGTGATCGCCCCGGGCGCGGACGCGAACGCGCGCGCGCCGGCGGGTAGGGCGAACGCGCGCGCGTTCGCCGGCGCGCCAAACATCGGCGCGTGCGTGATCGCCCCGGGCGCGACGCCGATCGGCGCCATGGGCGCGGACGCCAGCGCGTTCGACATCGCAGTCGGCGGCGGTGGCACCGCGCGCTGCATCGCGCGCGAACGCCCGATCGATGGCGTTGGAGTTCACCGAGGGACGATCGAGGCGTCGGAGAGGCGGTCGGTCGGACGCGACGCGACGCGGTCGATCGAATCGATCGAACGGGCGATCGAATCGATCGAAAGGGCGATCGATCGATCGAAAGGGCGATCGAATCGATCGAAAGGGCGATCAATGACGCGCGTGCGTCGATCGATCGATCGATCGATCGATCGAGATCGACCGACCGACCGCGTCGCGTCGCGTCGCGTCGCGTCGCGTCCACGTCCGTCGCCGAAGGAGACCGCGCGCGCGAGGAGGAATATTATCGTACAACGTCTCGCGAAACGAGCGCGAGGGACGACCATTCGCGTTCGAACGCGCCGTCGAGCGCGCGCGTGCGTTCGCGTTCGAATTCCAGAATTCAAATCTCCATGCACGTTGAAATTCCAGAATTCAAATCTCCGTGCGCGTTGAAATACCAGAATTCAAATCTCCATGCGCGTTGAAATTCCAGAATTCAAATCTCCATGCGCGTTGAAATTCCAGAATTCAAATCTCCATGCACGTTGAAATACCAGAATTCAAATCTCCATGCGCGTTGAAATTCCAGAATTCAAATCTCCATGCACGTTGAAATTCCAGAATTCAAATCTCCATGCACGTTGAAATTCCAGAATTCAAATCTCCATGCACGTTGAAATTCCAGAATTCAAATCTCCATGCACGTTGAAATTCGAAATTGGAATTTAAATTCGAATGCCCATTCGAACGCCCATTTGAATTCGAACGCGCGCGCACGATGCCGCACACGCGCGCGCGCGTCGCCCACGCGCGACTCGTTCGCAGCCTCGATCGGCGTGGCGTCGCGCGCCCGACGACGACGACGAATTCGCTTTTCCTGGGGCGAAGTTTTCTGAGCGCGGCGCGAAGGGCGTGGCGCGAGCGCGGGCGGACGACGACGCGGACGACGACGCGGACGACGACGCGGACGACGACGGCGATGACGACGGAAGGCGCGAATGATGAAAGCGAACAGAGATATGAGAGAAGAGGGTTTCAAATCGTCGTCGCGGCGACGCGCGAGGGCGGGATCGGAAGGGCGAACGCGTTGCCGTGGAGGTTCGCGAAGGATGTGGCGTATTTCAAAAAGTTGACGAGCGAGACGCGCGACGCCGATGGGGTGAACGCGGTGATCATGGGACGGAAGACGTGGGAGTCGATTCCTGAGAAGTTTCGACCACTTCGTGGGCGATTGAATATCGTACTCTCGCGCGGGGGCGCGCTCGCGGAGGCGAACGATGAGAACGCCGAGCGAGGGAGCCAAAAGATGCCGGAGGGCGTGCTCGTGCGCAAGTCGATCGAGGACGCGTTGAGTGCGATCGCTTCGCACGAGGCAAAGGTAGAGAAGACGTTTGTGATCGGCGGGGCGCAAGTGTACGAGGAGGCGATGAAGAGCGATAAGTGCGAAGCCGTGCACTTGACGGAGATTCAAGGTGAGTTTGAATGCGATGCCTTTATTCCGAGCGTCGACGCCGACAAGTTCAAGCTCTATGCGTCGTCAAGGCCGATCACGGAGAACGACACGCGCTATCAGTTTTTGACGTACGTCGCCGCCGATGCGAGTACGGGCAAGTTCCGACCAAAAGCTGACGAACTCTTGCCCGTCGGCTGCTCAACCAAGCACGAAGAGTTGCAGTATTTGGAAATGATTCGAGACATCATCGACCAAGGCGCGGTCAAGGGCGATCGCACTGGTACCGGTACGATTTCTACCTTTGGTAACCAGATGCGTTTCGATCTCCGTCGCTCATTTCCGCTTCTAACGACGAAGCGCGTGTTCTGGCGCGGCGTTGCCGAAGAACTCCTGTGGTTCGTCGCCGGCGAGACAAATGCGAATAAACTAGTCGAAAAAGACATCCACATTTGGGACGGAAACGGAAGCCGCGAGTATTTGGACTCAATTGGATTGAACCATCGCGAAGTCGGCGATTTGGGCCCAGTCTACGGGTTCCAGTGGAGACACTTTGGCGCTGAGTATACGAACATGCACGCCGACTATCGAGGCAAGGGCGTCGATCAACTCGCGGAAGTGATCCACAAGATCAAGAACAACCCCACGGACCGTCGTATTTTGCTCACTGCTTGGAATCCCGCGGCACTAAAGGAGATGGCTTTGCCGCCGTGCCATATGTTTTGCCAGTTTTACGTTGCCAACGGCGAATTGAGCTGCCAAATGTACCAACGCTCGTGCGACATGGGTCTCGGCGTGCCTTTCAATATCGCGTCGTATTCCCTTCTGACGTGCATGATCGCGCAAGTGTGCGATTTGAAGCCTGGTGATTTTGTTCACGTGTGCGGCGACACGCACGTGTATTCCAACCACGTTGAGCCGCTTGAAAAACAACTCTTATGCGAGCCGCGGCCGTTTCCAGTTCTGAAAATCAACCCGGCCAAGAAGGACATCGATTCCTTCACCTTTGAAGACTTTGAAATCATTGGGTACGATCCTCACCCTAAAATTGAGATGAAGATGGCTGTCTAATGCTCCGTTTGCCGTCATCTGGAGAACCCTTTGCGATGTAATTAGTATCCAAATCGTTGACTCGTCGGCACCCGAAACAAACGTATCGCCTCAACAACATATCATCGTCGCCTTCTCACTGTGCGCCTCGCGCTTCGAGTCGATGTTCGCCCACACCTGGCGACTCCTAGCCGTCCTCGACGATGTGCTACTCCAGCGCTACCACTGTCGCACCCTTCCTTCGTCTGCGATAGATGTCATCGAGGGTGATTTGCACGGCAAGACTATAATCGTCACTGGCCCTACGAGCGGGATCGGCATCACCACCGCCCACGCGCTCGCCACGCGCGGTGCGCGCGTGATTCTCGCGTGTCGAACATTATTTAAAGCACATGCACTCGTGGACGAGTGGTGCGCGCATGCCGTAGCGAGAGGGCGAAAGAAACCAGAGTGCAGGGTGATGGCGCTGAATTTGGATTCCCTGGCGAGTGTGCGAGCGTTCGCCGAGGAGTTTTTATCGAGCGAAAGCAGACTCGACGTGCTGATTAATAATGCGGGGATATTCGACATGTCTGGAACGTACGGGAAGAGCGAAGATGGACGCGAGCAGCACTTGCAATCGAATTTTCTCGCGCCAGCGCTGCTGTCGATGCTGCTGTTGAAGCCGTTGCGGGCTAGCGGGGCAGAAACAGGCGACGCTCGGGTGATATTCGTGAGCAGTAAGTTGCACGAGCTGTGCGATGGGTTAGTTTTAGATGACATGGACTTTAGTAATCGCGCGTATGGCGCGCAAGCCGCGTATGCGTCGAGCAAGCTGGCAGAGGTGTTGTTCGTTCGCGCGTTGGATAGAAAATTGCGCGGATCTGGCGTGCGGGCGTTGGCGCTGCACCCCGGAAATATAATTACGGGTGTCGTCAGAACGCTTCCTCAATTCGTGCAATTCATGTATCGCGTGATCATGGGGCGCATTTTGCTCACGCCGGATCAAGGCTCGAGGTGCTCGGTGTATTGCGCTACGCGAGCAGAGGCTGTCGCCACCGACGTTGTCGGTCCATATTTCACGTCAGACTGCGTGCAAAGGCCACCAAGTAAGCATGCTCTCGACGACATCGCGGAGGGAAAGCTTTGGATGTGGACGCTAAAGCAGCTAGCTATCAATACCGATATGTAATACAATTTAGCTGACGTCGGACGACGACTGGTAACTCAGCTGTCCGCTCGATTCCCCACGACTGTACGAGGACATGTCTCGTTGACTTTTCTCCTCTTCGCTGCGCTCCCACTGCGAAAGCATGCTGCGCCACTTACTCGTGGATTTACTTCCAGGTGAGAATGGATCCGCTGCGTTCGCGGCGGATCGCACATCAGCCGGTCGCAAACCATCGCTTGGAAATGAAAACAACGCCGACGAATCCCAGCCCACCGCACCAGACAGCCCATCTGCGTTGCTCCACATACTAAACTCTCGCAAGCTTTCGGGTCTCGAGCGCGGAGCAATGCTCGGTGGCGGAGATGCATCGAACCCTTGGCTGATAATGTCGGTGGAGAACATCGAATCATAAGTATCGGCGTGACTGAAAAGTGGAGAGTCTGCCGCAAGTGGAGAGTCCGCTGCACCCAGCATCGGTGACGTAGGTTCCAACGAAGATACAGAGACAGGTCCCGTCGAGACCTGACCCGGTTCTTTCTGCGAGTGACGACGATGAACCAGAACACGAGGTTGCGGCATTGGCATAGACTTTTCGACTTTCTGGACCGCAGAATCATCAGCGTTTATGGACTCTTTGTGATGAGGCGATTTCGCAACTTTCGCGTCGCGGTTCGTGACGACTTGCAACTTCAGTTTTTGTTTTGTAATTTCGTCCACGCGTTGAACCGAAGCAAATTTTTCGTCGATCACCGCCGATGCCGGCGCTTCGTTTACCAGTCCAGTTTCGTCTCTCGATTCGATTGCGGAATCATCGCTTTGTGGTCGCGGCGACTGTGCCTCTTCCAAATCTTTGTCAGCAATTGCTGAAGGGGGTCTTTCGTGAGCTTCTTCCTCTCCTAGGGCATCCTCGAACATTAGCTCCTCAAAAACATCAGTCGTCTGTGTTTTTGTGCGCACTTCGGCATCTACATTGCTGACTTCGGCCACTGTCGGCACCTTGACTTCGCCGCCACGCATTCGCATCACTGCGGATGTTAACAGTGCACAAACGCAACCGACAAATATTCGCAACAATAAAAACGACGTCCCTGATGCACTTTCGGCGCCTAGTACAACAGAACCCGAGTCAGCAGTGAGTTCAATGCATTCTAAAAGTGTCACATCATTCTTGATACACAGTGCCGCAGTATACGACCGCAGCCTCTTTTTCGGCTCAAAGAATGCCTTCGCAATTTCAAACCTTTGCCCTGGCCGCAAACAAAACCCTTTGGGATCGATGAGATGCGTGAGCTCGAACCCAGGATCGGTAGAAGTGCTGAGAGCGTCCTCACCAATACTAGCATACACGCGCGCTGCTCGAATACTCGACTGCAAAAATTGTAAAGTCTCCTCCGTCGCCTTATGCCTGTGACTGCTAGATCGTTTCAACCGGGTCGAGTATGAAGTGATTGGTAATACACGCACACACAGCTTGCGCGTGGATGACGGATTCAATACGCTTACTGTCGCAGCAAGGCCATTTGTTACTGCGATAATATTTGCGTACTCACCGTCCACGATGATCCCTTCTTCTGGACTGACGTGCAAAAACTTTGGGTAAGTAATCTGCGCTTGAATGTCCACTGTTTGATGCCCAACGTTAGCCTCCGATGAGAACTTAACCCGTCCAGTGGCCGCGAGTGCACCGTCTTCTTTCAGTCGGTGCCATGACTTCGCAAGTTTTTCTAACCGATGGACGTCGTTTTTATTGACGGATCGTTCATGTGAGCCCGTATCGTCTAGCTCCAACTTGCCAGATTTCGTTCCCCAACGCGAACGTTTTGATTTTTTGCCAAAGTGGGAGAGCTCATTCTTCTGCCGAGAGATATCAAATAATATAGCGCCGAGTGAGCTTGAAGTCCCAGGGTCGGCGACTATGTCGATTCGGCTCTCCAGCTCTAGGAATTCCGATGTCGTATCGAGAAATCCGGTCACTGATACAGGAACGGTGTGCGTACTGTGCACCATGACCTCATGCTTCACGACAGATTTCCCGTGCTCCAGTAGTTGAGTGAAGGGAATCGGTATCTCCAAATAACCATCATCTTCGCTAATTACTTTTCCATTCGTGGGCACCACTTGAATCGGCAATTCGGTCGCCGCGCCCAAGCTTGTCGTCAGAATGAGCTCACCTTGTTGCTCGCCAAACGCGTCCGACGATTGAGGCAGTGCCAACAGCTGAATCTTTAGTACGTCTCCCGGATCCAGTACCACCTTTAAAACTTGCGTACACACCTGCCCCGTACGCTCAATGCAGCCGTCAATCGCAAACTCCTCATCGTTCGAAGAGCCATCGTACATATTCGTACGTAGTGAATATTCAGTTCCTCGAACGACTCGAGTTCCTTTGACGCTCATGGTGTACACTTCCATCGACACAGGATTGTGATTAGTAAACGTAGCTTCCAGCGCGCGTTTCATCCCCAGACCTACGACACCAAAGTACAACTTGCTGTCGGACGACAACTCACCGCTGTACACGATGAGTGGTATTTTTGTCCCCGTCTTGGACGCGTTGTGAAAAATACTCAATGTCGTCGTCGACGCCGTGAGATACAGTTTCGGCGAGTAGTATACTTCAAATTGGATAGATCCACCAGCCGGTATTATTTCACCGGCAACGCCTTGCACCGCTAGGAACGGAAAATCCGGTTTGGTCACATCCTCGGGCGGAAAGCTCCACGCGTGCAACAACAGCGCTTGCGAGTACGTGTTCGTGAACTTGAAGACGTGCTTTTCGGCCCACACATCATTTTTCACTCGCTGTCCGAAAGGTCCAACCGGTGCCTGAAATATAAATTTATCTGCATCATAAAGTAATTCTCCGTGATGGACTGTGGACGAATACGGAACTCGCAAGAGCGTCTTCGTGACGTTCGTCTGCAGGCGAATCACTCCCGAGTGATGTCCTTCGATGCTACCAGACCGCGTAATTCTCGCTACTCGCACCGTCGTCAACGGCGGCACTACCGTCCCAGTGCTAAATTTAATGGAAATATCTCGATCAGGATTTTCGAGATACACCGAGCTAATCTCGATTGGTGTCTTCCGCGTGTTAAACACGTGCAAGTACTTAGTTTCTTTGTCCTTGACGCTCTTCAAGTCGTCAAACTTGATGTGCCTCTCAACCGCGTGAATTCGATCGCGCGTCGGGGCAAACTTGAAAGGAATGAATGTCAGCGTCGGCTCCGCAGAAATATTTAACGCTAGGTGTCCTGAAATGACGCACATTTCGCCAGAGGACGTCGCTTGTTCAGCGCAATCCTCCTTGTGAATCAGCGCCCGCAGGCGCAACACCGCCGCTCGCTCACCGGGTAACAACTGAAGTTTCGCCAACGGAACTGTGTTTTGACTGAATCGCACGTGATCAGCAGCCATTTTTGCCATTTGACTCGCCTCGCTCACTTGAATTATACTCGGTTCCAGCGTCACTTGCGGCGTCGTCGTCCACATGTCTGAAATCGCCACCTCCGAGCCGAGCGGATTGTACATCAACAAATCGTACTCCACCGGTACGTCGAACGGCACCTCCTCAACGAGCGCGGTGAACTCATATGGATTCCTCAACACTGGCACCACCGCGCGCACCGCGATCGTCCCCGCGGTGGTGTTGAACAAAATCGTGCACAGCGTGTATCCCACCAGCGTCGGCGTGTACCGCAGCTCGTACGCGCGTTCGCCGCCTTCGGGAATTTTTTCCCCAACCACGAAATCATGCGCCCGCCACTCTCGCGTCCCAGCGCTCACGCCTTGCATCTCAACCTCCCCACTCCCAACGTTCGCGATCGTCACTTCGTACCTATACTCTCGGTACGCCGCCGCGCCCGTCGACCGGATCAGCCCGGGCGTCGCCCGCGCGCACGCCTTCCCCCCATCCTCCTTCACGCCGCACGACGACGCGAAATCCCCTTTCGCGCTCGTCACCGTGCGTCTCGCGATACCATCTCTCTCTCGTTCCTCCGCGTGCGCTCGCTCGGAGCGCGCGAACGCGCTGATGAGAACGACGAGGGCGACCGCGGCGACGCGCGAGACGCGCGAGCGACGACCCATCGTCACTTCCACGCCCACCGTCCTCCGCGCGCGCGATTCACTTCGCTTCACTTCGCGTGCGTCACGACTTCGAGACGCCGAGCGACGGGCGTGACGCCTCGAGCGTCGCGCTGTGCGCGTCGAGCTCGATTTGCTTCGAGCTCGATTTGAGCTCAGCGATTTGAGCTGAGCTGAGCTGAGCCGAGCCGAGCTGTGAGCTCATGGTGTGCGCGTCGTGCGACGCCATCGAACGGGCGTCCAATCGCTCTCGCGCGCTCGTGACGTCGACGCCGTTGACGAAACGCGCGCTCGCCCTGGGAACGGCGATCGATGACCGTCGTCCGGTGAACGAGAACAAGGCGCTGAGCGCGCTGAGCGCGCGAAACGCCGGTCGAGGCGGCGCGCGAGGACGAGGGAACAAAACCGACAGGGAGACGTGCGATGGATGTCGAGCGAAAACGCGAGATGGATATACGTTGTGCAATGCGTGCGCGTTTCGTCGCGCGGCGTGCGCGCGGTGTGGGAAAGCGATGATGGATGTGACGATGTATAACGGACACGCGGAGGCGGATGAGGGCGAGCGACGACGACGGGAGCGCTGCGAGGCGGTCGGTCTCGGGGTACGCGATCGACGAGACGTGAGTACGGATGATTTAGAGGAGGAGGAACGCGCGCGTTCGCGGGCGAAGACGAACGGGGAGGAGGAGGAGAAGGGGGAGGAGGCGCCGGCGGCGACGCCGGCGCCGGCGCCGACGCCGTTGGCGGGACCGACGAGCGCGGCGGAGGTTGCGCGGGAGATGGGACAAGCCGCGCGCGGTGGGCCCGTGAGCGGGTGGAGATTTGACGCCGCGAGCGGGTATTATTACGACGTCGCCGCGCAGGTGTACTTTGATGAAAAGACTGGGGGATATTTCGACTGTAAGACGCAAAAGTGGACGATGCCGGCGGCGAAGACGGCGGCGGAGCTCCAAACCGGGCGAGCGACGGGTAAGTTCACGGATGGGACGAGAAAACCAGATAGATTCGGATTGTAAACGCGCGCGCGCACGAGCCGCGGCGATGCGACATTTCTTAGAAGGACTTGCAGAAATTTTAGTTTAGCGACTCGGTCTTCGCTTGAGAACACACTCTACCGGATCTACTGTAGATTACGAACAATTTTGCATCAGCCACTCCACGGATTCTTCCATGTCCCCATCGCACGCCTCGAGCGCGTCCTGGCTGTGACGCTGGGAGAATCCCATGGCCATCAGCATCGACACCGGCCCACCGTCAGGGACGTCCACTTTCGCCTTTTTCGCCTTCTTGGCACTAGCCGGAGACGCCTTGGCGCGTTTCACGGGCGCCGCTTTCCGAGCCGTCGCCTTCACCGGCGTCGATTTGCGAGGAGTCGCCGCCTTGGACGGCGCCGCCGCCTTGGACGGCGCCGCCGCCTTGGACGGCGTCGCCGCCTTCACCGGCGTCGATTTGCGAGGCGTCGCCGCCTTCACCGGCGTCGCCGACTTCGTCGGCGTCCCTTTACGAGGCGTCGAAACCTTCACAGGCGTTGATTTACGAGGCGTTGACGTCTTCGTCCTACTCTGGCGCAACTGCGTGCGCAATTCGTCAACGCGCGAGTGGAGCGCCTTGAGCAGCGCAATCTTTTGCTCTCGGCTCAACTCATCCACCGACAGCGTCATCATGTTCGCCTTGAGCGACGACACCGTATCGATCCCCACGAGCGCACCGCGCGGTTGTTGATTTTTCCCCATGTACTTCCCCGCCCCGAGCGGCGGCGCCGCTCGAAGAGGCGCGGGTAACTCGATCGCATCCACCTCCTCCGGCGACAGCCCGTACTTTTTCAAATTTTCCTCGCGAATCTTCATCAAGTCAACCTTCGAACGAATCCCTCCTTGATTCGTGATCAACCCATTCTTCCGCACGCACCCTTCCAACGCATCATTATCATTCCGAATCGCATCGATATCCAGTCTCAACCCCGAATACTCCGCCAAAGACTGTTTCCCGAGCAATCGTTGCGTCTGTCCGTTCAGCTGTTGAATCTGCTTCCCCGGGAGCACCCCAGAGTCGACGATTTGCACCCACTTCCCCACGCCGAACTTCTTCAGGCACTGTCGCAAAGCCAAGCACTCGTCTTTCGTCCACCCCGGGCTCGGGGTGAAGTTCCAAAGCGACCGCGCGTCGCCGATCTTCGGCCCGGCGCCGTCCGCCATCGATCGATGGTCGATCGAATCCAACCAGATGCGATCCAACGCAAACGCGAACGCGCGAGGGAATGGAACGCAATCCAATCGCGCGCTCGTGCGCGATGAAATTCCCTCGATCGATCGATCGTTCGATCGCGCTCGTCTTCGCGCGCTCGCGCGTCGATGCGTCGCAAAGTCGCGCATCGCCCGCGGTCGGTGCCGATGCGTCACACCGCATCGCGCGACCGCGATGCGATCGATGACACTCGCGCGCGCGACGCGCGCGACGCGCGTCGCGTTGGACGAACGAAACGCACGAAATTTTTTACGTCATCGTCGCGATCGCCGTCATCCGTCCTCGCGCGCGTTCGCGCGCGTTCGCGCGATGAAACTCGCCGCTGGTGTCGTCCACGCCGGCGACGACGTCGATGCCGATGGCGAATGGATCGAGGGCATGGTGACGTTATGGCTCGACGACGAATGGGAACGGGGATCGGAAATAAATCGAATGATCGCGTCGAGAGTCAAGCGCGCGTACGTCGAAGCGATGCGACGAGAGTTGGCGAATGGTGTCGAGAGCGATGCTGGGGGTGACGAGCACTACCCGAGCTTAGTCATGGCGCTGATCGATGATTTGTTGACGTTTGATTTCACCGACGCGTTCGTGAACGCGTTCGAAGTGGGGAATAAAGTGATCGAGATGCTCATGCTTCGCGACGGCGTGGATGTGTGCTGCGTGAGCGAGGAGGACGTGACGCGAGAGTGGAGGCTCCGAGCGGGCGCGGATGGAGGCGACGCGAGCGAGACGCGGGTCAGGGAGAACGAATGAGTAGAAAGAGTGTATGATTATGTAAGTAAGTGTATATCGTTGCGTCAGTCGCGTCGTCGTCGTCGGAGCGAAAGTTTGGAAGTCGGGGAGCGATCGCGATACGCCGCATTCGCCGCCGCGCGTTCGCGCGCGCCATGCCTCCGATGCAAAAACTCATCGATACTTCCGTCGGTGGATGCTTGCGCGCGCTCGCGCTCGCCTACGCGCTCTACGCCGCGATCGATATTCGTCTCTACGCCGTTAAAGGTACGTCTCGAGCGTCGGCTCGCGACCGCGGGCTGTTCTCATCTAATCTCCAACGTACTGACCGCGGTCGTTCGCGGACGCAGAGTACGGACGAATCATCCACGAATTCGATCCATGGTTTAACTATCGCGCCACGGTGTACCTCGCCGATCACGGGTGGATGAAGTTTCGCACGTGGTTCGACTACGCGTCGTGGTACCCGCTCGGGCGACCGGTGGGGACGACGATCTACCCAGGGATGCAGATAACCGCGGTCGCGTTGTGGCGCACGCTGAACGCGTTGGGCATAACAATGTCACTGAACGACGTGTGCGTATTTTTCCCAGCGTGGTTCGGGGCGGTGGCGACGTATTTAGTGGCGCTACTCACGAAGGAGTGCTCGGGAAGCGGCACGGCGGCGGTGGCGGCGGCGCTCGTGATGTCGATCATACCCGCACATACGATGCGATCGGTGGCGGGAGGGTACGATAATGAGTCATTGGCCGTGACGGCGATGTGCTTGACGTTTTACCTGTGGTGCCGATCGCTGAGGAATGAAAAGTCATGGCCTGTCGGGGCGCTCGCCGGCTTGGCGTACACGTACATGACGGCGGCTTGGGGCGGCTACACCTTTGTGCTCAACATGGTCGGCTTGCACGCCGCGGTTTTGGTGCTCTACGGTCGTTACAACTCGCAGTTGCACAAGGCCTACTCGCTGTTCTTCGTGATCGGTACCATTGGGGCGTTACAGTTCCCCGTCGTAGGCACGTTGCCGTTTACGTCGATGGAACAGCTCGGTCCGATGCTTGTTTTCCTCGGATTTCAAGTTTTGGAATGGACCGAGCGCACGATGCCAAAAGGTTTACGCTCGTCCGATAAGTGGACGCGCAGGTTTAGAGTGTATTTCGCCGCACTCGTATTGCTCGTCATCGGAGTGCAAGCGGTCTCTATGGCGGGTCTGTACAACATTCATGGCATGTCAGTTCGCGTTAAGAGTTTGTTCGTCAAGCACACAAAGACGGGTAATCCTCTCGTTGATAGCGTTGCCGAGCATCAACCCGGTTCAGCTGACTCGTACTATCGATTCCTCCACATCAATTACTACATCGCTCCGATTGGTTTCTTGTGCTCTGCCCTGCACTTTGCGTACGAGGGTTCCGCCGGAAGCATGTTTCTGCCTCTGTACGCCATCATCGCGTACTACTTTGCCAACCGCATGGTTCGATTGATAATCTTTTTGGGGCCAATTGCGGCGTGTTTGGTGGGTGTGTGCGTGGGTTACGTTATCGAAGACTCGATCGCCATCGCCACGGACATGGCGACGTCTGAGGAGAAAGCGGTTGAGGCAAGCGAAGAAGCTGCGAAACCGGCGCTGACTCCCTCAAGTTCAAAGAAGGAAAAGAAGAAGGCGGCGAGCACTTCGCCTTCAGTATCACTCAAGGAAATGCTCAAAGCTGAGGCGAATCGTTGGTGGAACAAGTCATCAACGAAAACGGCGCGACTGATCATGTCCGCGCTCTTCTTGTCGCGCGCTGCGTACTCTGTGAGTTCCTTCATCGAGTACTCACACCGAATGGCGGAGGGCATGTCCCAACCGAGCATCATGTTCAAAGGGCAATTGCAAACCGGTGAGACTATCATTGTGAAGGATTACGTCGAGGCGTATGACTGGCTTCGCACGAAGACTCCAGAAGACGCTCGCGTCATGGCATGGTGGGATTACGGTTACCAAATCACCGGCATCGGTAACCGAACGTCGATCGCGGACGGCAATACGTGGAATCATGAACACATCGCCAACTTGGCGCGCATGCTGACCACGGATGAAGTCAAGGCTCACAAGGTCATTCGCCACTTGGCGGACTACGTCCTTGTGTGGGCTGGCGGTGGAGGCGACGACATGGCGAAGAGCCCGCACTTATTCCGCATCGGCGCGTCCATAGGCAGCGGTCGCGCCACAGCTGTGGAGATGGACAAAATCACCAACACATTCGGTGTCGATCGTTCGGGTCGCCCGACACCCAAAATGGCGTCGTCGCTGCTTTTCAAGCTCGTCTCGCCCCAAGGCTCGGTCGACCCTTCTCGATTTAAAGAGGTGTACACGTCCAAGTACCGTAAAGTACGCATTTACAAAGTGATTGATGTCGACGAGGAGTCCAAGGCCTGGGTCGCTAATCCGGCGAATCGCATGTGCGATCACGAAGATGGTACTGGATTCTGCCCGGGCGCGTATCCCCCGGCGTTGGACAAGTTCCCATCCATCATCAAACCCGCGTACCAGGTCCCGCAGTGGTTGAAAGACAAGCGCGCGCGAGAAAACAAAGACGAGCGCGTTGACATCAAGGATGAACTCTGAAAACCCTGCCCTTATTGCCGTCGCAGATCCATTGTCGCTAAACATCTTAGTTTGTTTCCACTATCGAAATAGTTTGTCAACATTGTTTAAACCTATCGCGCCTCGCCGTCTCCCTTTCCCCGCCGAACGCGGTCAACGCCGGCGAATCTTTCTGTTTCCTCACTACGCACCTCGATCTTCGTTTTCGATCGCGCTTTTCACGTCGATCCGCGAGAACCGCATCGCGATCCTCGTTCGTACCTTCCCTCGCGGTCGTTCACCCTTGGCCGTCGTCGACATCGCTCGTCGATCGCTTCGCCATGGATTACAACTCCTGGTTTTCCGTCGCCGACACCGACGGCGACGGTCGAGTCTCCGGTGCCGAAGCCGTGCACTTCTTCATGCGCGCGGGATTACCAAAAAATGAACTCGCGCGCCTATGGGACGCCGCGGACGCCGATCGATTGGGGTATTTAGACCAACGCGCGTTTTCATTCGCGTGCGCGCTCATCGGCGCGTTGCAGCAATACGGGACGATCACGCGAGAGGCGTACGATAAGGCACGCGCGGGGAATCTCGCGGCGCTGCCACCGCCAAAAATGCAAGGACTAGAGCTACCCGCGGCGATCGCAGGGCGAACGCAGGGAAATCGAGGAGGTGGGCACGACGCGAACGCGGGTTTACCTAAACCGGCGGCGCCGACGCCGGAAAGGAGAGAGCAACCATCGTTCGCCGCACCGGTTGGGGAGGATTTATTCGCCATGTCGAACGAATTTGATAACGGATTTTTCGCGCCCGCGGCGCCGGCGCCAGTGTCGGCGATGGGACAAGCGAACACGGCGTTCGCGCCGCCGCCGGCGCCGACGCAACCGACGTTCGCGCCGCCGCCCCAAGCGTCGTTCACGGGTCAAACGAACGCCTCGTTCGCGCCGCCGCCGCAAGCCATGGGGTTTCAAAATGTGCAGCAGTTTGCGCCGCCGCCGCCGCCGCCGCCGCCGCCGCCGCCGCCGCCGCCGCGAGCGGAGTGGCCGACGATCGGTCCGAGCGATTGGCAACGGTATCAACACACGTTTTTAACGCACACGCGAGGCAATCCCGAAGGTCGGTTGAGCGGTCAGGAAGTCGCACCGATTCTCCTCGGCCTAGACGCGCCGAAGCAAATGCTGAAGGATATTTGGGAGTTGAGCGATGCCGATAAAGATGGCGCGCTAACGTGGCTCGAATTCGTGGTGGCGATGTATTTGACGGAACAAGCGCGAGAGGGGCGCGCGCCACCGACGACGCTGCCGCCTGGTCAGTTTCCGCCATTCAGTATGAGCGGATCAGCCGCTCCGGCGCAGCAAGATCAACGAACCATCGCGCCGCAGCAATCCGCGGCGCCACAGTATCAACAGCCCGCGCCGTTGCAAGCGACGTCATCGGGTTTGATGACCCCAGATGTTGCGCGGCAGCAGTTGCAGCAAACGATGACGTCGGCTCCGCCGCTCCCACCGCCGGAAGAGTACGCGTACCGAGGACCGCTGGCGAACATGGATCTGATGAACGAAGGCGACCGTAAGCTCGCCACGCGTTATCAAGCTGATGCAGAACGGAACGATCGCGCGCTTTGGACCGTAGAAACGTCCGAAAGACAGAACAAACTCGGCGCAGAGTCAGCGCAAGAAGTCTTGTCGAAGCTAGCGATATTTACACGCAAGTGCGAAGCCGATATGACTGAGGCTACGTTCCGCGCGCAAGCCGCCGAGGCTGAACTGCGAGAAATCAGATCGAACACCGACAAGATGCACGAATACGTTCAAAAGGTCATCGAGCGCATGAGCGAACCGATGAGGCGCCTTGAGGAGGCCCGAAAGGAGCACGCTGCGTTGACGGATAAATACAAACAGCTCGAGCAGCGCCAAGCCGAGCTCGCGGCGCAAGCTGCGCAAGCCTCTTCGACGATTCATGACGAAGTTTTAACCTTGCGCGCCAGAGTGTATTCAAAGACCGCGGAAGTTGAAGCCGAGGAGGCGAGAGTTAAAGCCATGCCACCCGTCGAGCGTTCAGCTATGCCGGCGCCGGCGTCGTACTACGACATGAGCGCATCAGCGCCCGCGCCGGCACCCGCGAAACCGCAGCAGCCCGCAAAACCGAGCGGTGAATCGTTTGATGCGTGGGACAACTGGGCCACGACGTCGCGCGAAGCGAAGGCTGCGGCGCCGCAGTACCCACCGCCACCGCAGACGATGCCACCGCCGCAGACCATGCAACCGCCACCGCAGCAAGTACCACACCGCCGTGTGCTCTCCGATCCCCCTGCGGTAGCTGCCGCTCTCGGCATCCCCGGTGAAACCGGCGGCGGTTTCTTTGACAGTCTCGACGGCGACCAAACTCGTGGAATCGCTCACACTCAGGTGCGACAACGGGAATACGTCGAGCCTCCATCGCTCGCCGAAGCGCACTACGAAGACCCATTCGGTGCGCCGCCGCCGACCCCCCCTGTTGCATACGACGATCCATTCGGCGCGCCTCCGTCAGTGCCGATCGCCGACGATCCATTCGCATTCTAGCTCCACCTCGAAGAAGAGTCTTCGTAGCGCCCGTAGCATCGGCAATCTTAAGTCGACTTCTCACTTCTCACCCCACTTCTCTCCACGCCATCGTCATGCTCAAGCGTCTCGAACGTCTCGCGTCGTTCCGAGACCGCGAACCATCGTCGCGCAAACTCGCGTACACGATTCGCATCCATGCCGTCGACCCGTGGCACGCCGGCGCCGCGCTCGCCGTCGCTTGGATCCGCGGCGCCAAGCGCGGTCAAACCCGCGTCGCGCGCTGTGACGTCGCGCCGACGAACGCCCAGGGAAGATACACATTTGAACACGAATTCTCGATCGATTGCACGATCGCGCTCGCGCGCGGTGGCGAAGCTAAGGCGAAGATTTTAGAGTTGTTGGTCCTGGCCGTGCCAGAGGGCGCCAACGCGGGCCAACACGTCGAGTCCGCGATCGTGGGCACGGTGAAGATTGATTTAGGGATCTACGCCGACGCCTACGATGGTGTCATGGATGCTTACGACGTCGACGTGGGCGAGCTGTTCGCGCGCGGCGTGGGTGTCCCTAAGCTCGTCGTGACGGTGGCGGCGCGGGTGAGCGGCGAACCGGCGCCGGCGTTGCGCGAGTTGCCGAGCGCGTCGGTGGTGAGAAACATGGAGTCTTCGCCGCAGAGAAAAGAACGGGCGGCGAACGAGTGGTCGGCATCGAGATTCAAGGCGAAAGCGGGAGCGATCGAACGCGAACCAGATCAAGCGGCGGCGTTGACTTCGGCGGCGAGCATGTTTAGGAAACGAGACCAAACGGCGTCGGATGTTAACAGCGCGGGCGAGAGCGAAAACAAGGCTGCAGGTGCAAGCTCGATGTCCTCGATGAGCGCCGGGAGCGACGAAGGTGAAGCGCGGTTAGGGTTGAAGGCGCTCGTGGCGAAGCGAGCGACAGATTTGAATCGCAACGCCGAGACAGAGCCGCAGCGAGGCGATCGTCCGCGTATTGAATCGGAGGTCGAGGAAGAAGTTGCGGCAGCTCGCGCAGAGCTGCTTGGAGCGCTCACGCCGCGCGCACCGAAGGTCGTCAAGGCGAAGGAAGCTAATGTTGAGCCAAATAAGAAAATAAACACGCAAAAGAAGGCATCGCCGTCGGTGGACGCCGACGGCTTTCTCATCGATTCTGATCTCGAGTCTGACGCGGACTTCACGACGCCCGCACCCGTGGGTGACGAACGCCGTGATTTTGAAAGCCCGGAAAACGCAATCCCTGCCTCGGACGAGGTTGCCGACGAGGAAGCAGAACGTGTCGCTGAAGAGGACGCTGCAGTGGCAAAGCTAGAAGCGGCGCGCAAAGAAGCGGAATCGGAGGCGCGACAGATCGCCGAGCGCGAGGCGCTAGATTTGCAGCGCTCGAATAATGCACGTCGTCAATTGGACGAAAGCGCACGCTTGGCGCGTTTTGAAATCGAGCGCCAGCGTGCGGAGGAAGAGGCGCGGGCGCTCATCCAGCAGGACGTTCTCGAAACGGAACAACTGGAGGAGGAGCGTCGCCGCCGCAACGAAGAGGCTGCAGCACTTGCAGCGTCTGAGCAAAAGCGCATCGCAGAGGCGGAGGCCGAGGCCGAGAGATCTGCAGCCGAGGAACAGCGTCGCATCGCTCGCGAGCGAGAGCAACGAATGGCGGTGGAGGGTGCGCGTAAAATCGCTGAACTCGACGCCCTCAAGGCAAAGCGAGTGGAGGAACGTCTACGCGCCGAAGAGGCAGCTGCAGAAGCTGAAGCTGCACGTAGCAGAGCAACTGAAGCTGAAGCCGAAAAAGTTCGAGCTGCAGAGGAGCATTTACGACAGCAAGAAGAGCAAAAGGCGGCAGAAGAGGCTCGTAGAATCGCCGAACATAAATTGCTCCAAGAGGAGCGATTAGAGGAGGAGCGTCGGCGCGCTGAAGAGGCCGCTGTACTCGCTGCCGCCGAAGAAGCTCGTAGAATCGCCGAGGAAAAGCAGCTCAAGGCTAAGCAACTCGAGGAGGAGCGTCGGCGCGCTGAAGAGGCCGCTGCACTCGCTGCCGCCGAAGAAGCTCGTAGAATCGCCGAGGAAAAGCAGCTCAAGGCTAAGCTACTCGAGGAGGAGCGTCGGCGCGCTGAAGAGGCCGCTGCACTCGCTGCCGCCGAAGAAGCTCGTAGAATCGCCGAGGAAAAGCAGCTCAAGGCTAAGCTACT
>Ga0222712_10000243_pt1 | contig 77440 bp, 61 predicted proteins | sample C33_657DmetaG_FD_165043 | JGI IMG/M metagenome (GOLD analysis project Ga0222712, IMG submission 165043) | Estuarine water microbial communities from San Francisco Bay, California, United States - C33_657D | ecosystem: Environmental > Aquatic > Marine > Unclassified | place: USA: California... | reverse complement strand
AAGGCCAGCGAATTTGCCGCCAAGCACAAGCTTCGCCTGCTCGACAGCTTTGAGGCCGTGCTGGCCGATCCGTCTATTGAAGCGGTGGTCTTAGCCACCCCACACTCGATGCACACCGAGCAAATTGTGGCAGCGGCAAAAGCCGGCAAACATGTCTTTTGCGAAAAGCCGCTTGGTTTAGATCGCGCCAGCACCCAGCGCGCCGCACAGGCGGCAGCTGACCACAATATTATTCTGGGTGTGGGCTACAACTGGCGCTATCAACCGGCTCTACAAGAAATTCGCCGCATGATCGACGACGGTCGTTTAGGTAAGGTGCTACATATCGAAGGTAATTTTTGCGGGCCCAGCGCCTATCGGTTTCCTAAAGGGCACTGGCGCCATGCGTCTGACGAATCCCCTGCAGGCGGTATGACTGGCCGCGGGGTGCACGTCATTGATGCCATGATGTACCTGGCGGGCCCGATCGACCGTGTCACCGCACAAAGCTATCGTCTAGCGCAAGACTTTGGTTCAGACGACACGACCTCGATGATGCTTCATTTCGCTGGCGGTTCAACCGGCTATTTGGGCACGGTCATTGCCACGGCAGAAACCTGGCGCATGCAAGTTTTTGGTTCAAATGGTTGGGTCGAGGTCGGCGATGTCAGTCACTTGCATACTTGGGATCTCACAACTTGCATGATCGACCGCAGCAACGTCACCAACAAGCAAAAGCCTGTCACGACAAGCTTTCCAGCGACCAGCACCGAGCGCGCCGAGCTCGAGCACTTTGCCGCATGCATTAAAAATAAACAACCGCTCGTCACGCCTGACGGCGATGCTGTACGCAATGCCGCAGTACTTGAAGCCATTATTCGTTCGTCAACGACGCACGCTACCGTGCAACTCGGGTAACTTAGCCCCAAGGATTTTATGTCTGCCTTTCACACGTTCAACGCAGCACCGACCCAGTTATTTCGTCGCATGCGGCGGCTCTTGGTCGTCGCTAGCGCCTGTCTTGCGCCCGTCTTCGCACCGTTGGCGCAAACTGCCGATAGTGCTGCAGCGTCAAACTATCCAACCAAACCAATCCGCGTGATCGTACCTTCGCCCCCAGGAGGCCCGCCAGACCTATTGATGCGCATCCTTGCCCCCAAACTTTCTGTGTCGCTCGGGCAAAGCGTCATCGTCGAAAATCGGCTCGGCGCCGGTGGCTTAGTGGGCACCGCCTACGTCGCCAAGCTTCCTGCTGACGGCTACACCTGGCTCTTCACAACCGCCTCACACACTAATATCCCGCCCTTTAACGAAAACGTGACCTACGACTCGGTTAAGGACTTTACCCACGTCACCTTAGCTGCTCAAAACTTTGGGCAAGTGTTGGTCGTGCCCGCCGACTCGCCCGCGAAAACGTTTAAAGACCTCGTCGCGCTCGCCAAGAAAAATCCCGGTAAGCTCACGTACGGACATGCCGGTTTAGGTACCGCCAGCCATATCCCTGCCGAGGTCATGAAAACCATGACCGACACCGAGATCTTGGCGGTACCTTATAAAGGTGTGGCCGAAGCCACAAACGATTTAATCGCTGGGCGCATTGACATCTTTTTTGTAGGCACCCAAATCGCACAACAGCACGTGCAAAGTGGTCGGCTTCGCGCGCTCGCTGTGACTGGTGCAAAACGCTGGAAAGGCATGCCTGATACCCCCACCTTACAAGAGTTGGGCTTAAAAGACTTCAACGTTGTGAACTGGTTTGGCTTATGGTTACCTGTCAACGCCCCAGCAGCGATTGTCAGTCGACTACAAGCCGAAATTGTCAAAGCGGTTGCACAGCCTGATGTCATCGCACAATTCGATACGCTTGGGTTAGAGGGTGTTGGCATGCCTTCGGCTGAGTTCGCACTGTTTGTTGCCAAAGAAGCGGCGTCGGCCAAAGAGATCGCGCGCAACGTCGCGCCTGCTGTGGTCAAAGTGACCACGACACCAGCGACCGTTGATACTGAGGCAAAAAAATGACCGCTCCCGCGCAAAGCGCCACTGAGACAACATAATGACCACTCCCTCGCTTGAACCTTGGCAATGGCCTGATGCCCACTGGCAAGGGATTGTGAATCATGTGCGCGCCGGACGTACGCTTCGCCCGCGCCTATGGCCTGAAGGCGCACGTTGCGCTGTGGCCTTGTCGTTTGACTCAGATCACGAAACCAACGAACTACGCGAGGGTGGGGAGTCAATTGGCAAACTGTCGCAAGGCCAATACGGTAATCGACAAGGCGTGCCGCGCATTCTCAAGATCTTGAAACAACACGACGTGCCTGCCAGTTTTTATGTTCCGGCCGTGACCGCACTGTTATATCCAGACGAACAGCAACGCGTGATCGCCGAGGGCCACGAGATCGGTATTCATGGCTGGATTCACGAACGTAACTCTGTGTTGCCCTACGCTGCCGAAAAAGACCTGATGCAACGCAGCTCAGATGTCTTAGAAAAAATCACAGGCGTACGCCCCGTTGGCATGCGTACGCCGTCCTGGGATTTCAGCCCGAACACGCTTGCGCTCACACGCGAAATGGGTTTGCTCTATGACTCTTCGTTGATGGCAGATGTCGACTGCTATGAATTGTTGCTTGATGGCCAGAACACCGGTGTCGTTGAATTGCCGGTTGAGTGGATACGCGACGATGCGGTGTACTTTGGCATGAACCGGTTTGCTGGCTTGCGCCCCTACACCCCACCCGCAGATGTGTTTGATATTTTTAAACGCGAATTTGATGCCGCTTACAAAGAGGGCGGATTGTTTCAATTAACCATGCATCCTCATATCATTGGTTATCGCTCGCGCATTTGGATTCTTGAAGAATTGGTTCGCTACATGCGCAGCCTGCCAGGCGTATGGTTCGCCACGCATGCGGATGTCGTACGCTACGCGAAGAAGCATGGGTAAGCTCGTTGACAAACTGCGTCGAGCCTAGCTCGGCATTGCACAACATCGCGCCGCTCTTGGCGCTTATAAAAATAGCAGAGGCTTAGATGGACGATAATTTTTCAAACTCGCAAACCACCCGTAAAGTTGTGATCGCCACCAAAGCTGGCGTGGTCGCGTCACAGCATCGCCGCGCCGCTGAGGTAGGTGCCGCCGTGCTCGACGCAGGTGGAGATGCCGTCGATGCCGCAATCGCTACGTCCTTTGCGTTAGGCGTTGTTGAGCCCTGGATGAGCGGCCCTGCTGCCGGAGGCGCGATGGTGTTGTGGCGCGCCAACGAGGCTAAAGCGCGGGTGATAAATTTTGGTTGCCGCTCGCCTCGCGAGTTAAACCCTGCTGACTACCCGCTAAGTGGTGCCGGCAAATCGTCTGATTTGTTTCCCTGGCCGTCGGTCGTTGATGATCGCAACGTGATGGGCGCCACCGCTGTCGCTGTGCCCGGTGTTGTCGCAGGTATGGGCTTGGCGCACGAACACTTTGGCCGTATGCCTTGGCAAGACCTCGTCACCCCAGCGGCCAATCTGGCTGAAGCTGGGTTATTGGTAGATTGGTATACAACCCTCGTTACCGCAGCAAATGCACGCGTCTTAGCCAAAGATCCTGATACCGCTGCCATGTTTTTAGATGATGGTCATTGGCCCATTGCCGGCGACTGGACATCAGTCAACCAGCGCCGCTTAAATCAAAAAGCCTTTGCTCAAACACTGAGGCAAATCGCAGAAGGTGGTGCGCAGGCCTTTTACAAAGGCGACATCGCACAGGCGCTCGCGCGCGACGTTCGCGCAAAAGGTGGCAGCTTGAGCGTTGAAGATCTTGCTCACTACAGCGCTGAGATGGTCGAGCCCCTTACCCTGAACTATCGCGGCGGTCGTGTGTTTGCCACGCCAGGTTTGACAGGCGGCCCGACCTTTGGCAAAGCACTTGAACTGCTCGCGCAAGAATTCACGCCAGGCGCTGGCACACCCGATGCGGCAACCTATGCCGGCTTTGCGCGCGCGCTAGACGCCGCGTTTAAATTACGCTTTGAACATATGGGCGATCACGAATCACCCAAGGCGCCCGGCTGCACCACACACTTCAGCGTAGTCGATCGTCACGGCAACATGTGCTCGGTGACGCAAACCTTACTTTCAATTTTTGGTTCACGGGTGGTGTCTCCCTCGACAGGCTTGCTGCTCAACAACGGCATCATGTGGTTTGACCCCGAACCTGGCAAGCCCAACTCGCTCGCGCCCAACAAGCGTTGCCTGTCCAATTATTCGCCAGTGATTGGCGAAGACCGCACGGGGCGACGCTTTGCCATTGGCGCTTCGGGCGGGCGCAAGATTTTAGGCACCGTGATGCAGTTAACGTCTTTCATGATGGATCACGGCTTAACACTTGAAGAGGCGTTTCATCAGCCACGGCTCGACGTCAGTGGTGGGCCGCGGATTGTGGCGGATAAAGACCTCCCAGCGGATGTCATGCAAGCCTTAGGCAAAGTCATGCCGGTGGTGGCAGCACGCAGCACCGCCTACCCCTATGCCTTTGCTTGCCCTGCAGGCGTGATGCGCGATGGCGACTTAAACATGGGCTGCACTGAAATTATGTCGCCCTATGGCGATGCAGTGAGCGGGGGCTAAACCGCTTCTCTGACCACCCGGTGCAGTCTACGTGCACGACTGACACCGGGCCTTGAGAAGCCTCAGCGCAAAGTGCCCTGCGTCAATCAGCTGGCAACGACAACTCAATCCAGCGCCCTGTGCGCAGCAAGTGTGCATCTTGCTTGTACGGGGCAATCAGTTGAAGGCCAAGCGGCAGGCCCTTGGCTGAGCGCGCAATGGGCACGGTCAGCGCAGGCAACCCCAGAAAGCTCCAGAGCGCACAAAATACTGGGTCGCCCGTAAAGTCCAATCCTTCAGGTGCTTCACCCGTAGCGGGGATGGTGAGGATCGCATCAAAGCCCTTGAGTTGCGCCGCTGCATCGGCACGCAACCGCTGCTGTAAGGCGCGCGCCCCCAGATAGTCAAGCGCAGAGCGTGCGCGGCCTTTTTCAACCAACTCTTTGAGATGCACACTTGAACGCTCGGGGAAGTGCGTGACGTGCTCTTGATGGATCGCGCCCCCTTCACACTCAAGCAGGCAAAACATCGCGTCGATTCCTGTCCAGTATTCATCGGGTAGCGCAAACTCTTCAATGACGGCGCCTTGTGCACGCAATTGCTTGACAGCACGTTCCATGGCTTGCTGTTGCTCGGCAGTCACGCGCTCATCGTAGGGTGTGCGCAGCCACGCCAAGCGCGGCGCAGCTTGTGGCTCGATGCCCGTATCGGTCTTCATTGGCACGGCGGGCAGCACAATGCTATCGGGCTCAGTCGCGGCTCGATTGCGCAACATATTAAACGCGTACGCGACGTCGTTGACTGATCTGGCAATAAAGCCCACATGGTCAAGCGACCCAGCTAACGGAAACACGCCTGCCCGCGGTACCGCGCCAAAGCTGGCTTTGAATCCCACCACGCCACAAAAGGCAGCAGGTCGAATCACCGAGCCAACGGTTTGTGTGCCGAGTGCCAGAGGCACGATACCCGCGCCAACCGCTGCTGCAGAGCCACTTGATGACCCGCCCGGGGTGTGACCAGCATGAAACGGATTCACCGTCGGGCCAGGCTGACGCCAGGCAAATTCTGTCGTCACCGTTTTACCAAAGACCGCCGCACCCAATTGACGGATATGCGCGACAATCGGCGCATCGTAGTCAAGCACTTGGTCTGCATAAATCGGCGAACCGTTGGTCGTGGTGAGCGTGCGCGTCGCAATTAAGTCTTTCACCCCAACAGGGATCCCTGCCCACTCACCACCGCTTACCGAATCCAATACCTCTTGTGCGGAGGTTCGGGAAACAAATGCATGCAGCGTTGGTTCGCGCTCGTCGGCACGCGCGAGACATTGCTGCAAATACTCTTTGGGCGACAAGCTACCCTCTGCAATCGCACGGGTTGCTGCAAACAGGCCAAGCGGCAATTTATTCGGCTTCATTTTTTATCTCATTTCAATCTGTGTACACTGACTTTAGCGCGAACCTTTGTCTCGAGCAATGACAAGGTTATTTAACTTCCATTTATACTGAATGAGCGAATCCCTCTCGGGTCGCTCACCTCATTTATTTTTAAATCAGCGAACCCAACATGTACAACCCAAAGCACTTTGAACAAAATGACCTGATTGTTGTCGGCGAGCTCATCAAACACTTTCCGTTGGGCACGCTCATTACACGCGATGGCGAAGCACTCGAAGCCAATCACATTCCTTTTATGCTTGAGGGCGACTTAAGTCCTGGCACCAAATTAATTGGTCATGTGGCCAAGGGCAATCCTGTTTGGCAAACCGCCAATCCCGAGGCTGAGTCGCTGGTGGTGTTTCAGGGCCCAAGTGCCTACATCACGCCCAATTGGTACCCGTCTAAGCTTGAAACCCACAAAGTGGTGCCGACTTATAACTATGCTGTGGCTCATGTCTACGGCTGGCTCACGGTCTCGCACGACCCCGTTGTTAAGCAGCAGGTGGTGGCAGACTTAACCGCAAAAATGGAGCTCAGCCGCAATAGCAATTGGCGCGTCACCGATGCGCCCGCTGATTATCTAAACACCATGCTTGAAGCGATTGTCGCCGTCGAGCTCACCATCATTCGCGTACAAGCGAAATGGAAAGTCAGCCAAAACCGCACTGACGCTGATCGGATGGGGGTCGCGAAGGGTTTGGCCAGCACCTCAGGCCAAACCGACAGCGATCTGCAGATGGGTCGTATTGTTGGGGCCAGCGGCGGTTTAGGTTAACGAGTTATTTGACGCAGCTAACCGTTGCATGCAAAAGCAAGCCGTCAGCTTCATGACCGGGCACGACTTGGGCGTTGACCACGCGACAACCTGTCACTTTTTCGATGCCCGCGACCTGACGGGCTTTTTGCACCGCGAGGTCTGGCGTGAAGCCACCCTGTTTACCGCCATAGGCTTCCCAACGGTTTTCGCCCAAAGGGATGATGCTGATCTCGCGCTTATCTAAGACCACGATCTGACGAGCAGGGTCGCGATGGTAATAGACGGGGCTACCTTGGCAACCTACCAAAAAAACCGCCACAAGCGCTACCAAGATCTTCATGCCACTCTCCTAGGCGTCTCGCCCTTTCGGGAAACCATCGCGTCAACGATATCTATTTCAGGACGACCATGCCGTGACGGTATCCAGCCCAACTCTCCAACAGCCCGCTTAGTAGCTGCCTAACCGCTTACCGATTAACCGTTCTATCGTCCTTAAGTTTTGTAGCATAACGTGCTTTACGAGAATCACTCGCAGATTTTGACGCCTTTTGGTATTGTCTTTCGATACGCCCGAGTTTTTAGGCCGTTTATCCATTAAAAATAACATTTCTTCTGAGGCAAATCATCATGGCAAAAGTAGGCGTTTTACAGCTCCCCTCAATGAAGGGCAAGGTCTCAGACGCAGAGTGGCAAGCACGCGTTGATCTGGCCGCCTGTTACCGGCTTGTCGCCATCTATGGCATGGCCGATATGGCCGCGAATCACATTTCAGCCCGCGTCCCTGGCGAAGAAGGTACGTTTTTGATCAATGCCTACGGCATGATGTACGAAGAAATTACCGCTTCGAGTCTGCTTAAAGTTGATCATCACGGCAATATCCTCACCAGCCCCGATTTTGGTGATCTGAAATATGGCCTGAATAAAGCTGGCTCGGTCATTCACAGCGCCATTCACCACGCCCGCGCGGATGTCGGTTGTGTGATTCACACCCATAGCTGGGCCTCAATGGCGATTTCTTCGCTTGAGTGCGGCTTATTGCCACTCACCCAAACCGCGATGCGTTTCTTAAAAATCTCGTATCACAATTACGAAGGTGTCGTCTTAGATGAGAGCGAACAAGAGTCTCTGTGCAAAGACCTCGGGATGAGCGAAGCCATGATTCTTCGTAATCATGGGGCCTTAACAGTAGGGCGTACCGTTGGCGAAGCGTTTAACTGGATGCACCGCCTTGAGCTATCGTGTCATGCTCAGTTAGGTGCCATGTCGTGCAATAGCCCGCTCTCGAAGGTCTCACAAAAAGTGCTGGATGAAACCTGGAATAACTACCAACCTGGCACACGCCGGGCCTATGGCGTGATGGAGTGGCCTGCTCTGCTACGCAAACTTGACCGTACGGATATTTCTTATCGTGATTAAATCTATCGCTTCGCTGTTGTTAAGTTCGGTACTCGGGTGCGTCTTGTCTGCTCACGCCCAAAACGTGCAAGAGTATCCGAGCAAGCCTGTCAAAATCATTGTTTCGTTTACGGCGGGCGGCACAACCGACATCATCGCCCGTAGTGTTGGTTTAAATCTTGCCGAGAAGCTGAAACAACCGTTTGTGATCGAAAACAAACCGGGCTCGGGTGGCAATATCGGCACCGAAATGGCCGCACGCGCGCCGGCCGATGGCTACACCGTGACCATTGCTTCGGTCGGGCCGATTGCCATCAACCCAACGCTGTACAAAGACCTGCGTTTCGATGCACTGGTTGACTTGGTGCCCGTCGTGCTCATTGCCGACGTGCCCAACGTATTAGTCATCAGCCCCAACTTACCGGTTAAAAGCTTTGCAGAGTTTGTCGCGTACGCAAAGTCGAAACCAGCGGGCACACTGAATTACTCGTCAACGGGTACCGGCACCTCTTCACACTTGTCGAGCTTTATGTTGATGGACGCCATCGGCGTCGACGCGCAACATATCCCCTACAAAGGTGCTGAAGCCCTCAATGATTTAATCGCCAGTCGTGTCGACTTTATGTTTGCGACAATCCCCTCGGTCATTTCGCAAATTAAGGGCGGCAAACTACGTGCCATCGCGGTCAGTAGCCCCAAGCCCTCGCGCTCATTACCTGGCGTTCCCACCGTTGCTGAAAATGGATTTCCGGATTTCTCGGCTGGCTCTTGGTTTGGCATGCTCGCGCCCAAAGGTACACCTCAAGCGATTATCGATAAGCTGAACAAAGAAGTGAACCTCGCGATGATTCCACTTGAGCATCGCTTTATTCAAGAGGGTGCTGACCCTGTCGGGGGCACTGCCGCTTACTTTCAAGACTTTATTCGTGCAGAACACCTTAAGTGGAAGAAAGTCGTGATTGATTCAGGTGCGACTCCACGTTAAGGAAATTAGCATGCCAAACATCGTGTTGAATCACACCCCGCGCATCCTCTTGTCTGACAAAACAGCACTCGAGCTTGCGCCGCAAATGAGCGATATTCTTGGGCCCGCGGGCTATCAGCGTGTCAGTGCCGCAAATATACACGCTGGCACACAAGACTTGGATTTCTGTTTTATTTCGCGCGACATCACTGCGGGCTCGACCAAGCATCAAATTGAGGCCAGTACACAATATGTGTACGACGCCCTGCTCAAATCCAAAACACTGCAGTGGGTACATGTGCACTCTGCGGGCGTTGACCGACAAGTATTTCTGGATTTGATGGCGCGCGGGGTGACCGTCACATCGTCTTCAGGTGCGAGTGCAAGCTTGGTGGCTCAAACCGCTTTGACGGGATTGCTATCACTCGCGCGACGCTTTCCGCAGCTCGCCGCCGCACAGCGTGCCCATGTCTGGGCGCCGTTTATGAAAACCGGTCTGCCGCCCGACCTCGAAGGTCAAACGGCAACGATCGTAGGCTGGGGCCCCATTGGACAAAAACTTGGCGCTTGGCTGACCGCAATCGGTTTAAAAATCATTGTGGTGCGTCAATCGGCCACGTCACTCATCGAGAACACCCGCGTCGTGAGTTTTGACGGCTTCCGTCAAGTCTTGCCAGAAACCGACTGGCTGGTCCTTGCGTGCCCGCTTACCAAACAAACCACTAACTTGATGAGCAGAGACGCGCTAGCCCTCATGAAGCCCGGTTCCCACATCGTGAATATTTCACGGGGCACCGTGATTGACGAACCTGCCATGATCGACGCCTTGCAAAAGGGGCACTTAGCGGGCGCCTACCTTGACGTGTTTGCGCAAGAACCGTTGCACGTTGACTCGCCGTTGTGGGACATGCCGAATGTCATTTGCACGCCACACACCTCTGGGTTTTCAGATGCCATCTTGCACCGTATGGCACAAAAATTTATTGAAAATCTCGGCTACTGGAAACGTGGCGAGCCGATGATTAACGTGGCGTCGCTACGCTAAGTCGCTTTAGCTCTGACTCTGACTTTGACCGCGGCTACTTTGGGATTGCGTCTGTTTCTGCGCTGATACCGCGATCGGTTGGTGAACCGGCGCTGCGTCAATCACTTGCACTGTTACCCCAACAGCAAGCTGATGATCGCCACCACCGCGAATCACTCCGCGCAACGGCGACACGTCACCAAAGTCACGGCCAACGGCCAGACGCACGTGACTTGAGCCTGCCAACACATTGTTCGTTGGATCAAGCTCTAGCCACTGACCCGGCGCTTGCGGACAATACACCGCCACCCAAGCATGCGAGGCATCAGCCCCGCGTAACTTGGCGGTGCCCGGTGCGGGCTTGGTCAGCAGATAGCCACTCACATATTGAGCGCTTAAGCCCATCGCGCGCAAACAACCAATCAGTATGTGAGAAAAATCCTGACACACACCAGCCCGTTTATTAAAGGCCTCGAGGATAGGGGTATGCACCTCAGTCGCCGTAGGTGAGTAGGTAAAGTCCTCGTGAATTCGCGAAGACAACTCAATACTTGCTTCAGCAAGGTTACGCCCTGGTGCGAACGAGCGCTCTGCATACGCCCGCAGCTCAACCAGGCGCGGCACATAAGGGCTCAAAAAAGAAAACTCGCTCGCCGCAACATAGGGTCGATCAAGCGCATACGCGAGCGCGTCGCGTACCTCTTCCCAAGCAACTGCTTGACTCGCATCGAAGTGTGCATAACGGTCTGTGAGCGTCACCACCGAGCGCGAGCGTACCAACAACGCGGCATGAGGCGTAGACAACGTGAAGAACGTGCGATGGTTACCAAAGGCATCTTGGCTTTCAGTTTGGCAATCGGGTTTAGGCGAGATCTCTAACTCTGTAGATAACACTTGTTGCCAAGCCGTTTTTCGAGGTCGCAAATACGCCAAGTGATGAGCAAGTTCAACTTCGGTCTGATAGGTGTACTGAGAGTCGTGCTCGACTTCGACGTTGATCATGATGCAAAGTGCTTATCAACAGCTAGCGCGAAAAACCGCCGACTAATGTCATCCGACACATTTGCAGCAAACACACCGAGCGCGCGAACCATTTCAACTTGCACTAACACCGAGTCTTCGTGCGGATCAAATTCTGGCAGCCCGTCAAGCAGTACGTCACCATTCGGCAAATGTTTAATCTCACCCTTAAGCGCCTGTAAGATGCAGTTAATCGAACGGGGGTTGGTTTCGTCTGTGACCAACAAGTCCATTAAGGCTGAAATATCTTGCTGACGCTGATAACGCGTACGATAGGTAATCGAACTATCAAACAGCACCAAAAGTGTTTCAAACCCCCTGGGCGTATAGACGGCAGCGTGCGTAAAAAATGCAACCAAAATACCACTGAGATTGACCAACCGCTCGATCAAACGCCCTGCTGCCAACATATGCCAGCCTAGGTCTCGGGTCATGCGATCAGATTGAAAACCTACCAAGGCAACTAGCTGTATGCCGATGACATCAAGCACCTCAATCGTGTCAATCGGGTTTCGAGGGGCGACGCGGCTCACACGCTTCGTTCGAGACTTGGCTGCATGAGACGCGCCCACCAGTGCCGGATGAACCGTATTGTGCAACAGCATTTGCTTCATGGATTGAGCAATTTCAGCATGCTCAGCCGGCAAACGATCACGCACCGCTTTCAGTGAAAACTCAAGTCGCTCGAGATTGTCGAGCAAACCACGCGCACCCTTCTGTATCAACTGCGCGATCAACGTGCGCCCAAAGACCGCGGCAGATTTTGTCAGACTTGGTGTGCCCTCTGGTATTAAGCCATGCAGCCTACCGAGCGCGCCGATCGCATCGTTCAGGGCCGGCAAACTATCTTGTTGATTCGTACTGACCAACACCAAAGCCTCTTTGGCCAGCCGTACCATCAACTCACAGCGTTCGGTGTAACGCCCTAGCCAAAACAAACTCTCGGCCGAGCGGCTCGACACCAATTGCTCGGTTGCTGTCCAACGCTGCAAACGCGTGCGGTTAGGCAACATCGAATAGGTATCAACCTGTTGATCCGTCATCACCCAGGTATCAAGAGTACTGCCACCGCTTTGGATTGAAACAATGTGAGGGTCAACCGTTGCAATGCGCGTCATGCCGCCTTGCAATAATTGCCACTCACCGTCACCAGACGCAATCGCATACACACGCAACATGGCGGTGCGCGGCGAAATCTCGTCACCCTGCCAAGTCGGCGCTTGCGAGAAGGGCAAATAACTTTGCGTCGTGTAAATATCAGGCTGCGAACCAATACGCTTGCGCCAGGCTTCAAGCTCTTCGGCATTGAGCAAACTAGCGATCGCTGGCTGAAAATTTGTTGCCGCGTTCGTTGCGTAGGTCGGCTTAATGACCTGAGTATGTAAGTCAGGAGAGATATCTTGCCAGGCTGCGATTTCGCCACACCACCAAGTGTTAAGCGAAGGCATTTTTAAAGGTTCATTCAGCAAATATTCTGAGATCGCAGGCAAAAACCCCTGCACCGCGGGCGACTCTAGAAAGCTAGTGCCAAGAGCATTAGCCATCACCACACTGCCTGCACGTATCGCCTGCAGTAACCCCGGTACGCCCAGACTTGAGTCAGCACGTAGTTCAAGGGGATCGCAAAAATCATCATCCAACCGACGCAGCAAACCGTGTATGCGTTGCAAGCCATGCATCGTCTTCAAATAGAGCTTGTCGTCGCGTACCGCCAGATCGGCTCCCTCAACCAAAGGCAAACCAAGATAGCGCGCCAGATAGGCATGCTCAAAATACGTTTCACTGTAGGGCCCCGGGGTCAATAGTGCGAAGCGCGGGGCCCCCTCTGCAATCGAGGCAGCCGCACTTGTCATCGATTCAAGCAGGCGCTTGTAGCTTGACGCGACATGCTGCACTCGCATCTCACGATACGCCTCAGGGAACACCCGTGATACCGTCAGGCGATTTTCAAGTACATACCCTAAGCCCGACGGCGTTTGAGTGCGTTGACCAATCACCCACCAGCGCCCATCGGGGCCTCGCGCAATATCAAAAGCAACCACATGCAAATAGACGCCGCCTAAGGGCTTCACCCCTTGCATCGCACGCAAATATCCTGGGTTACCCAGGATCAACGCACCGGGCAAGTAGCCTCCGCGAATCAAACGCTGTTCACCGTAGACATCCTGCAAAATCGTATTCAGTAACTTGGCGCGCTGCTGCAAACTCGTTGAGATACCCCGCCAGTCTGCGGGTGTGATCAACATCGGCAACGCGTTCAGTGACCACGGTCGCGTTTGGTCCTGCTGATCTCCGTAGACGTTATAGGTAATACCGTTTTGTTGAATCAGCCGCTCGATGGTCTCGCTACTCTGCGGCAGGCCAGCGATCCCCGCTTCACCTAGATAACTAAAAAACGTTTGCCAGGGCTTTCGCAAGGTGCCACTCGCGTCTCTCAGTTCATCGTAATGACCCAGCTTGACCGGTGCCGCGAGCTTGCTCGCAAGCGCAAACGCTTGCTCTCGGTCACGTTGACCCTTGGCTGCAGAATCCTGAGTAAACATTGTGTCGGACGACATAGGCCTTGCGTTCTAAATTTGTGGTGTTCGGCGTAAGTCGAGTGTAAAGGGAAATTCTGCCCCAGTGGGCTGAGGTTGCAACTGGATTTCACCGGGCGTGTGCTCAAGCTTAAAAAATCGTGCACGCCGACGACTCTCTGCTTCAAACGAATTAATCGGCAGGGTATCGTAACTACGCCCCCCCGGATGCACCACATGGTAGCGACAGCCACCCAGCGAGCGCGAGAGCCACTGGTCAACAATATCAAACGACAACGGCGCGTGCACGGCAATCGTCGGGTGCAATGCCGAAGGCGGATTCCAGGCTCGATAACGTACGCCAAGCACAAACTCACCTTCAACTCCGGTAGGCTGCAAGGTCGGGGCGACACCATTGACCGAAATCACATAGCGGTTATCCGTAAATCCAGAGACCTTGAGCTCTAGGCGCTCGAGCGACGAATCCACGTAACGCACTGTGCCACCACCGCCGCCCTCTTCACCCATGACGTGCCAAGGCTCAAGCGCAGTACGCAAGGTCAGTTGCATGCCTTTGAGCTCAGTATGGCCGATCAACGGAAACCTAAACTCCATATGCGGCTCGAACCACGACCGGTCAAACGCAAAACCCGCGCGATGAAGTTCAGCCAATACATCATCAAAGTCCATCATAATGAAGGTTGGCAACATAAACCGGTCGTGCAGTTGCGTGCCCCAACGAGTCAAGCGTGTTTTACCTGGCGGGTGATAAGGAGTTTTCCAGAACCACGCAACGAGCGCACGAATCAACAGTTGTTGCACCAGACTCATCTGAGCGTGGGGTGGCATTTCAAAGCCTCGCAGCTCGAGCAAGCCAAGCCGTCCGGTTGGGCCATCAGGCGAATACAACTTATCGATACTGAATTCAGAGCGATGCGTATTACCAGTAACATCGATCAAGATATTACGTAGTGCACGGTCAATCATCCACGGCGGGCAGCCACCTGGTTGCTGTTGCTGCCGCTCAATCTCTTGCATCGCAATTTCTAACTCGTAGAGTTGATCATTGCGCGCTTCGTCAACTCGGGGCGCCTGGCTGGTTGGCCCGATAAACAACCCCGAAAACAGATACGACATCGAAGGGTGGTTATGCCAAAATGTTAACAAGCTCGACAGCACATCAGGGCGACGCAAGAAGGGGCTATCGGCTGGCGACGCAGCCCCCATGACAAAATGATTGCCACCACCGGTTCCGGTATGGCGACCATCATTCATAAACTTTTCGCTGTTTAGGCGAGTTTCGTGCGCGGCCTGATATAAAAATTGTGTGTGATCGACCAACTCACCCCAGTTTTTGGCGGGGTGAATATTGACCTCAAGCACGCCCGGATCAGGCGTCACCTGCAATACAGTCAAACGCGGATCGCGTGGCGGCGCGTAACCCTCGATCACAATTTTGAAACCGAGTTCAACTGCACTGACCTCAAGGGTAGCGAGCAGTGCCAAGTAGTCGTCCAGCCGCTTAAGCGGTGGCATAAAGACATAAAGCACCGAAGACTGCGGCTCTGTAAATTCAAGCTTCGGGCCATTGCTGCGATTAGGGTTGCGTACCTCAACGCACAACGCGGTACGCGTCAGGTCGACGGCAGATTCAAATTTTTCGGGTGGCAATGCCTCTACAGACTCCCCGGTGGCCGGCCATTGCAAACGCAACTCAGTTGCAGACGGCAGCGCTGCACGTGGTGCAAAAGGATCGGCGTCTGGCGCAGCAGGCCGATCGGTACTTTTCGCCCACGGCAGTGAATCAAGCGGCAGACGATACCCCATCGGTGAATCACCCGGGATCAAGTACATTCTGTCGTCACGCAAAAACCACGGGCCCGAACGCCAACGTTGAGTGTTGGCCTGCCCACCCTCTGTCGCTGCAAGCGGTAAGGTGTAGCCAACAGGCGCATCCAATTGATTTGAAAAGACACGCCGCAGGCGCGCACGCTCCATCTCATCGTCTAAGCGCGAGTCAAACGGGTCGACATTGACGGGCAGCGTGCGCTCGCGCCACAAATAATAAAAAGTGTCCTCGAAGGCCGGTTGAATGTATTTTTGTTCGAGTCCTAGTTTTTGCGTCAACGTTTGAATCAAACGCTTTGCATCCTCTGGAGTGTAGTGATGCTCTTCGCGCTCGTCGGCAAACAAAGACGGATCCTGCCAGCAAGCTTGACCATCCTGGCGCCAAAATGCCGAAAGCGACCAGCGCGGCAACTGTTCACCCGGGTACCATTTGCCCTGACCATAGTGCAAAAATCCGCCTGCTCCATAGCGCTGGCTTAATTTCTGCATCAACTCTAGGCCCAAGCCTCTCTTAGTCGGGCCAAGCGCCTCGGTGTTCCATTCGGCACCATCTCGATCCAGCGCCGACACAAACGTGGGCTCGCCACCCATCGTCAAGCGAACGTCGTGCTCGTCGAGGTCGGTATCCACAACCGCGCCTAACGCCAAGATGTTTTGCCACTGCTTGTCGTCATAGGGCTTGGTCACCCGTGGTGACTCAAATACCCGGCGTGCTGACATTTGGTGCTCAAATTCAACTTCGCACTCATCTAGTGCACCGTCGATCGGCGCAGCCGACGAAGGTTCGGGCGTACAAGCGATTGGTATATGCCCCTCGCCCGCCAATAAACCCGAGGTCGCATCCAACCCTACCCAACCTGCGCCAGGCAAATACACCTCGCACCAGGCATGTAAGTCGGTAAAGTCTGAGGTCGCCCCCGTTGGGCCACCTACGGCCTCAACGTCGGGCTTTAACTGAATCAAATAGCCCGAGACAAAACGTGCTGCTAAGCCAAAATGGCGAAACACCTGCACCATCAGCCAAGCCGTGTCGCGGCAAGATCCCGAACATAATTCAAGCGTTTGCTCGGGCGTTTGCACGCCGGGCTCCATACGGATCGTATAGCTCACCTTACGATGCAAGCGCGTGTTGATTTCAACCAAAAAGTCGATGCTGCGTCGCGTGCGGTGGGGCACATTCTTCAAAAAAGTCGCTAACTTCGGGCCGGCAGGCTCTGCTCGCAGGTACGGCACCAACTCGGCCTTGAGTTCGGGCGAATACTTGAACGGAAATTTTTCAGCCGTTGGTTCGAGAAAAAAATCGAACGGGTCATACACAGACATTTCAACAACAAGATCGACTTCGACTTGAAACTCTGTTGTCTTATTTGGGATCACAACGCGCGCAACATAATTAGCAAAGGGATCTTGTTGCCAGTTTAAGAAATGCTCACTAGGTTTAATGCGTAAGGCATAGGACAAGATTCGGGTGCGACAGTGCGGCGCTGGCTTTAAACGAATCACCTGAGGGCCGAGGTTGATCCGTTTGTCGTAGCGATAGGTCGTGAGGTGATGAAGTGCGACGTGTATAGGCATGTCTACAACACAGCAATAAGTGTGCCAGTTCAGTGCATGCGAAGCATGGATGGCATGAAATTTGCTTTGTCTTAAACCATAACCCTAAGGTGGTGCATGTTGCCCACACAGCTTGCCAGTCAGATACGGTCAAAGGCGGACCCATGCAGCAACTAGCGCGACCATTAGCGTTTGACGAAATGGTAGACACCAGCGGCGCACGGCCAGCGATTGGGGCCTGCCCCAGCCAAAGCGCGCGCGCGCACTACCAAGGCTTTGCCCAATGGCTGGCTCAACAACCCGAACACTTGCTACAAGCACGCCGCGACGAAGCCGAGCTCATTTTCAGACGGGTCGGCATCACCTTTGCCGTTTATGGCGATAGCGATGGCACCGAACGCACCATCCCCTTTGATATTGTGCCGCGCATTTTCCCAGCGGCTGAATGGTCTAGGCTTGAGCGCGGTTTAAAGCAACGCGTGCAGGCGCTCAATATGTTTTTGCATGACGTCTATCACGAGCAACATATTTTGAAAGCCGGCTTGATCCCGGCCGAGCAAGTGCTCAATAACGCGCAGTATCGACCGCAGATGCAGGGCGTACGCGTACCGCACAACATTTACGCGCATATCGCAGGCATTGATATCGTGCGTGCCAATCACGGCGCACAAACCGGCGAGCTATTTGTGCTTGAAGACAATTTGCGGGTACCCTCGGGCGTCTCGTATATGCTCGAAAATCGCAAGATGATGATGCGATTGTTTCCTGAACTGTTCGCCAAGCATCGCGTCGAGCCGGTGGCGCACTATCCTGATCTTTTACTCGACACGCTGCGCAATTCAGGCCCCGTCGACGCAGCAGAGCCCAACGTCGTGGTACTCACGCCTGGCATGTACAACTCAGCCTATTTTGAACACGCCTTCCTTGCTCAGCAGATGGGCGTCGAACTCGTCGAAGGGCAAGATCTTTTTGTGCAGGACGACACGGTCTTCATGCGTACCACCCAAGGGCCGCGCCGTGTCGATGTCATTTATCGCAGAGTGGATGATGATTTTCTTGATCCTGAAGTCTTTCGCGAAGATTCAACACTCGGTGCAACAGGCTTGCTGCGCGCCTATCGCGCTGGCAACGTGGCGATTTGCAATGCCATCGGCACCGGTGTCGCTGACGATAAGTCGATCTATCCGTTCGTGCCAGACATGATTCGTTTTTATCTGAGCGAAGAACCCCTCATCGCCAACGTGCCCACCTTTATGTGTCGCAAGCCTGACGAGCTTGATCACGTGGTGCAAAACATGCACGAGCTCGTTGTCAAAGAAGTACACGGGGCAGGCGGTTACGGCATGCTGGTTGGGCCCGCTTCAACGCGCGCCGAAATTGACGACTTTAAGGCGCGTGTGCTGGCGAACCCAAGCAATTACATCGCTCAGCCCACGCTCGCGCTATCGACTTGCCCAACTTACGTTGAGGCTGGGATCGCGCCGCGTCACATTGATCTTCGCCCCTTTGTGCTATCTGGTCAGCACGTACGGATGGTGCCAGGCGGTTTGACTCGCGTCGCATTAAAAGAGGGCTCGCTTGTCGTGAACTCATCGCAGGGCGGCGGCACGAAAGACACTTGGGTGCTTGAACATTAAAGAGTCGACACTCGACGCCTAGCCCAATCGGAAATCACTCTCATGCTTTCAAGAACTGCGGATCACTTGTACTGGATGTCTCGCTACACCGAGCGGGCAGAAAATTTGGCGCGCATGCTCGATGTCAACTACCAGATGTCTCTGTTGCCTCAGTCTGTGCAGACCATCGAACGAGGCTGGGCTGCCTTGCTCGAAATTTCAGAGCTCACCTCGGCCTTTACCGCGCAGCAATCCACCATCACACCTGACGCCGTCATGCGCTTCATGGTCAGCGACACCAGCAACCCCTCTTCGATCATGCGCTGTCTGCAAGGGGCGCGCGAAAATGCACGCGCGGTCAGGGGCTCAATCACTACCGAACTCTGGGAGACGATCAACACGACGTGGCTTGAGGCTCAACGCTTCATGCGCGAGGGCATACTCAAGCGCGCGCCCGCTGAATTTTTTGAATGGGTCAAGTTCAGATCACATCTGATTCGCGGTGTGCACTTAGGCACCATGATGCGTGGCGAAGCCTACGACTTTATTCAGCTCGGCACCTTTCTTGAGCGAGCAGACAACACCGCACGACTACTCGACGTTAAATTTTTAGCGGCCAGCGAAGTACACGACGACGACACCGATCCGGTTGATGAGTTTTATTATTGGACCGCGATCTTGCGCTCGGTGTCGGCCTTCGAAAACTATCGCAAAGTCTACCGGGATGTCATTACGCCCGAACGCATCGCCGAACTCATGGTCTTCAGCCCGGGGATGCCGCGCTCGCTCGTCAATTGCCTGCATGAAGTGGTTGATACCCTGTCGCGCGTCAGAAATAGCCAGTCGTCTAACACCCAGTCGGCGGCCTTGCGGCTACTTTCAGAGCTGCGTGACTTGAATATAGAAGAGATCTTTGAAAAAGGATTGCATGAATATCTGACCGAGTTCTTGAGCCGTATCAACGCAGTTGGCAGCGGCATTAGCCAAGACTTTTTACTACCGTTGCAGGTCGATCCCGAGACTCAGATGCCTTAGGCGCTCTCGCGATCACTAGGTGATTTAAGAATTTCGGCGAGGCCGCACTCAATTTGACGTACAATTGCTGCACGGCACAACGTTCCAGTCCTCGTGCCGCTCTAAGCCCCAACACTGTGGGCGCTCGCCTCCAAGGCGTTTTTACTCCCTGTTCGTCTGCCCCGATTGGAGCCCGCACCCTGTGCAGGCCGGCATGACGATGGAGCTGTTCTCTTGTCTACTACGATGACCTTTGCCGACCTCGGGTTGGCCGATCCCCTTATGCGTGCGATTGCCGATGCCGGTTACACCACGCCAACACCTATTCAAGCTCAGGCGATCCCGCGCGTGCTTGCTGGCGGCGATTTATTAGCCGCAGCCCAAACTGGCACGGGCAAAACGGCTGGCTTCACGCTGCCCATTTTGCACATGCTGCTTGCCAAACCCCTCGAAGTGCGCAAAGCTGGGCGCCCTCGCGTGCTGATTTTGACCCCCACCCGCGAACTCACCGCGCAGGTTGAAGAGTCGGTCAAAACCTACGGCTGCCACACAAAAATCTCGTCAATGGTGATTTTTGGCGGCGTCAATATCAATCCGCAAATTTCTGCTTTGCGCAAGCCGATCGATATTTTGGTGGCCACGCCCGGTCGCCTGCTGGACCACTGCCAACAGCGCACCGTTGACTTGTCTGGCGTTGAGATTTTGGTGCTCGACGAAGCCGATCGCATGCTCGATATGGGCTTTATTCGCGATATCCGCAAGATTCTGGCCTTGATGCCGCGTCAGCGTCAAAACCTACTGTTCTCGGCAACCTTCTCAGACGAAATCCGCGAGTTGTCAAAAAGTGTTTTATCAAACGCCACTGAAGTCTCGGTTGCCGCGCGCAACACGACGGCCGAACGCGTTGATCAAACTGTGTATATGGTTGATCAAGCCCACAAGCGCGACATCTTGAGCCACATCATTACCGAAAGTGGCTGGCATCAAGTGTTGGTCTTTACACGCACCAAGCATGGCGCGAATCGTTTAGCTGAAAAGCTGGTCAAAGACGGCTTGTCGGCCTCGGCCATTCATGGCAATAAAAGCCAGGCTGCGCGCACCCGTGCCCTGGATGACTTTAAAAAGGGCAAGGTTGCCGTGCTGGTCGCCACCGATATCGCCGCGCGCGGTCTCGATATTGATCAACTGCCTCAGGTCGTGAACTTTGAGCTGCCCAACATCCCTGAAGATTATGTGCATCGCATTGGTCGTACAGGTCGTGCAGGTGCAGCAGGTTCTGCCATCTCTTTAGTCGATTCAAGCGAGATTAAATACCTCAAGGCGATCGAGCGCATCATCAAAAAGACGATCCCTCAATTACCTGCGCCAACGGGCTGGACGGCATCACCACCCTCACCCCACGGTGCCGACGACGAAGCCCGTGCCGAAGGCCGGCGCGATGGTCAACGCCGCCCGCAGCAACGCTCAGCTCGCCCAGGCGGCGCAGGTGCCGGGGCTCGGCCCGCGCGACCAGGCCAAGGGCCAACTCACGCACCACGTCGTGATTCGCAGGGCGATAGCCGCTCTGCACCACGTCGTGATGCCCCAGCAGCGGGTGCACGCGCACCCCACGGTGCCGGTGGCGCGGTCAGAACCGGCACAGGTATGGGTGCTGGTGCGCGTACGGGGCCTCGTACCGGTGCGCCAAGCGGATCAGCCCCACGTAGCGCCAGCGGCGACCAGGCAAATCGCCCACGTCGTCCGGCTCTGTTCAACAAGTAATTTGTACGCACACAAGTTGGCTGCGCCAGCCTGTAAAATTCGCCATCATGAGTATTCAAACTGAAGTCGCGCGACGCCGAACGTTCGCCATCATTTCTCACCCCGATGCCGGTAAAACGACGCTCACCGAAAAGCTGTTGCTTTTTGCGGGTGCGATCCAGATCGCCGGCAGCGTCAAAGCACGCAAGGCCTCGCGCCACGCGTCGTCAGACTGGATGGAAATCGAAAAACAACGCGGCATCTCGGTTGCCTCGTCAGTCATGCAGATGGAATACCGCGATTGCGTGATCAATCTGCTTGATACCCCAGGTCACCAAGACTTTTCTGAAGATACCTATCGTGTACTCACTGCGGTTGACGCGGCCTTAATGGTGATTGATGCTGCCAACGGAGTCGAGCCACAAACCATCCGTTTGCTACAGGTCTGTCGCGCCCGTAATACCCCCATCATCACCTTCATTAACAAGATGGATCGCGAAGTCCGCGAACCGCTTGAACTATTATCCGAAATCGAACAACATATTGGCATGGATGCTGTGCCGTTTTCGTGGCCCGTCGGCATGGGCAAGGCCTTTGGCGGCGTGTTTGATATCCAACGCGATCGCATGCGTTTGTTTAAGTCCGGACAAGAGCGTCGCAACGATACGGGTGACGACTTTATCGACGGGCTCGACAACCCAGAAATCGCCAAACGCTTTGGCAGCTCTTTTGAGCAAGCCAAAGGCGAGATCGAACTCATCCAAGCGGCAGCGCCTACCTTTGATCCTGCCGCCTTTTTAGCGGGCAAGCAAACACCTGTATTTTTTGGTTCTGCAATTAATAATTTTGGCGTGCAAGAAGTACTCGACGCCCTCGTGGATCAGGCACCACCACCGGGTTCGCGTCAGGCGCTTGAGCGCGTGGTGCACCCCGAAGAGCCCAAGTTCACCGGCGTTGTCTTTAAAGTGCAGGCCAACATGGATCCGGCTCATCGCGACCGGGTGGCTTTTGTACGCGTCAGCTCGGGCAAGTTTGACCGCGGTATGCGGCTTAAAGTATCGCGCAACAATAAAGAGATTCGCCCCAATAACGTGGTGTCATTTTTATCGCAACGCCGCGAGCTCGTTGACGAGGCCTACGCAGGTGATGTGATTGGCATCCCTAATCATGGCATTTTGCACCTGGGTGATGTCTTAACCGAAGGCGAGGCTTTGCACTTTACGGGTTTGCCATTTTTCGCCCCCGAGCTTTTTCAGGCAGTCGAAACCAAAGACCCCTTGCGTACCAAACAACTGCGTACCGGGCTTTTGCAACTTGGCGAAGAGGGTGCAATTCAGGTGTTCAGGCCGTTGGTGGCAGGAGGCGCGCTGCTACTGGGTGCGGTTGGCCAGCTGCAGTTTGAAGTCGTTGCCCATCGCCTGCAGGCTGAGTACGGCGCCGAAGCGCGACTGATGCCTTCGCGCTACAACATGGCGCGCTGGGTCACCGCCGAAGACCCGAAAGAGCTGCGCAAATTCATCGATGCTAACGTCTCAAACATCGCCTATGATGTCGTCGAAGCACCGGCGTTTTTAGTGAGCTCCACCGCTCAGTTACGCGTCGCCGAAGAGCGCTACCCGGCGATTCGTTTTCACGCCATGCGCGAGCATGGCGGTCAAGTGTTTGCCGATAAAGTTTAATCCTCGCCCCTCAGAGATCCCTTATGTCCTGGCGTGTCTTAATTGTCTTTTTAGTGCTTGCCGCGGTTGCCTCATGGCAGGGCGGCGTGCAATTAGGCAATTGGCTGGTGACGCGCGCACCCGATACCGTTGCCTCGGTAGCCGACAAAGACAACAAGATCTTAAAGTTCGACGCTCTCGGTCGTCCAATCACCGCCCAACCACCGCAGCCTCGTATTGATGGCACCTTAGGCGTACCGCGCGAACTCGATCCAATTGAGTGGGCGATTGAAGCCGTTACAGCCGAGGACTTTGAAACGGATCCGAACCGCATGAAAGTTGAGGGTGACGATGATGATGACGAGGGCACAGCCAGCGAAGGTTCAGAAACCGCAGACGCCAGACGCTTAGCGCGAAATGCGAAAGAACGCTCTGACAACCCAGCAAACTCGGTCGGCACTTCAGACTCTGCAAGACGACCCGCTGCGCCGCCGGTACCGCCTGGCATTAGCGTGACAGTGATTTCATGGCAGCAATCACTCAAACAAGAGCTTGACCAATGCGCCAAGCTAGGGTTTTTTCAACGCCCGACCTGCTCACAAAATGCGCGCAACAAATACTGCGCGTCAAACGACGCTTGGGGCAAAACCGCCGACTGCCCCGCGCGTCAAAACGAACAACTGATCGGCAACTAACGTGCGCCCGCCTGCGACTTTCGCAGTGGCGCCGTCGGAATACGCAACAGTTCTCGATATTTAGCCACCGTACGCCGCGCAATCGTGATGCCATCTTGGTCAAGCAAACTCACGAGTTGACTATCCGACAGCGGTTTTTTGCGATCTTCGCTAGTAATCAATAGTTGAATGCGTGTTTGTACCGCGGTTGCCGACGTAGCCTCTTTGCCCTCGGTAGTGAGCCCCGTGCTAAAGAATCGCTTGAGTTCAACCGTCCCGTGCGGCGTCAACATAAATTTTTGCGTGGTGGCTCGCGAAATCGTCGACTCATGCATGCCAATCTCAGCAGCGACGTCTTTAAGAGTCAGTGGCCGGACTGCCCCCCAACCACTTGAAAAAAACGCTTGCTGATGAGCAACGATCACCTGCGACACTTTCAATATCGTTTCAAACCGCTGCGCCACATTTCGAATCAGCCAACGCGCCTCTTGCAACTGCCCATGCAGCGCCGTATGCGCGCCGCTACGCGGGCTGCCTAACGCTTCGGCATACATTGCATTGACCCTGAGCTTGGGCATGACAGACTCATTGAGTGACACCACCCAGCCCCTGCGGGTTTTTCGAACCAACACATCGGGCACAGCAAAGTCTGCAGCGGGTATGTTCCAGGCACTCGCCGGCCGAGGATTCAGTTTTACGATCAACGCATGCGCGCGATTAAGGATCTCGGCGTCGCATTGCAGTGACTCACGTAGCTTGAGCATATTGCCGGTTGCTAACACCGCCAGATGGTGCTGGCACACCCTACGCGTCAAGGCAACTAGCGCTGGGTCTTGCAACGCTTCAAGTCGCTTGGGGTCGCCGAACTGAAGCTGTAAGTCTAAGCACTCACCCAGATCGCGGGCACCCACACCTGGCGGATCGAACGACTGCAGCATTTTTAAGGCGCAACGAAAATCGTCTTCGTCCAGGCCGAGCTGTGGGTTCATCCAGCTGGCAATTTCGTCCAGCGGCGATGCTAAAAACCCATCATCATTAAGCTCATCAATCAACAATTCGACAATCGCCGCATCGCGCTTGCTTAAACGCGTCAGGCCTAACTGTTCAAGCAAATACTCTCGCAAGTTACTTTCGCGAGCTGCCTCGGGACGGTCGGTGAAGTCATCGTCGCGCGAACCACGTGATTCTGACGAAAATTCGCTTCGGTCGCGTTCGGGCTCACGCTCTGAGGCTGGGGCGTAATCGGTATTGGCCTCGGGTGTTGCGTCCTGACCACGATCGGCACTGCTTTGGGTCGAGTCAAATTCTGCGCTCTCTTGCCCGACCCGTAAACTCGCCGCCGCGCCTCCTGGCTCGTACAATGGCGTGCCCTCTTGCTCTAAGAGGGGGTTTTCAGCCAAAGCCCGCGCAACTTCGGCCTCAAGATCCAGCGTCGAAAGCTGCAGCAGCTTGATCGACTGTTGCAGCGCGGGGGTCAGAGTCAACTGTTGACCCTGACGAAGCTCGAGAAAATTGCGACTCATAGGTACAATATTTTGCATGATGAATCGACCTAGCACCACTTCGCAACACAAAGACACCCCTTTACTGGGCAGCATCCTGTTGCGGTTGGCACTACCGCGCCTGTTGACGCGGATAGTCGTCATTCTAGCGGCTATCGCCTTAGTCATTTATTGCGCGCAACGTATTATGCAGTCGGGTAAAGCTTGGCTTGATTTTGCGCTCAAACTGACGGGGCTGTCTGAGATTCTTGGCAAGACCGTCATCGACTTTGTCATTCAGTATCAAAAGTATTTTTGGTGGTTTGTGATTCTGATCTTGATCTTGATCACGGTCAGCTGTCTGATCAGTTACTTACGCAGCAGCCTAAAGCGTGGTCGTGCAGCGCTCGTGCCGCTCGGTGATGTGCGCAAGCTCTGCGCTCAACTCAGCCCGGAAGGCCTGGATATTTTGAATTGGGTCTGGAAAGATCAGACTCAGCCTGTGACTGTTGGGATTTTACAAACCGTACTCAGCCAGCGCACCAGCGGGCGGGCACGCAAACTAGCCTTAGCGCGGGCGCAGCAGCTCGAACTCCAGTCTGCCCTGCAAAGCCGGCCGGTTAACACCCCGACCACGGCTGTCCCAACACTCGATTTGCCGCCCGCCAACGCGGCTGGTCAGCGCGAACCCACAATGCTTGCCTAGCCTGCTCAATCACTGGTCAAGTTCTGCTCCAACATTGCTCAAGCGCCACGTAAGCGCCCGCCGCGCTTGCGTTTCAAGCCAATTTATGTTCGACTAGAGGGTATGAACACGCTTGCCACAGGCTTCGCCTGCCCTCAAACACACTACTCGGCCAATTTAGGTCGCGGTTTGGTCGTGTCTGGCAACCGTGCTGGTGCTCTAGGGCTGCTATCGCTACTACTAGCGATCGGTTGCCGGGCCTAGTGCCCGTGGCAGTCCGGCAACCAACCGCCACCCCAGCTATAGCCTTCCTCAAAAATTTTTAGATTTAATCCAAACCCTGGCGTGTTACGCCATCGATGAGCCCAGGTCGTACGTACCGTCTCATCGCTTAAACAGATTTAAGGTTAATCATGCTTTCGAATCCCGCCACAAAATACATCCCGTTCAAGCCCTTCGAACGCGATTTTTCAGAGCGCACCTGGCCTACTAAAAAGATCACTCACCCACCGATCTGGATGAGCACCGACCTGCGTGATGGCAATCAGTCGCTCATCGAACCGATGAGTGTTGAACGTAAACTGCGCTTTTTTGAATTGCTGGTCAAAATCGGCTTCAAAGAAATTGAGGTTGGGTTTCCATCGGCCTCCCAAACGGATTTTGATTTTGTGCGCAAGTTGGTCGACGACAAACTCATCCCAGACGATGTCACGATTATCGCCCTGACCCAAGCCCGCCCTGAGTTAATCGAGCGCACCGTTGAATCGGCCGCTGGTGCCAAACGCGCCATGATCCACCTCTATAACGCCTGCGCACCCGGCTTTCGACGCATTGTCTTCAACATGAACCGGCAAGAAGTTAAACAAGTTGCCCTTGAGGGCACGCAGTGCGTGATGGATTGCATGGCCAAGTATCCGCAAACTCAGTGGCTCTATGAATACTCGCCCGAAGTGTTCAGTACGACTGAACCCGACTTCGCGCTTGAAGTTTGCAACGCGGTTACCGCTTTGTACAAGCCAACGCCACAGAAAAAAATCATCTATAACTTGCCCGCGACAATTGAGGCCACCACGCCAAACATGTACGCCGATCAAATTGAATACATGCATAACAATCTGCACAAGCGCGACTCAGTCATTGTCAGCTTGCATCCGCACAACGATCGCGGTACCGCGGTGGCTGCAGCCGAGTTAGGCTTGATGGCTGGTGCCGATCGCGTCGAAGGCTGCCTGTTTGGTAATGGCGAACGCACCGGCAACGTCGATTTAGTGACCTTAGCCTTAAACCTGTATACGCAAGGCATTCACCCCGGTCTTGATTTCTCAGACATCGACGAAGTGCGTCGCTGCGTTGAATTTTGTAATCAGTTACCTGTGCACCCACGCCATCCGTATGCCGGTGACTTAGTCTTCACAGCCTTCTCGGGTTCACACCAAGACGCAATCAAAAAAGGCTTTGCCGTACAAAAAGCCGATGCCATCTGGGAAGTCCCGTACTTGCCAATCGACCCTGCTGACTTGGGGCGTAGCTACGATGCTGTGATTCGGGTCAACAGCCAGTCTGGTAAGGGTGGTGTGTCATATCTACTCGAACAAGAACACGGCTTAGCCTTACCGCGACGCTTGCAAATTGAGTTCAGCCGCGCGATTCAACGCGTCACCGACGAAACCGGCCGCGAGGTCACCGCTGAAGCTGTTTATACAATTTTCAACGCCGAGTATCTGGCACAATCCGAACCCTGGAAGCTCATTAAACACAGCATCACGGGTGATCCAAGCGCGGCCGAAGGCAAGCACTTTACGATCGAGGCTGAGTTCGAAGTCGACGGTGTACGTCGTGTGCTGAAAGGCACGGGCGACGGTGCGATTTCTGCGTTTGTGGATTGCTTGGGGATTCCAGTTCGCGTAATGGATTATCACGAGCATGCCATTGGTATTGGCACCGACACACGCGCGGCTTGTTATGTTGAGGCGCGCATCGAAGAGGGTGCAACAGGATTTGGCGTGGGCATTGATCGCGACATCGTCACAGCATCTTTCAAGGCGGTGCTGAGTGGTTTGAATCGGCATATCAAAGCGAAGTAACGCGACGGTCGTATTCACATTACGCTCGACACCTCCACAGGAAGCACGTTTTGTTTTCAAACATTGAACGGCCAGCCGCGCCGCCAGCACGTCTACAAAAAGTCTTCGCTGATCTTTCTACAACCAATCTCGCCAACGGCCTGATTGGTTTTATTTTCGCAGCAACCGGGCCCTTCGCGGTGATTCTCTCAGTCGGTTCGCGAGGCGGGCTGACTTCGGCAGAACTTGCTTCATGGGTGTTTGGTGTTTTTCTTGTGAATGGTCTGCTAACGCTTGTCTTGAGCTGGCGCTACCAAATACCACTGGCCTTCGGCTGGACAATTCCTGGCACTGTTTTAGTCGGCCCGGCCTTACAGCACCTACCTTTCTCTGCCGTGATTGGCGCGTTTTATGCCACCAGCCTGCTGATCCTATTGCTTGGGCTTAGCGGGTTCGTCAAGCGCATCATGTCAGCGTTACCTATGCCAATTGTGATGGGTATGGTCGCGGGTGTGTTTCTTCACTTTGGCTTGGATGTCATCCACGCGCTTGATCGTGATGCTGCGATTGCTGCCCCCATGGTGCTAGCATTTTTCTTATGCTCCGCAATCTCGGCGCTCGGGCGGCGGATGCCGCCGGTCATTGCCGCGTTGTTAGTGGGTGCAATCATGATCGCCATACTGGGCCGTCTCAATCTTGGCGACGTAGGTGCTCTTGGCTTCGCCCAGCCCGTCTTACAAACACCAAGTTGGTCTTGGACCGCAATGCTAGAGCTCGTGATTCCACTGACCATCACGGTGTTAGTGGTACAAAATGGCCAGGGTGTCGCCGTGCTCAAGGCAGCTGGGCACGAGCCCCCCATCACCATGATTGCCGTTGCCTGCGGCATCGGTGCAGCCTTAAGCGCCAGTGTGGGTGCCGTGAGCTCTTGCCTAACCGGTCCGACAAATGCCCTGATCAGTTCCTCTGGCGAAAAAACACGTCACTACACTGGGGCGCTAGCCTTCGGTTGCCTAGCCTTGGTCTTTGGGGTGCTCGCACCAACGCTTACCAACCTCACGTTGGCAACCCCTAAATCGTTCATTATGGTGTTAGCGGGGCTCGCCATGTTGCGCGCGCTGCAAAGCGCCTTTGTCACCTCGTTTGGTTCGGGCAAATTTACCTTGGGCGCACTTGTGAGCCTGCTGGTGACAGTCGCGGATGTCAGCCTCTTCAATATCGGCTCAGCGTTTTGGGGCTTGGTGGCTGGCTTTGTGGTGTCTTGGCTGATGGAGCGGCACGACTTTAAAGCGCAGTGATGACGACGCTTAAGAGATAGAGTGTCATGCCGGACAAAATCACACGTTTATCGCGGCAGTGTGCATTTGTGAAACTTTTATACAAATGACTCATTAATGAGTCATAATGTCTTTAATGAATCATTAATGAATCAAAATTATTGATTTTAGGCTATGCCTATGCGAAACTGACTCATCCAAATTTCAAATAGCAGCCTAACCTTTTGGCTGATGAGTCTGCCCTAAATCAACATGGTTAAACCAGTTTCACGCCCTATTTCGCAACACAGCAGCAATGCACTGCAGCTGCTCGGGCAACTCGTGCGTGAAGCCCGTATCAAAAAATCCATGACCACGTCCGACTTGGCTGCGCGCGCTGGCATCTCACGTGCTCTTCTTCAGCGCCTTGAGCGAGGCGACCCAAGCTGTTCAATTGGTGCCGTCTTCGAGGTCGCCACGATTTGTGGCGTACCCCTATTTGAGCAAGACGCCAGGCAGCTTGCCTCCCATCTCGGCTTACACCAAGAAAAAATGGCATTACTCCCTAAAGCAGTTAGAACCATCGCCAAAGAAGTCAAAGATGACTTCTGAAATCGGCACTAAGTATTCAGAGGCCTACGTCTGGGTCTGGCTACCACAGGCCACCGAACCAGTCGTAGCGGGGCTGCTCTCACAACAAGGCCAACAGTTAGTGTTCAACTATGGTCGAAGCTATCTCGCCCGAGACAATGCGATCGCCTTATATGCGCCCGAACTACCGCTGCGCCCGGGGTCACAACCACTATTACCGCTGATGGGTATGCCCAGTTGTATCCGAGACGCCTCACCAGATGCCTGGGGACGGCGTGTGCTCATTAACCGCAAACTCGGCACAGCGGGGGTGGATCCTTCACAGATTGAACTCAGCGAATTGACCTATTTGCTTGAGTCAGGCTCTGACAGAATCGGTGCACTAGATTTTCAACACTCTGCGACGCAATATGTCGCAAGACACACACCGCAACCCACCCTTGAAGAACTGTTAACAGCGGCCGAAAAAGTCGATCGCGGCGTGCCGCTCTCCTCCGAACTTGACCAGGCCTTATTGCACGGCACTTCGCTGGGCGGGGCCAGACCAAAAGTGATGCTTAACGATGGTGAGCACAAGTACATCGCTAAGTTTTCTGCAAGCAACGATCTGTACAGCGTCGTCAAAGCAGAATTTATCGCGATGCGCCTCGCCGAAAAAGTTGGGCTAAATGTGGCACCCGTACATTTACGGCGCGCGTTGGGTAAAGACGTGTTGTTAATTGAACGCTTTGATAGAACATGGCGCGACGAAAGTTGGCAGAGGCACGCGATGGTGTCTGCGCTGACGATACTCGAGCTCGACGAGATGATGGCGGCCTACGCCAGTTACGAAAACCTCGCAGAAATTATTCGGCACTGCTTCTCTAATCCAAAGTCGACTCTGCGAGAGCTTTTCTCAAGAGTTGTTTTCAATATTTTGTGCGGTAATACCGATGATCACGCGCGCAATCATGCTGCATTTTGGGATGGACAGCAACTAACACTGACCCCTGCTTATGACCTTTGTCCTCAATCACGGACCGGACAACAAGCCTCGCAAGCCATGCTGATTCGCGACAACGATCGCACCAGTCAAGTCGGCACTTGCATTGCCGCAGCATCACTGTTTTTGCTCAATCAACACGAAGCTATCAGCATCGTCAATCAGCAAGTCAAAATCATTGAGCACGCCTGGCAAGGGGTTTGTGAAGAGGCCTCGCTAAGCGAAGTCGATCAAACGCTATTTTGGCGGCGACAGTTTCTAAACCCCTTTGTATTTCTGAATGCGCCAATCGGTGTGAACACCCCAATCTAAACCTATCTCACCATTGTCCAAAAAAAACGCCCGCGCGCTTATGCGCGTTGGTGCCGCGCTCAACAGCCTCATCAGACATCGTGACGCGCCGCTTACGCCGCGCGAGCGCCTCAAGCAACTGCGTGCGTAAAGCTTCGCGCGTGCTGAGGTACAGCGCTTCGCGGCCCAAATCATTGAGCTCGTTCGGATCATTCTCTAAATCGAATAACTGTTCAGGTTCGTCAAGCCAATACACGTAGCGCCAACGCGTTGTACGAAGCGAATAGGCGCGCGATTGTTGCGGACTTTTATTCAGTAACAGCCGCGCCTGCCTAAAACTGTAATCCAGCTCAGAAAATACAGCGTCACGCCATCGAGTAGGCTCGCCACGCGTAAGAGGCAACAAGCTATGACCTTCAATACGTTCAGGCGAACCTGCCACACCAAGCGCTTCAAGAAACGTTGGTACCATATCGACCGCTTCAACAAACCGGTTATCGACTGTGCCGCGCGTGGTGTCTGCGCGCGCGTCGGGATCCATCACGATACAGGGTACGCGCTGCACGGCATCGTAAAACAATTCTTTCTCGCCAAGCCAGTGATCACCTAATAAATCGCCATGATCTGAGGTGAACACAATCAGCGTGTTCTTCATCAAGCCCGCACCGTCCATGTATTCAAACAACCGCCCGAGGTGATCATCTAATTGCTGAATCAAACCCTGGTAGGCGGGGCGTACGGTTCGGATACATTCGTCGCGGCTAAAGTTTTGGCTCTCTTCGTGCTGCCGATACGCCGCCACAACTGGGTGTGCATCACGCCGTTCAGCCTCACTGCGCACAACGGGCAAGCACTGCTCTGCTGTGTACCTGTTGTGATAGGGCGCTGGCGCCATGTAAGGCCAATGCGGCTTGACATAACTCAAGTGCAAAACCCAAGGCTTGTCACCTTGTACGCGCATAAACTCAAGCGCCTGATTGGTCATATAGGCCGTTTCAGAATGAGGCTCGGCCACCCGCGCGGGCAGATAAGTATTACGCATATTCCAGCCGCTGACGATCTGCCCATCGGGCAGTTGCCCCGCAATGACAAAATCGGTCCAGGGGTCATCTGAGAGATAGCCCTGGCGCTTTAAGTAGGCAGGATAGCCGCTCTCAAGCCCCGGTGGATGATGCCCGTCATAGCGATCCAGTTCACGAAAACCGCCACGCGCTAACAAATAACCGAGCTCAGAATCACCTTCAATACCCAGGCGTTTCATCCCAGCAAGATCCGGGATCACGTGCGTTTTACCTGCCAGCATCAAATCACGTCTTGCCTGTGCGAGATATTCGCCAAAGGTCAGTTCACCAATCGACAACGGCACTCGGTTCCAGGTCGTGCCATGGCTCGAGGGATAGCGCCCCGTGTAATAGCTCATGCGTGAAGGCCCGCATACGCCCGAGTTCACAAAGGCACGACTAAAACGCACACCTCGCTTCGCCAACGCATCAAGATTGGCTGTTTTTAAGTAAGGGTGTCCGTCACAGCCAAGGTGATCGGCCCGAAACTGATCTGCCATGATGAATAAAATATTTTGTGTTGTGGTCATAACAACGCAATCTCTGCTGGATCAAAGCCCGCCGCGAGGCGAGCCTCAATATTGAACGGCCCTTTTAATTTTGGCGCCCGATAGGTAGCGGCTAACTCGGTATAGGTCTTGATAGGATCTAACCCACGCTCAGTACAGAGCCAGCGATACCAGTGATTACCAATGGCCACATGGCCGATTTCATCACGCAAAATAATATCGATGATTGCGGCGCCCGCCGGGTCGCCACCACTGGCCAGCTTATGTCTGACCGCAGGCGACGCATCCAGGCCTCTGGCCTCGAGCGTTCTAGGCACCAAAGCTAGCCTTGCCAACACATCGTCTTGCGTGCGCTCAGCCATTTCCCATAAGCCATCGTGACCTGAAAAATCACCATACTGAAAACCTAAGGTTTGTAAATGCTGACTTAGCAAGCCAAAGTGCTCGCACTCTTCTTGCGCAACTCGCAGCCAGTCGTAATAAAACTTATCGGGCATGTTCGCAAAGCGCCAAATCACATCCAAGGCAAGATTGATGGCGTTGAACTCGATGTGGGCCAATGCGTGAATCAACACCGCGCGCCCTTCAAGCGTGTGCACGCTGCGTAAGCCTAGCTGGGCGGGTGGCACGAGTTTGATCGGGGGTCGACCGGGGATGCCGGTTGGGGCTGAAAAGATACTCGCGGTATCAAGTGCCGTTTTCTGGCCCAAGGCACCTAAGCAATCAGCCTTCTCCTGCCAGGTGTCGTGGCACAGCGCCTCAAGTGCACGCTCTCTGAGTTCCATCTCTTAGGCCAACTGCCACCAGGTAAAGCCCAAGGCGCTCAGCGCACCACCTGTCAACATCGTACGCAAGCGAAAGACCCAGCTAAGCATTAATTCAGGCATTTTGCGCCTAAGCATGCTGTCAAGTAACCATTGAAACGCGAGCCCTGCCATCAAAATACGCAGACCTGTTTCTGGCGTGGTCAGCGTCGCGCCCCAGCCAATCAACGCCGGCACCACGCTCCAGACAAACATCGTTGTGCGTGGCGCGTTTGGCGGGGCATGCACCGCCATCCCCCACCATAATGCACCCACAAAACTTAAGATCACGGCGCCATACATCATCAACCCCATCAGCGCGAGGAGTGGATCGATTCCTGTATCAACTACCGTCGCCAAGGCAAAACCCCAGAAGGGTAAAAGCCCGAGCAATCCAGGAAGCAACGCCGCCAAGGGTGTACGGGTAGGTTGACTCATGAGTTCGGTTAAGCCTTGCTAGCTACTTTTTTTGTTTTTTTCTTAGCTTTCTTTTCGGGGATGCCCAACATCGTTTTGCGACAGCTCGGCGCACCACAGCGGCACTCGTACTGGGCCTTAAGTGACTTGGTTAATTTCTCGTCATCGATAATTAAGCCGTAGTCGTAGTTGAGTTCTTCACCGCGCTTGATCTCACGCTTGGCCATAATGTAAACGCGTTTGCCGCCTTTGCCTTCTGAGCTTTCACAATTTGGCTCGCAGGCATGATTAATCCAGCGCGCTTCGTTGCCGTGATCATTGCCGTCAATCACTTTGCCCGAGCTTAACGAAAAGAAAAAGGTATGAAAGGGATCATCGGGATTTGTGGGATGGCGCCGGTCGGCCTCTTTGGCACTGATGGTTTTGCCACCGTACTCGATGATGCGAGTGCCTTCGGGGATTTTGCGTGCCGCAAAAACGCCGTTGCCATGTACTTTAGATTGGCGAACAATATGCCAGGGCTTTTCAGATGAAGGCTTTTCAGGTGAGGTCATTTAAGTGAAGTCTAGAATCAGGTGCGTTTGATACCAAAACAATGCTGCGGCTCGGGAAACTGACTTGTGCGAACCTCCTCAGCATAACGCTGAACCGAACTTCGCATCATTTCTTCAAGATTGGCATAGCGCTTAACGAATTTTGGCACACGCTCGCCACTTAAGCCAAGCATATCTTCTGTGACCAGTATTTGACCATCGCATTTTACCGAGGCACCAATCCCGATTGTCGGAATCGCAAGCGCTGTCGTAATCGTTTCGCCCAAGGCCTCGGCGACCCCTTCGAGCACAATCGCAAACGCACCCGCCTGTTCAAGCGCTTGCGCTTCGGCCAGAATTCGGGCGGCGGCTTCAGGGCTGCGGCCTTGGGCGAGGTAACCGCCCATGGTGTTGACATACTGAGGCATCAGGCCAACATGAGCCATCACAGGGATGCCACGGTCAACAAGGTAACGAACCGTCTCAGCCATCACCACTCCGCCCTCAAGCTTGACCGCTGTAGCGCCTTTTCCGATCAAATGCGCGGCATTGCGAAACGCTTGTGCCAAGGACTCTTGATAGCTACCAAACGGCATGTCAGCGACCACGCAGGCGTGTTGTGTTGCCTTGACAACCGCAGCGGTATGTTGCCCAATTTGCTCGATCGTGATTGAGAGAGTGTCGGGTAGACCATAGGCAACCATCGCCGTTGAGTCGCCAATCAATATAAAGTCAACGTACTCATCGATGATGCGTGCCGTCGAATAATTATGTGCGGTAAGCGCCACAATTTTTCGCTGGCCCTTACATGCCATGAGTTGGGGTACCGTAACGCGCTTAATTTCTACATGCGAACTCAAAACAGTACCTTAGCCTTTAACAAGAGATTATCCCGACAAACTGCCTTGGCGGTCAGTGTGGGAATAGATAGTAAGAGTGGTGTGCGAACCGTTCGTGCTGCTTGAGTGTTGACAACAACCTAGCTTGGGTTGAAAGGTTGTCGCCAAGTTCAGTTCAGGTCCGTGCAATGCGCCGCGCTGACCTGACCTGCAAGCGCTTATTTTGCGGCTTTTTTGACCGCAGACTTGGCTGCGGTCTTAGTTGCGGTTTTTGTCACAGCTTTTTTCACCGCTTTCTTTACTGCTTTCTTTACCGCTTTTTTTACGGCCTTCGCCGCAGGTTTAGCCACGACAGTCTCGACCGCGTCTGTCGCAACAGCGTCGGTGATTTTGGCAATAGCTTTTTTAACCGCCTTCTTGGTCACTTTTTTAGCAGCCGTCTTAGTCGGCGTTTTTGCAGCGGTTTTAGTCGCGGTTTTGCTGGCAGTCTTACCCGCTGTTTTCCCCGCAGCTTTTGCAGCAAAACGACCGGTACCTGCTTTGCCGCCTTCTTTGACGGGGCGCGCCTCAAACTCAAAGCTCACTTTGCCGTCTTCGCCACGCGACAAATACGCTTTAAATTTACGATTGTTACGATTAGAAACAAAACCCTCAAGCAAATCCGTGCGCCCTGTCGCGAGCAACTTCGTCATCTGCTCGGCGCTAATTTCTTGCTGCAAAATCACCTTGCCCGACCTGAAATCACAATTACGTTCAGGGCCAACCGATTTTTCACAAATAAAACTCATGCCATGCTCAAACACCGGCGCCTGACATTTTGGGCAGGGGCCCAAAGCCATCTGCCCTGAAAAATCAACGGGCTCGTTAGCCTCTTCGTCACGCTGGCCAAAGTCAAACTCAAGCTTCGACTCAGCGTTAATAATCAAGATCGAGGCAAAGGGGCGACCCATCTTGCTAATAAAGCCTTGCATCGGCCCGATGCGTTTATCAGTAATGAGCGTCTCAACTTCTTCAGGCTCAAACGTACGACCACCCGGGTGCTTGCCAATCGAAAAATCGCAACTGGTGCAGGCATAGCGGCGATAGTTTTCTTTCACGACATTGCCGCATTTTGGGCATGGCGATTTCAAGGTAACGTAATCACCTGGTACCGTATCGCGCTCATATTCTTTAGCTCGCTTCACAATGACTTGCGTCATTTGCGCGATCTCAAGCATGAAGGCTTCGCGCTGCATTTCACCTTGTTCGATCTGCTTGAGCTTATGCTCCCACTCACCCGTCAACTCGGGTGAGGTCAGCTCTTTGACATCTAAGCCGTTGAGCAAGGTCATCAGCTGCCTGGCTTTTGCTGTCGGGACAAGATCGCGGCCGTCACGTCGCAAATAGGTTTCTGAAAGCAGGCCTTCAATAATGGTCGCACGTGTGGCTGGTGTGCCTAGACCACTTTGCGCCATCGCCTGAGCAAAATCATCGTCATCGACCAGCTTGCCCGCGTTTTCCATACCCGAGAGCAAGGTGGCTTCGTTGTAACGCGCAGGCGGTCGAGTCGCCAAGCTTACGGTTTCGATGTCTTCGGTGCGCACTTTTTCACCATCTGCCACCGCCACTAAGTTAGCATCGTCACCCTGAGCCTCGCGTCCCTCTACAGCGCGCCAGCCAGGCGATACCATGACCTTGCCTTCAGTTTTGAAGTGATGGCCTTGTACGAGGGTAGTCCGTACCGTATCGCGCCACTCAACCGGCGGAAAGAAAATCGCCAAGAAACGTTTAACGACGATGTCGTAAACCTTTGCCTCAGCGTCGCTGAGTTCGGTTGGTACCTGCATCGTCGGAATAATTGCAAAGTGATCCGACACTTTTTTATTATCAAAAATACGGCGGTTAGGTTTGACCCAGCCATTTTTGGTGATCGTCGCGGCATGCGGAGAAATGGCTTTTGACACGCCTTTGCCCTCAGCTAAACCTGCAATGGTCTCGCGTACCGTATTGAGATAGTCTTCGGGCAAAAATTTTGAATCCGTTCGTGGATACGTCAGCGCCTTGTGGCGCTCATACAAGCTTTGCGCAAGTGACAACGTCGTTTTGGCTGAAAAACCAAACCGCCCGTTGGCCTCGCGCTGTAACGAGGTCAGATCAAACAAGGGTTTAGCAGCTTCAAAACGCGGTTTAGACTCTTCGGTCACCACCCCTGGCTGATTGCGGCAAGCCGCCACCACGCTTTTTGCGGCGGCTTCCGTCCAAACACGAGACTCTTTTTGCTCAGCGTCATCAGCGACTTTTTTGAAGGCTGGATCAATCCAACGCCCTTCATAGATACCGGCGGCTGCGACAAAACTCGCTTTCACTTCCCAGTAGTCACGGGGTACGAAATGACGGATTTTTTCTTCACGAGCAAACACTAAGGCCAACGTAGGCGTTTGTACGCGCCCGACCGGGGTCTTGAAAAAACCACCATCTTTACTATTAAAGGCAGTCATAGCACGCGTGCCATTGATACCCACCAGCCAGTCTGCCTCGGCACGCGAACGGGCGGCAGCCTCAAGTGGCTTCATGGTGTCATCTGCACGCAGCGTTGCAAACGCCTCACGAATGGCGTCTTGCGTCATTGACTGCAACCACAGACGCTGTGTTGGCTTTTTCTGGCCCGCATATTGCGCGATGTAGCGAAAAATCAATTCACCTTCGCGCCCAGCGTCGCAGGCGTTAATTAACGCCCCAACATCTTTGCGCTTGATCAGTTTGACTAGCATTTTGAGCCGATCGACCGAGCGCTTGTCTTTTGTGGGCGCCAGATCGAACTCAGGCGGCACAACCGGCAGATGCGCAAAGCTCCACTTACCCTTAACGGGGTCGTTCGGGGCAATCAAAGTCAGCAGGTGGCCAACGCTTGATGACAAGACGTATTTTTCGTTTTCGAAAAAGTCGCCTTCGCGGGTAAAACCACCCAGCGCACGCGAGATATCGAGTGCAACAGAAGGTTTTTCGGCAATGATTAAGGTTTTAGTCATTCTTGTCCAGATACAACGCTTAAAGCGGTTTACCAAGCATGGCGCGAGGCCTAAATCAGGCTAACGCGCATCATAAGAGTGGTGATGAATGCCGTGCAAGTTAGCACGTTCGGGGCCTTGACCCCAAATTTGGGTCGCCATTGACCAAAATGTCTCTATATTAGAGGCTACGATTTTTTCGAAACCTAACGCTTGCCAGGCCTGCTGCAACACCCCCAAGGGGTTCGATACATCTATGGCTTGGGCACCATTTTGCTTAGAAAGTTTCAAGCCTCTGGCGTCATAAACCACCGGGACGTGCAACACGCTCGGAGGGTTAAACCCCAACAGCCGGGCCAATAACTGCTGGCGCGCGGTGCTACTAAGTAAATCTTCGCCTCGTACGATATGAGTGACACCTTGCTCGGCATCATCCACCACCACCGCCAGCTGATACGACCAAATCCCATCGGCACGCTTCAGTACAAAATCACCCACCACGTGAGCAACCTCTTGACGCTGTACGCCCAGCCAGCGATCTGTAAAAACGATCGTCTCCTCTGGTACCCGTAGGCGCCACGAGTGCGCCTGACGCCCAACTGGCGGGCCTAAACGGCAGGTGCCAGGGTATGGACGCTCTGAGTGAGTACTCGCCTCGAGCTGGCTCAGCACTGAATCAGCAATTTCACGTCTGGTGCAACCACAGGCATACACCTGCCTGGCCGCCAAAAGACTATCAAAAGCTTGTTGATAAAGGCTTAACCGCTGCGACTGGTAGGTGACCTCGCCATCCCAATGCATGCCTAGCCCTGACAACTGCTGCAAAATCAACTCTGCAGCGCCTTGCACCGTTCTGGGGGTGTCTAAGTCTTCGATTCTGACAAGCCACTGCCCGTGGTGGGCGCACGCATCCAAAAAACTGGCCATGGCCGCGACCACAGAGCCCGCATGAAGCGGACCACTGGGGCTTGGTGCAAACCGACCAACGTAGGGCGATGCCGTGTGCAACAAATTTAGTGCAAAAGCCGATCGCCGTCGTCGCGCAGTAATTCTTCAAGGATCAGATGATCGACCTCTGACTCTTGGCTCCAGAGCACCATCAGCGCGATGATTTTGATTTTTTGCAGCGACACAGAGCCTTCGGCGGTGGCCAAAGCACGGTCGATCACGATTTCACGCAACGCGGGCGACAAGGCTTCGGTCGCTTCGAGAAAAGTGATAAAACCGATCGCTTCGGGGTCGAGGTGTTGCTGCTCAAAGTCAGCGTACACGCGCGAGCCGCTACCAGGTGTCTGCGACAGTTCAACGCACTGTGCAGTGGTCTCAGCCAAGCCCACCAACCAGCCTAACGCGTCGTCAATATCGGTGTGCTCAAAGCCCGCCGCAGCAAGGCGCTTTGCCAACACATCCGCCGACGGACAGGCCTCGGGGGTGTAGTAGTTCTCGAACAGGTAAACCAGAATGTCAAACATAAAGACGGGCTCCTGTTGCTGGCCGGGTTAGGGGGCACCCGACCAAGTAGTTTGACTCTACGCCAAAAACTTTACGGCGACAAGTCCGGCAATTAAATTTATTTAAACCCTTCTCAGCCTAGGGTAATTAGCGCTGCGCCCTCACCCACTTGATCCCCAACACCGTAGAGCAATTCTTTGACTGTCCCCTCGCCTGGCGCCGCGATCGTATGCTCCATTTTCATAGCTTCCATCACCAACAACGCCTGCCCACGCTTGACCTTATCCCCCACAGCAACATGCACGGCAATCACCTTGCCAGGCATTGGGGCGGTGAGGCCTCCCGAGTGTTCAGCTTGACCATCGGCCGCGTGTCGCAAAGGATCTTTCAGTACAAGTGGGCTCATGGCGCCAAGCGCAAACACATCAAAGCGCTCGCCGCGCCGCACGACCGTGCCAGTCACAGCCGCGCGTCCAAGCGTCAGTTCAATGCTCAAGGCAGCGGTACTGTCATCCTCGGGCGGGTTGTGATTGTTGACCGTATTGCCGCTCTTGGCCATGCGCCAGCCAAACGCGCAGCGCTCACTCTCTATTTCGAGCACCTGCGCCAAGCCCTGACGGTGCAGTACACAAGTACGTATACCATCGTGATCCGCCCAACTGAGTTCACGCCTGTATAAACCATTTAAACGCCAACCGTCGGTTTGCGCCCAAGGGTCGTCCTTGCCCGCTGCCGAGGCTTCATCAGATAACAAGGCGGCAACGGCAAGCGCCAGCGCCTCGTGACTAGCAGGCGCGAGCGGCGGCAAGAGTGTCGCGCGCTGCCGCTCGATCAACCCAGTATCCAGATCGGCTGCAGCAAAGGCCTGGTCTGTCATGAGACGAGTCAAGAACGCGACATTGGTATGTACGCCGACGACCTGCGTCTGGGCCAGCGCCTGCACCATCCGCGCACGGGCCTGATCCCGATCAACTCCCCAAACAATGAGCTTGGCAATCATGGGGTCATAGAAAGGCGAGATCGTGTCGCCCCTGCGAACACCACCATCCACCCTGACGTCAGCATTACTAAATGCCGTATGTGGTGGCAAGGCAAGGTGCGCCAACGTACCCACAGAGGGCAAAAAGTTTTTGTCCGGGTTCTCAGCATAAATGCGCGCTTCGATCGAATGTCCCTTGCGCGTAAGTTGCTCTTGCGTCAAAGGCAAGGGCTCACCACTTGCCACTCGCAACTGCCACTCAACCAAATCGAGCCCCGTGATCATCTCGGTGACCGGGTGTTCAACCTGCAGACGCGTATTCATCTCCATGAAATAAAAACGGCCACTCGGCTCAACGATAAACTCAACCGTGCCTGCACCCACATAGTTCACGGCACGTGCCGCGGCAACCGCCGCTTCGCCCATCGCACGGCGTCGCTCTTCTGTCATACCAGGCGCTGGAGCCTCTTCAATCACTTTTTGATGACGACGCTGCACTGAACAATCGCGTTCAAACAAATAGACCGCATTGCCCTGCGTATCAGCAAACACTTGGATCTCAATGTGACGAGGCTTTTGTACATAGCGCTCGATCAAGACCCGGTCATCATCAAAACTCGAGGCTGACTCACGCTTACAAGAGGCCAAAGCGCTGGCAAAATCAGCGGCGCTCGTTACGACCCGCATCCCCTTGCCACCACCACCCGCGCTCGCCTTAATCATAACGGGGTAACCAATGACATCAGCTTGCTGCTTTAAAAAGTCAGGATCTTGGTTGTCGCCGTGATACCCGGGCACCAACGGCACCCCGGCTTTTTCCATTAAGGTCTTTGAGGCCGACTTGCTTCCCATCGCCGCAATCGCTGACGCAGGAGGCCCGACAAAACTGATCCCGGCTTTTGCACACGCGCTCGCAAACTCAGAATTTTCAGATAAAAATCCGTACCCCGGATGAATCGCTTGCGCGCCCTGTGCAAGCGCTGCCTGCAAAATCGTTTCGCTTTTTAAATAACTTTCGCGCGCGGCCGACGCACCAATGTGCACCGCAGCGTCACAACTCACAACATGTTTCGCGCCTGCATCGGCATCCGAGTACACCGCAATGGTTCGGATCCCCAAGCGACGTGCTGTTGCAGCCACACGGCACGCAATTTCGCCGCGATTGGCAATCAATAACGTTGTAAACACAATAGCTCCTTGATCCAACGTTTACATGCGGAACACGCCAAAGCGTGTGTCAGCAATCGGTGCGTTTAATGCAGCAGACAAGCCAAGCGCCAAGACACGGCGCGTATCCGAAGGCTGAATCACGCCGTCATCCCACAAGCGTGCGGTGGCATAGTACGGATGTCCTTCGCGCTCGTATTGCTCGCGTATCGGCGTTTTAAATTCGTTCTCTTCATCGCCTGACCATTGCGCGCCTTTTGCTTCAACAGCTTCGCGCTTAAGCGTTGCCAGCACACTGGCCGCCTGCTCGCCGCCCATCACTGAAATGCGCGCGTTGGGCCACATCACCAATAGTCGTGGCGAAAAAGCCCGGCCGCACATGCCATAGTTACCGGCGCCAAATGACCCACCGATGATGACGGTAAATTTTGGCACCGCAACCGTCGACACTGCGGTCACGAGTTTAGCGCCGTGCCGGGCGATCCCTTCGTTTTCGTATTTGCGGCCCACCATAAAGCCCGTGATGTTTTGCAAAAACACGAGCGGGATTTTTCGTTGGCCACACAGTTCAATAAAGTGTGCGCCCTTTTGTGCCGACTCTGAAAACAAGATGCCGTTGTTCGCCACAATGCCAACGGGCATACCTTCGATATGGGCAAAGCCCGTCACCAGCGTCGTGCCAAACCGCGCTTTAAATTCATCAAACTCAGAGCCATCGACAATGCGCGCGATGATCTCACGCACGTCATACGGCTTACGCGTATCGGCCGGCACAATGCCATTCACTTCACGCATGTCGTAAGCAGGCGGTACGCCCTTTTTCAGCGCTAACTGTGCGGGCTTAATCCGATTTAAACGACCCACCGCATCGCGCGCAAGCGCCAACGCATGGTGATCGTTCGCAGCAAGATGATCCGCCACCCCAGATAAACGCGTATGAACATCACCGCCACCAAGATCCTCGGTTGAAACGATTTCTCCGGTCGCCGCCTTGACCAGCGGTGGCCCACCTAAAAAGATGGTGCCTTGATTGCGCACAATAATCGACTCGTCACTCATGGCGGGCACATAGGCGCCCCCTGCGGTGCACGAGCCCATGACAACCGCGATTTGCGCGATACCTTGGGCTGACATATTGGCTTGATTAAAAAAGATTCGGCCAAAATGATCGCGGTCTGGAAACACATCCTCTTGACGCGGCAGATTTGCACCACCCGAGTCCACCAGATACACACACGGCAAATTATTTTGCTGCGCGATCTCTTGAGCACGCAGATGCTTTTTGACTGTTAATGGGTAGTAGGTGCCACCCTTCACCGTCGCATCGTTGCACACGATCACACACTCAACGCCCGAGATTCGTCCGATACCTGTGATGAGACCTGCGCCTGGAGATTCGCCGTTGTACAGCCCATGCGCCGCCAATGGGGATAGTTCTAAAAATGGCGTACCTGGGTCAAGCAACTGCTCGACACGATCGCGTGGCAGTAACTTGCCACGACTGATGTGCTTCTGACGCGCCTGCTCGGTGCCGCCTAACGCGGTTTGCTCTAACTGCTTTTGCAAATCATCAATCTGCGCCTGCATCGCCAACGTATTTTGCGCAAACTCCGGCGAGCGCGTATTAATCAGGGATTCAATTTTTGGCATGTCTCTCGACCTTTGACCTTGTATTTTTTCTTCACATTGTTTCGTTAAAGAGCTCGCGACCGATCAGCATGCGGCGAATCTCACTCGTGCCTGCGCCAATTTCGTAGAGCTTGGCATCACGCCAATAGCGGCCTAACGGGTAGTCGTTGATGTAGCCGTTTCCGCCAAAGATCTGGATGCCTTCACCCGCCATCCATGTTGCTTTTTCGGCGCAATACAAGATCACCGCCGCGCAATCTTTGCGGATTTGACGCACGTGTTCGCTTCCTAGCTTGTCAAGATTTTTTCCAACCGTATAACAAAACGCGCGGGATGCCTGCAAAGTCGTATACATATCGGCAACTTTGCCTTGAATCAATTGAAACTCACCAATTGACTGGCCAAACTGCTTGCGATCGTGGATGTATGGGATCACCTGATCCATCACGGCTTGCATGATGCCGATGGGCCCTGCGGCTAAGACGGCGCGTTCATAATCCAGACCACTCATCAGAACGCGTACGCCGCCATTCACTTCGCCTAGTACGTGGTCACCGGGGATCAAACAGTTTTCAAACAATAACTCACCCGTGTGACTGCCACGCATCCCCAGCTTGTCAAGTTGCTGCGCGATGCTAAAGCCCGGCATACCTTTTTCGATCAGAAATGCCGTGACGCCACGCGCGTTTGCCTCAGGATCAGTCTTGGCATACACCACTAACGTGTCGGCGTCGGGCCCATTGGTGATCCACATCTTGGTGCCGTTCAACACGTAATCGGATCCCTTGGGTGTGGCGCGCAATTTCATACTCACCACATCCGAGCCCGCGCCGGACTCGCTCATCGCAAGCGCGCCAATATGCTCGCCCGTTAGTAACTGTGGCAGGTATTTTTTCTTTTGCGCAACGCTGCCATTGCGATGAATCTGGTTCACGCACAAGTTAGAGTGCGCACCGTATGAGAGACCAATCGACGCACTGGCGCGCGAAATTTCTTCCATCACGATCATGTGTGCCAGGTAGCCCATGTTGGTACCGCCGTACTCTTCGCTGACCGTCATCCCCATCAGCCCAAGCTCACCCATTTTTTGCCATAAGTGCATCGGAAACTGATCGTCGCGATCGGTTTGCGCGGCCAAGGGTGCGATCTCATGCTTTGCAAAATCTTGCACCGCCTGACGCAACATCTCAATGTCTTCACCTAATTCGAAATTTAAGCCCGGTAAATCCACTGTCGTCTCCCGTCAGAATCATCTAGTTTACGTTTACGTAAGCGTCATTGCACATTATGATGCTCTGATCATACCGTCAAGCCCGGAGACAAAGTACCGATGAATCACCTTGAACAACAACTACAATATCCCTTAGGGGACACCCTGCCGGGCGCGGGGATCACCCTTGAGGTCGCACCTGGTGTACGCTGGATCAGAATGCCGCTTCCTTTTGTACTTGATCACATCAACCTATGGCTCTTGCGCGACAATATCGATGGCAAAGAGGGTTGGACCATCGTGGATTGCGGTGTAAGCAACGACCAAGTCAAAGGGCTCTGGGACGACATTTTTCGTACTCAGCTCGACGGCCTGCCCGTGCTTCGTCTCATCGTCACACACATGCACCCCGATCACATTGGCCTGGCCTATTGGTTATGTGAGCGCTGGAACATCCCGATTCACATCAGTATGACCGATTACATGACCGCTCAGGCTTGGTCCCAACGCACAGACGGCGGGGCAACGGGTGGTGAACGCACCGCGCAGCATCTCATGCGCCACGGCATGGTGGATCCAGATTCGATTCAACAAATTCGCGACCGCGCCTCGCACTATCCGGGGCTCGTGCCCCGGGTACCACCCGCGTTCGTACGCATCATGCACGGTTCAACCTTTCGCATCAACGGGCACCTCTGGAGCGCTATCGCAGGGTACGGCCACGCACCAGAACACATGTCACTTTATTGCGATGACAAAAAGGTTTTGATTTCGGGTGATATGGTACTGCCCCGAATCTCAACGAATATCAGCGTGTTTGATTACGAGCCGATGGGCAACCCCCTGCCTCTCTATCTAAACTCGTTACATGCTTACGATCACCTGCCAGACGACACCTTGGTGTTGCCCTCGCACGGGCGCCCCTTCACTGGCTTACACGTACGTACCGCGCAGCAACACACGCATCACGCCGACCGCTTGGCAGAGGTCTATACCGCTTGCGTCGTACCTCAATCAACAACCGATATTCTGCCTCTGATGTTTAAGCGCAAGCTCGACTTGCACCAAACAACGTTTGCGATGGGCGAGGCGGCTGCGCATTTACACGCCTTGTATTTTGAAGAAAAACTTACCCGTGAGCCGTGCGCCGATGGCATCATACGGTTTACTCAAAAACAATAAGCGACTCGCTTGATCTTGACTAAGGATTTATCTTGACTACTCACCATCTAGATACTCGCCTGCTGCATATTGGTGCCGCCGAGTTCGATCCTGAAACCGGCACAGCGCCGGTCAGCATCCCAGCGATTCGTACCAGCACTGTGCGGTTTAAAAATCTCGAGGTGCTTGACCGCGCCCTCACTAAGCGTGCGGCCGGCGAGCGGGTCGTTACCTATGGTATCGCTGGGCTTGACACCCATCGCGCCCTTGAAGAAGTCTTCATGCAGCTCGAAGGCGGCAGCTATTGCGTGCTCGCGCCCTCAGGCCTGTCAGCCATCAGCATCGCGTTTCTAGCCTTGCTCAGCACTGGCGATCATATGCTGGTGTCTGACTGCGTCTATGGCCCCGTGCGCACCGTTGACCAAACGTTGCTAAGTCGTCTGGGCATTTCAGTCACGTATTTTTCAAGCCAAGATCAAATTTCAGAGTTGGTGCAGCCCAACACCAAAATGATCTACGTTGAGTCGCCTGGTTCGCTACTCTTTGAAATGCTCGACATGCCCGCGCTATCAAAAATCGCGCAACAGCATGGCTTAATTTTGGCAACGGATAACACGTGGGGCTCGGGCTACATCTATAAGCCGCTTATGCTTGGCGCTGATGTCTCAATTGTGGCTGGTACCAAATATATTGCAGGCCACTCTGATGTCATGCTGGGTGCCATTATTGTTAAAGATGAAAAAATTGCTGCGCGGATTCACGCGACTCAGTACGCACTTGGCAATTCGCTTAGCGCAGATGATGCGTGGCTATCCTTGCGCGGTGTCAAAACGATGGCCGTGCGCATGGCCCAGCACGCTCGCAACACCCGCGAGGTCTCTACGTTTTTAGACTCTCGTCCCGAAGTCGTTCGCATCTTTGATCCAGCCTGGCATAAAGATCCGGGCCATGCGTTGTGGCAGCGCGACTGCACTGGTGCAAACGGCATGTTAGCGATTGAGCTGAATTGCCCTGCGCTTGCTGCCAAACCCTTTGTCGATGCCTTAACCTTGTTCGGTATTGGTTTTTCGTGGGGTGGGTTCGAGAGTCTTGTGCAGTGGGTCAACCCGGCGGTGCTCACCAATCACGCGTACTGGAAGGGCAAGGACCACGCCCTAATTCGTCTGCACATTGGCCTTGAGTCACCGCGTGATCTGATCGAAGACCTGACTCAGGCCTTTGGTAAGATTCAGCGCAGCTGAAAAGTTACACAAACAATCTGTCCATAACAATTTTTCACGCGACGCACCGCAATCATCAGGCGCGCGATGCCCAACCTTTTATAAAAGGATTTTTATGAGTTCACCCAAAGGCTATGTATTTGTTGAGCTGGTCGTACGCGATCCAGAAAACTTCAAAGATCAATATCAAGTTCGTTCAACGGCTGCTGTCGCTGGGTTTGGCGGTAAGTTTCTAGTGCGTGGCGGCGCTGTGTCAATTAAGACCGGCCCCTCTGACGAGCGTCGTCGTGTCTTGATCGAGTTTGAAAGCTACGAAAAAGCTCTGGCTTGGTATGACTCGCCGCTTTCACAAGAGGCAAAAACCTATCGCGACAAGTTTGCCCACGTCATCACGTTTTATGTGATTCAAGGCGCGTAACGCACTAGCTCTTTGCCCTGACTCCTTGGCGTCTTAAGACGCTGTGGCATGTGAGGTGTCGATGGGCGTAGCTTCTGGTATTTCTATGTGGCAATGCGCATTAAAGGCGTCATTGCCACGTTTGAAAATAAAAATGCAGCGCCACGGCGCTGCATTTTTCAAAGATATTTTTTACCAGATTTTTTATTTTGCACGAAGCTGTTTGATCAAACTATCTGTCACGTCAATCGTTTCTTGGTAACCACCCGCCTCTGAAGGCGAAGTTAAAAAGCGACCACCTACAGCCATTGAGGGTGTGCCCTGAACCTTGTAAGCGCCTACAAGTTGATCCGCACGACCACTTTTTGACATCACACCAAACGAGTCGAACGCGCTTTCAAATTTTGCACGATCAACCCCTTGTGCTGCAACCCAAGCAACAATGTCAGGCTTGGTAAACAACCGCTTTTTATCGTCATGAATCGCATTAAACACTTTTCCGTGTAAATCTAAGCGATCAAGTGCCTCAAGCGAATAATACAGTTGTTGCAGAGGTTTCATGCTGGCGTTAAACGCTACAGGTACACGTTTAACGATCACATCAGACGGAACTTTTTTTGACCACTTTTCTAACAGCGGCTCAAGCACCGCACAATGAGAACACGCGTATGAAAAAAATTCGAGGACTTCTGTTTTGCCTGGCTCGGTAGGCTGCGCAGGGCTCACCTCAAGGTACCTCGCCTTGGCCGCAGCCGGCATGCCCTGCGTCAAACCGGGCGCTGAAAACAACAGGGCTGTAGCCGCCATCAGCGCACCAAGTGTTCGGACCAACAAAGCTATCTTCATCTCTTGCCCATCCTAAAAAATAAAACCTGTAAAAATACCTTACTGTCGCACAACCGCGGTCGGGATTTTTTCTTGCCCAAGTCGTGTGCGTGTCTGATTCATATCGTCGATTCGGGCAAATGGACCAACCCTTACGCGGTTGACTTGTAAACCATTGACCTCTGCCCGCTGTATTTCAACTGACATCCCCATCAACAAAATCTTTGCACGTAAGGCCTCGGCGTCTTCGAGCACTCTGAACGAACCAACTTGCAGAAAATAAGGGCCGCTGGCTGGCGCTGTTGCGCTACTGGGCGCGGTCGAAGTGACGGGTGCAACCGGCGCAGGTTCAGAGCGCGCAGTTGGACGTGGCTGCGACTGTTGGGTCGAAGGGGCTGGCGTGAGCGTCGCGATCAACGCCCCGAGCGCGTCGGGTGCAGGCGCCGAGCGCGACGACGACGTCGCAGCAGCTTCTCCGGTCGGTTGGTCAGGAGAGCTTGGTGCAGTCACAGGCCCCGTGCCTCGCCCAGCTAAACCCGCATTCGGGTCTGGTGCGTTTCGCGGATCAACCGTACTCGTGGCCTCTGGCGAACGACTGGCCTTATCAACAAACGGCATCGGCGACTTAATCACGTAAAAAGCCACAGCAACCGCAGCAATCAATCCAATCAACAGCCCAGCCAACACCCCATAGAGTGTGCTGCCACCACCAGAAGATTTTTGTTTAGCCATGAAGTAATCTTACATCCGTTCGGGGGCAGATACACCCAACAATGCCAGACCATTTGCAATCACTTGTCGTGTTGCATCGGCCAACCGTAACCGCGCCTGCTTTAAAGCGATATCCTCCACCAAGACTCGCTCAGCGTTATACCAAGCGTGAAAGTCTGCCGCGCAGTCACGCAACCAAAATGCCACTAGGTGCGGTGACAGATCGAGAGCAGCTTGAGACACCAGTGCCGCAAATTCTGCCAAACGTTGCATCAGCGCGATTTCTGTCGGTGCCACCAACAAGGCACTGTCTGCTGCACTCAGTTCTTGGGCACTTAGACCGGCCTGCAGCAGCATCGAACAAATTCGCGCGTGGGCATACTGAATGTAATAGACTGGATTTTCTTCACTTTTTGAGCGTGCTAAGTCGACGTCAAACACAAACTCTGTATCGGCGCGTCGCTGAATCAAAAAGAACCGTACCGCATCTCGCCCGACCCATTCGATCAAGTCTTGCAGCGTGACATAACTACCTGCGCGTTTTGAGATCTTGACCTCAACACCCCCGCGCATCACTTTGACCATCTTATGCAAAATATAGGCGGGGTAATCAGCAGGGATACCTAAGGCCAACGCCTGCAACCCAGCGCGAACACGCGCAACCGTGCCGTGGTGATCGCTACCTTGAATATTGATGGCACGGGTGTACCCACGTTGCCATTTCGTGACGTGATAAGCAATGTCTGGCACAAAGTATGTGTAGCCACCCTCTGATTTACGCATCACGCGATCTTTGTCGTCACCCGTGCCCAGTTCAGTGGTGCGCAACCACAATGCGCCCTCGCTTTCGTACGTGTGACCCGAAGCAACCAACTGCTGAACGGTTTGCTCAACACGCCCCGAGGTGTAGAGCGAACTTTCAAGATAATAATGATCGAAGGCCAAACCAAAGGCTTGCAAATCAAAATCTTGCTCGCGTCTTAAATACGCCACCGCAAAACGGCGCACGTTATCTAAGTCAGCAAGATCACCACTCGCCAACACCGGTTCACCATCGCTCGCGCTCACGGTCGCCTTGGCGAGAAAATCTTTCGCAATATCGACGATGTAATCGCCCTTATAGCCCTCAGCAGGGTAAGCCTCATCCTCAGGGCTTAACCCTTTGCCTCGCGCCTGCACACTCAGCGCAAGGTTGTGGATCTGATTACCAGCATCGTTGTAATAAAACTCGCGACTCACCTCAAAACCACTTGCATCAAACAGGCGGCACAACGCATCTCCGAGCGCTGCCTGCCTGGCATGGCCCACATGCAAGGGCCCAGTCGGATTGGCCGATACAAACTCAACCAACACCTTTTGCCCGTTGCGTGGGGTTCGACCAAAGCTTGAGCCCTGCTCTGAGATTGCCGTCAACACAGCAATACGAGCGGCGTGGGTCAAACGCAAATTAATAAAGCCGGGGCCAGCTAACTCGGCAGCCGCAATCAGTGCTGTCGCACGCGGGTTCGCCATCAGCGCATCAACGATCTGCTGCGCAAGCTCGCGAGGGTTGCGCTTGGCGGGCTTGGCCAATTGCATCGCGACGTTTGTGGCGATGTCGCCATGCGCTGCAACTTTCGGGCGCTCTAGCAAAATAGCAGGGTTGGCCTCTGGCAAAATGCTTGCCACGGCGGCCTGCAAACAAGAAATAATGGTCTGGTGTTGCTCGGGCAGCATGGGCTTAAAAACACGACAAGTTGAAGTGTCAAATGATAGCCTGAAATGCGCTTAGTCCCAGTACCAGCCCACCTCGTCGCGTAACCATTTTGTATAGCGCCGCATGTCGACCCACCCAACAGCATCGGGGGCCTGCGGCAAGAGCGGTGACGAACGTGCCAGCAACGACTCAACGTCGCGGCGTACCTCAGCACCCATTGCTGGGGCGTGATCCTGATAATTCACCCAAAGACGGCCATCGGGCTGGTTCACTCGGCGATCCCCGCGCTGCACGGTTCGGGCAAATACCGCCCGCTCGTCATGAACAATCGGTCGGGTCACCGAAGCTGCTTTGGGCCCGGCCCCAAGCGGCACGCCTGCCGCCTTGGCCTGCCAATGCATCCAAGCCAAGGCTACCTGAGACAAATCCCCGGGGGTCGAACCAGGCGACGCCTCTCGCGTCAAATAGCCGCCACCGATATCGGCATGCGCCCCAACAAAGGCGCGCTCAACAACATTACCGCCCACTTGCGTGCCGCGCGCCGAGGTCAGCGGAAACAACCACCGATGCTCATGCAAAGCCACAGCATGCGCCACCCACTTCCAGGCCGGGGCAATGGTCAAATCAAACGCGGCGTTACCAGCTCCCAGCACATTAAACTGCGCCACCGTGTCAAACAAACCCATGAAGCGCAGGTCTACACAACTCGACAAGGTTCCGCGTTGGGGATCTTGTAACCAAAAGCGGCCATCGCGCAGATGCTGAGCCACTCGGTTTCCAAAATGGCGGGCAAGCGCTGCCCCGCGCGAAAACCCCACCACATCCAACGCCAGCGCCGGTGCACCCTCTCTTTGCAAAGCAACCGCATTGAGCCAGCGCTCCCACTGCTGATCCACACGACTCCCGCCAGACCAAGCCACAGCCGCATCCAAGGCCTTCCTGGCGCGACCCGTCTCGAGATCGCCCGCAGGGCCTTCGATATACTTCACCGCTCCGCCCTGATATTGTCTCGCAAACAACCAGACATTGGTTTGCGAGGTAGGGCTGTTACCTGTGCCATCAAACGCAAACAGCAATAACCCGAGTGGGTCAACGTAGCGCCGTGGTTGCTGATCGGCATACCCGTACTGACTGTTACCTGGGATTGGGCCCAAAGGGTCCGGCTCGAGGTAATGCCCCCAATGCGGGTCGTAGGTTCTTTGATAATTGTCATGCCAGCCTGTGAGCGGATCTGCCACTTGCCCCGGCAAGCGCAAAGGCTGCACAAACTCTTTTCCCAAGTCGTGTTGCTGCGCTAGCAACTCACCAAGGGGGCTATAGGTGGCATGCCAACGAACCGCCTGCCGAGCGTCGGTCAGCAACTGAGGCAACCCCACCGCATCCGCATGAAAGAAATAGAGGCTTGCCCGAGTCGCGTTGTTGTCGTATTCAATCAGGCCAATCGGCACCTGCTGCACGTAGATAAAGCGTCGCTTCACGCGCAAGCCGCTCTTGCTTTCGTAGGCTTGTGCCACCATCTTTTGCTGGTCATACAAAAACTGTGTACGCCCGTGCTGATCTTCGCGCCAGATTTGTTCGCCTAGGGCGTTGTGGCCATAGCTGACCGTCTGGCCCGCATCACGCTGTTCGACCACACTAGATAGCCGGCGCTGTGAGTTATAGCGCAGCACAAAACGGTCAACACGTGTCGGTAACCCGGTTGCATCACGCGCGATCGCTTGACGCGCGGCGCCGGACTGTCTCCAGGCGTACTCGCGCATCGACGCTTGCTGTTGGGCTGACGACCAACTACGGTGTCGCCGCAAGCGTTGCTCAACATCATAGTCATAGCGTGTCTCCCGCGTTTGCCCGAACAGTGTCGTACGCTCGTAGCTAAGCCTTACGCGCGAATCGGTAGCAACTTGATACCGATACAGGGGCAAGCGCGTTGCGGGTTGATACACCAGCAACTGCTCTAGCTGAGGCGCCTGAGCCTTGAGTGCTTGAGGCTCAACCATTTGCCTGACCGTTAACAGGCCGTTGCCATGCACAAGCCCATTAGGGCCGATCTCGACAACCTTCTGCCGCTGCCCAGCGACATTTTCCCACTCAACCGCTTGCAAGGTTGTCTGCGACCAATGATAGTGCAACACCCCCCCTTCTGGCAGTACATGCGTTAAGCGTCGGCCCCGCGCATCATACGTAAACGCCTCGCGATAGCTCCACTCGGGGCGAAGCACCTTGAACAGACCCGTATGCGCCGTTGGTCGAAACACCACACGCTCACGTAAATCGCCGTTCGAGTTAACGCGCCAGTGCTGCGTCTCTTGAGGGTGTGCAATCACAGTTGGGTACCTACCTCGCCAAGCTACGCTTACCTCGACGGGCTCTGCAACAGTCGAGCGCGCCTTGAAGCCTCGCGCTCTTCCAAAGACATCAAAGTTCCAACGCCAAAGATCTTGCTCACCAAATTTGCGCAAGACTAAGTGTGCGTGCGGCAAGGGCCGTTCGCTTTGCGTAGCCCCTTGGTGTCTATCCGAGGCCGCCTGCAACTTATGTGGCATCTGGTATTCAAGGCGCTCAGTCGCAACGCCGCGAGCATGCCATTGCGTTAAATGTCCTGACGTATCAAACCAGAGGCTTAGGCCTGGCCATCCTTTGCCATCAAAAGAAACTTTCCGGATTATCTGTCGCGCATCTTGTTCAATCGTCAGTCCAAGCGCCGAATCAGGTACGGCCGTTGGCAATCCTGCCGCAAGCAATTCTGGCGCGCCCGCGGCAAATTTTTGCACTCGGCCTTCACCGTCATACTGCCACGTGTGTGTTCGCAGCGCCAACGTCGCCGTTTGATCGACGATTGAGATTCCCGTCACGGCGTACGCATGCCCAGCTTGTAATCGCTGTTCGTGATGATAACGACGACGCATACCGTCAGGGCGAAGCACCTCAGCCAAGATGTTGGCCTCATAACGATAATGAAAGATCCCCAGTGGCGACTCGACAGCAACCAGCTTATGCAAAGATTCAGGGGTGATCGTATCTAGCGATGCTGCTTGTTGGCTTACGTGTCGTGGTGTCTTGATTGCGTGCTTTTGGGCTTCTTGTGTTGTTGCGATTTGACTTGTCGCATTTTGCGCCGTCAACGATGCAGCTTGCTGAGCGACTGGCGCGGCATAGATAAAACGCAAACTCTGCTTGGTCTGGGTATCGGTCACACGGTCAAGCTCACCATGCCATTTCGATGGTGCGTGATGCCGCAGAATTTGCACCGCAAGCGCCTCTCGACAATGACCGTGTAATTGACCGCGTTTGTTCGCCTCCACGAACGACCAGCCAATCAAGCGCCCGGGTTCGTCAAAACGCAAGCACTTTCCAAATGGCCACTGCCACTGCCAGCCTTCGCCCACTCGCGTGATCACGCCATCCTCAAGTGCTGGTGCGACACAACGCTGTGTCGTGTCACATTGAAAGGTCAACCGGCTACCGTCCGCCTGCAGCACCTGTAGGTGTGCTCCCATCCAATACAGTCGCGTGTCATACGACCACGACCAACCTCGGCCCAACGCGCCCACTCGAGGATCCATCGCGTTGTAGTGCCTCACCAACTCAAGTCCTGGTGCACTGACTAAACTGGGCAAATCCGTATCGCGTTGATATTTATTGCCATTGCGTCGATCGACTGGGTTACCAATCCCATGGTTAGGGCTGCTATGTGCGCGACCTAACGTAGCAACACCGCCCTGCTGACATGGGTTACCCAACTCTGTGACTTGGCATGACGCCCCCCCTGCCCAGACGAGTTTCGATAAAAAGAGCAATACTCCAATCAACCAAAATCGCATCGGTTTTATACCTGTGACACAAAAGAGTAAGCTTGTAGCAATGGGGCTGAAAAAGCCTCAAGGCAAGACGCTTTGATCCATAAGGAAAACTACGATGCTCGTCACTTTTAGTAGTAAGGCCGGCGCAGATATTTTGATGCTATCGCAACACGCCAAACCGATTCTGCAGATCATGGGCAAACTCGATGGTACAGATTTGCCGGTCAGAGGCGTGTTCATGCCAGAGCACATGGCGCAAACCATTGATAAGCTCGAGCGAGCGATTGCATTGACGCCACCGCCTAACGAGGATGATGACGATGATGCGCCAAAGGATCCCATCGCCAGACCCGTAGGTCTGCGTCAGAGGGCATTTCCTTTGCTTGATCTGTTACGGCGGGCCAAAGAAACAAATCACCCTGTCTTATGGGAAGCCAGCTCCCCTTGGTGAAATCGATGACCCTCGATTGCTGAGTTTTCGTTTATAGCGTTTAACGTACGACTCACCGATCCTCTGAACAAGGAGGATATCCAGGAACGCAGTTAAAACGCTTTTTCAAACAACGCGCGAAAATCTGCGGTCGTCGTATGGCGCGGGTTCCAGCGGTTGTAATTTGCCTGTGTACATAACCGCGCCATGTCATCAAAACAATCTTCGGTCACACCCACATCCCTGAGCCGAGGCGGGATACCCAAATCAGAACACATGGCTTGAATCGCCTCGACCGCGGCCTGTGCGGCATCAAGCGTTGGCCATTGCTGAACCGGCCGCCCCATTGCAGCAGCGACACGTGCAAATTTTTGTGGATTTGCGACTAAATTAAAACGCGCAACATGCGGCAAGCACAGCGCGTTAGACAAACCATGCGACAGATGAAACTGTGCGCCAATAAAACGCGCCATGCAATGCACGTTGCCCAAGCCCGTTTGTCCGAATGTCATCCCAGCGAGCGACGAGCCACACAACATATTTAACCCAGCGTCAAGATTGCCTCGATTCGCAACAAATGGGCGTATGTTTGACGCCAACAATTCGATTGCCTGCAAATTGATTGCATCGGTAATTAAATTTGTCTGTAACGAAAGATAAGACTCAAAGGCATGTACGAACGCATCGATGCCAGAGTGCGCGGCAACATGTGCCGGCACCGTACGCAGCGCTAAGGGATCCAGTATTGCAAACACGGCTGGATTTAAGGCGGCGTGGCGAATCGACATCTTGAGATTTTTTTCGGTATCGGTGATTACGCACGAACCCGAAACCTCAGATCCCGTACCAGCAGTCGTCGGGACCGCGATGAGCGGCAGAGGCGCGAGACTAAACTTATCGATCCCCTCGTAATCGTGAATCCGCCCACCATTCGTAGCTAAAATCCCAACCGCTTTGGCAACATCGATCGTACTACCGCCACCGATCGCAAGAATCGCGGTCGCCCCATGGGCTTGGCACACCTCAAACGCCTTTTGAACCGTGTGCGCACTCGGATCAGGTTCAATTTCAGTAAAGACTGCGCTCTGAACACCCGCTGCGTTTAGCAACGTTTGTATTTGCGCATAGAACTCGCTGTTCAACAGCGCCGCATCAAGCGCCACAAACATACGCCGACACGACAGCTTCGCAACGATCTCGCTGATCTTGTCTGACGCACCCACCCCCATATAAATCGTGGAAGGGCAAAAAAAGCTTGAAAGTGTTGTTGTCATTGTCTTTACATCCCTTGAAACTTGGGTGGCCGTGACGGCTTAGACCAATCACGACTCAACCGCGCAACGCAGCCTTCACCCATCGAACCGATCATCTCTAGTCGGGAGTTGCGCCCAAATCAATAATCACCGGTCTCCAGCGCGCAACTTCGCTCGCTAACAATGCGCGTGCCCCTTCAGGAGTTTTTTGCTCAGGCGTTGTGTCTTCAATGCCAGCAGCCTCAAACCGTGCCCGCAACTCTGGTGCCTGCAACGCCAAGACGAGCGACTGATTCAATTTTTTTACAACGTCTGGAGGTGTCCCTTTAGGCACCAAAATCATATTCCAGATGTCATACAGTAAGTCAGGAAACCCTGACTCACCGGCTGACGGTACGTCGGGCAACGCAGCAATGCGTTTAGGGCGCAATACCACCACACCTTTTACCAAACCTGATTTGACGTATTTCACTGCAGTCGTGGTGCTCTCAACCATGTAATCAATGTGGCCGGCCATGACATCGTTGACTGCTTGCCCAGCGCCACGATAATTCACGCCGTTCACTTTCACCCCTAATTTGACATTAATGAGTTGGCCACCTAGCCACGTTCCAGAGCCCACCCCGGCTGCACCAAAATTCAACCGCGGCGCGTTTTGCTTAAGGTACGCGGCAAACTCATCAAGCCCGCTCGCTGGAAAATCTTTACGTGCCGACACAATTTGTGGCGCATCGCCGATTGACGCAATCGGAATAAAATCTTTCAGTACGTCGAAACTTAAGTTTTTATACAGCGTAGCGCTCACGGCTAGCGTGCCGCCGTTACCGATCAGTATGGTGTAACCATCACCTGCGGCTCGCGAGGCACGCGTGCCGCCAACTGTGCCGCCAGCACCCGGTGTGTTTTCAACGATCACAGATTGGCCCAGCACTTTAGATAAGCTCTCTGCCACTACGCGCGCCATCACGTCTGTCGGTCCACCGGCCGCAAAAGGCACGATCAACGTCAACGCTCGGTCAGGATACGCAGCAACGGCCAAGGTGCTTAAACTTGCCAACACAAGAGCACATAAAGATTGTGCCGTTTTTTGTTTTAGTCGATCAAACATAATGTTCCTCTGTTGTAATGGGTGCTTGAAACAAAAAGGGCTGTATGAACGCAGCCCTTTTTTACTAACACGATGACGCGTAGTTACACATCCAAATTTGCTGCCTGAAGTGCATGCGTTTCGATAAAGGCGCGCCGTGGCTCAACATGATCACCCATCAGCGTTGTAAAAATTTGATCGGCACCAATCGCGTCTTCAATCTGAACACGTAACAAGCGGCGTACTTTAGGATCCATCGTAGTTTCCCAAAGTTGCGATGGGTTCATCTCGCCCAAGCCCTTATAACGTTGCTTGGTGACATTACGCTCAGCTTCAGCACGTAACCATTGCATCGCCTCACGAAAATCAGCAACCATGCTTTCTTTACGCTTGTCGCCCTCGCCACGTGCAACCATCGCACCTTTACCAACCAAACCTTGAAAGGTTGCCGCCGCACGCGCCAGCACGCCGTAATCTGCGCCACTCGTAAAGTCGGGGTCAAGGACCGTCACTCGCACGTTGCCGTGATGTTTACGACGAACAATCAAACGATAGCGCTCTGACCCCTGATGATATTCAGGCGTCACTTCAACTTGATTGGGCAATAAGGGATCCTCGAGCGACGCTTGCAAACGCGCTGCCGAAGCCTTTGCTAGCTCATCGGTCTCGAGTTCAACGGTTGCACCACCAACGATCGCAGACAACGTCGACTCATCCATGAAACGGCTCAGACGAGCAATCACGCCATCTGCCATGACGTATTGTTTGGCAAGCTCTGTCAGCGCCGCACCAGAGATCGCCTCGGCGCCGGCTTGCGGCACGAGCGACGCGTCTTTCAGTGAAAGCGTCAGCATATAGCTAGACTCTTCAACCTCGTCTTTCAGATACCGTTCGTCTTTGCCTGCTTTGATTTTATAAAGAGGCGGCTGCGCAATATAGATATAACCGCGCTCGACAAGCTGAGGCATCTGACGATACAACAGCGTCAAAAGCAGTGTGCGAATATGCGCACCGTCAACGTCAGCATCGGTCATGATAATGATCCGGTGATAACGCAACTTATCGACGTTAAAGTCTGGGCCAATACTTGTACCAAGTGCGGTAATCAGAGTCGTAATTTGCTCGCTGGCAATCAACTTATCAAAGCGCGCTTTTTCTACGTTTAATACCTTACCGCGCAACGGCAAAATCGCTTGAAACTTGCGGTCACGCCCTTGCTTTGCTGAGCCACCTGCCGAGTCACCCTCGACGATATACAACTCGCACAATGCTGGATCTTTTTCTTGGCAGTCGGCAAGTTTCCCGGGTAAGCCCGCACCCTCAAGCACACTCTTACGGCGTGTCATCTCGCGTGCTTTGCGCGCAGCCTCTCGCGCACGCGCGGCCTCGACAACTTTGGCACACAATGCCTTGGCGTCGATCGGGTTTTCAAGCAACCACGTTTCAAGGGTTCGCGCGACCGCCTCTTCAACCGCTGGGCGCACTTCACTTGACACCAGTTTGTCTTTGGTCTGACTACTAAATTTAGGCTCGGGCACTTTAACTGACAGCACGCAGGTCAAGCCTTCGCGCATATCATCGCCGGTGGTTTCAACTTTGGCCTTCTTGGCCATTTCGTTGTCACCAATGTATTTATTCAGAATACGCGTCATTGCTGCGCGCAAACCCGTCATGTGCGTGCCACCATCGCGCTGCGGAATATTGTTGGTAAACGCCAGAACTTGTTCGCTGTAGCCGTCATTCCATTGCATGGCAACTTCGACACCCACTAGTGTGCCACCAGCATTAGATTCTGTACTCACCGAAAACACATTCGGGTGCAATACCGTTTTGCCACGATTGATATACTCGACAAAGCCTTTCACGCCGCCAGAAAATGCAAAGTTTTCTTCTTTGCCATTACGTTGATCAATCAAGCGAATCTTCACGCCATTGTTCAAGAACGAAAGTTCGCGCAACCGCTTTGAAAGAATTTCGTAGTGATATTCGACATTATTAAAAATATCTGTGTCGGCCAAAAAGTGGACCTCTGTCCCGCGCTTTTCAGTTTGGCCCGTTACCGCTAAAGGAGCAACTCGCTCACCCTTGCGAAACTCCATTTGATGCACCTGCCCATTGCGACGAATCGTCAGACGCAACCACGACGACAACGCGTTGACGCAAGACACACCCACGCCATGCAAACCACCAGAGACTTTGTACGAGTTCTGGTCAAACTTACCACCCGCATGCAACTCCGTTAAAACAATTTCGGCCGCGCTACGCGCAAACTCATCATCTTTATGGATGTCGGTCGGAATGCCGCGACCATTATCAGTCACTGAAATTGAGTTATCGCCATGAATTGTGACAACGATATCATCGCAATGCCCTGCTAGCGATTCATCGATTGCGTTGTCAACAACCTCAAACACCATGTGATGCAGACCGGTGCCGTCAGACGTATCCCCGATGTACATGCCAGGGCGCTTGCGCACGGCCTCAAGGCCCTTAAGCATTTTGATCGAATCGGCACCATACGCGTCCATATCTTCAGGAGGCTGGCTAGGTACTTGAGTGTTTTCTGACATTCTTTAAATCCGCATAGGCATGACGACGTACTTAAAAGACTCGTCATCAGGCAAAGTAATAAGGGCTGAGGCGTTCGCATCGGGCATGACAGACCAGCGAATCGTTTCGGCTTTGACGTTGGCTAAGAAATCTAGCAAGTAGCTGACGTTGAATCCAACGTCTAAAGCCTCGTGTTCGTAATCAACGTCGACTTCTTCTTGTGCTTCTTCTTGTTCGGCGTTTGTTGAAGAGATCTTTAACAGATGCTGTCCCAACTGCAAGCGAACGCTACGAAATTTGTCTGTTGTCAAAATCGCTGCGCGCTGCAAGCACCCCTGCAAGATCTCACGCGACACATCAAAATGACGCGTGTAATTAGAGGGGATCACGCGATTGAAGTCAGGAAATTTTCCTTCGACTAGTTTTGACACTAACTCAACATGGCCAAATGAAAACCGTATTTGCCCAGGGGCCACATCAATAGTGACCGGCTCGTCTGAGTCGTCTAACAAGCGCTGCATTTCGAGCACGGTTTTGCGCGGCACGATCACTTCGTGTTTGGCAAGCACACCCTCGACTGCGGTTGAGCTGTGAGCCAGGCGATGCCCATCGGTTGCCACCGCTCGCAACAGACCTGGTTCAAACACCATCAGCATTCCGTTTAAGTAGTAGCGGATGTCTTGTTGTGCCATGGCAAAGTGCGCCATGTTGAACAAATGCTTAAGTGTCTTGCGCGGTAGCGTCAATGAGACGTCCCAGCGCTCGGGCTGCGTCATCGTCGGAAACTCAGTTGCTGCAAGCGTCTGCAGCGAGAACCGGCTTTTGCCCGTTTGAACAGCCAGTTTGCCGCCTGTCGTTGAGAGTTTGACATCGCCCGTATCGGGTAAGGCCCGCAAGATATCTAATAGCTTGCGCGCTGCGACGGTGAGCGATTCGCTTTCTGCGCCGGTACCAAAATCAGCATGCGTGGTGATTTGTACTTCGAGGTCTGTCGCAATGAACGATACCCGTTGCGCTTGCTTGCGCACCAAAATGTTGGCAAGTATAGGCAGTGTGTGACGCCGCTCAACAATACCGGCAACAGTCGATAGCGGTTTGAGTAAGGCATCGCGGGGGGTCTGGACAAGTTGCATGGATTATCCCTTTAAAGTTTGTTCAAGCACATGCAGCGTATGGTTAAAGTCTGCTTGTTTCGCACGTAGATCGGTGATTTTTCTCACCGCATGTAACACCGTGGTGTGATCGCGACCACCAAACAGATCGCCAATTTCTGGCAAGCTTTTTTGCGTCAGTTCTTTAGCTAGATACATCGCGACCTGACGCGGCATCGCAATGTTGGCAGGGCGCCGCTTTGAATACATATCAGCGACCTTCATTTTGTAGTAGTCAGCGACCGTTTTTTGAATGTTCTCAACCGTCACCTGCCCACTAGACGCTGACAACAAGTCTTTTAAAGCGTCTTTGCAGATATCAACGTTGGCAACTTCGCGGCCATGAAAACGCGCATACGCCACAACTTTTTTCAGCGCACCCTCAAGCTCTCGAACGTTACTGCGCAAATGTTTTGCAATAAAAAACGCAACATCTTCGGGTAGTGTTACGCCCTCTTGCTCGGCCTTGCGCAACAAAATGGCAACCCGCATTTCAAGCTCGGGGGGTTCAATCGCAACCGTGAGCCCCGAGTCAAACCTCGATATCAACCGGGTATCAATACCCGAGAGCTCTTTGGGATACGTATCGCTAGTGATGATAATCTGCTTGCGCTGCGCAACCATGGCTTCAAAGGCGTAGAAGAATTCTTCTTGTGTACGGTTCTTGCCTGAGAAAAACTGAATATCGTCGATCAGTAGCAGGTCAAGAGAATGGTAATAGCGTTTGAAATCATCAAATGCTTTGCGTTGATACGCTTTGACAACGTCTGATACATACTGGTCTGCATGAACATATCTGACGCGCGCACCTTTGCCAGCCGCGAGCAACGCATTACCGATGGCGTGAATCAAATGCGTTTTACCCAAACCAACACCGCCGTACAAAAACAACGGGTTATATGAGGTGCCGGGATTTTCGGCAACCTGTAAGGCGGCAGCCCGAGCGAGCTGATTTGCCTTGCCTGTTACAAAATTATCAAAGGTAAGTTCTACGTTTAAGCGTGAGCGCTCGTCGGCCGATGGCGTGATTGACTGTGACATCGCGACACCATTTAAATTCGGTGTCTGCACCGCCACTTGGCCGGGTGGTAGCAGTTGCGCGTCGAGCAGATTGTCAGTCAAACCAGACAACGGCGAAAACGTCGCGGCATCACCTTGCCCAGCGGTCGCCTCGTGGTGTGCGCTTGCCTTTAGGGTTGGCGCTCGCAACTCTTGTTCTGGTGGGGGCAGTTCAAACAAAACTTGTACGGGTCTTTTGTACCAGTTTGATGCAAAGGTTTCGATTTGATGCGCAAAGTTTTTGCGCACCCAGTCAAGTTTGAATCGATTTGGCGCGGACAACCGTAAGCACGCCTGCGCCTCATCGAAGGCAAGCGGAATCAGCGGACGTATCCACGCGCTGATTTGCTGGGGAGGAAACTCCTGCTCTAGGTGCAAGACGCAGGACTGCCAAAACTGGTTCATGTGACTCGCTAAGTAAAGTCTGATTCTACCCTGTCAGGGCCAAGGTTATCCACAGGAACGCAGGCAATTTACCCTTAGGTTTGCCCTAACCATTTGACTAAGTTCGGTTTTTTTGATGAAATGGAGGGCTTTTTAGTATTATCCTAAACCTTTTTCGCTCTTTGTTGGGCCACTCATCATGAAACGTACCTACCAGCCTTCCGTTACCCGCCGTAAGCGCACTCACGGCTTTCGAGTGCGCATGAAAACACGCGGTGGCCGCGCAGTCATCAACGCCCGTCGTGCTAAAGGCCGTAAGCGCCTGGCTGTTTAATCAGTCAACTGAACTGATCAGCCAACTTGACTGTTGTGGGCTCTTCGCCCATTTACGACAACACTGCTCTGATGCCTAGCGCCACGTTTCCGACGGCGGCGCGCTTGCACCGCCCCACCGAGTTCTCTGCGGCCCTCTCCGGTCGCAGGGTAGCCCGTGGGGTTTATTTTGTGGTTACCGCGAAGGTTGTTGTGTCGTCCGAGCAACTTTGCGCTGGGCCACCTATCGCTCGCTTAGGCCTGATAATGGCTAAGCGCTTTGCTCAGCACGCCTCAACACGCAACGCGCTAAAACGCGTTGTTCGCGAGGCTTTTCGCTCGTGTCGCTTATCTTTACCCGCTGCAGACTATGTTGTTCGATTGAATAAACGCATTGAGTTGGTAAGCTTAACTGCACTGAAACGAGCGGCCCGCCAAGAGGTAGATGCGCATTTTATAAAGGCCAGTCAATGCTAAAGGCTATGTTAATTTTGCCGATTCGGGCGTATAAGTTTTTCTTAAGTCCTTGGCTTGGCAACAGTTGTCGGTTTACGCCAACCTGCTCGAGCTATGCCATCGAGGCCATTCAGACCTGGGGCGCTTTAAAAGGCTCCGGTCTTGCTGTTTCACGCTTAGGGCGTTGCCACCCTTGGTGTCAGGGCGGATTTGACCCTGTGCCAGCACTGCCTTCAAAAATAGTTTCTAAAAACACTGATTGCGTCACACCATCACACCGCTGTCATCTAGATTAACGCTAAACTGCGAGCCTTCTCTGGTTCGCTATTTTATATATTTGAGCAAGCATGGACATCCGCCGCACCATCCTATTGATGATTTTTTCGTTTTCACTGCTGATGCTGTGGAACAACTGGCAAGTTCATCAAGGAAACCCCCCCGTTTTTGGCGCACCACCCGCGAGCGTGAAGCCCAAGGCCGAGACCCCAGACGGTGCCTCACCGGCAAACAACGCGGGTGTGCCGGTGGCTCCAGCCGCGGCCACCGTAACCGCAGCTAGCAGCTCGGTTGCGACGGTGCCCGGCTTAGCAGCCGCAGTGAGCCCGACCGCGCAAACCGTTTTGTTTAAAACCGATGTTTTAGCATTAACGTTTGATCTCCAGGGCGCTCAGCTGATTCGTACAGATTTGCTAGCCTTTCCCTCTGTTGATGATCCCCAAAAGCCTTTTACTCTTTTAGAGCGCACGGCCGGGCATACTTACGTTGTGCAGTCGGGTTTAACGGGCGCCTCGGCTGGGGTGACCTTTCCTAATCACCTCGTTCCGTTCACTCTTGAGACTGATGCGCGTGAACTTAAAGGTGACACCTTAGTGATTAAGTTTTCATCGACTTCAGGTGACGTCAAGCTCACCAAGACTTTTACACTCAAGCGTGGTGACTACGCTGTCGATGTTGCACATCAGATTGAAAATCTGTCCTCGCTAGCGATTACTCCCTCGGTTTACTTGCAAATCACTCGTGATGGTTCTGACCCAGCCGGCACGAGCAGTGCTCCCAGTTTCTTGAGTGGCCCAGCAAATTTCGTTGGTGCTGCGATCTATTCTGAGCAAGAGAAATTTCAAAAAGTAACGTTAACTGAAGTTGAAAAGCGTAAGGCAAGTTACATCAAGCATGCAGATAACGGTTGGTTTGCCTTTATTCAGCATTACTTTGTCACGGCTTGGGTGCCCCCTCAGGGCAAGTCACGCACTTACGACATGACAGAGCTCGAAAAAAATCTGTACGCCATACGTAGTATTGAACCTATTGGGAGCATTGCTCCTAATAGTAGTCTGACGATAGCTGCGAAATTATGGGTCGGCCCGCAAGATCAAACCGCCCTCGAGGCATTGGCGCCAGGCCTAGAACTAGTAATTGATTATGGACTACTGACGATTATTGCTAAACCAGTCTTCTCGTTGATGACTTGGTTGTTTTCTTTATTGGGCAATTGGGGCTGGACAATCGTGCTTTTAACGGTCTTAATCAAGGCTGCATTTTATCCTCTATCAGCGGCAAGTTATCGCTCGATGGCTAAGATGAAAATGGTTGCGCCCCGTTTGCAAGCATTAAAAGAAAAGTTTGGTGATGATCGGCAAAAGCTCAACACCGCCATGATGGAAATGTATCGCACCGAAAAAATTAACCCTCTCGGTGGTTGTTTGCCTATTGTGATTCAAATTCCTGTGTTCATTTCACTTTATTACGTATTGGGCTCAAGCGTTGAATTACGCGGCGCCCCTTGGGTGTTGTGGGTACATGATCTATCGGTACGAGATCCATACTTTATCCTGCCCGCCATCATGATGGTGACCATGTTCGTACAAATGCGTTTGAACCCAACACCACCCGACCCCGTACAAGCAAAAGTCATGATGTTTATGCCTTTAGTATTTGGTGGCATGATGTTCTTTTTCCCTTCCGGGCTTGTTTTGTACTGGTGCGTGAACAATATATTGTCCATCGCGCAACAGTGGTACATCACAAATAAGATGGCCGCCGTCGCAACGGCTTCAAATCGTTAATCTGCAGGTTGAATGGGCTCTTTAAATCAGCGTCCTATCGTTGCAATTGCCACCGCCCCTGGTAGGGGTGGCATCGGCGTAGTGCGTGTCTCCGGGCCCCATTTGGGGCCCTTTATCTATGCACTACTTGGCAGGGCTCTCGAGCCCCGTCACGCCACCTACTGTCGCTTTCCAGATGCTGATGGCAACGCCATCGATCAAGGCATTGCGCTCTACTTTGTGGGCCCCGCCTCGTACACTGGTGAAGATGTGCTTGAGTTACAAGGTCACGGGGGGCCAGCAGTTTTACAACAACTACTCAACCGCTGCTTAATAGTTGGTGCTAAGTTCAATATTCATATCGCTTCTCCCGGCGAGTTCACATTGCGGGCGTTCTTAAACGACAAAATTGATTTAGCCCAAGCAGAGGCTATTGCCGATTTAATTGATGCCACTTCTGAAGCAGCTGCGCGCGCCGCCGTCGTTTCGATGACGGGCTCTTTTTCAAAATGCATCAACACTCTTTCAGCCTCCATCGTTAATCTTCGGTTGTTAGTTGAGGCCACGCTCGATTTTCCTGAAGAAGAAATTGAATTTCTCGAAAAATATCAGGCTCACGCAAAACTCGAGGTGCTGCAACGCGAACTTGCAGAAATTCTATCTGCTTCACGTCAAGGTGTGGTTTTACGCGAGGGATTACATGTCGTTTTAGCGGGCGAACCCAATGTTGGAAAATCGAGTTTGCTTAATGCGTTGTCGGGACAAGATCTTGCGATCGTGACCCATATCGCTGGTACAACCAGAGACAAAGTGAGTCAGGTCATTTCTCTTGATGGTGTACCCATTACGATTACCGATACAGCGGGTTTACGTGATACCGCTGACACCATTGAGGCGATCGGTATTGAACGGACTTGGGCTGCGATTGAACAAGCTGATGTCATTTTGCATCTAAGTGCTATCGATACCAATCATCTCACGCTGGATCCGTATATTCAAAAACGTCGTTCAGCGAAATCAATTGTTCTTAATGTTTGCAATAAAGTTGACCTATCAAACAAGTTAGTCACCACGTTGAACGACACACTATTTATTTCAGCCAAAACTGGCCAAGGGCTTGATGCGTTACGTGCAAAACTGCTTGAGTTAGCTGGTTGGAACCCCGGACAAGAGTCTCCGTGGTTAGCACGGCAGCGCCATGTTGATGCCTTGATTGCAGCACAACAACATCTGACTCAGGCAAGTGAGTACGCTTTACAAAAAGATCTCGTGTTAGATCTTTTTGCAGAAGAACTTCGCTTGGCCCATACCCAACTTGGGCTGATCACAGGTCAGATGACTCCTGATGATTTGCTTGGCGAAATTTTTTCACGCTTCTGCATCGGCAAATAGCAATCTAGCTACTCGATGGTCCAGCCACCATCAACGGGCAACACTGCACCCGTAATATCCTTTCCTGCCTCACTACATAAAAATACGGCAAAGCTCGCCACACTTTTCATGGCGACAAAGCGACCCGTCGGATGGCGACTTGAAATGTAATCGTGCTCGGCCTCTTCAATAGTGATTCCAGCTTTTGCGGCATTACCTGCAATCCGCTCAACGATTGGTGGGGTCGGAACAGTTCCCGGGCATAGCGCATTACAAGTGATCCCCTCTGTCGCAACATCCATCGCTGTGCTTTTTGTTAAGCCTATCAGTGCTGTTTTAGTTGTGATGTATGACACTCGATTTGCAGTTGCTGTCGTGCCGTATACAGAAGATATGTTGATAATTCTGCCCCACATCCGTTTTTTCATCTGGGGGATTGTTAAGCGCGAAGTGTGAAAGGCTGCTGATAAATTAACAGCAATTGACTCGTTCCAAGACTCCGTTTTAAGCGTATCAATAGCGGCGAAATTTCTAATCACTGCGTTGTTAATGAGAATATCAACGCCACCAAATGTTCTTTGAGCGTATTCGATCAGTGTTTCAATTTCAGGCACAACTGTTAAATTTGCCTGACTATAAATAACAGGCACTCCATACTTTGACTGCAATCGTTCGCTAGCCTGTTGTACTTGTTCTAGAGGCTCCAGTCCGTGCAAAATGATGTTTGCTTGTTGTTCAGCAAGTGCTTCTGCCATTGCATAGCCTAAGCCAGCGACCGAACCAGTAATTAACGCTGTTTTACCGCGCAACATAACAATCCTTTATCTGGGTCAGGCGCAGCAACACCTTTGTTGTTTCCACGCATCAATTGAAAATTAGTTACAAAAAATTTACCTGTGGATAACAAGGGCTAATGGCATGTGAACAAACTGTGCATGAACTTGGGGTAAGTCGACACAACTAGCGACCAACGAAACTTATCCAACTTGATCCACAAAACTAAACAGAAGTTATTCACAAGTCAAATATTACGTAAATATTTGAAAATAAACATAAATTTGTATTTATACCTTTTATCCACAGGCCTTATTATCCATTAGTTGTTATATATAAAAACAATAAAAGAGATAAAACAGGACGACATAGCAACTATCAAAAAGTTGTTTTTATAAAAAAAATATTTTCAGCAATCGATCATGGTTAAATCAAACCTTCGCTAAACGTTCAATTGCTAAATCAAGGGTGGCCTCCTGTTTAGCAAAACAAAAGCGGACGAGTTGGTGATTCGAAGCGGGGGCATCGGATGACTGATAAAAAGCTGATACTGGAATGACCGTAACACCATGCGTTTTGGTCAACCAAATCGAAAAATCAGCTTCTTGCTGATCGGAGATATCGCTGTAGTCAGCGAGTAAAAAAAAGGTTCCTGGGCTTGGCAAAACCTTGAAACGAGTATTGCGTAAGCCATTCGAAAGGTAATCACGTTTTGTTTGATAAAAACTCGGCAATGTTAAATATGTGTTTGAATCAGCTGTGTATACCGCCAGGGCGTGTTGAAAAGGCGAAGGCACTGTAAATACCATGAATTGATGAACTTTTCTAAGTTCTGCTGTCATGAATTTTGGGGCGCAGCAGTAGCCGATTTTCCAGCCTGTCGTATGTGTTGTTTTGCCAAATGAAGAGATAACGAAGCTTCTGGCTGCCAGTGCTGGTCTGGTAGAGAGGCTGATGTGTTGGACACCATCAAAAATGATGTGTTCATAGACTTCGTCAGCTAGTAAAAAAATATTGTGTTGATGAACTATTTTTTCTAGTTCATCTAGATCTGTCGCGGTAATGACAGCGCCTGTTGGGTTATGCGGAAAATTTACAATTAGCAGCTTGGTGTTTTTAGTGATGGCAGCATTAACTAACCCCCAATCAACACTGTAAACAGAGTTGATATCGCTGGGCGCACGCATTGGGACGCTAATGGGCTTGGCTCCAGCGAGTTTAATGGCTGGTATATAGCAGTCGTAGCACGGCTCTAGAACGATTACCTCGTCGCCCGCACCAACACAAGCTAATACGCTCGCCATAATTGCTTGTGTGGCACCGCTGGTAATCGTGATTTCAGTATCAGGGTCGTATTGATGCTTGTAAATATTAGCAATTTTTTGGCTGATGACTTCACGTAGAGGCAGCACCCCGGCCATCGCTGGGTATTGATTCAAACCTTTTGCCATTGCTTCAGACACCAGGCCCAAGAGTGCGGGGTCTGTGTTGAAGTCTGGAAACCCCTGCCCTAGATTGATTGCCTGGTATTCCAGGGCCATCTTACTCATCGTTGTAAAGATGGTGGCTCCGACGTCGGGCAATTTCGATTGTATTTGCATGTTTAAAGGTTAGTTGATGGGTATACAGAGATAAAGTCGCTTATTAGCGGACGTGAACTAGTAATGATATTTATGTTGGTCGAAGGTTTATTTTTTTATATAAAAGACCTGTCCACAGCATTTACACAGGATATACACATGATATTAACAACTTACGCACAAATTTATACACAGTAGTGCGACGTAAAGTTTGTCCGCGTATTTGTTTTCCCAATTTATACAGGGTTGCTAATAAGTTATACCAACGTTATACCCAAGTTATCCACAGAGTTATTCTTTCAATGTTTCACGTGAAACATTGCTGGGAGAATGGATCAGTCTAATACTTTAAACTATTTGTAAAGCGAGTAAGGTTGAGGTGAAAGTTTTAAGCAATTAAGGAGGTCGATAAGAGGAGTTGAATTTTATTTCTTAGAAAAGCCGTGCTGAATAATCCTAAATTGTTAATGTTTCACGTGAAACAAACTCGCAATTTAAAGCGACAAGTCTATAATCCATCCCCCAACCCACTAAAATGTACCAAACATGAATCACCCCACTATTTTTGATGTTCTTGTTGTTGGAGGCGGTCACGCGGGAACGGAGGCTGCACATGCTGCTGCTAGAAGCGGTGCAAAAACGCTTTTGTTGACACATAATATCGAAACACTAGGGCAGATGTCGTGTAACCCTTCAATTGGAGGCATTGGTAAAGGTCATCTGGTTAAAGAGATTGATGCGCTGGGCGGTGCAATGGCAATCGCAACTGATGAGGCTGGCATTCAGTTTCGAATATTGAATGCTTCTAAAGGACCGGCGGTTCGTGCAACTCGTGCTCAAGCAGATCGCGTTCTGTATAGACAGGCAATTCGCAGTCGCCTCGAAAATCAACCTAATCTTTGGCTATTTCAACAGTCAGTAGATGATTTAGTACTAGAAGGGGATCGAGTTGTTGCTGCAGTGACTCAATCGGGGATCACCTTTCGAACAAAGGCGCTAGTTCTAACGGCTGGGACATTTCTAAATGGCCTGATTCATATCGGCTTACAAAACTATTCTGCCGGTCGAGCTGGCGATCCCTCTGCCTCGTCATTGGGTGCGCGCTTAAAAGAGTTAAAGCTTCCGCAAGGTCGTTTAAAAACAGGCACCCCACCCCGAATAGATGGCCGCTCAATTGATTACTCCTTAGTAACTGAGCAGCCAGGTGATTTAGATCCTATTCCCGTATTTTCATATTTAAGCAGCGAAGCGCTTCATCCAAAGCAAGTGCCGTGTTGGGTTACACATACCAACGCACAAACACATGAAATCATTCGCGGCGGGCTCGATCGCTCTCCAATGTACAGTGGCGTAATCGAAGGGGTTGGCCCAAGATATTGTCCCTCTATAGAAGACAAAGTTCATCGTTTTGCTGATAAAGATTCGCACCAAATATTTCTCGAGCCAGAGGGTTTAACGACAAATGAAATTTATCCTAATGGGGTTTCAACGAGCCTGCCTTTCGATATTCAGTTGGCCCTGATTCGTTCAATGAAAGGTCTTGAAAATGCTCATATTGTTCGCCCAGGTTATGCGATCGAATATGATTATTTTGACCCGCGAGAACTAAAAGCAACGCTTGAAACCAAGAGTATTCAAGGTTTGTTTTTTGCAGGGCAAATTAACGGAACAACAGGATACGAAGAGGCAGCTGCGCAAGGCTTGATTGCTGGCATTAATGCTGCACGTGCCGCTCGAAACGAAAGCCCTTTTGTTTTGCGTCGTGATCAAGCCTATATGGGAGTGCTAATCGACGACCTGATCACTAAGGGTGTCACAGAGCCCTATCGCATGTTTACCTCTCGCGCAGAATACCGTTTAAGTTTGCGAGAAGATAATGCCGATTGGCGCCTAACAGAAAAAGGCAAAGAATTTGGCCTGGTCAATGACCAGCGTTGGAATGCCTTTGTCAAAAAGAGAGAAATGGTTGAAAAAGAGGTTGCCCGTTTGCGCTCGACGTGGGTAAATCCACGCATGCTAGATCCAACGGTAGCTGTAAAAACGCTAGGTAAAGAAATTGAACGCGAGTACTTACTCTCTGATTTGCTCAAGCGCCCCAACGTTTCTTATCAAACCTTAGTTAATATGCCGCTACAAGAGGGGTTCGAATTAGCAACGGGGCTATCGCCGGGTGATGAGGCCGAACAAGTTCAAATCCAAATCAAATACGAAGGCTACATTACGCGCCAACAAGACGAAGTAGACCGTCATCAGGCCCAAGACACACTGGTTATACCAACAGATCTCGACTTTGGCGCCGTAACCAGCTTATCTTTCGAGGTCCGTCAAAAACTAAAAGCGCACCGTCCTGAAACAATCGGACAAGCCTCTCGCATTTCTGGAGTCACGCCAGCTGCAATCTCTTTACTGTTGATTCATCTTAAACGCCACCAATATGGCAAGGCTGCGTGACGTGACCACCATTGCACACGCAACGGTCAAAGTCAGTACCAGTGAGCGACTCTTACGCGCACTCGGGACTCTTCGCCTCAAGAGTCAGCCAACCCAGCAGACTGCCTTGCTTGAATATTTATCGCAACTCATGCGCTGGAACAAGACCTACAACCTGACTGCAATCCGTGACCCTGATCAGGCATTAGCCCACCATATCTTTGATAGCCTCTCTCTCGTGGCTCCCCTAAGCCGAGCCCTGTCTCTGAACCAAACAGAAACACCCACGGTGATTGATGTCGGTTCGGGCGGAGGACTACCAGGGGTCATTCTTGCGATCATGCTCCCCGGTGTCCTGGTGACCTGCGTCGACGCAGTAGAGAAAAAAACAATGTTTGTGCGACAAATGGCGGGTGTACTTACACTTCCAAATTTGACTGCACAGCATGCCCGGATTGAAGCGCTTAAACCCTTTCAAGCTACGCTGGTCACTTCTCGCGCCTTCGCCTCACTCGAAGACTTTGCACAACTTGCGGGCCAACACGTACGCGAAGGTGGCTACCTAGTCGCAATGAAAGGACGAGAACCAACCGAAGAAATCACTGCACTTCAAGCACATACCGCTTGGTCTGCCCAAGCAATAGAACCCCTGACAGTTCCCGAGCTTGAAGGCCAGCGCTGCCTGGTCTGGATGCAACGGAAAGGAACCACATGAACACGCCCGTCACACCAACGACTGCCCGAGTCTTTTGCATTGCTAATCAAAAAGGAGGTGTTGGTAAGACGACAACCGCTATTAATCTTGCGGCGGGTCTAGCCAAGCATCAACAACGAGTTTTGCTCATCGATCTTGATCCGCAAGGCAACTCGACGATGGGCAGTGGCATCGATAAAAGTACGCTTGCACATAACTTATATCAAGTGCTAATTGGTGAGGCGACAATTCAAGAGGCCGTAGTCGCGTCTGAGAGCGGTGGCTACGATGTTCTGCCCTCTAACCGTGAACTATCTGGTGCCGAAATTGATTTAGTTGGCATGGATCACCGAGAGCTCCAGCTTAAGCAAGCACTCTCAAAAGTGGAACTGCAATACGATTTTGTGTTGATCGACTGCCCCCCTACGCTCTCGTTGTTAACCCTAAATGGCTTGGCCGCAGCGCATGGCGTCATCATTCCGATGCAGTGTGAATACTTTGCATTAGAAGGTCTGTCCGACCTTGTTAACACGATCAAACGCGTTCACCGAAATATCAATCCAGAACTGAGTTTGATCGGTCTCTTGCGGGTCATGTTTGACCCCCGCGTTACCTTGCAACAGCAGGTCTCTGCACAACTCGAGGCGCATTTTGGTGACAAGGTATTCAAGACCGTCGTGCCCCGCAACGTACGTCTTGCTGAAGCGCCAAGCCATGGCATGCCCGGGGTCGTCTATGACCCAACCTCACGAGGCGCGCAAGCGTACATTGCTTTTGGCGCCGAGGTGATTGAACGTGTGCGCACGGCTCAAAAATGAAACAAATATTTGTGCCCAAATTGCGCGCACATGCCTACTAAGGAAGCAACATGGTAACGAAGAAACCCAAGGGCCTAGGCCGAGGCCTCGACGCTTTACTCGGCGCAGACACCAATAGTCTCGATCAAGTCGGACAACCTCCAACACTCACAAACGCACCAAATACGTTGTTGATCACGCAACTTCAAGCCGGTAAATATCAGCCGCGCACGCGCATGGATGAAGGGGCGTTGGCTGAGCTTGCAGACTCCATACGCGTCCAAGGGATTATGCAGCCGATTTTAGTTCGTCCTCTTGATGCTCTGAAAGGTCAATACGAGATTATTGCGGGCGAGCGACGGTTTCGCGCGGCACAGTTAGCAGGCTTAACAGAAGTACCGGTCCTGGTTAAAAACGTCGCAGACGAACACGCTGCTGCGATGGCGTTGATTGAGAATATTCAACGTGAGGATTTAAACCCACTTGAAGAAGCGCAGGGCGTCAAACGTTTGATCGAAGAGTTTGGCCTCACCCATGAGCAGGCCGCTACAGCAATTGGGCGGTCGCGCTCAGCCACAAGCAACTTATTGAGGTTGTTAAACCTTGCCACCCCCGTACAAACAATGTTGCTGGCCGGCGATATTGACATGGGCCACGCTCGAGCGCTACTCGCAGTCGACGCGGCAATACAAATCCAACTTGCTAATCAAATCATCGCCAAACGTCTCTCGGTGCGTGATGCCGAGGCACTGGTCACGCGTACAACTAAAGAACCCACCAACAAACTGACTACCAAGCAATCTAACCAATCGCGCGACGTCACGCGTCTTGAAGAGACGCTCTCCGATCAGCTCGGTACAAAGGTGTCGTTAAAGGTTGCCAGCAAAGGACGAGGCCAATTGATCATCGATTTTCATGGCTGGGACCATTGCTCATCGCTTATCGAAAAGCTGAATCTAAAAGAAGACATAGACGCCTGACACAGGCGTTATATGTTCGATCGCATTGCGCGTCATAACCTACCAATTAACCTAGCGATCAACCCAACCTGCTGCAGGAAGACACATGACAAAAGACCAATATAAACGCGTCGCGCCGGCAACGTTAAAAAGCTGGCTACACGATAAAAAAGAAATTGCTCTACTCGATATCCGAGAACATGGTCAGTATGGCGAAGAACACCTTTTTTATGTCGTGTCTACACCTTACAGCAAGTTAGAACCAGAGGTGCAAAGGCTTGTCCCGCGCAAAACTGTTCGACTAGTTTTAGTCGGCGACGATACAAATGAATTAACGGCGCGTGCCGCGAACAGGCTTGCGCAGCTCGGTTACACAGATATCTATCTGTTAGACGGTGGCATCGCGCAATGGAAGAAAGCGGGATACCAAGTGTTTGCTGGCGTCAACCTGCCAAGCAAAGCCTTTGGCGAATTGGCAGAGCATGCTTTTCAAACGCCACGCATCACAGCGCAAGCGCTCAATGCCAAAATTGCAGCGCACGAAGATATTGTGATTCTCGACGGCAGACCCTTTTCAGAATATAAAAAAATGAGTATCCCAACAGCGGCGTGTTGCCCGAATGGTGAGTTGCCGCTACGTATTGATGATTTGGTGGCTAGTGCAGAAACGACGATTGTGATCAACTGCGCGGGGCGCACGCGCAGCATTATTGGTGCGCAAACTCTCATTAACCTAGGCGTGAAAAATAAAATTCTTGCGCTTGAAAACGGCACGCAAGGTTGGTATCTTGCAGACCTAAAATTAGATCATGGTGCCACACGCAAATACCCTGAAACCATCAACACAAAAAATCTGACTGCTCAACAACAGCGAGCAAAAGCGCTCGCTGAAAAACATGACGTCACGTTTGTCGATGGTGAGACAGTTGCACGTTGGTTAAACGACACGACTCGCACAACGTATCTTTGTGATGTGAGATCGCCAGAAGAATATGCCCGTGGAACAATTCCTGGCGCACAACATACCCCCGGCGGACAACTTGTTCAGGCCACGGATCAATTTGTTGGAGTACGAGGCGCACGCCTTGTCGTTTTTGATGACGAAAATGTACGAGCACCCGCAATGGCATCTTGGCTTGCGATGCTGGGCTGGGAAGTTGCAGTGTTAGCCAATGCGTTTACCTATCAGTGGAAAACAAACGCAACGCCGCAAAACAGCCAACAGCAAATAAACTCAAGCGCCATTACGATAATCTCAGCCGAGCAGCTCAAAAACTTAGACACAAGTACAACACGTTGTATCGATGTACGCGCAAGTACAAAATATCGCGAAGCACACCTCAAAGGTTTTGTTTGGTCAATCCGTCCACACCTCAAGCAATTACTAGCGATCAAAGGGGCTCACGTAGTTGTCGTTGCAGATGACTTCGTCATCGCACAACTCGCGGCGTTAGAGTTATCAGAAGCTGGTGCGTCGCAGATACAAATCAATATGGACACAGTTGAACAATGGCGAGCCGCGGGTCTAGAGATCACCTCTTCACCTGCGTGCCCAACAGACCAAGACAGCATCGACTATTTGTTTTTTGTGCACGATCGACACGATGGCAACCGCGCGGCGGCAATGCGCTACCTTGAGTGGGAAGTCAACTTACTGAATCAAATTGATGAACAAGAAAAACAAAGCTATCGCCTGCCCCACTGAACTAAAAAAAGCCCGGAGGTTTTTTATGCGTCGCAAACATGCTGTTGATTCGCTGTCGAAACATTGGCTGCTGGGTGTACTCACGTCTCTGTCCTTAAGCAGTGCGTTGGCACAACCGCTCACGCCGCTAGCTGATTTTCCCAAGCAGGCCTTTACGATTATTTCTCCGTTTCCACCCGGAGGCGGCAACGACAGCCTCGCGCGTTTACTTGCATCTGAGTTGGCGCCGATTGTTGGACAACCGGTGGTCGTCGAGAATAAAGCGGGTGCAGGGGGCAACTTAGGCACCGCCTATGCCGCAAGGGCTAAAGCCGATGGGTACACCCTGTTAATGTCTCAGACTAGCATTATTGCGGTGAACCCCGTGATGTATCAAAACGCTGGTTTTGTACCCGAGTTGGATTTTGAACCTATCTCGCAGCTGACCAACGCCCCAGTTGTCTTTGTGGTGCGCGAACAAAGTCCTTACAAAACACTAAGTCAATACATCGCTGACGCAAAAGCGCGACCACAAGCCGTCAATTTTGCAACACCTGGCAATGGTACGCTTTCGCACCTCACGACAGAAAGACTGGCCAAGCAGGTCAATATTCAAGTGACGCACGTTCCCTATCGGGGTGCGGGGCCTGCGACAACCGACTTGTTGGGCGGTCAAGTGGATATGTTGGTGACCTCTCCCTCGTCGATTGAGAGCCTGGTTTCAGCAGGCAAGTTACGGGCGCTCGCTGCTACGAATTCAGATCTCATTGGCGTGTTTACGGCTACGCCAACCCTAGAAAGTCTAGGGATCACGGGTATGCAAGTGGCTGATTGGTATGGATTATTTGTGCAAAAAGCGACTACGACAGACCGCGTTGAGTATCTTTTAAAGGCTGTTCAGCAAGCGATGAATACCAAAACCGCAGTTGCAAAGGTCAATCAGGGCGGCGCTCAAGTCGTTGCGAGCGACCGTAAAGACTTTAGCCAAAAAGTTACCAAAGAGATTGCAGAATGGTCCGCCGTGGTCAAGGCAGCGGGCGTCAAGGCTGAATGATGCGGCCAAGGGCAAAGAATCTGAGTCATATCACGCCTTTAACGCGGATATGTCACAAGGTCTTGAACTTGACAATGCGTAAAAACTCCCTCATAATCGTTGGTTCTCTTGTGGAGAGGTGCCCGAGTGGTTAAAGGGGGCAGACTGTAAATCTGTTGGCCTTGCGCCTACGTTGGTTCGAATCCAACCTTCTCCACCAAGACTCCAGCGTGTATGGGGATTAAACGGCTCGAATCGGGCGGGTGTAGCTCAATGGTAGAGCAGAAGCCTTCCAAGCTTACGACGAGGGTTCGATTCCCTTCACCCGCTCCAGCGGTTTAGTTAAGTTGATAGTACGTGTAGCACAGCAGTATCCGGTACAGATAGTCTTCGTGGAGTGCAAGCTCGGCGAATGCGCCCATGTGGCTCAGTGGTAGAGCACTCCCTTGGTAAGGGAGAGGTCACGCGTTCGATCCGCGTCATGGGCACCAGTAAAGATTAAGCAGTCGACGGTAGTATCGTTTTTATCTCATTCAATAGCGTCAATCTAGGTCAGGAGCCCGTCATGGCAAAAGGCAAATTCGAACGAACCAAACCACACGTCAACGTTGGCACCATTGGGCACGTTGACCACGGTAAAACCACACTGACAGCGGCAATCACCACAGTGCTGTCGCAAAAGTTTGGTGGCGAAGCTAAAGGCTACGCACAGATTGACGCTGCGCCTGAAGAGCGCGCACGCGGCATTACGATTAACACCGCACACGTCGAGTACGAGACGGCTAACCGTCACTACGCGCACGTTGATTGCCCCGGCCACGCCGACTACATTAAAAACATGATCACCGGCGCCGCACAGATGGA
>Ga0222712_10000242_pt1 | contig 77540 bp, 53 predicted proteins | sample C33_657DmetaG_FD_165043 | JGI IMG/M metagenome (GOLD analysis project Ga0222712, IMG submission 165043) | Estuarine water microbial communities from San Francisco Bay, California, United States - C33_657D | ecosystem: Environmental > Aquatic > Marine > Unclassified | place: USA: California... | reverse complement strand
TGATTGATTGATTGATTGATTGATTGAATGATTCCATGATTCCACGACGACGAAGGAGCCACACCAAGTCGCTTGGACGTTCGTGGACGTATTGACCACGAACACGAGCGACGCGATCGAACGAACGAACGAACGAACGTTTGCGAGACGGTGGAGGAGAGAGAATGCTAAGGGTGATGTGGCGCGCGCGCGAGGCGCGAACGCGAGGGCGAGTCGCGAGCGCGAGATTACATCTGAGCGCGTTCGAGAACGACAAGGCGACGAAACGCACGACGGAGGAGTTGGAGAGAGAGGCGAAAGAGATGGAGGAACTATCGATTTTTCGCGCGATGAGTGGGTTGGCGATGGCATCCATAGGCGGGGCGGTGGTGTTCGCGGGCGGCGTCGCCGCGACGGTGGGCGTGAGCGCGGCGACGGCGGCGGTGATTGGACGACCGGTTCGCGCGAAAGCGAAAGAGCGCGAGAGAGAGGAAAGAATGAGAGGATTAGAGAGCGAGCTGGAGAAGGAGCGCGGGTGGGGATTCGGAGCGCGGCGACGGCGGAGGGAGATTCGCGCGGCGATGGGCGCGCTCGGGGAGGCGTAAGCGGGCGGTTCGCGTCGACGATTATTTGTAATACCGACTTTCTATTGGCTAGGTTCTATGCACGAGACCGCTAGGTCTTTGGGTTCCGTCCCGACGTCGTCGTTGGCGAGCGTCAGTGCGAGCGTTTCCGCGGTGGTTTCGAGCGGCGGCTGCGCGCTCGCGAGTTCGTCGACGAGCGCCTGAAGCGAGACGACATGCGCGTCCAACATCGAAAGCGACTTCATCGTTTGAAGTATCGATCGAACGTCGGCGTTGACTCGCTCGAGGGCGTGAGAATCCGATTTCACGCGCGATGTCACGTCTTCGCTGAACTTGGTGGCGATCATTGCCGAGGACTCGGCGGCAACGCGGCCGAGAATATCGCGCTGGTCATCCTCCGAAAGCAACTCAGAAAGCACTCGACGCAGCGTGCCGAGCTCTTTCGTCAACGCCGTCGAAAATTCTGTCGCACCAGTTTCGGTTTGATCTTTGGATTCGCCTTTCGTCAACGCATCCACCACGGACGACAGACGTTGCAAATGGAACTGCGTGCGGTCGCGCATGATGCTCACGAGCTTTTCGTGAATTTCAGACTTGTGCAACGTCAAATCTCTCAGAATGCGATCGAACTCTTGTTCGAGGAGAAACTTCTTCGGACCTTCAACTAAGGCACACATCGACTTCTTCATGTGCGGGAGCACAGCGGCGAGTAGAGACACGCCTTGTTGCGCCAACCCGAGGTGCTTCGCCGTAATCGCCTTCAGGTTAGACACTTGCATGGCGCCCGCACCCAAAATGAGTTGGCATACGCTCATATTGTACTGTTTCATCAACGCGATCACGCCATGCGTGATCTCTGTCGTGAGCGAAGGAAGGTGATTCGCGAGTCGCACGTCGTTCGCCAGCATCTGAAGCATCATCACGACGCTATTCACCGTGCGGTACTCGGATTTGCCGACGGCGACAAATGGAATGTCGCCACCGACTTCGTCGTCATCTTCGAAAACGTTTGAACCTCCAGCCATCAAATTGTCAATAACGCGTTGAAAGTGTGACGGGATCTTAGCAGCGACCCAAGACTCGGACTCTAGCAAAGATGAAAGCTTCGACGAGGACGCGTTGTGTTGCTCACGAACGAACACCTTGCTTTGATTTGCGAGCGTCGATCGAAGAGTCGAACATCGGTGGTTACCGAGTGTTTCCGCGACTTGAAGAAACTCGCCTGATGCATCAACGATTCGCATGAAATCACGAGGCCCTAAACTCACGTTCATGGGCGCTCGAACGCCAAGAAGTTTTGCAAAACATCCTTGGGCGACGTCGATCACTCTTTGCATGGCTTCATTCGTCGTCCCGAGCGCCGTTTGACCCGCCGCAAGATCGAAACTCGCCGCTGTTTCTCGAGCGACGGTGAGCAACCTATCGTCTGAGCCTTTGAGCGTCGCTAACGCCGCTTCATCGCCGATGATGATGCCCTTTACAATGAGTCGCACCTGCGACGTTCGCTCGAAATACACGTTGAACGTCTTTGTAAGGGCTCTAAGGATCTCAGCAAACAACTCCGCAGGCAGCTTGCGAATGGCATTTGCGTACGCCGTGTCAAAAAGACTTTCATCCGTTGACGTCACTGAAGGCTGACGACGCTGTCCGGTGACTCTCGCGAGCATCAAGTCAACTGCGACGCGCTGCATCTCACGTGCGCTCTCAACGAGCGCAGCGGACCAACTCTCCAAGGCCTCGATCACGCAAGCGCTTCCAGAATACGACAAAGCCAATAACGGTGGTATCGTCATTTCAAGAAAGCTTCCACTCGGATCTTCGTTCACGTTCGTCATTGTCGATGTCGACATCAACATAACCGCGTTTTCGGCGACATCCAACCCACACATTTTAGCAGTCTCAATCAGATGAGTGAGCGTCTCCTTCGACACGAGCATTTTGATGTCTCGAGGAATGCTTGCACCTGTTATGAAATCCTTGAGCATCGCTTTTCGTACCTTTGCTACGGTCTGCCCGACGTGCTCTGGGAACTTTCTAAAGCACGCTAATTCTCTAATAACGTTGTCTTCACTTAATGCCTTTTGAATATCTTCTGCAATTTGAAGAGCCCCGGGGTAATCTGCGCTGTCCACGAACACATCCATGTCCGCGCGCAATTGTGAGATCGCTGAAATCGACGCGAACGTATCCGCCAATCCACGCAAGTTGTCTCGCTTTGCGTGCAACTGGAGCATCTGTGCGCCCGGTTTCGACAAGCGATTGCCGAGCTCGGACACTCGCCCGCGAAGCGCGCTCACAAAGTGATGCGTCGACGTCATCGCTTCATGAAGCTCATTAAGAGACGCAAGTACGGTAAAGAACTCGCCGCTCTTGGCGCCGATTTCTCGAATCAAATGCTGCTCAATGGTATCCAGATGCTCGCTCAGTTCATCTTGCAGCGCCGTCGACGCGGCGGACAAATTCCGTAAACTCTGATCTTCTAACCTCGGACACGCTATCGCGAACACGTCGTGGCGCTCCAACTCAAATTCATCATCGAAGAACAACCTCGGCACCGTCCTTATATCTTTTATATTTCCATTTCCACCGATCCACGCGGTCGGCGCTCGGCTCTGTTCGCCCAGCCCGGTCGACGCTCTCGCCGCGTACGCCCTGTGCTCCACGAACACCCCATACCACTCCCTGGTGCGCCTCAAATACCCTTCAAAATCATACAACGACACTTCTGAGAGCAACTTGGGCGCGGGAGCGATCGTCGCACTCGACGAAGTCCCGCTCGACGTCCACGCGCGCTCGACCAACCGCGCCGCGCTCGCGTCGAATCCCAACCTCTCCACCAACGTCGTCAGCGCCCCGTCTCCGCCGTCTCCTCGCCCTCCATCGCATTCTTCCGCGTTCACCATCGATGTCAAGTACGCGAACTCGCGCACGAGCGATAAATCCACCGCGATTGGCGGCGGAGACTTCAACATCTGCGTCGCGTTCTTCTCCGTCGCGCGCGCCGCGAACGCGTCGCTTTCTCCCTCGCTTTCTCTCGCGCGTTCCATCGCGCGCGCGACGTCGACGCTCGCGTCGTCGCGCGACAAAAGTCGCCCAATGCGCTTTCGCCTACCGCGCGCTGTGACGTCGCTCTTGATGTCGTCTATGAGACGATCGCTCGCGCATGCGCGCTTCGAAGCTTCAGTGCGCGACGCAGACGGCGGTCTGGTTCGTCCTTCGTCGTCGTCGCGTTCGCATTGGACGACGACTTAGGGCGAAGAAATGAACGCATACGACGACCGCGACGGCGAAGAGGACGAACGACAACGACAGAAGGAATTCCCCGTCGTGTGCGAGGATTGCTTAGGGCCCAATCCGTACATTCGCATGCAAAAAGAACCATTCGGCGGGGAGTGCGCGATCAGTGGACGACCGTATACGGTGTTTCGATGGAGACCAGGGAACGATGCGCGGTATAAGAAGACGGTGGTGTGCAAAGAGATCGCGCAGGCGAAGAACGTGTGTCAAGTGTGCTTGTTGGATCTGGACTACGGAATACCGGTGGCGGCGCGCGAGGCGGCGCTGGCGCGAGCGGGGAATGAGATCATCCCAACCTCGAGCGTGAATCGGGAGTTCGCGATGGATGGGATAACGAAAAAGTTAGCCGAAGGCGAGGACGTGTATGAACACGGGGCGAGGGAGAAGAATAATGAATTGTTGATGAAGTTGGCGAGAAACAAACCGTACTATAACAAGAATAAGACGCCGATCTGTACGTTTTGGTTGCGGAACGCGTGCACGCGGAACGATTGTCCGTACCGGCCTTGTAACGGCGATACGCACATGCCCGAGCTCAGCGCGGCGCCGGAGTTGAGGAAGCAAAATATCAAGGATAGGTATTTTGGGACGAACGACCCCGTGGCGGAAAAGATGTTGAAGCGCGCGGCAGAAATGCCGAGCCGAAAGCTCACGCCACCGGATGATACGAGCATCACTACGCTGTTTATCGGCGGCGTTGACGCGGAGAAGATGGGCGAGGAAGACATTCGGGGGCGATTTTACCGGTATGGAAACATAAAGGGCGTGCGGGTCATCGATAATAAACAGTGCGCGTTCATCACATTTGAAACTAGGGATGGCGCGGAAAAGGCTGCAGAAGACGCCGTGTACAACCTTTCCATAAATGATGTGCCGCTCCGTATTCAATGGGGGAAGTCCATCGATAAGAAGAAGGCGCAAGGCGACTCGACGGGTGGTACTCCGCCTCTGCCAAAGGTGATGATGATGGCGCCCGGCGTGCCTCCGCCAGCGGATGGAAAGATTCCAGCCAACATGCCGGCATACATGGCGATACCTATGCCCGCGCCGAGCGCTGTGGTCGGGTCTAAAGCTAAGTACCCATCGATGGATCCGAACGCCATGGGGTCGTCCACCGGCGCAAAAAAAGCGTGAGGTTCAAGAGTAGGATTGTAGCATCAACCTTGTCGTTACATTTGACAGTGAAAAACACATAACCGATCGCGCGTCGACCTTCATCGTCGCGCGACGCGCGATAAAGTAGCGATAATCAAACATGGGAATTGAAAAGATATAGTTATTGTCTATTTTTCCAACGCCTTGAGCTTCTTTGTCAAGGCGATCCACTCGTTGAGCTTGGCACCCGCCTTGCCGCTCACGTGCGCCTCTCGGCACATCGCGATTCCCTCGGCGACATCCTTCGCTTGCGCAGCGGCAGCCATGGCGACACCGGCGTTGAGAATCAGCGTCTCAGCGACCGGACCTTTTTGGCCACCCAAAGCGTCGCGCAACATGGTCGCGTTTGTTTGCGGATTACCGCCGCGCAAATCTGCGAGCGTGCACGCCTTGACTCCCACATCCTTGGGCTCGAACGTATACGATCGCGTCCCTTTGGGCGTAACTTCGACAACGTCTGCTGGACCGGCTGGAGTGAGCTCGTCCAAGCCCATGGAATGCACGACCAACGCCTTCTTCATGCCGAGCTTCATCAACGAGTCCGCCATGAGATGCTGCACCGACGTGCTGTACACGCCGACGAGGGCGTACTTGCTGTGTGCCGGGTTCAACATCGGCCCCAGCAAGTTAAACGCCGTGCGAACCTTCAATTGCTTACGCACGGGCGACACCTTGGCCATCGCTGGGTGGTATCTCGGAGCGAACATGAAGCCGATGCCGCACTCCTCGATACACTTCACCATCCCCTCAGGCCCCAACTCGATCTCGACACCCAACGCTTCAAGAACGTCTCCGGAGCCACACAGCGAAGACACTGATCTTGAACCGTGCTTTGCAACCTTCGCCCCCGCCGCGGCGGCCAACACGCACGATCCGGTTGAAATATTCACCGTCCCGGCGTCGTCCCCGCCCGTGCCGACGATATCCAACACGTCGTCCCCGGCGTTCACCAACACCGCTCGCGATTGCATCGCCCGAGCTAATCCCGCCATTTCGCTCGCTGTTTCCCCTTTCGCGCGCAGGAGCACCAAAAACGCCGCAATCTGCGTCTGCTCCGCATCCAACAGCGCCTCCATCGCGCGAAACGCCTCATCTTCGGATAAATCCTTTCGCGCGCACAAATCCTCAATCACTTTGCGCAAATCGATCGCATTCTTCGAAACGGTCGATGCAAACACCACGTTCGTCCCATTCGCTTTCGCGCGCGTCGCACACGCGCGCGCGCGCGACGACGCGACGCGCGGCTCGCGCGCGCGCGCCCCCACCGAGTCGACCCCCACCGCGCGGCTCTTCACCGCTCCCACGCGTCGCGCGCGCGGCGTCGCGCGCGCGCGAGGCGCGGCGACGGCGTTCATGTCGCGTACGTGTCGTACAATCGCGATCGCGCGCGCGATCGACGAAAGCGAGCGCGATCGAATGCCGCGCGCGCGATCGACGAAAGCGCGAAGGGATGATGTCTCGCGATCTCTCCGAGTAAGCGTATGTACCAAATGTCCGAGTTTATGTTTTATGTACACGAAAGGCCGAATCGAGATCGCGGCGCGATCGATCGCCACACGCGAACGCTCGCGCACGAACGAGCGAGGACTCGGACGAGGCAAACGCTCTTCGAACGAACGCTGGAGTGATTTGCAACGGTGATTCTCGGCGACGAGCACCAGAGTCGAGCGCGCGCGGGGTGGAACCATGAGCTGGGCCGCGGCGACGGCGCCGAGTAACCCAAATAATGATTTCCAAGTCGCGAACCCACCGAGCGATGGGATATCGAGCCTGGAGTGGTCACCGATGGGGAATTTTTTAGTCGCCACCGCGTGGGACGGAGATGTGCGTCGAACGTCGAGCGGCGCGCGAAGTGGGCGATGGGAAATAGGGGAGACGAGCGACGCGAGATCGAGCGCGCGGGAATGAATGGAGGGACTGATGATACGTTATTTGCGGGTTTGCGCGCGCAGGTGTTGTGTTATGAGGTGACGAATAATGGTCAGGCGCTGCCAAAGGCGTCGACGAAGCATGAGGCGCCGGTCTTGTGCAGCGCGTGGTCGAGCGACGGCGCGAGCGTGTTTTCGGGCGGGTGCGACAACATAGCGAAAAAGTGGGATTTAGCGACGAATCAGTCGACGCAGATCGCGCAGCACGATGGAGCGATTCGACACATGGCATGGATTGAGCAAGTCGGGTTGTTAGTCACTGGTTCTTGGGATCGAACGTTGAAATACTGGGATTCACGTCAGCCGAACCCGGCTTTGCAAGTGCACTTGCCGGAACGTTGCTACGCGTTGAGCGTAACTCATCCGCTCCTTGTCGTTGGGTGCGCCGAGCGCCACATTCAAATTTTCAACCTAGCGAATCCACAGACGCCGTACAAGCAATTGTTGTCGCCGTTGAAGTACCAAACTCGTTGCGTCGCCGCGTTTCCTGACCGCTCCGGCTACCTCGTGGGTTCGATCGAAGGTCGCGTTGCGGTGCAGCACGTGGAGGAAAACTTGTCGAGCAAAAACTTTACGTTCAAGTGTCACAGAGAAGGAAGTGACATTTACTCGGTGAACTCGATCTCGTTCCACCCGACGTTTGGCACGTTCGTCACCGCCGGCGCCGATGGCAACTTTAACTTTTGGGACAAGGACAGCAAGCAGCGGTTGAAAAACATGAACAAGTGCGCGGCGCCTATTTCGTGCGGTAACTTTAATCGCGACGGCCTCATCTACGCCTACGCGGTTTCGTACGAATGGAGCAAGGGTGGGGACAATCCGTTGTCCAACACGCCAAATAACATCTATTTACACGCGGTGAACGAGACGGATGTCAAACCGAGGCCGGCGAAACCCGTCGGCAGCGGCCGAAGGTGACAACGCAGACTGCTGGAAATAGAAACTTTAGGACTTTAGAACACAAACGTGGTAATAATACAAATCAAGCAAACCAACCTCTAACGGTCGTTGTTTCGAGCCGCCCCACCAGTGTTCACTCGACAGCTTCGACGCACTCGTTCCACCGATGCTCTTCACCGTACGGCGGAGCGTACACGCGCGCGACCTGAGCGGCAGTCATGCACGTCGGCGATGACGACCGACGATGGTTGCGACGATTTTAGACAAAGTCATTTAAATCAAGCTACACGTGTTGCTGTGATCATGTGAAAATGTTATTGTTCATGTCTAGAATCTACGCGCGCGTCAGCAGATGCGCGAAACAGTCGATGTCGCGTTCGACGTTGGCGAGCGTTGCGCCAAACGCCGAAGCCTCGAGCACGGTGTGCTTCAACTGATCCATGTGAATGGTGATGCGCTCTTCCACAGGTTCATTGCTGTCATCGTCCGCGCCTGAGCGCGAGTCGTGCGTCGCGAAGGACGTTGCCATCGCGCTGTACCTGTCCGTCGCGAAGAGCAAACTAACGTGGCGCTTTAAAACTTCACTCGCCTCAACGGAGGCGATTTGCGCCGCGCGCGCGCGCGCTGATGGTCCCATTTGATCGACGTATTGCTTCAAAGTTAATGACTCACCAGCGATTTGAATTCCACCCGGTGCGCGCAAAAGCACGGGAACTTCGTAACCGGCGGCGCGCGGATGCGACGGCGATCCGATGCTCTCACCTTCCATAGCCTTCAAGTTTGATTGTAGAATTCGATATCGCATCAACTTGAGCGGACACGCGAGCTTGGCTAAATGCACCGAGTCGCGACCGGAAGACATGCACTGTTCCAGCTCCAGTCGACGCGCGCTGGCGCTTAAAAAGTATCCGAACGACGCGCACTTGGTGTACACATCCGCGAGCGTCGGCGCCGACACCGAGTACGCCCCGTTCACGAGCTTCGACCCGTCGGATATGTTTTGAAACACGCGAAGCACCAAATTGATCATATAATCATCCGATCCTTTGGGAAGAAAATCTTGCAACAGTTGACACCGCTGCATCAATCGCGCGCGTTTTTCATCCCTCGCCTCGCCCACTCCCCCCGCATCCGCCAATTCGCGAACGACGCGTAAATACATGACATCCTCCACCTCCATCGACGTCAACGCCCGTCGTCCAACATCGCGATCTCTCTCACTCGCGGCGCTATCATCATTCTCCACTCGACTCCCCATCGCTCGCACCGCCTCCGCGCACGCTTCGTCGAACGCTTCCCGCCCGCTCGCTGTCAAAATCCCCCCCAACCGTTCGCCCGCCGTCGTGCGACACTCCGCCCCGATCGCCGCCGAGCGCCGCGTCATTTTCCTCCCTAATTCCTCATCTCTCCGTCGTTCCCGTCGTCCTCGTGCGACGTGTCCTTCATCGTCACCATCATTCATCTTCGCCTCGATCATCCACCGCGTTCGTCCTCTCCAGTCGCGTCGCCCCGTTCGTCTCTCGCGTCGCTCGCCGAGTCCCCCTCGCGCGTCTCCATTCGTCATCATCATTCTCATCGACGACATCGCGTTCATCCCTCGAATCGCCATCGCTCGCTACAGTGTCTCTCGTTCACCACAACGACTGTCGACTTTCGCAATCGCCCAACGTCGATCGACCTCGATCGTTCGTTCGTTCGCGATTCGATTCGTACAACGACGCGATCGAATCGCGTCGTCGACACAATTGTGTCGACGAATCCCCCGATCGAATGAATGGTCGTTGACGACCGAACGACTTCTGGACGAACGAACGACTTCTGGACGAACGAACGGGCGAAACGAAAGGAAAGGAAATGACGATCGCGTCGTCGTTCGTCCTCACGCACGCACGCGTCGTCACGACGTCGACAGGCGTCGACACGCGTCGTCGTGTGACGCGCGCGAACGAACGAACGAACGAACGAATGACTCGTCGACGAGTCGTTCGGTCGGTCGGTCGGTCGGTCGCGCGCGACGGCGGCGGCGGCGGGGGCTAATAAGATCGACGCGTGCTGACGTCAGCACGCACGCGTGACATACACATGACCAAACTCGCCTGGTGAGTCATGTGACTCGTCACGAAAAACGACGAAACCTAGTGTGCGATTGCACGTCGCCCGCGAGCGAGGGACGACGAAGTGGTGATGGACGGCGGGCGCGTGTGCTGACGTGGCATACATAGCCCATCGCGTCGACCGCGTCGAGTGGGTTTATTTACATTCGTGGCGTCGTTTCGTCCACGGTGTCGATGGGGTTTACATTCGTGGCGTCTTTTCGTCGACGAGCGGCGACCGTCGATTATTAGCGCGACCGACGCATCGGCGCGCGCGCGCGAAAGCGATGGCGACGACTTCGACGACGACGACGACTTCGACGGCTGTGACGACGACGATGTCGAATGCGAGTGGAGCGAGGACATTGACGATGCGAAGGCGAACGACGAGGACGAGCGCGCGAGGACGACGACGAGGGCGAGCGAGGACGAACGCGACCGCGAGGACGACGACGGAGACGACGGAGAGGACGACGGAGAGGACGAACGCATCGATCACACGACGCGTGGTGAACGTGAATGCTTTGAAATCGATCGGCGTCGGCGTCGTCACGGCGATGATGACGTCCACGAATGGGGCGAAGGCGAGCGCGGGAGTGGTCGAGCTCACGCCGGAGAATTTCGCGAGCGAGGTCGCGAACGCGCGCGATGGGGTGTTCGTGGAGTTTTATGCCCCGTGGTGTCCGTATTGCAAGAGATTGGAACCGATATGGAATGAGTTACCAGAAAAGTTAGCGCAAGCCGGGTCGAAGACGCGCGTGGCGAGGATGAACGTGGACGCGTACGCGGATTACGCGAGGGCGTACGCGGTGACCGGGTTTCCGACGTTGATGTTATTTGAGAACGGACGGCCAGTCGGGGCGAAGACGGGGTTGATCGATTTACCCACGGCGATGAAGTATGCCGGGGTGAAGGATGACGCCCTGGCGCAGTTCGAGCCGGTGAAGGAGTTGGATAAGATTTTGAACGCGAGGGAGGTGCAGTACATTAGCGGCGAGCTCGGGGAGGTGCGCAAAGAACTGCAAGGATTATCGCCTGAAGCGCGAGCGCGAGCGTTCGAACACCTCTCAGCCGTGGAATCCCTTGTCGGCGTGCGTTCGCTTTAGATTTAGCCATTTATTACATCAAAGTTGCTCGTTATTATTGTGCAACTGTTGCTTTTGAGATTTCGCGACGACGCGAAACAACGAGAGCAACGCCGCGGGCGTCACGCCGCTGATTCGAGTCGCGCGACCGAACGTCGTCGGTCGAACGGCTTGTAATTTTTCTCTATCTTCGCTAGATAAGTTGTCGATCTTGGAGTAATCAAAGTGATCGGGGATCTCGAGTTCTTCTTCGCGTTGCATGTCTTCGATTTCTTGCGCCTGTCTGTCGATGTACGGACGGTAATACGCCTCTATCGCCGCGCACTCGAACGCGCTTCGGTCCTCTGCGTTCACCGCACGCAAAACTCGGACGTTGGGATCCTCCGTGCCGAGCACGTCGGTGACCACTTGAAGAATTTTATCGATCCCCCAACCTTGCGCCAACATGTTCGACGCGCTCAAATGTCGACCGTGCTTGGCGATGGGCATATCCATCGCATGCGCTTGCCATCGAGAGGGTATGAGTGTGATGGTATCAAGCGCGTGAAGCGCGCGCTCGGTAAGCACTCGACGGCGCGATCCAGCGCTCGCACGCTCAGCGGATACGAGGCCAAACTGCGCACCAATTTCGGTGAGACGCAAGTCTGCGTTATCAGAACGAATGCTCAACCGGTATTCCACGCGCGAGCTGAACATGCGATACGGCTCGCTCGTTCCTCTACTCGTCAAATCATCGATCAGTACTCCAAGATAGCTCGAGTGCCGAGGAATCTTAAATAATTCGCCGTCGACGCTCGCGGCGTTGGCGCCGGCGAGTAAGCCTTGCGCCGCTGCCTCTTCATATCCCGTCGTGCCGTTGATTTGCCCCGCCAAAAACAGCCCCTTGACGCGCTTGGTTTCAAGCGTTATGCGTAACTCGCGCGGGTCTACGTAATCGTACTCCACGCCATATCCAGGACGGAGCAACACAACCCTTTCCAGTCCTGGAATTGTGCGCACCATCTCTACTTGAAGAGCCGGATTCAAGTTGTTCGTAATACCGTTCGGGTACACGACGTCGTTATCCAAGCCTTCTGGTTCTAGCCAAATACGGTGGTTTCGACCTGGAAAGCGCCGAACCTTGGCTTCAATCGACGGGCAGTACCTAGGCGTCGTCGGCGCGGTTGGATCTCCAATGTCGTATTTAGACTTTGGCGCTGCGGCGATGTACTTCTCCGTCTCCACCGTCGTATTCGTGCTATGACACATGATTTGCGGCACCAAACTTCTCCATGGACCAGCGCTCGCCGGTCGACTCGACGCCTGAAACGCGAACGGCACTGGGTCTGCGTCGCCCGGTTGCGGCTCGCACGCCGCCCAATCAATGGTCTTACCATCCAACCTAGGCGGCGTGCCAGTCTTCATTCGACCCATAGCGAAACCGACGCCGTAAAGCGTCTTCGCTAATTTATGCGCCGCTTTCCCAGCGTCCCTGTCGGCTTGTTCCGTTGTCGCGCTTGCCATGCGACCCGCCGGAACCCGCTCGTCGCCGATGCGCAGCATGCCGTTCAAAAACGTTCCCGTGGTGATGATCACCGCTTTCGTCGTCAACTTCCGTCCGTCATCTAACACTACTCCTCTTATTACTCCTCTGCCCTCGACCTCGCCGGAATCGATCTCCAGGTCGACCACCGCCGCGTCGACGACGTCCAAGCCACCGACGTTTGTAATCAATCGTTGAATCTCCTTCTTATACAGTTCTCTATCCATCTGCGCCCGCGCGCCGCGCACCGCGGGACCTTTGCTAGAATTCAATACCCTGAACTGTATCCCGGCCCCATCGGCGGCGCGCGCCATGATGCCATCCAACGCATCGATCTCGCGCACGAGAGTGCCTTTCCCGAGACCGCCGATGGATGGGTTGCAACTCATCTCCCCGAGCGTTTTGTACGGTTTTGGCGTCACTAAAGCCGTGCGCGCGCCTCGTCTCGCAGCAGCAGCCGCGGCTTCTGTGCCCGCATGGCCGCCACCGACGACGATGACATCGAAATCAGGGGCGGAAGAGGAGGAGAACGCGCGCGCGGCGACGTCAGCTCGAGAAGTCGACGCGATGAGGGACTGCCTAGACACGCGCGCGCACGCAAAGCGCATGGTGCTGAGCTTCGAACGCGCGAGTGAGGATGGTTATGGACGACGACGCGCGCTTCGTTGTGAGGCACGGTCGACAACGTGACGAGTTCATGATGATATCAAGCTGAATTAATAATATGCGACAAAAATTGGCCTTTACTTGCCCGGGCGCTTGGAGGCCTTGATGCCCGCAATCGCTTCAGCGTAGTTCGGCGCCTTGAAGACGGCGGAGCCCGCAACGATGGCGTTGGCGCCGGCTTCAATGACTTTGTAAGCGTTCTTCGGCGTCACGCCGCCGTCGACTTCGATCCAAGGGTTCACACCCGCGGCGTCGCACATCTTGCGGATCTCCGCGATCTTCTTCACTTGGCTTTCGATGAAAGATTGCCCGCCGAAACCCGGGTTGACGGACATCACCAAGATCAAGTCGACCTCTTCGATGATGTACTCCAACACGCTCACCGGCGTGCCGGGGTTCAGCACGACGCCCGCCTTGCACCCCAAATCCTTGATTTGATTGATCGTTCGGTGCAAATGGATCGTCGCCGCGCCTTCAGCGTGCACGGAAATGATATCCGCTCCAGCCTTGGCGAAATCCGCGACGCGGAGTTCCGGTTCCACGATCATCAAGTGGCAGTCCAGCACCTTATCCGTCACCGGGCGAATCGCATCCACCACGAGCGGTCCGATCGTGATATTCGGCACGAATCGTCCATCCATGACGTCGATGTGCACCCATTCCGCGCCAGCCTTATCGATCGCCTTGATTTCCTCCCCAAGCTTCGCGAAGTTCGCGCTCAAGATGGACGGAGAGACGATTATAGACTTCTTGTCGCACGCATCCACTTTCGCGTTGGCGCTCACGCGCACGGTGCGCGAGCGCGAGCGCGCGTTCGTTTTCGTCCTCGGCGCGAGGCGCACGGCGTTGACGCGATCGACGGTTACGAGAGACATGGCTTCTTTACGAGCGAGTGCGCGCTTGTGTGTTCGGCGCGCGCGCGAACCTACGAACGCGCAACGCGCGGGTCGACGCGCGCGAACCTACGTGGCGGGGGGAGGTCATATATGAGTCGTGACTCCTAGGATGACGTCCGTCCCCGACCCGACGGGCGACGACGCGACGCGCGCGATCGCGCGTGGGCGTGGACGACGGTGTGCGTGATGTCGTATATACTCGGATACTCGGACATTCGGTACGTACTTATTCGGTGACGACGACGACGACGACGCCCATCGCGTCGTCCTACCTAGGTCATCGGGCGCCGTGTGGGAACGAGCGTCGTGAGTGATGATGTGATGAGTGATGATTCGTCGTCCGTCGTCCATCGCGGGCGTCGAGCGCGGTGTGGGCGACGGCGCGCGCGCGCGCCATTGGACGACGACGACGATGCACGCAGTTCTCGCTTCGACGGTGCGCGCTGGGGTTTCGGTGAAGGTACGTGCGCGCGCGAGGATGACGATGACGATGACGATGACGATGACGATGACGATGACGCGAGCGCGAACGCGAGCGCGAACGCGAGGAGAAGCAAAAGGCGATGACGCGCGCGCGCGAGATGGGCGGGGTATGCGAACGGCGCGCGCGCGTGGGATCGGCGATGAGACGCGCGCGAGAGAGACGAGGAGGGAGAGAGCGACAGCGAATGTTGGTGAATAAATAAAACATGCGATTTCGCGCGCTGAGACGATCGGTCGGCGCGCGAGGGCGAGCGGTGAAAGTCGAATGGATGACCACGTCGGGGAGGGGCGGAAACCCTGAAACCGGACAAGGACGAACGAATGAGCGGGGATTACGGAGGCGGGGCTCGCTCGAGGGAGAGATGATGGTCGCACGCGAATGCGCGACAACAGGAACTGACGATGTGATCATGGTCGTTTTGCGCGTACAGCTTTCGGGTTCCCAAACGCAGCGCACGCAAAAGCGCGGCGTCGCCGTCGTCGTTCGAGCGGAGGGCGACGCGGCGGCGGCTGATGAATTCAGCGGTCTCAAGCCGACGAGCATTAAGGATTTCAAGGCGTTGTCCAATGAAGCGCTTTTGGAGGAAGTGACCAAGAGCAAGAAGATGTTGTTCCAGTTGCGCATGCGCCAGTCAACGCGTAAGGAGTTCAAGCCTCACCACTTTGGAATCTTGAAGACCAAGGTGGCGCAGTTGTACACTGTGAAGCGTGAGCGTGAGGTTGCCGAAGGCGTCGGCAAGCGCGACAGCCGTGAAATCAAGTTCAAGGAGCGCACGGCGAGCCTTTACTTGTAACTTCGCGTAGCGAGCCATTTGTTTCAGCGATAGTAACTTAGAAATTTGAAACAGCAATTGCTTTTTAATACCCCACGACCTCTCATCGTCAAATTCTATGCGCTCGCTGGGTGATATCACAAATGATTTAACTAATGAGGAAACAAGTTGATGGTGTCGCGAAGGATGAGGGATACGCCAGAGATCAATAAGATGAACACTCCAGCGCCAGTGATACCTTGCTCAATTTCAACAGGGAGCTTCTTGCCGCCGCGTGCGGCTTCAATGGCAATCAAAAGAAGGAAACCGCCGTCGAGCGCAGGCAAAGGAAGCAAATTAACAATCGCAAGATTAATGTTAATCACTGCTGCGAATTGATACAGGCCGCTGATATCATTGCGCATCACCTCTGCCCCAGTGGCGACGATGGCGATGGGTCCGCTTACTTGCGACTTGTTATCGTCAAAGTGCAAGAATAGACCTGATAAACTATTCCAGACCAGTGCGGACAGCCTAGCGAATTCATTTGATGCTAAAATAGCAGCTTCGAACGGATTCTTTGCCACGCGTTTGGTCATGGTCGAGTTCGACTCGAGCTTAACGCCAATTTTGCCTTCGCCCGCCGCTGATGACTCGGGACGCAATTCTACAACCTTCACCTCGGGCGCACCATTTTCCCCGATATGCATGACTTCAAACTTCATGAACTCGTTTGGTGACTGCTTTACAGCTTGCACGATTTTCGAAACGCTCTTACTACTCGCCGCCAACGAATCCCCATTCACCGATAAGATGATGTCGCCAACTTCGACGCCAGCAGCACGCGCTGAGCTTGTCGCTGTCATCCCTCGCACGACAACGCCAGGCTCGTACTTTTGCTCAGCGAAACCAATAGAAGTCACCTGGTTGTACAGAATACCGTAGCCAAATATTATGTTGGCGATGATACCTGCCGAAACCACGATAGCTCGGTCTCGAACCGGTCTATTGCGCAACAAGTCTGGGTCGTCTTCCGGGTACGGGCAATCCTCATCATCGTCTGGGAATGCCACGAACCCACCGAGGGGAATAGCTTTTAGACTGTACTCTACTTCTGGCCCGCGGTACGTGAACAAACTCGGCCCGAACCCGACGGCAAATTTATTCACGTGTATTCCTTGCAACCGCGCCGCAGAAAAGTGCCCGCACTCGTGCACGAAGATAATCGCCGCGAGCACCACCACCGCCGAAACAACGCTCCCTGGGCCTTGTAAATCCACTCCAAGATTGCTCAGCACCCCGAACGTCGTCAATCCACCGCCGAGTCCAGGGAGGACGTCGACCAAGGGGGTCGCCGAAGCCGAGGCCGCCGACGCCACTCGAGCGTCTTCGTCACCATTTCCATTCATCACGCTCGCGACCGCGACCGCGCGCGATGACGAGCGCGTAGCCGACAATTTGCACGATCCGCCGTTGGCGAAACGACGTGCCAGTATCGGTGCCCAAAACGGAATTGACGATGGTTTTCGTGATGCTGTCATCATCACGGTCATGTTTCCGCGTCGCGAGGCTTGTGCGACAGAAGCACGTGCGTTGTCGCGCGTGCACGCGCTCGGTGCGCTTGAATGTGCCATGGAAAGCATCTCCCGCACGCGGACGGGCGTCGTGAGCGAGTGTGCGCACGACGAATAATGCAGCGTTGAGGAGCGCGCTGGGACAGTGTGTACTGGATTGCTAAACTACAGCGAGCATTTACAGCTCTAATCATCGTAAGATGTTGCTAATTACTGATACACTAATGATGACGCATCGCACGCACATGCAAGTGGTTGGTCGATAACTCACGTTAAATCGACAAAGTCCACCGCTGTGGACTTCAGCCTTTTGGCGGCGCGTGCGGCTTCGCGAGCTTCGCGCGCAGATTGAGCCGGAGATTCATGCAGCAGATTGACGACTTCGGGCTTCCCAGCCTGTCTTGAGGGGCCAGCGCCCGCGTCTCCAACGAATTTATGCTGATTCGCGACCTGCACTGCAGTTTTTCGCCTTTTATCTTCCTCGACAGCCGTCTTTTTTGATTCCTTCAACGCACGTTGCAGTTCCACATCGTCTGTCTCAGGCGCTTTTAATAGTAGTTCTGCGATTTTGCGATTCGCCTCGGCTTTAGCCATCGCTTTCCTATCCATCTCTTGCCTATCCAATTTTCTTAACACTTCCATCAGTCCATCATGAATGTGTCCCACGGGCCCATGCATGTCGTCGATGTTCCTTCGCGCCAGCTCGCGAGCAGGGACGGGAGGCGGGACACGAGGTGCGACACGAGGCACGCCCACGACAGGAGGCGCGACCACGGCACGAGGTGCGACTGCGGCGGGCGCTTTACCTTTTGCAGCACCTCGTCCTTTCGATGCGGCTTGGACAGCTTTCAGTTTTGCGGCGGCTCTCGTCGCTCGCTCTGCGTACAAATCCTTGCGGCTCAAACCCAAATCCTTCATCTCCACCGCGAGCGCATCGAGCACGGTGTCTAGCCACGCGGCGTCCCAATCCTCCGTGTATGTCAACAGCGCTAGCATGCGTCGACGACGCTGAGCCTCGGCAAACATCTGATCGCTCGCAAACGTCCCCGGGAAATGCCCTTGATTTGTTCGTGCCACGCGAGACCCCTTTTGTTTCTTTTCCCAAGAAACCAAGTCCCGCGCGAGCGCGCAGATCCCAATGTGCGAATGCGCATCAGTACCGCAGTGCGCCAAGCAGTACCCACAAAACCCAGCGTTACACCGCGAACAATGGAGCGCCATGCACCCGGTGTAGTCCACAAACGCCTGTCCGCACTTGACATCCGGGCAGCACAGATTAAAAATCTTCTCCACCACGTGCTCCTTCGCCAACCGCAACTTGGTCTCATCCGCGGTCTCTCTCAACAATCTCTCTCGTTCCTTCACCATCTTCTCCTCGTTCTGCTTTATTAACGCCTGTTCCTTTACGTAGTCCTTGGCTTTTTCGTACGCCCCAAACGTCTCTTCATCGCACATCGCCGCCACCATCCTCGCTCCGAAGCACTTCGCGTCGCACTTCTCCTTCCCGAACGCATCGCTTCGTCGTACGCAAAACACTTCCCCTCGTCTCGTCATGAGCTCCCCTAAATCCTTCGCGCTCTCCGTCGCCACGTGCGCGCGAAAGCACTTCTCGCACAACGCGTGCGCTCGTTCGCATCGCGCGAATGGTTTCCCTCCCTCCTCTTCGTCCCCGCACACTTGGCATTCGCTTTTTGTGTTCTTCACGACGTCTTTTTCATCGCTCTTACGAAGCGCGCGCGTCATCCCGTTCGCCGTCGCGCACTCGCGCCCAAAGCGCGCGCGCGTGCGCGATCGACGGGGACGACGACGGTCGCGCGTGCCCGAGGTCGAACGTCGACGTCGACGACGAGTCGCGATCGCTCGATCGCGTCCGCGTCGGCGTCCTCGACGTCGAGCGCGTCGAATGATCGCCTTGACCGACCTCCCTGTCCGACCGACCACCCTGACCGACCGACCACCATGTCCGACCGACCTCCCTGTCCGACCGACCGACCACCATGTCCGACCGACCTCCCTGACCAACCAACGACCTCGCGCTCGCGGTGACGGATGACGCGAAACGCCGCGTCGCGCGTCGCTCGCGTCGCCGACGACGACCTCGACGACGACGACGGACGGAGGAGGAGTGAACGACGACGACGACGGACGACGAGTGAACATAGGACGAGTGAACGGACGACGAACGGAGGACGGAGGAGACGAACGGGGAAGCACGACGCGCGTGCGACGGACGTCGCGCGTTTCGATTTCAATCGCGCGCGCGAACGACGAACGAACAGGCGCACGACGACGACACGGAGGGAAAGATCGCGAGACGTCAAGGAGAACACAGAAAATAAAGAGGTAAGGACGAAAGAAGATAAAGGATAAAGTACGGGAAAAGGAAGGGAAGAAGCGATGGCGAAGACGTCGTGGTCGAGACGAAGAGACGGCGACGGCGACGGGGAGCGGGACGCGCCGACGGGGCGCGTCGTCGCCGGACGATGGGAGCTCAGGGAGAGACTCGGACGAGGATCGTTCGCGACGGTGTGGCGAGGGATTGATTTACACTCGAATGCCGTGGTAGCGGTGAAAGAAATCGCGTGCGAGCGATTGTCGGCGAAATTGAAGGAGAGTTTGAAACTCGAGGTGGAGGTGCTGCGAAGGACGCGCGACGGGAATATTTTGAAATTCATCGATATGTCAAGTACGAAAGATACGGTGCATATCGTGCTCGAGTACTGCGCTGGAGGTGATTTAAGTCAGTTCATCAAGCGTCGAGGTCGAATCGACGAAAAGTCGGCGAGGCGATTCATGCTCCAGCTCGCGAGCGGTTTGCTCGCGATGCGCCGAGCGCAGTTGATTCATCGCGATTTGAAACCTCAAAACTTACTTCTCAGCGCGGATGATTTGAACGCTGAATTAAAAATTGCAGATTTTGGTTTCGCGCGATACGTACGGGACAGCGAAGGGATGGCGGACACGGTGTGCGGGAGTCCGCTTTACATGGCGCCTGAAATTTTGAACTATCAGAAATACGACGCAAAGGCGGATTTATGGAGCACGGGTGCAATTCTGTTTGAAATGATCGTTGGTCAAGTGCCCTTCACCGGACAGAACCAAGTGCAGTTGTTGCGAAATATTGAGACGACAGAGTTCAAGATTCCAGGGCACATCGCCAAAGAGTTATCGCCCGAATGTATCGATTTGTTGCGCGGTTTGCTGCGCCGGGACGCCGATAAACGCATTTCATTCGATGAATTTTTCAACCACCCGTTTTTCAAGCTCGACGCCGGAATCGAAATCGCAAAGAGCCCAAAGAAACCGTCAGGCAAAGCAGATCGCCACGCCGCACGAAGCGGTTGCAGCGACGACAGCGAGACGATGCCGTTTGACATGGATGTGGAAGGCGTGAGTCCGTCGCCGCCACAGGTTCGTACTTCAGCTGTGGCTGGTCAATCACGCGGTCGCACCGCAACAACGAAATCCAACTACGCGACAACTGTTGATACAGACGATTTGAACCTTGGTGCGGATTACGTGTTGGTTTCATCCCCAGGGGCCACAATGAAGACCAAACCGGTGGTGTTCCGGGCGCCGTCGCTCGGCTCGTCGCCGCTCTCTCGCATGTCGCCAAGCCCGAGTGATGGCAGCACGAGCCCGTACAGTAGCAGTGGACGTGTTCGAACGCCTATAGGGGCATCGCCGTCGACGGCTAATCCAATGATGCTCAATCGAGGTCAACATCAAACACAGTCTCAGGTCCTCGCGGTGCATCTCGGCGTTCGCGTCGGAGTGCTTGAAAAAGCCGCCGCGGTTTTGAGAGATACTTCGATGGAGCAATGGAACGGTGGAGACAAGCTGGGGGCGCTGTCCCTAGGTCTTATTTCGCTCGCAGCTCTACAATCTGCGCACAGGCTTGCGGGTGAAATTTTAGCCTCAGAACAAAAGGCATCAATGGGAAGCATCGCGTCGTCGAGTAGTTCTCCAATGAGCTCCTCGCCAAGTGGTAGTAGCTTAACGATGGCGATGAGCGCTAAAAGGGCACTGACGCGAATCAGAGAGGCATTCATTTCCGCGCACGCGCGAGCTGAAAAAGCTGCCGCGGCGTGCCGCGCATCTGGGATTGTCCCTGAGACTGCGTTACCTGACGGCTTTGAACTCGTGTATCAAAAGATTCTAAAGCTGGGCAAAGAAGGCGTGTGCGAGGAATTGGCGGAGCAAAAGACTTCCGCTCACGAAATTTACGGTCGCGCACAAACACTTCTGCAGTTCCTTATCGGCGAAGGACCGACGCTGCACATAACCCCGGCGCTCAACATCGATGCGAGCACACATGCCCGATTATCCCAAATCGCTGCCACGCTCGCATCGAGACAAAATGCCCTCGTCCGCGCCAATCGCGGCGGCGGCGTGTAAAATCATCAATCCACGTGTGCGTGTGTGTGTGTACTAAAAGCATGACTACTTTACATATAAAAAATAGCATTCATCATCCAAAATTGTTACTCGCGCTGCAGAAAATATGTAAATATGACCCAACGATATGTGAAAGTTCTGGACCCGCGCGCTCACCCGCATTTCTCACCGCGCGCACGTCACCGCGCGCGCTTCGCCCCGGCCGAAACGCGTTGGACTCGTCCTTCATCTTCGCCTCCGCGACTGTGTGTTCTCCGTTCTCGTTTATCCACCACCCAGCGTTGTTGCTTTTTTACAAGCCGCCGCCGCCACTCGAGCGTCGTCGCGATGAAATTCGATGTCAACGTCCTTCGTTACATCGATAAAGACTCGTGGCGCGTCCTCGTGGCGACGGAGATGGGGATGAAAAACCACGAAATCGTCCCAGTGCAACTCATCAACGCCATCGCCGGGCTGAAGCGCGGCGGCGGGTACAAGCACATCAAAGAGCTCCTGAAGCACAAGCTCGTGCACCACGAGAATAAAGAATACGACGGATACCGACTCACGCCGCTCGGGTACGATTATCTGGCGCTGAAAGCGTTTGTGAATCGCGGCGTCATCACCGGGGTTGGGAGAAAGATTGGCGTCGGGAAGGAGTCGGACGTGTACGAAGTCGTCGACGACGAAGGGCGGCAGATGGCTTTGAAACTGCACCGACTCGGGCGCACGTCGTTTAGGGACGTGAAGAGCAAGCGCGATTACCTCGGAAGTCGCACGCAGTATAATTGGTTGTATTTATCGCGATTGGCGGCGATGAAAGAGCACGGGTTCATGGTGGCGCTGCACGAGTACGGCTTCCCAGTGCCCGAACCGATCGACGTTAATAGGCACGCGGTGCTCATGTCAGTTGTGCAAGGACAACCGCTGAGACAGATTCGCTCGTGCTCGGACAAGAGCGGAGTATATCGCGCTTGCATGCAAAACATAGCTAGACTTGCCGAGCACGGATTGGTGCACTGCGATTACAACGAGTTCAACTTGATGCTCAACGAGAAGCAGGAACTTGTCATCATCGACTTCCCGCAGATGGTCTCCACAAATCATCACAATGCCGAGGATTTGTTTGTGCGAGACGTGCAATGCCTACATAGATTTTTTCTCCGTCACTGGAATTACCGCGCCGGAGAGGATCCGATCGGTGAGCCCGACCCAAATTTCAAAGAGATCGTGGCCAACGCAAATCCCGTGCGAGCCATCGACGTGCAGTTGCGCGCGAGCGGCTTCACGAAGACTCAAATGAAGGCTCTGGAAGAGTACACGACCACTGTGCTTGAAGAGGGGCGTTCTGAAGGCTCAGACCGTGACGTCGAAGTATCGAGCGATGAAAACGACGACGTGACTGATGATGGTGATGATGACGATGACGATGACGATGACGATGACCATAATGATGATGTTGGAGACTACGAACGAAGCGCAGACGAATCGTCCGACGTTGCGGAATTGAATGCCGAAGAAATCGCGGAACTCGCGGCACAAGTACAAGCTGCAATGTTGAATGATGATGATGGTGGTGATTTCAACAGCAAGGGACGATACGATTCCGAAGTTGTGCCGATGCAGAGGTTCAACCACCGCGGGCAGGAAGAAGTTGAGGCGACGGATTCAGACGACGAAGACGCCAAACCGCCAAAGGCGCCTCCAGTTGACGGATTAACCAAGGCAGAGTTGAGAAGAGAGAGGAAAAAAGCTGAAAAACAACGCTCGCTGGAGACGGCGTCGATTTACTCGGTCGATCCTGCCCAAGCCGCTGATGCTATTCGACAAAGACTTCGAAATGAGAAGTATAAAAAGGCATCCAAGGCGTCGAACTTTGGCGCACCCAAGGTGAATCACTCCAAAGAAAAGCACGGTCGAGGGCACAAAGAGAAGATATCCAAAACTGTAGACTCGTTTTGGGGTTAGATTACGTTGCCTTGCTAATTTACGTCGTACGTTGTTCAAACGCCCTCGCTGTATCAATACTAAAACAACAACTACAACTACAGTACGGCGAATCGATTCAGGCCTGTCGCGACGCCTCAGCTTTCCATCTCAGATATGCCGTCATGAATTCATCGAGGCTACCTCCCAGTACCTTATCCACATCGCCCGTTTCTACGCCCGTTCGTACGTCTTTCACGAGTTTGTAAGGATGGAGCACGTAGTTACGAATCTGCTGACCCCACTCCGCCTTGACAATGTCGCCTCGAAGCTCAGCGATGTTTGCCACACGCGCCTCCTCCGCGAGCGAAGTGAGCTTCGCCTTGAGGCGTGCCAACGCTTCTTGCTTATTACTCGCCTGCGTGCGATGCACATCGCATTTCACGGTGATATCCGTGGGAATGTGCTTGATTCGTACCGCCGTTTCGAGTTTATTCACGTTCTGTCCACCCGGACCGCCCGCGCGCATCGTCGTGATCTCCAAATCGCTCTCTGGCACAGCCACGGCTTCAGCGCTGGAGTCGTCGAACAAGGGAATGACATCCACCGCCGCGAAGCTCGTCTGCCGCGTGGCATCCTTCTTAAACGGGCTCTGCCTCACTAATCTATGCGTTCCTTTCTCAGCGTGTAAATACCCGTACGCGAATCGTCCATCCACTTCGAGCGTGCACGACTTCAACCCTCCGCCTTCGCCTTCCAACCGCTCGCTCACCCTAACGGCGTAGCCTTTCTTCTCACACCACCCTAAATACATTCGCTCCAACATCTCGCTCCAATCCTGGGCGTCTAATCCCCCTGCGCCGGCATAAATTTGTACCACCGCGCCCTCGGCGTCGTATTTCCCGCCCAATAACCGTCTCTCTTCCCACGCTTCTAGCTCTCGACTCAGCGCCTCCACGCTCGCCAGCGCTTCGTTTATCATCGACTCCATCTCTTGTGCGCTTTCCCCGACCTCTGCGAGCTCGAGCGCCGTCTTCGCGTCTCCCGCGTGCGCCTCCAACGCCTCCGTTCGCGCGAGCTCCTCCTTCGCCGCGCCCAGTGCCCCCATCACCCCGCTCGCTTTCTTCGGATCGTCCCATAAATCCGCTTTCGCGCTCGTCTTCGTGAGCGCCACTATTTCATTTCGCATGCCTTCGACGTCCGCGATCGCCAGCGCGGCGTCCACGCGCGCGCGCAGCGCGTCCAGTCGTCGCTGCACCGTGCCAATCGTTTCAAACGACGAATCGCTCGCGGTGGAAAACACTTTCACATTGCACGCTCGCGCTCGAGCGAAGGCGTAGATTTTCGTGTGCATTCCCACCATTCGCGCGCTGGCGCGAATGAATGAAACGCTCACCGGCGCCATGATGTGCCGAAGTCACGCTTCAGTGCGAGGCGCGCGCGTCCATCATGGACCGTCATTCGCTTTCATCGTCATCCCCCTACACCCCGAACGTCACCGCGCGTTCGATGTCGAGTGAATCACTGCACACGTCGTTCGTAGACGCCATGCGAGCGATGGATGATGCGTCGATGGCTGAATCAAACGTGGGCGTGCGGTGCGCGAGTATCAACGCGGCGAGACGCGCGATCGCGGCGTGCGATGAAGCAATCGGACAGACGACGATGACCATGAAAGAACGCGCGATTTGGGAAGAACGAATGGCGGGTCTGCACGCGCGTGCGGCGACGGCGGCGGCGAGCGTGGGGGATGACGCGCCGAGGACGACGAGCGCGGCAAAGGAGTCGTCGAGCGGCGGGTTGCGCGGGATGTTTGAAGGATTAGCGATGTCGACCCCGACGAGCGCGAATGGGTTGTCTGGGTTCGATTTGTTTAGTGGGCTGGATATCGCCACGAATGGGTCGAATGCGACGGGGTCGCCGCGCGCGCAGCCGATTTCACCACATACGTTGTTCGGGATGGGCGTCGAAGATGATGGCGATAGAACGCCAAAGGTGACGCCGGTGCGCGTGGGATACGCGAGAGATGAGATGAATGTGGCGATGGCGGCGGCGCCGGAATCTATTGGCTCACCAGAGTTGACATTTGCTCACATCTCTCGTTCGACGTCCGAGGACGATTTGCCAGTGTTCGATGAAACTTCAAGCGCGCTTATGGGTGAATTTGAATTCGCCGTCGCCACGCCGCCGAGAGCGACGAAATCGACAACTATGTCTTTAGAAGAGTCGAGCGCGAATGAATTACTAGGCATGTTAAAGGCTGCTGAGGCAAGGAAGAAAGCCCCCGAGCTTGCGCATCGCTCTTGCGAGGCTCGCATGGAAGCGTGCGCGAAGAAACGATGCGTCATCGCTCGAGAGTGCATGACGTTGTTAGCTCAAGTGGGCGACCTCAAAATGCGTCAAGAACAATCGGTGGCGAGAGATGATTACGAAGTCGCGGCGAAGCTCGAAGACCAACTTTCCACGATGCAAAACGCGTACAACGACCTCGAGAGAAAGCTATTGGCAGTTGAAGAAGAATTTACGAGGACGATGGAAGAGTCCCTCAGGGCACTAGAAAGTTTGGTCAAAGCGGGCGAGGCGAACACAGCCGAGGTTTCCACATTTCATGACGCAAAGCGCAGAGAAGTTGAAGCCCTTTTGTCAGCGAGAGATGCAATGAAAACTTCAGCGAGAGAAGCGGCGGAACAGGCCAAAGACAATGTGAGAATAAAGCAAAAGATCGCCCATGAATTAGTTAGCCGGGCTGGCGAGGAAATGGAAAGCTTGAAGATGCGCCGAGCCACGTTCGAAACGCCGATGCGGGAATTGACAGCTGAAGTTGAAGACTTGCGCGCTAAACTTCGTGAAAAAGAGAGCGCATACGAGACGATGACAGCTGAAATCGAATCTCTTGATAGCGAAGAGCGTAGATTGAGAGCGAAGATCAACGACGCCAAAGTCGCTGCGGAGAACGCTGAGATCGAGATTGAAAATCTCCCTGTTGTTGAGGACGTACAAGACGCTCGCGAGCACTTAGCTGTCGAAGCTGAGAGCGAAGCCCAGCGCGCTGTTCAAAGACTTCGCGAGGAATTGAGCGTTAAGAAAACAGATCTTGCGGCTACAACGAACGCGCTGTCTTCAGTGCGCGCGTTCGTCGAGCTCGAGGCCTCCGCCGCGGCTTGTTTGGCGAGGGTGCAATGCGACCTCATCGACGCTGAACGCCGAGAGGCATCCTCGAAGCATGTAGCCGCGCTCCGCATTCGCATCGCCGAGCTAGAAGCACTCAAAACCACTGCCGCGAGCGAAAAGCGCTTCAAAGACGCCGCTGATGCGATCTCCGAGATCAAGGAACTAGCGACAAAAATCGACGCCGCTGCGACTTCGTCCACTGAAGCCGAATCCAGCGCTGACGTCGCCGCTCGCAGAAATGACCTCTCCGACGCTATTTCCGCAGTCCAGCGCGCGCGTCTCGACCGTCTCCGCGAAGAATCTCGCGTTTGCGCTTATACGAGCGACGCCGCGCTCGTGGCGATCGACCTCTTGCGTCTCAAGTGCTCTGATTTGGACGTCCTGGAATCCTAGTCCCAGTCCCGGAGACTGGAACTAAGGAGAATTGTTAAACTGTAATTTGTACATTCCTCACAAAACGTCGCGCGCCGCGATGGCGTTCGCGCGGACGCAAATGAATATTACACTGGCGTCAATATCAGTGCATTCTCGCCCGAGGACCCTCGCGCGGCGCGTGAGCAGCGACGTGCGCGCCTCAACGCGAGCCGACGCGCATGGTGACTCTGAAACACCCACGACTCGGAAGAGACTTCCCGAAGACATCATCCGTGTCATGCGCGGCGATGCCGTGCGGGTGGCGCAAGAACCAAAGCAGGGCATCAGAGTCCAGGCGCTAGTGCGACACGGACGCATGGTGGCGCTGACTGGAGCGTGCGTGGGCGTTGGGGCGTTGGCGAGCGGCGCACTGCCCGGGACTCGGCCGAGCGTCGCGAACGCGACGACATCGATCAGAGCGCACAAGGTGTCTCACAAAAGTAACGGATCGAATATGGTGTACCTCGCCCAGCGCGTGTTTGCGTGGCCGCTATATGGAAAGGTGTTGATGATAGTCATGGCGATGATTCCGCTCGTGTTGCTAGCCGCCGCGGTGTACAAGGCGGTCAGCGAAGAAGAGTGGGGCGGGGCGATATCAAAAACGTTCTTTTGGTTGAACGACGTTCCGGGCGCGGACAGCACTGGGGAGGAAAATTGGAGAAGTACGGTCGTCGCGCAGTTGATTGTGTTTTGTGGCATGTTTACGTTTGCAATTCTAATCGGCGTTGTATCGGATGAAATCGCGAGCAAAGTTGACGAAGTGAAGACAGGGAACTCAAAGGTGTACGAAAAGCATCACACGGTGATCGTGAACTGGAACGATCAATTGATTCCGCTGTTAAAACAGATCGCAGTGGCAAAGCAGGAGGGCATCGGGTTCCGAAAGCCCGTGGTGCTGCTAGCGAATAAAGACAAAGAGTGGATGGACCAGACGCTCGCCGACGAACTCTCTGATGGGCCTCCATTGACGGTGGTGACTCGACAAGGTGAAGCTTTTAATGCTGAGGATTTGGACCGCGTTAACGCTTGGGCCGCTGAACGAGTCGTTGTGCTCCATCCAAGTTTAGAAGAAGGCGAACGTGACTGCCCTGAAGCGTCGGCGCGTGTGGAGAGTAACAAGGCGACCGCTGTTTTGAATTTGCGTTCCGAAGTGAACGAACTGCACGGCCACGGACCAGACATTATTGTGCAGATGCCGATTCGCATACCGGAAGACGAAAACACCGTGAGTCTTGCAGTGTCATTGACGTCCAAAGAAAAAAGAATCGGTAATTTGGCTTATGTCAATGGCACGTCAGAACTGTCTAAGCTCAAGGCGTTCTCCATCATGCAACCAGGCGGGATTCGGCTGTTTGAAGACCTCATGTTGCAATCGGACGATAGCGCTGAGTTTTACACGTACACGCACCCGATGTTATCGAGAAAGACATTCAAAGATGCCTGGAGAATGTTCAATAGCGGAACGATCGTCGGGTTTTTGCGAGATGATGGTGAACTTGTTCTCGGTCCGAAAGATGACGACGTCATCGGCGACAAAGGCGAAGTCTTAGTCATCGCTGACAACAGGTCTTGCATCGTTCGCGATATCGAAAAGTTGCAAGGCATCGTTCCAAGAGGTGCGATTCCAGAAAAGGGATCGCAGCGTTTGATAATGAAGCGATGTCCGATTAAGATGCCAGCTGGGAAGAAAATTATCATGATGGGCTGGAATGAAGAAAGCGCGCAGTGCATCTCTGACATCCTCGAACTTGCCCCACCAGGATCCTCGGTAACGATCATCTCCCACGACAATGTCCCTAAAGAGAGCTTGAAAGGGAATCAAAACTGCACAGTCGAGCTGATTCGCGAGGACGCTCGTAAGCGATCATCCATGATAAAGGCCAAAGTTGCCGACGCCGAAGCGGTGGTCATCATGTCACCGAGCGATGGTGGCACCAAGCAGTCTGACAGCTTTTCGCTGTCATCTGTCATGCAAGTGGCTTATTTAACTAAAACTGCTAATGGTACTAGTTCTAGTCCGCACATCGTAGTGGAGTTATCCGATGAAGTCGCCAAGCAAGTTGCAGAGAGCGTGTATGAAGGCATCGGGACAATAGACGTTGTGCTGCGCGACAACTTAATCGGAGGTGCGCTGCTTCAAGTCTCTGCCAACACCAAGCTCGCTGGTTTATTCGATTTTCTGCTCGAAAAGGACGGCAAAGAGCTCTATATGCGTCCGTGCGACGAGTTCGTCACTCCGGACGATGCTGAGTTGACCTGGGGCACGCTGTGCGAACGAGCTCGCGAGCGAGAAGAAATCGCCATTGGCGTCGTGCGCGCCAATGGCGACCTCAAAATGTCTCCGAACAAGAGCGATGAGTTCAGGCTCGTCAACGGAGATAAAATCGTCGTCCTTGCCGAGGAGTGGTGGAACGAAGCCGCGATTAAGGCTAACTCCAAGAATGATTAGCCCGCTAGTAATATACAGTTTGCCGCCGAACGAAACGCGCCGCCATCCTCCACGCACCCACCACCGCGTGATCATCCACCATCCAATCCTAAAGCATGTCTCACAGACGCCGACCTCGACGCTTTTCTCTTCGGTGCCTCGCCTGCGATGTACGCCCAGCGAAACGCATAGCACGCCGCCACTAGCGCTCCGCCGCACGCCAATCCGCGCGCCACGCGCGCATCCATCCACCGCGCGCTCGCGCGCGCCTCGCCGATCCCTCCCTCACTCATCCCCCTCCCGCTCGCTCGCCCTCCGTCCGCGTCTCTCAAAATTTCCCTCGCCCTCATCACCGCTCGAAACGTCGACGACGACGTCGCGCGTCCCGCGCCCGCATCCGGATGGCTCTCCAGCGCCAACTCGCGAACGCGTCGCGCCACCTTCCCTCGGTCGCGCGCGTCTTCGCGCGACAGATTCAACACCCCTAACGCCTCGTTCGTCGTGCGCGGCATCGCTTCCGCGCCGTCGTCATCGCGCGTCATCGTATCGTTCGCTTTTCGTGCGACACCCTGACGCATCATCCAGTCGCAAACAATCGCATCCAGTGGCATGGCGACGCGCGAATCGTCATCGTTCGACGCGCGATCGATCGAACACGCGAGTGAGCGATCGCGATAGAACACGAAAGGCGAACGAAAGGCGAACGATCGAAAGCGACGACGACGAGGAGGAGGAGGAGGACGACCGCGAACGATGTCGAGCGCGCTGAGGAACGCGGTGAAACGCAAGACGCATAAAGAGCGCGCGCAGCTGGGCGAACGAAAGCGATTTGGATTGCTGGAGAAGAAGAAAGATTACGTGAAGCGCGCGAGAGATTATCACAAAAAAGAAGATGCGATCAAGGCGCTGAAGAGGAAGGCGGCGTATAGGAACCCGGATGAGTTTTACTTTGCGATGGAAAACACAAAGACAAAAGATGGGGTGCACGAGACGAGAAGCACGACGCAGAATAAGTACACGGAGGAGGAGCTCAAGGTTATGAAGACGCAAGATGTGAAGTACGTACAGCTCAAAGCGGGGATTGAAGCGAAAAGGGTGGAAAAGATGAAGAAGAATTTACACGGGATCGGCGTGGAGGCGAAACGTAAGCACACCGTGTTTGTGGATACAGAAGATGAAGCAAAGTCGTTCGATGCGGCGAAGCATTTCGATACCGCTCCCGAGCTCGTCAAGCGAACGTTTAATCGACCGCGTTTGGCGCAATTGGAAGACGAAGATGCCGTCGTCGGCGTGCGCAGCGATCTCGACGCGAGCGCGAGCGGGCTGCAGCCAGAGATGACACTCAAAAAGCTCGCGCGAATGCAAAAGGGAGCGTACAAGGCGTTCAAAGCGTACGACGAGCGAGCGAAGAAACTGAAAAGCATGAGCGGCGAAATGGCGATGCAAAAAATTATTTCGCACTCCAAAGGGCACAAGACAAAAATTACCAAGACCAACGCCGATGGCGAGAAGGTGTCATTTTTCAAGTGGAAAGCGCAACGTCAAAAGTGAGAGTTTTTATATCGACGCTCGAGTTACTCGCGCTCGCGTGGCGTGGTGTTATCACGAGCGTTATTCATTGTTCTTTCGCATCTAGCATCATTTCGTGTAGCACTATTAACCCATATCGAATTGTTAACCGTATGATTTTGCGTCGCGCAGTCGCATCGCTCGGCGCGCCTCGACTTGACGTGTCCCCATTCGACGGCGCGCGTCATGGGGGCGCAGCAATCCGTGGCGAGCGGCGTTGCAGACGTGAAAGACGACACACTCGCGTCGCCTGGAGCGCCCGTCGTCGCGAACGCTTCGGCATTGCGCGTCGATGAGGAGGAGGCACATGAAATCGTCCGGTCCACCTTCTCGAATGTATCAAATAGTCAAATGGGACATGGCTTGACGATCACCCTCGACGACGTGGGAAACTCGATTAAGCTTGCCGGTAACTCGATGAATCGTTCGTGTTCGTGCACGCGCGCGAACGCCGAGGACCCTGCAGAGGTTGAATCGCGAACCAAAGTGATTCTCCAAAATGTGTCTGGCGTCGTCCGCTCTGGCGACATGGTCGCGCTGATGGGCCCGAGCGGTGCGGGGAAGACGACGCTGCTAGATTTGATTTCGAAGCGTAAAACAGAGGGGATTTTGATGGGTAAAATATATTTCGACGGCGTTGAACCGACTATCAATACCATAAGAAAGTACACGGCATACGTACCTCAGATTGAAAGCTTTTTCGGCGGCGCAACAGTGTTTGAAACAATTCGTTTTGCGGCGATGATCAAGCTCCCAGGGACGGAGAACAGTGTCGTACGCGCTAAGTTTGAGAAGGTTGAGCACGTAATGGACCAGATGAATCTGAATGGGTGTCGCAACACGCTTGTCGGCAACGCCGTCATTCGGGGCATTTCTGGAGGCGAACTCAAAAGACTCTCCGTCGCTTGCGCATTACTCACACACGATCCTCGGGCTATGTTTCTTGACGAGCCAACGAGTGGACTAGATTCTACCATGGCTGCTGAGGTTATCAAGAGTTTGCGTCGATTGCAAACGGAGGACGGGCGCACGATGATTGTAACGATTCATCAACCATCGATGGGAGTGTACCAGAGCTTTAACAAGTTGATTTTATTAAATGGTGGAAATTTGGTGTACTTTGGTCCAGGTGGGCGAGCGCCTATGCAGTTTTTCATCGCACAAGGCTTTCCTTACGAGCCTGGGTTCAATATGGCGGAATATTTTATCGATACTGTTTCCAAATCTCGACCCACTACTAATGGAAAGTCCGCTCACGACTTTGCAAAATACTACGCCCAGTCGCCACTGCGCCAGGACAATTTGGAAGAAGTGGCGGAAATCAGATCGATAAAGCTTCCGGTCAATGCCGTGACGATCAATACGGAATCGAGTGCGAATGGAATGGGTGGGAAAGGCAAAGATTCGCCGTACGCACATGGCTCTCTTACTGAACTCGGCATTTTAATTCGCTATAAAGATTCACCACGATGGAAGTACGCCATTTTCTGGTTCACGCGTATTGGATTGTACACAATTTTGGCGTCGCTGCTCTCAAGCTTTTTCTACAACCAAAAGCACACGCCTTCGGGGCTGCTGAACATCAATGGTATTTTGTTCATAGCCATGATTCTTCCATGCTTCATGGCGCAAGTTCACGTCGAAGAAACCAAGTTTGAGCGCGAAGTGTACACACGAGAATTTCACGATTCGTATTACCGGCCTGGAAACTACGTTTTATCGAAAGTCATCGTCGAGTTACCGATGACGATGCTGGCTTCGATGGCGTTTGCGGCGATTCTGTACTGGTGCGTCGGTTTGAATCCATCAGCAGGCTCATTTTTCTTTTTCTTCTTGTCAAACTTTGTGAATTTCAACATCGCGATGTTGATTGGGTGCTGCATCGCCGCCGCCATTCCTGGCGACGTTGGTCCGGCGGTGATTCTTCCGATCGTAGGCACGCTGAACATGCTTGTCGGAGGATTTTTCATTCGCGCTCGAACGATTCACGACGTTTGGTCTTGGCTTTATGAAATTTCATTCATTCAGTGGGCGTGGAGCGCGGTGATGGTGAACGAGTACACGGAACGATTATTTTTCGATCACTGCGATTCCAAAACGGGTGGTTTGGATGATTTACTCGAGCAGTTATCCTTGCCAGAATCGAGCGTGCGCTTGCTCGAACTCTTCTTCTCGAATCAAGACCAGTGCGATCCCATCAATGGCGACTCAGTGCTCACCACGTTCGGCCTCGAGGGCAGGAACAAGTTTACATCTCTACTCTACGCCGCGCTGTCTACTCCGGTATACTTTGCGATATTTTACGCAGGCGTGAAGTACGTTCGTCACGAGCGTCGTTAGGAATATGTTGTCGTCGCAGGAAAATGTTGTCATTACACCAAACCCTCTCATATCGTGAAACGCACTTCAAAGAATCAAGCTACACGCCCACCCCGACATCAGAGCGGCGCTCCGTGGCAGAATTTACTTTCTGCGCGGGCAATCTCCGCACGCTTTCGCCACCGGTCGGTCCGGGTGCACGCACTTCGCCTTGGCCATGTCCACGCGCGCCGCGCAATCCGACGCCTTCTCGGCGCAATCCGCGTTCGCGTCGCAACGCGTCGTCTTTTGTGGCACCGCATCCACCGCTCGCTCGCTCGCGCGCGCGCGCAATCGTGTTCTCGCACCCTAATTCATCAAAATCGCATTCATCGTCAATCATCGTCACTCATCTTCTCCAGTTCATCTCTTCCTCGCGCGCGCTTTATCCAATCCTCCCTCCTCTCCTCGTCGTCCTCGTCGTCGTTTTCTCGTGTCCTCCCGCCCCCGCGCGCGCGCGCTCGCGCGCTCTTCTCTCATCGCACCTCGACGCTCGTCTTCACTACGATCGCATTCGCCATAGAGGTCGTCATCCCGAACGCCATCGCCCGTGTGCGTCGCGCCCTGCCGACGTCGACGTCGAGCGACGACGACGTCGACGTCGACGACAGACGACAGACGACGACGTCGGGGTTCGTATTCTATGGACGAATGACAGACACACTATAGAAGGACGACACGTAGAGACGCACGCGAAACGCCCAGGTCGCCGAACTCGCGTCGCGTCGGTGGGACGGACGGTCGGTCGGACGGACGGACGGGCGGACGGACGGACGCTCGATCGGACGCTCGATCGGACGCTCGATCGGCGCGTCCGCGACGACGACGCCTGACGGGGTTGCGCATGCACGAGTCATCACTCGAGGATACCCCCCTCCCCGCCCCGCGCGAGGCCACGGACGCGCCGCGCGCGCGCGCGACGCGGACGAAGGAACGACGCGCGACGCCTCTCGCCGACGCGCAACATGGCGGCCGAACAGGTGCGAGATCGCGCGAGGAGACGAGGACGAGAGTGTAGAGAGGAATGACATCGAGCGCGCGCGAGCGAGCGAGGGCGAGGAATGGACGGACGACGAGTGGCGCACACGAGTTGGCGATGCGCATCGCGAGTTGGCGCGACCCTAACCGCGGATGATTTTGCCACGCAAACAGCACGAGAAAGCGTACCAGAGGCAACTCGGCGTGAACGCAGGGTACGTACAAATATTAGTCATCGTTCGCGTCGTTCAAGCGCGAGCGATTCGTCGGTGTTAACGCGACGTGGCGAGCGCGATCGTAGACGCGAAGACACGCTCGACGATGGACGATGGACTGACGTTGGTTTCACGTACACGAACAGGTTCGCCGCGTCGTCGAAGCGTCAGGCGCCGGGTAAGGGAGGGGCTCGATACTACAAGAATATTGGTCTCGGTTTTAAGACCCCGCGGGAGGCGATTGAAGGTACGTGCGACGCACGAAGCGATGAGGGTCGATCGGATCTTTCGTGTATTAGGGCTTGACGCCAGGGTGAACCACGCGCGCTGACCGTGAGTTATTTTCTTCATCTCTTAGGGACTTACATCGACAAGAAATGCCCTTTCACGGGTAACGTGTCCATTCGTGGCCGTATCTTGACCGGCGTCGTCAAGTCAACGAAGATGAACCGCACCATCGTTATGCGCATGGATTACTTGCACTTCATTCGCAAGTACCAGCGCTATGAAAAGCGCCACACCAACATCTCCGCTCACCTTTCTCCGTGCTTCCGTTGCAACGAAGGCGATAAGGTTGTTGTTGGTCAGTGCCGCCCGTTGTCCAAGACCGTCCGATTCAACACCCTCAAAGTGATCCCGAGCGGCTCCAAGGCTGGGAAGGCGTTTGTTGCGCACTAAGGTTGCACATCTTAGAAAGGACACTGTCTTAGGGAAGGTTGTGAGGGTTTCGTGCTAGAACGTTACCTTGACTATCTTTTTTAATATTAGCTCTCTACACACTAAATCTAAGTCTCTCTTTCGACTGAAGAGGCTTTATTGTTTTACATGTCGATGCACGCGACGCTCGACTCGAGGTTCATCTCGCCCATGCCAACGCGGCCAACACCCAAGTGGCCCCAGTTTTTCCACGAATTCACCATGATCCAGTACCACTCGCCTTCGTCTGTCTTACCCCAACCGATTATTTTCGTGGCATGTAACCCGAGTCCAGATCCTGCGTCGTGCGGTGTGTGATACACGCCAAACTTGTGCAGGTAAAAATCTGGGTAGACCGGACCAAACGTCACGGCCACCGAACCGTGCGCTTGGATTTCCTTGGCCACGCACGCGATATCGCCGTCTGGGCACGTGTAAGCGTCGGATTTCGGGTACACTAAATCTAATTTTGATCCATCGGCGCACGTGGTCGGACAGCTCTGCGGCTTTGTTCCAGGAACTAAGCACGGATGGTCGCACGGCTGGAATTCGTACGGCAGACACGCGTCTTTGTCCAGCATCCCTCCCGTGGGAATGCCTTTATCCACCGCGGTTTGCATCGTGTCCAAAACGTCTCCACCATCGCATTTATTACCGCTATCGAAACACGCCAACGGAAATTCTGGAGAAAGCTCGTGGTTATTTTTGCCACCCGTCGCCACGCACAACCGATCGTTCATCACCTCAGTCGCCGCAACGGCCCAGCACGAACCGCATTTGCCTTGATCTCGCACCGTACCAATTATGCGCGCGCAGTGTGGGAACTCAACGCGTGAGTCGAAATGTTCAGGAAGACCCTCACCCTCGGGATCGAACTTCACTTTGCCGAGAGAGGCGGCTGGGCGTTCATGAAACAAGTGCGCGCTGTGCTTGACGCCAGTAGATGCAAATTTCGAGAGCGGCGGCGAACGGTTGGCATTCTTTGGTGGCGATACCCCCAACGACATCTTTGGCTTCGACAAGGACGCCGAGGCTTTGGATCTGCCTTCGCGCATAAAATGCACCAATTCCTGGCGCGAAGACTCCTCGCTGAGTACGCTTTCGTGCATGTGACGCGAGAGAAAGCGAATTTGATTCGTATCCGACATGTCCCAATCTGGGTACTTGCGAAGTAAAGGAAATATATCCGCCACGAAAACGCTGAGCTTCTTCGCGAGAACGAAATCCGACGAACCAGACCCATCGCCGAGGGATCCTAACTCCGTGGTTGACCACTTCGGAACGAGTTTTGCCACGTCCCGAGGCTTATTCGCCATGTACGTCACGACATCGTCGTACGCGCCTAAAAATCCAACCCCATCCTCGATCGAGCTCTCCCCCGCCTTTAACGCCTTGGCGCGCGACACGAGCGCGTTAAATGAATCATCCTCCACCGCGCCTAACCCAGCGCGTATGCGCTTAATGTCCTCGCACGCCTCTTCGTCGTTCATCGACGAACAAAAGTCCTCAAACACGTGCGACGCCGCGAGCTCGCGCTCTGTCCCAACATCCTTCCATTCCCTCCCTTTCGCATTCTCCACCATCGCGCGCACTCTTCTCGGCATCGCTTCGATTGGAAACCTCTCGCTTGTGATCAGCGCCACCGCGCATAGCGTCAACACCGCGCTCGCCGTCGCGTACGTCGCCCAACGCTTCTCCGCGAGCGCGCCGCACAGACGTCGCGCGCGCGCGACCGCCCCATCGTCTTTCCCTTTCGCGTTCGCGCGTTCCACATCGACGCCTTTTTCGCGTTCGCGCGAATCAGTTCGCACTAACTTCGTTCGTTCGCTTCGTTCGTTCGCCGCCGTCATGCGTGCGCGCGACGACGACTGATCGCCCGCGGTTGCCCTCGATCGTCGTTTTGGGTGTTGGCCTTAGCGGTGCCCCGCGCGTCGCGACGCTCGTGACGTCAAAACGCGCGCGATCGGCGATTCGAAGTCGAACGGGAAAGACATCGCGATAGTGCGATTGGCACGCATTTCGTCGTCGACGACGAAATGGTGAGCTCGATGAAGGTCGCGCTCGAGGACTTACCGAAGATGAGCACGAAAGAGCTCGCAACGCTCGCCAAGGCGCATGGGATCCCATCGATGCAATCGAGAGGGGAATTCATAAACGCCTTGGTGGAGGCGCGACAAAAAGAGATGGAAGAAGAAGAGAATAACGGAGATGGGAGAGAAGACGACACGGATGAAGACGAAGAGGCGGAGAGAGAGAGTTCGGTGACGTCCGCGGCGGAGGGCGAAGGCGACGCGCTCGAAACGCGAAGAGAGGATGAAGACGAACCCGATGGATCGTACGAGGAGGAAGGGTACTTCGTGGGTAGCGCCGCATTCGTATGGGAGGATGAAGTCTATACCTACGGTGGGTTAGCGCACGAAGGAGAATTCGTGACGAATATTTATCGCTGGAGCGGTCGAGGAGCATGCTACGAGGTACCGGCGACGGCGACGGAGCCCGAAGTTGGGTTACCACCGGGGCGATATGGACACTCCGCGGTCGTGCACGGCGATCATTTGTACGTTTTTGGTGGCCAAGGACAGTTCGGGTGCCTGAACGACCTGTGGGTGTTCGACTTCGTGCGGTGCTCGTGGACGATGATCGACGTCGTGGGTGATCCGCCACCGGCGCGAACGGGACACTGCATGTGCATCTCGGATAACGTCGTATTCATCTTCGGTGGGAAGGATGTTCAGCCTGGACAAGATGTGGTGGTGTACAACGATTTGTACGGGTTCGATTTGGCCGAATCAGAATGGCTCACAATTGACACAAAGTGGAAACATCCAGTCGGCGGCGACGGATGCGCGATGGCGGCTCGCAACTCGGTGCTGTACGTCTTGAGTCCGTCGGAAACTTCTATCGAAATGGTGGTGTGGGTTTTACAGCTTTCGGCGCAAGGCACGCCACGTTGGACGATCGTTGCTCGCGCTGGGCAAGTGCCAAGCCCACGGACGTCGTACCTGTCGTGCGTGCTCGGGGCAAATTGGATCGTTCACGGCGGGCGTGTGTTGTTACAAGACAGCGTGCTCGGCGATACCTATGTGTTCCACTTTCCGACAGCGGAGTGGGCGCGTCTGAATCCGGAGTCCGACACCGATCCCCGGTTTGGTCACGCTGGGGCTTGTGTCGATGGCGCCCTTGTCATCTTGCACGGCGCCCGCGACCCAAACATTCGAGGGACACCGGAAGAAATCGGCGTGTGCATCGCCATCAACTTGGAGTCGTACATGCCTTTCCCAATCGGCGATGAAGAGGAGACAGGTGAAGAGAAGCGCACGACGTATGCGGATAAAATTCAAAAGTACGACGAAGGCGAAGCTGACATCGAAGTGCAAGCCGCGGAGGCCAAAGAGAAGCAAGCTGAAGTTGAGGACGAAACCAGTCTCGATGCGAAGATTCTGGTACAACTGAATAAAAAAGGTATCTACGGCACTAAAGGTGGTTTAATTGGTGGATCTCTTCACATTCCGGTTAAGGGAACTCACGATCCAGGGAATCTTGCGATAATTGTCGACGACGTCAAGATTTTTGCTCACGTCGATGTCGTAAGCGATGGCTCAAAATATCTCAAACAACTCATCGAAAAGTCTCCAATGACGGCAGCGCTGCAACGCACTCCGGACATTGCAACAATTTCTAAAAGTTATCACCCGTGGTTCGGTAGCGTCTTGGCCGCTACTGTGCAGCTGTTTTATTACGTAGCTGTCATCGTCGCATTTTCTGTGCGTCGCCTCGTTTCGCCTCAGAAGGATACGATGAAAACGCTAGTCTTGAGAGACGCGCGCGTTCCCGTGGTTTTGGCAGCCCTACGTTGGATTTATCAAATTCCAGTCCATCCTCCGGCGGACATGCTTTTGGAGCTTTATGAACTTGCGGCGCGCTTGAAGATTGATGGATTGCCGACTTATTGTATTAGCCGATTTCGGAAGGAGGTGAACGTTGAACTCGCAGCAGCCGCGGCTAAAGTGGCGTTCATGTCTCACAATGCCGCCCTCTGGAAAGCTTGTGTCAAAATTGGGCAACAGAAGTGGAACGAAGTCAGTCACACTGACAGCTTCGTGGAACTCACCACCAAGTCGCCAGCGATTGCTCGTGACTTTTCCATGGCGATTCATGAGTCAATCATTTTGCCCGGGTATAGCGTCTTTTCGAGTCGTTAAAATGCTCCTGAAAAGCTGTAATTTGCTACTAATCCTAGAAGAATCATCATTAAACTCCTATTAAACTACATTTGACCATCCCGATTGCAACAATTGATTGAAACTTCGAGCGCTGATGCTAGGATCGTTGAAGACTCTGAGCGAGCCGTCATAGGTTGACACAAGTAAATTTGTATTGTCCGCAGTAAGAACGAGCTGAGTGATCGCAGAACGAGAATCAAAATCCCAACGCTGACGCACATGTAACGAAGGCAGATCAAATGCGATTACCGAAACTCTACCATTAGCATCAGCCGTACCAGCAACAAGATGATATCCATCGCTTGAGACTATCACCACAGTCAACTTTGGACATACATCGATCAAAGAAATCGAGAATATACTAAAGCCGTTCACAGACGCAACTTCAATCGCATGTTTTCTTTCGCTGTAAACGATCACAAAACCTTCATCTGAAATCGCACAAAGTGAACCACACAGAGTGGGAATTTTTGTGAAGAGCTCGCCCTTCATGATGGAATAAAACGAAGCACCTGCAGATGGGCTCACGGCAATCAACAGATCTAGATTCGTGTTCAACGCAAGCGACGATATCGCTTCGCCGTGACCTTTGCACAAACTGATCGGCCCTTTCAAAGTGACTTTGCTGACGCTTGCGGCAACGTCTGTTCCGGTATCAATCACATCTGCCAATGTCGAACCATCATTAAAAATATTGTTCTCATCCACGCGAATAATTGGCGCGATTGTTTCGCGCATGTTTTCACCGATTGTTATCTTTTCTGCGGGAAGCTTGACGAGCCAAACTCCCACAGTCCCATCAGATGATCCTGTAGCGAGAACTCTGCCATCTTTTGAGAGCTTGAGCGCGATGATTGTTGCACGGTGACCCGTCTTTGCACTTTCTACCGCTCCATTTTCACAGTTGTACACCTTCAATGAATTATCTGCATGGCCGGCAACGATCAAATACTTCCCGTTCGCGAGCACTGCACACGGAAGGGGGATGCGAGAGCTCAATAAGTTTGGATCCAGTCTGGCTCCAAACTTGACGGCCTCTGTGATATCTTGGAAGCCTGCTTTTCGCCGAATAGAGCCCATGATTGATCCAAGTGTACTTTTTTCCTTTGCTGGATCAAATGTGAATGGTACGCCTGAGGAACCGGGTAGATTAGGCACAAATCGATGTACTTTCATTTCCAGAGTCGGAGACACGATGACGAGCTGCCCCGTCGGAAGCAGGTTCATAAATGCTGCGCGATTTTCACCGTAGGTTGGAACGGGAATTGCATAATTGGACACGCTATCACCGTTATCAAACAACCAGTGACATCCAGTTATCGAATCAGACGCTCGTTGTCTGCCCGGATGAGGTACCGTCAAGAGCTGAGATGGAGTTTGTCCGAAGCAAGCAATTTGATCCTGCGTCGCCTTCAGTAGCATGGGATCCTTGATGCCCTCTACATCTACGGCTCCTTCGTACGTCATGTAGTAGAAAACATTATGCGCAGACTCTGCAGCTTTTCCTCTCTGTTTGTATCCAAAAATCAGATCCACCCAGTGATGCAAATTTTTACTCACGAATTCACTCTCCAGGGCCTGGCGCTGCTTGGCGACAAAATCTTCTGGAGACTTTGCCCACGGAGGAAGTACTGCGGCATCGACTTTTTCACCGCTCTGTGTGACTCCAAAGTCGATGTTGTTGACGTTTTTGAACATCTCTGGCAAGTAAAAGAATTCAGGTATGAGTTCTTTGACATCACTCATGTCGTTATAACAGCTTTTCCATGTCGATGCGACGCTGTGAAAAAGTCTATCAGCGTGGTCGAACTTACCGCCTTGAAGCTCGTATGCCAATGTCGTGAATGGATCGATTCGAAGAAGATAGTACAGTACTGTGCCAGAGGAGCTATAGTGGCTACCGTAATGAAACTTTGGAATTTCAGGATCGTCAAAGTATTCGTAACGTTCTTTTACTCTCTCCAGCCTCGTCGAATTCAATGCCCCAACTGGCTTGCGCAGATCGCGATAAATAGCGGGATCATTCAAATCAAGAGTTTCTGATATGTAGTCAGTGATGACCCAAGGGAAAACTGGGTACTGAGTGATGTCTTGATAACTCCTACCAGCGAGCGTATTCAGAGCCATGAGGTAGTCGAAGTTTGAAATCTCACGTCGAATCCAACGCGAGGTGATGTCACTCTTTCGCAGTAAAGCCTCCGGCTTACTCGTTTCCAAATATAGAGGTATGAAATTTTTTGGTCTGAGTTTGATCAAAACCCGAAACACTTGTCGTCTCTCCTCGGCATTGCCGAAATCAATAAAGTATGTTTGTCGATCAAGCATGAACAACTCTAGAGCGCTTCTTCGAAGTAAATATCGTCTGCTTTGCACTTGATGCAAAGTTTCCAAAGGCCAAGCCCACACGCGCGATTTGTCATGGGTGCTAAACGTCATTTCTGAGTCCGAAATCGCAAACTTGCCTGTATACGCCTGCAAAGGCGTAACCATGGTTGCTACGCACTCATGATTGGATTTCTTCAGCTCGCTACGATTCTTTGCTGCAACGGCCAATGCAGCAGTTGCGGCCATGACTTCTTTCAGCTTTTCTTGATTGGACGACTTCGTTGGACTGAGAGGCGTCTCGTCGTCATCATCGTCAGAAAAATCAAACTTTTGTCGAATAGGAAGCTTTATTTCTATTGCTTTCTGATCAACCGGACCCATCTGCGCTAACCGAGGCTCGTTGAAAGCTTCTGTTCGAGACAACCGATAGCGCCGGCGCCGACCGCTCTCGCACGAGTCTATTCCCAGACGAGTACTTTCACCTTCATCCTTGACTCTGACCATCAAACTATTCGCAGCCTGTAACGCACGCATGTATTTCTCCCACGCTCGCTCCCTGAGACTGCTGCTTTCACCTTGAGCAGCCATGGAAAGTGTGCGCCGTGAAGCTTCTTTCGATATTGCGGCGAGCCACTTGGATGACATAGAGATGCTAACATACTCACCCTCCCACACTTCAACAAACTTCTTAAACGTTTCCGATCGAGTGCGCCGCACAGCTCGCTGTGCATTTAACCTCGCCTCCAGCGCCGTCGGACCCCTAGCCACGATCACGCTGTGCCGGCTTTCAGATACGGCCGCCGATGTCGATATGCATACAAGAGTTTCCTTAATAGTAGGCGACATGAGTATCCTAATCCACTCTTGAGAGCATAAACTTTTAATCGCCATAGGCATGGTGCTTGAAGCAAGTGAGCGTAACTTTGAAGCCGTATCTGTTGTTTCGTCCTGAAAAATTACCTCGCGCCAGCGAGCAATTAGAGCAATCAAATACGATGATATTGCCCTGATGTATACGACTCCGCGCCCATCGCTTCTGTTGAATCGCCAAACTTCGTCCAAAAGCAAAGCTATCGCACCTGGGGCGAGCTGAGCCGTCTTACGCTCTGACGCTGCTCGCAAGAATGGGACAAGCAAGTTGTGAAGCACTGCAATCCTTCTACCTGATTCGCTCATCTGACTCGTTCCCCAGAGTGATTTAGCTTCAAAAGCGATTGCATCAGCGATAGCTGAGTTTCCTGACGTCAACGATGTGAGGGTATTCACGATATGTGCGGGCATGAGAGGCAAGCCTTGTTCAAAATCCAAATCATCCACAGACAAACTTTCTTCACGAAAATTGGCAATCGTTAATCTGAGAAGCAAAAGTACTAACTCGTCATCTTTTAGTAGTGCAGAAGAAATACTAGCTGCGTTGCACTCGGTGCCAATCAGAATTTTGATTAGTTCTTGCGTCAAACGTAGCAACTCTAATGAATCTGATTGACGCTCTGGCTCGTCGCGGATTGCACGAGAATTGGCATCTTCACAGATTTGGCATCGCTCAATCCATCCATGTACTGTCTCAGTTGCGTGCGCACCATAGCATACAAGACCATCGGATACTTGGCCAAAGTCGTACGAAGTTTCAGCTTTGTTGCGTACTGCAAAGGTGCTGATTCGCAAGTGCGCTTCAACCATGTGCAGCAGGGCGATCACGTTATTGTGGGCAATTTGAGCATCGATTGCTTGCGAAACTCGGGGCTTCTTTTTCTGAGCGACATCCGAAATTTCTATACCTTTCAGCTCATTCATCATGAACTCCATCAACCCTTTCAAAATAGAGCGTTGAACATCTAACATCTTCGCGAACTCATATTTTGCCACACTTCTCACCGACTCGATAACAGATTCAAGCACTCGCCAACCATCCGAAATTCTCATGGAGTGCTGAAGTAAGATGAGAAGTAAATCGGTGGCTGCATTCAAGACGTCTTGATTTCGCTTTCGCGGAGAAGCAATAATCTTCACCACCCACTCGGGGAACTCCGGTAAGGAGAGCAGCATGTTTCGATTCTCGGCGTATGCGCAAGTGAGTAGCATGATGTCCTTGAGAGCTTCGCTTGAGACATCATCTTCGGCGTCTGGCAAACTCCTAAGCATAGCGCCGAGCATACCACCACTGATGAGCCTCGCCGGCTCCGTCATGTTGATATTTGCCATATTGACTGAAAGAGAAGATTGCAAGACTTGCTTGTAAACGTCCATCGTGATTAACTCGGATGAACCTTTTCTGAACGCATGCCGTACGGCTCGCTCGATACTGCCTTTCGTGACTTTTTTGCTTCCGCCAATTTCTGTAGTTTTATTCGCGCTAACACAACCAGTTTCAATTAAGTATCCGAACAACTGAATGCAAGCAGCAAACAGTTTATGCGCGCCATGCAGTTCATCGTCAAATTTCCCCCTTAAAGCTAGGGCTCTAACGACACCCATACACACCTCCACGCCTCCTTGATTCACAAATGCAAATAAAAACTCATTTGCTCGCTCTAAGTTCGGAGAGACAATCATCGAATACACAAGCTTGACCGTTGCAGCAAGCATGTGAGGACATGGGCACTCAACGAGAAAACCAACAATTATTTCAACCTTGGAGGATATTTGGTCGCCAGTGTTCGTTAGGAGGCTCACGGAAACGAATAATTCATCGATCAACGATATTGACTCGGCGTCTGTGATCCTCAACCCCTTGGTATCGTTGACGACGGACTTTGAAGAGCTGCTGTGCAGCACCCCGCCTGTGGTGGATGCGTGAGGTGACAGCCATCTTCGACCGTTATCCAACAAACTCTGCAAAGCGAAAGCTTCTTGCATGAGAATCAAGCTTGAGTTGCATAGTGCAGAACACATGCATAGAATGCGTTTAAGCACTCGGGCTCCCGACCCACTCCAAGGTGTGAAGTCTAGTATCAAAGATGTGCACAACTGCTTGGAGGCTCGTTTGTCATGTTTACAGGTTGACAACAAGTACTCTAAACCATCCAATACTGCCTCTTCCTCGTCGTCGACACTGGCTTGTGACAAATCTTCCAAATCATGACGTAATCCATCAAGTGCAAACGGCAGCAGGTGCGCGAGTAAATTTGGTGTATCATTCTCTACAAGTGCTTTTACGTTTTCAGCGTGCAAATCGCACGCACCAGCCAAGATACCTATAACGGATCGGATAGAAGAACCAGCGGAAGCAAGCTCTTTGTAGGCTGACAAACTTTCTGGCTGCAAGTTCTTAGATGCGATCAGTGGACAAGCCAAAGGGAGAACGATGGCCGGACCACCAACAGCCGCTGCCCAAATTGAATCACGCAACAACAACCGTCTTGCGTATGAGGTCCCGCTTAAAAGTGTAGCCTTTGTCTCTACCAACGTTCCGTGGGGTGAAATATCGAAGACACTATTTTTACTAGCCATCCGCGGATGTAAGACTTGGAGAACGGCTGTGGCCAACACCCTATCTAATACCAGGTTCTCATCTAAATCTGCTAAGCTTTCAGGATTCATAGGATTTTTGTCGTCAAATAACGGAAATCTGGGAACGTATGATCCTCCGCGAGAAGCCAAAGCCGTCATAGCACTCCCACCGAGTGCCTGCTTGAAAATGTAAACAGGTCCTAGGCTTGCAAACAATGCGCACTGTCGGCGTTTTCGTTGCAATCCAGCCATCGCTGCCGGAGGATTTGTACCTATACAACAGAATCCGAGGGGTCGAACTACTTTAGGGAGATCAAACCTGTGTGTCTCCACTAGCGCGCCATTCACGTAGAGTCTTGTTTCCGCTCCGCCCGTGCGCACGGTTGCGGGCTTGTGCTCGATGCCCAAGCAAAACCAACGCTTCAGTGGAAATTTGTAAGAGAAAGGAATTGTCATTCGCGCCTCTTTCACGCCGTTTGTCTCCAATATCAAAAACTCATCGTGAAAGTAACATTCTACGCCTTGGCCTTCAGCTGATAAAAAGCTGAACAGACGCGGCATGTGTACTTCACTGTCGCCCGCCGCTGCAGCCGCAACTGCTGCCGCGGCGAGGGGAGACGCATCCACTAGCTGAGACGCAGATGCCGCCGCGGCATACGATGCCGCCGACGCTGCCGTGGACTCTGAAGCAGACACGCTCTCCAAATACACCCAAGTTACGAAGCCCAAGCCTTCGACGAATGGCCACTTGGGCTGAGACGAGCCTAAGATGCCGCTGCTTTCACCATCTAAAAGGAAAATATCCGACGGCCCTCGACTGAATCTCAACTGAAGCGTCATATTCAGCTGATCGAGGAGAAAATTCTTGACAGATAGTTCACTTTCCGCCGCGTATTGCAGCCAATCACGAAATTCAAGAATGGATGTTGAGAAAGCAGCAACTTGGCGCACGCACTCTGCTGTCAACTTGATGTCCCCATCCCCTTTGCCGTCTTCATTCGTCTTCAACAACCTATTCAACACGCGCAAAAGCGCCTCGAGACCTCCTGCTTCCGACACCGAGCGACAGTTACCCATGTACGAATGCAAGACATGTCTTATGCCTCTCAAAAGCACGCCTCGATGGCTCGGTCCGTACCTCGTCGCCGGCATTACTTCTAATATCCTCAAACCCAAAACGACCATTCGTGCATCGCACCGCGCGCTTGGAACATCTGAACGCGTCTCTTCCTCTTCTTTCTCGTCGTGTTCCTCTCGCGCCCCGGCGATCGCGGCCTCTCCTCCCATGCGTTCCAGGAGCTTGATGACTAACACCGCCGACGCGTCCTCGTCCCCGGCGACGGCGATCGATCTCAACCCTTCCAACGCATCATTCGACGTCGATTGCGCGTAGTCCACGATGAATCGTTCCACCGCTTCTTCGTCGCGCGATGTCGTCGCACCGAACGACGATCGTCGTCGTCCATCGTCGTCGTCGTCTCGTTCGTAGTACTCGTGGTCAAACTCCAGGAACAGTTCCATCGCGAACGACGTCGCGCGCGCGCGGGCGTCGATCGCGCGCGAATGCGCGATTGAATATCTTTGAAACCGTTGCCACTGCCTATCGCTTCGCCCGCGCGCGCCCGAGCGATCGCGCGCGCGTCGACGGCGACGACCGGCGCTCGGCGCGCGCGAGCAACTGTCGCGCGCGTTCGCCAGGCGACGAGGCACGGTTGACGAGTGACGATTCAAGAACGAAGGCACGGCGCTGGGGTGTCTCAACCCCAGCCGCGCGCGCGAACGCGCGCGAAGCGCGGCGATTCAAAACGCCGACAAACGGCGCAGAGGTGAGAACGATGACGAACGACGAAAAGAACATGCAGCGGCGATGATTAATAGAACTATGGATCTAAAGTAACAAACCTACTTGACGAGCTCAATCGTCGCGGTCGCTACGGCCGCCACGACCGCTTCGGCCGCCGCGACCGGCGCCGCGCGCTCCGTCTCCTCGACCTCGCCCGCGCCCCGCGGTCTGCGGTCGGCTCACCACGCGCTGCTGATTTTCTTCCTGTACCTTTTCCAGCACCTCATCCGGGACGCAAATGTACTTGATTGTGTTCCCCCTGACGTAGCACTCCGCCATGCGCCAGAACCGATCCCCATCCTTACTCGTACAAATCACCTCCTTCAAGTGCACGTTCATCCACGTATCGCACGACACTAAGTTTCCGTTATACGTCTCTCCATTTTTAAGCTCGACGAGCATCGGGTTCCCGCACGCCGTCTTCAAGAGTGATAGCGGTAACATCTTTCAACACTCGTTCGGTTCCCCGTCGATCGATCGACCGATCGTTCGTTCGTTCGTTCGTTCGTTCGTTCGTTCGCCTTTATCGATCGCCCGACGTCGTGTCCGCGCGCGCCGAAATCGTCGTCGAGTCGAACGGTCGATCGTTCGTTCCCTCACCCTCGTTGCGTTCGATCGCGTGCGTTCGCGCTGGTGTGTGACGGCGAGAGCGCGCGAGCGCGCGAGCGCGCGAGCGCCAGGTCGTCACAATCACCACGCCTCGCGCCCATGTTCGTGCCGGTGGGAATCAAAAAGCTCACTAACGTCGCGGTGGTGCGATATAAGACGCACGGCGTGCGATTCGAGATCGCGTGTTACAAAAACACCGTCCTGGCGTACCGCTCGGGGTACGAGAAGGATGTGGACAATGTCCTGCAATCGACGCAAATCTATCTAAATGTCAGTAAGGGCGTCGTCGCGAAAGACGAAGATTTGATCGAAGCGTTTGGAACGAAAGATCACGCGGCGATATGTGAGGTGATATTACAAAAAGGCGAACTCCAGGTGAGCGATAAGGAGAGAAAAGCGGAGAACGAGCACGTGTTTCGAGACGCCGTGACGACGCTCGTGGAAAAGTGCGTGAATCCAGCGACGAATAGACCGTACCCGCCGGGAATGATCGAAACGGCACTCAGAGATATTCATTTCAGCGTGGATCCGAAGCGAAGCGCAAAGCAGCAGGCGCTTGAAGCGCTGCCCAAGTTGCAGGAAATTTTCCCAATAAAGCGCGCAGCGATGCGCTTCAAAGCCAACGTGCCACTTGAGCGAGAACAAGCCCTCGTGGCCTTCATCGTGGAAAATAAAGGCGTCATGGAGACGCACGACATCAGCGCATCAGAAGCGAACCTGACGTTCACCGTCGATCCCAGCACGTTTCGCGCGTTTGATAAATTTGTCAAGGATGCAAAGGGACGGTTAGAAGTCGTCACGCTCGCTGTCACCGCTGAAGACGCCTCTGCTGGAAGCTTTGATATGGATACGATGAAGTCTACGGTGAAGCAATCAGAGGTTGGTAAAGCAGAGGAGGCGCTGAAGCAGATGGAAATTTCTCGACCGTCGTCAAAGCCGGTGCAGAATGTCCAACGACGCGCGATGCAGCTGGAAACGCTGAGCTCGTCCGATGCGAACATCCTCGTCAAAAGAGGCCCGATCGCGTCTCTCCCCGAAGAGCACGAGAGCAGACGTGAGCGTTTCGCGGATATAGACAAGTATCAGGCTGGTTGGGAGGTAGAACTTCGCGGACGCGAAGGGTCGTCCATAATAGACGCAGTATTCTATTCACCAGACGGCGAATTGATCAAGACATACGCTGACGCTCGACGTAAAGCGATGGCGGCAGCGGGCAAGTAACTCGGAAGTAGAACTAGAATGTGGTGATGGAAAATAGCTAAAAATAGTAGGAGTCTAATCGTCGGTGTCAACCAAATCTGATATCTCGCTCGTGGTGATTTCGTTGTCGTCGCCGATATCCATCGCATTCTGAAGTTCAAATGTCGATCGTTGCTGCAAATTGGTTGTAGGATCCTCTTCAGCGTGTTCTGGCACGGTCGCTCCCGTGCGTTCGGCAATCACCGCTACCCGCTCCAGATCAGTTTCGCCATCGCGCTCCAAGCGACCGATCGACTCTAAGAAGGCCTCTGTCGTCAACGGCGGCGGTCCCATTCCGGAAAAGTCATACGGGAATCGCGGGTCGTACACCTCAACGCTCACGCTCATCATCTTCCTGCGGATCTCATCTGGAAAATTAATGAGCTCCATTATTTTGTCGTGATTCCACGCCGACTCGTCGTCCTCGATCTTCGACTTTAACCTAATATCATTTGTCATGGACATGAACCGTTGCGACGCCACCTCGGCTCGCGTTTGCGCAATCATTCCTCGCTGCTCTTCTCGTCTCGCCTCCTTATACGTCTTAATTCTCTCCTCAAACGGGTCAAACTTCGCGGGCGGTTTCGTGAACGACACGAATCGCGGTGGATCATAGAAATCCGACTCTGGTTTCTTCGGATCCCAGCACGGCCACGGTCCCTCCTCCATCGTTCGCTTCGCGTACGCCTCCCACGGCGGCGGCTCGTCGCTCGACAAACGATCTGGGTCGTACATCGTCCACGCTCGCGCTTCCTCGACGAACAACGCGTATTCATCTTCCTCCTCTTTCACTCGTCGTTCGTTTCGTCCTCCTTCCGCCACCTTCATCGCCGTCTTCGTTCGTTCACCGAGCCGCCATCCGATTCGCACGCGACCTCGAGCGACCCTCGCTTGGGCGACGCGCGCGCGCGGCGCCGCCGTCGACGGCGATGCGACGACCATCACTCGCTGTCGAACGAGGACGATCGAACGACGAACGACGATCCAACGAACGCGCGTCGCGTCGCGTCGCGTCGCGTCGCGTCGACGACTGCGCGCGACGACGACCTGACTGACGCGCGCACGGGCGCGAACGACGCCCCGGGGCGTTGGGCCGTTCAGACCGACGACGACGCGCGTCGCGTCGCGTGCTCCAAAAAGCGACCAAAAGTGACAAACGAAGTGTAAAAACGAGACAAAACGACAAAAACCGACGGACACGCGCGCGACGCACGCGCCGTCGAGCGACGTCACGGCGCGCGACGGCGCGTGCGACGGACGAACGTCGTCGGGCGACGCGTTGAGAACGGACGAGATGTTCGCGCGATGTGCGAGATGTCTCGCGCAGACCGTTCGAACGCACGTCTCGCGCGCGACGACGACGAGGAATGGGACGACGAATGGGAGGCGTCGACCAGGGAACGGGACGAACGCGCGCGGGACGATGATGATGACGATGACGCGGGCGAGAACGACCGGCACGCGAGCGAGTGAAGACGAACGGGAGTTTCGTGATGACAACGATGGAGACGACGACGAGGAGGAGGAGGACGAGGGGAATCGGACGACGCAACGGACGATTGTGATTCCGTTGAAAGGCCCGAAGCAACGACTGGACGAACTCACGGCGGCGCGAAATCCGAACCTCAGTCGAACGGTGGTGCAGAGCTGGATCGCGCAAGGGAAAGTGCTCGTTGATGGACAACCGGTGACGAAAGCGGGAACGAAAGTGAAACCGAGCGTGGAGATCGAAGTCATCGCGGAACAACCGAAATTTGTGTGCCGAGCCGGTTTGAAGCTGGAAAAGGCTTTGGCGCATTTTAACGTCGACGTCACGGGATTAGTGGCGCTAGATTCTGGGTTGAGCACCGGTGGATTCACCGACTGCTTGCTACAATCGGGGGCCAAAAAGGTTTACGGCGTGGATGTTGGGTATGGGCAAGTTGCGGAGAAGATTCGACAGGATGAGCGCGTGGTGTTAATGGAGCGCACGAATTTGCGCTACGTCAAAGAGCTCCCAGACATCATTGACATCGTGACCTTAGACTTGTCCTTCATCTCCGTCTTGAAGGTCTTACCGGCGATTTGTAAAGTGCTGAAGCCAGGTGGGACGCTGTTGGTGCTCATAAAACCTCAGTTCGAGGCTAAACGCTCTCAGATAGGCTCCAAGGGCGTGGTGCGTGACACAAAAGTGCACGCAGAGGTGATTGAAAACGTTGTCCAAGGCGCCAAGACGTACGGATTCGACTATATTGATCACACGGTGTCGCCTATTAAGGGTGCAAAAGAGGGAAACACCGAATTTTTGGCGCATTTCAAACTTTCCGAGAGCGGACCACCAGTTGAAGTGCTTAATAGTGTTGTCGACATCGATGACGAACATTCCCCGACGTAGCGAGGACTATTTTTAAACTAGCGCGCGGCATTGTAGACTCTAGAACCTATGAATATTACTTTGACTATAGATGTGTGACTTCATTCAGCAGTTCCTCTTCTTATTTCCCCGCTTGCGCTTGCTCTTGTTCTTGCAGCCGAAGTCGAATGAAGTCTTGAACGAGAAGCAACTGCTTGCGCTTAGTTTGTACGATCGCCATCAGCTTGTCCATGTTTTCGCGAATGAAGTTCACCTTTCGCTTGCAATAATCAATGCCCTTCTCAGTGTCGTGTTCGATGAAGTACCCGGTGCCTACATCCAATAAAACCTTGTCCGTTCGAGCTATTTTCCCGGGCACGTACAACGATTCAGTGAGTGGAACCAGCATGTCTTTACCAACTTCTTCTTTACTCAGCGCTTCAATCGCGGTGCCAGAGGTGTGGTATCGACTCACGGCTTTGGATAGCATTTGCAACGATTCCGAGTACGACGTGACTTCTTCTCGGAGGTGCTCGTCAGCAGCCTGGACAGGAGCGCGCGAGAGCGACGTTCAGCGGTCAGTCGTGCGTGGATGCGGGCCGAGAAGGCCGCGTTAAACGCGACGTTGACGACAGGCGCAAACGAGCTGAATATTGAGACGGACCTTAAGCTGATCGAGCGTCGCCGTACGTAAATCTAAAGTCGCCCCAGACATGTTTGATGCAGAGTCAAAGAGGTGAACTGTGAGGGGTTGACTCGGCGATCGTGAGCTGGTCAACACGCGCTTATTAGTCTTGTTGTCTATTACAGTTTGTTTTCCGAGGCTACATCAATGATAAGGCACGTCTTCTTCGCGGCCATCGGGATAAATACGTCGTAAAATTCCTTCGGGGAAAAGTACCTCTTTATAATCGTGCGCCCCGTGTAGTTCAACTTGACCTGTTGAAACAAAGTGATAGACTTCAACGCCACACGCCGGATGCGTCGTGTGCCATGTATCAACTTCATCGTAATAGTATTCGACTGAATCATCGGGATACGAGCGCTTGATGTCACCATTCGCGAAATACACCGTCGAAACGGTACCGTCACTCGATGGAACCATCTCCTTTATGGTACCATTCGGGAATTTGACGACGCGGCGACTATTGGCGAAGATGCGCTCCATCCGTCCGTCGTCATGCGCGACTTCCTGAATCATACCTGAGGTCGAATTCAACGACGATTTGTCACTCACACTAGGCACTGGATCATGAACACTTGGGGCTGACCGCGTAAACTTTGGTTGGGCTTCGACATACTCGCCACGCTTGGGAGGGAGAGGAGTAGCCGCCACTGGACTAATTTGCGTCGATTCAAACGCGGACTCTGTCCTTCGAGGCACCACTGTGGGTGAAGCCACGGACTTAGCCTTCATTCGGCTCGCTACTTCGGAGTTTTCTTCTAAAAGACGTTTTTCCACACGAAGTTCGTTCACTTCATTCGTGAGATCGACGATTTGTTGTCGCAATCTTTCTGCAGTCAACTTTGCGCGTTGTTGCTGTGCAGTGAACTCACTCTCGTTGCGCTCGAGTTGTTCGCGTAACAATCTGACCTCGTTCCGTTCTTCTTTCGTCGGGAGCGCCAACATGCGTTCTGTTTCCCGCGCCAGTTTGACTTTGTCGCGTTGCAGACTTTGTCGTTGCTCCTCGCATTCGGCTCGGAAGGCGTTCTCAAGCTCCAGTCGACGTGCTTCAAACATGGCTTTCTCCTGCGCAAGTGCGCGTCGTTCGTTATCCAACTCCGTTTTGGCTCGCTCAATCGCCTCGCGCTCGATGAAGAATGCATCCGCAGTCGCGATAGATTCCTTGTCGCGCGTCGTGATCGGTCGCGTCGGCGTCGTTGGTTTGCTCGATTTTGTCTCTCCCCCGCGAGTCAAGCTCGCCTCAACTACCTCAAACTCGCGAACGTCGCGTTCGGTTTCAATCTTAAATCTCCGCCACGCACTCATCACATCCTCCTCATTTACCGCGGGGACAACCATCTGCCGTTGTCGTGATATCTCATTTGTCGTCGTCGTCGCCTCATTCTCTGCTTTCCTTCGTCGATACTCTCCGTTTGACTCGTCGCGCTCCGCGAGCGTCTTCGTCTTTGCTCGCGCACCTTTCGCTCCACTGTTCGTCGTCGGCGGCGTTTTCAGCGCGCTGTGCGCCTTACTCGGAGTGTTCGCATACTTTGGTGATGTCGTCGGCGTCACCGATGTCCTCGTCGATCGCGATCCTTTCTTTAAAAACTCTTTCGTCGGCGTTGACTCGTTCCAATCTCTGCGTTCGCCCTCGTTCGTCGCCTCGGTTGTTCGCGACCCCACGCGCGTCGTCGCTCGCGGCGTCCCTTTCGTCACATCGCCGTCATCGATGTGTAACTGTAATAAATCTTCCCACGTTCGCTTGGTGTTTCCGTTGATCGGCACGTCGTCCAGCGACATCGTTCGACGAAATCTGTCGCACATTTCGAATCGCGTCGTCGTCCTCGACGTCGAGAGGCGTCGTGGACTCGCACTGCTTTATGGGTATACAGACAGGACGACATGGACGACGACATGGACGACGACATGGACGACGACGTGGACGACGACGCGCGCGCATTACGTCGCGCGCGTCGTCGATGGGGAGTCGAGCGACGTCGACATCGACGTCGTACTGTCGCGAACGCAAAACACGTATTACGCTGACGTCATCGCGAGCGCGACACATCGCGGTCGCTGGACGGCGCGCGCACGCACGACATCGCACGAGGACGATGGAGGGCGACTGGAACGTCATCGCGAACGAGCAAGAAAACGACGACGTCACGGCGAGCGAACGAGCGAGAGCGATCGAAGCGGTGTCGTGGGCGGTACTTCACGGAGTGATGGTGTCAACGATGAACACCAACGGGGGGTACGCGCACGCTCCGATATCGTGCTCGCCCACGGAGTTTCCGCGAGAGGCGTTCGCGCTGGCAAACGACGTCGCCCCGGCGTTCGCCGAGTTGTACGATAAAGTATCGAGAGATGATGAGTTCTTGCGACAAACGCTCGCACGAGCGATAAAAAATGATGATTTCACCGCGGCGCTATGGAACGTTTACGAAAAAAGCGGTGGGCAAAAGGGGAGAGTGAACGCTGAAGTCGCGGTGTTGCGCTCCGACTACATGTTTGACGTTCCGAGCGGATTGCCGTTACAAGTCGAGGTGAACACCGTGAGCACGAGTTTCATGGCGCTTGGAAGTAAGGTGAGTGATATGCATCGATACTTAGCCGTGTGGGCGGGCGAAGGCGAGGATTTGAATTCGATTCCCGAGAACGATGCGCTCGCAAGCGCAGCTGACGTTCTCGCCCAAGGATGGAAGGCGACGGGGAGCAAAGGCAAGGTTTTAATGGTCGTGCAGCCGGGCGAACGAAACGTGTTCGATCAGCGACTGATATCGCAACACATGTTTGAACACCACGGCGTACATACGGTCCGAGCTACGCTCAGGGAGATCAACGCTGAGGGTTCATTGGGCGCCGACGGTTCGTTGCGATTCCGGGGTGATGTCATCGGGTTGGTTTACTTTCGCTCGGGTTACACGCCGAACGATCATCCAACCGAAGCCGAGTGGGAGGCGCGCTTGTTAATTGAGAGATCGAACGCACTCAAGAGCCCGTCGGTGGCGATGCACCTGGCGGGATCGAAGAAGGTGCAACAAAAGCTCGCTGAACCCGGCGTGCTAGAAAAATTTATGCCCGAGCAAGCTGCACAAATGCGGAAAGTCTTCGCGAATCTATACTCCTTGGATGGAGAAGAAGGCGTGAAAGCAGTCAAAATAGCATTGGCTAATCCTGCGGGGTATGTTTTAAAGCCACAGCGCGAGGGTGGTGGGAATAATTTGTACTCTGAAGAGTTGCGAAAGCGTCTCGAGCTCGGTGGTGACTTAGGCGCGTTCATTCTCATGCAGCGCATTCTTCCACCATCGCATCAAACTCTCGCAATTCGTGCTGGTAAATTGAAAAAATTGGAAACGTTATCGGAATTAGGGATTTATGGTAGTTATCTTAGAGTTGGCGATGATGTGCTTGTGAACAAACGCGGCGGTCATTTGTTGCGAACGAAAGCGGCAACCTCGGACGAAGGTGGCGTTGCCGCAGGCTATGCCGTTCTTGACTCTCCGCGTTTAGTTTAGCTCAAACATTCAATTTCAGGGAGCACTTTTGCATCCATCGCTATCAGTTCAACAGCCGTTTGCACGCGCGCATAAAATAAAATCGTTTCGCCAGCAAACCGTCAAGTGGCGGCACGCGCTTTAACACTGTCGACACTTCATTTCGCCATGCCGTGCGAGAACGCGTGGGCAAACAGCGATGACGATACGGACGAAGATGCTCAGGGAAAGTCGTCACTGATCGAGATCACGGCAGATGCAGATGCGTACCGGAGACGAGTACGTCGCGAGGCGCACTTCGCGAGCCCCGGCACTTTCTTTTGCACCGCGCGAGAGGACTGATAGTGAACGCCGTCGCAACGCAGCACAACGATAAAGGATACATCGATGGATTAGAGCAAGGCAAGAGCGAAACCATACAGTCGGGATTCAACGAAGGGTTCGTGCACGGCGGAAGGATTGGGTTCGAGTTTGGACAACTAAAAGGTGCAGCTCAGTCGTTGCGCATACTCAGTAATCACGCCGCCGGCTCGAGTGTGTGGGCAACTGCGGTTGAAAAGAGTGATAAGTATCTAAGCAGCACATCCACGGTGAAGGCGGTGAAGGCTGCGCACATAGAGTTCCAAGGGGAAGGCGATGGCGAGTTTAAAAATGCTCTCGAGAGCGCTCGAATAGAAGTTGAGTCAGTTGGCATAGTCCTACAAGATTATCCAGGAGGAAAGAGCGCAACGGCTTAGACTAGTTAGATTCGTGGCTGTCGTTGGCTATAGTCAGAAGTTTTATTAGAAGTACTGTATAGAGGGAGCAAACTGTTTTATGCGTCTACTAAGCGGCTAAGAGACTGAATTAGATGGCGGAGGTTGGAGCGCGTCGAGGGATCGCCGGACACACTGCTAATGTCACCACTCACTTTCTCGACGTGCTGAAGCGTCTTGGTGAGCGTGGCGATCGATTGGCGTAGGAGTTCTTGGTTTTCGTCCGTCAATATCGCTTGCTTGAGCTGTCGAATATCTGACACAGTTGCGGACGTTTGACCGGCAAGCAGTTCCAGTGTATCCAAGGTGCGTTGCTCGTTCACCCCTTGCATCATCGGTCGGAGCTCTTGAGCAATCAACGCAGCCTCACGAAGAAGCGGTTGGAGGGATAGCATCATCATTCGAGCGGTATCGGTGGCGTCAAACATCTTGTTCATCCCGTCCTGTCTTTCCATTTCGCGCGCAAGCTTGGTGCAAATACCAACCAACTCATCCATGCTAACGCCTGGGTGGCCTTTAATCTTACCCCGATCACACACAATCACACCTTCTGCTTCGCAACCGGAGTCCAAAGGGCCCCACTGCGCGACAGGAATGGGGATCGCGGGTGTTATATCGATGATCGTTTCTGCAATCAAACCGCTCTGGTTCGCCTCGATGAGGGAGTTGCGCGGAATCGGGACGTTTTTGTCATCCATCTCGACTAAGACATCGACCTTCTCCAAGCTCGGCTGTACGCTCAACACCGAACCAGCCTTGACACCGCGAATGCGAACGTTTGTACCGACCTGGATGCCGCACGCCACTGGAAATTCAATAAACGCTTGATATGAGTTCTTTCTAGCAAACGTAAGCAACCCTTGAATCCATCCATATAAGACGAAGCCCAAACCAACGCCGGAGATTATAAATAACCCAACACCGCCTTCCCACAACCGCGTGCGCCCGAACCCAAAGTCTTGAAGCGGCTTGACGATTCGAGCGACGATGCCTAGTATTAAACTCGCTGGCGTACTCTTCGGCCTCTTATCGCCTTCTGCGTTCGCCCCATCGGCGTCAATCTCCGCACTTTGCCCTTCACTACTTGCTCGCGCGCGCACGTCGCGCCACCACGCTCGTGACCGTTCGTATCCCTCCCGAGCGATCCCGTCGTCGCCCTCGATCGGGCTTTGAAACATCTTCGTCGCCACGTCTCTTCGCGCGATCGCGCGCGCATCCACGAGCGTCGCCCCCATCGAACGCGCGCGCGATGGTTGCATCGCACGCATTCCTTCTCGAATTTCCCCTCGCGCGATGCGCGCTCGCACGGGCACGAGGTCGTTCCAATCACATGAACCTTGCACGCTCGCCCTCGCCGAACGCGCGGGCGAGGCGCGCGCTCGCGCGCGCATCCATTCCCTCGTCGTCGTCGACGACCATCGCGACGACGACGTCGACGTCACGCGCATGCGAATCGGCGTGCGATTCATCTCCAATGACGAACGCCTCTCGACGCCTCGATAACGACGCCTCGATAACGACGCTTCGAAAACGACGACGAGTGTGGCGAACGCGATAACGACGCGCGCGCGATCGAACGCGCGACGGCGCGAGCGAGGGTTCGGGAGACGATCGATGGCGAGTCAATGACTGGAGAGAGGGACACACAGGGACGACGCGCGTCGCGCGAAGCGTCGCGGGACGAGAAAGAAACGTAAAACGAACGCGCTAATCGCATACAAACTAGAAATATTCTACGCCAAAGTGTGGAAGAAAGACGCTAGTTCTTTTTCTTTGGCGGCGGATTTTTGTGCAACGTTGGATTCGTACCGTACCGCTTATAAAATTGGTCGAGCTGCGCGCGACTCGCCTTGACTTCCAACGGCGCTTCAGTCACCGAGGAAACATCTGGAATCCCAACAATAGTCTTGAATGCCTTGTTACGCGTCAACAGCAATTGAAACATAGAGAACGTGTTCGATGAGATCCAGTAAACGAACAAGCCTGCTGGGAAGTGTGCCGTCAAAGGAACCATGGCGACGGCGAGCGCGCGCAAAAACCACTTCATGGCGGCGCTTTGTGTAGTCGTTTGCACGCCTTCGACTCCACCGAGCTCCACCGAGGCTAAGAATGCTAATGACGTCAGGATAGGTAAACTATAGGTCGGGTCGGCAACAGACAAATCCAAATACATCGGTGGTCCCCCGGTTTGAAACGACGGTACGCCAGATGCCATATTACTAATGGCAAAGAAGAATGTCACGAAAATTGGACCGTTGATGAGCATCGGGACAAAAGCCTTAACCGGACTCGTGTCATACTTTTTCCAAACCTGTTGCATCTCTTTGTAATACGCCTCTGCTAACGCTGGGTCCTGTGACGGGTTTGATTTCATCTTCGCCTGCAGCGACTCGAGTTCTGGTTTGGCCAAAGCCATCTTCGCTGAGTTTTTCATTTGCATAACGATCAAAGGAAAAGTGATGGTTCTCATGAATACCGTCGCCCCTGCGATGGCTAACCACCACTCCAAACCGTGCGCGACATGGAAGTATTCAATGGCGTACATCAACGCCGCTGTCGTCGGCCAGCTCGCCATCGCAACTGGGACCACCTCGCTCGCTATCGCTGCAGCGCTCGGCGCGAGATCGCTTGCAGTACTCACCATTTCAATAGGCGTAACAGGTACAGTCGTCGTCGCTTGCACGATCGCCTCGCCTCCTTTATTCTTACCAAAGCCAAATAACCCTCTGTGCTGCGAGGCCACCGCAGACGGTTGTTTCGTTCGTCCCAACGCGTCGCTGTATCCACTCGCCGCGAACGGCACGCTCGATGGTGCTCTTACAAATCCATAGTGGCGAGCGCCATGAATTGCTTGCTTCGCACGCGCGCTCGCCGTGGAGGAATACCCTCGAACGTTTGTTGCGTCGGCGAAGCTCGTCCCCCCGTCGCGAGCATCTTGGGCGTCTCGATCGTTCGTGACCAAGTGCCAAAACGATGATACCGAGCGCGACGTACTCGAACTGCGTCTTCGAGGAAGTGCGGCGAGCATATTAAAGGGTACAGACGCCGACGAGCGCTCAGGCGTACGCTTTGGTGTGACGAAGCTGCGCGTCGGCCACGAGGAAAGTTTCAAGTTCAAGTTTATTGCAGTCTTGGCTTCAATACAGCAGAAAGTTACAAATATGGGGACTAGTTTAGTGAAGTAAATGTTCTCTATGTGCTATTTAAAATGTTCCATCCGCGACGGTCGCGCTCACTAAGCATTCGTCGTAGAAACGATTCCACGTACTGACCTTAGACGAGCCGACTTTCTCGATGATGGGCGCCACCGCCCAGTTTCCGCCGTCGACGTGATGGACGTGACCATAACACGCAACGGGTTTCAATCTCGTAGGGCTATTCACGAGCTTGGACATGTCCAAACGAGGGACGAGGTTCGCAAGCGTTTTTATCGTCACTGGGATCAACGCATTGTGCGAAACACCCTTTTGTTGGTCGTGCTTCAGCGTAGGCTTCCACGACATCTGAAGGTAGTTCAAGTAGATGTCATTCATCACGACTTGATCATCACACGCATCACCTTCTCTCTCGCACACATGAACCGCGGCTTCGAGTAAAGCTGTTGCCGCTGGAGTCGCTTTAAATGCCGCGAATCCCATGCAAAGCGAGAATCCCCACTTGTCGTGCGCCTCCTTCGGCCACGCTGTGCCCAGGGAATGGAACACATCCACGTTCTCGTCTTCCACTTGATTGAACACTACGTTTGGATCGTAGTGATGCGCGAATATTACGTCCAAATCGGACATCAACACGTTTTGACCGCGCTTCAATGTTTCTAATAAATAGCGCAACCGAAACTGCCAAAAGCTTCCCAAATCAGCTCCCTTGACCAAAGTAAAGTCAGGCGCACGTTCGACGCGCAAACCTGCTCGGGAAAACTTATCGTACACTTCATCGTCAACCGCGACGATGTGATGATAGTCATACCCTAAGTTTTGTAATCTATAGTACCAAAGTTTGGCGACGTCTTCGTACGCTGCGTTCGCAAAGCCCACGATGCGCCAGTCGTGTGGTGTATTCATCCAGTCCATGCCCGCCGTCATCGCTTTCCTGTCGTTCAATCCATAGAAATCGTTTCTAAGCGTCATCCCTAACGCATTACTGCGCTGTTTATCTTTCGTCGTCGTTGTCATCGTCGCCAACACCCCTAGACCAACGACGAGGCACGCCGCGAAGGCGCCCGCGATCGCTCGTCCTCGTCCCTCGTGTTCGTTTCGTCGCCCTCGATCGCCGTCATCGCCTTCGCGCACGTCGATCGCGAGTAAACTCGCGCGCTCTTCGTTCGTCATCATCCCTCGCGCGCGTCGACGTGTCGCGCTTCGTGGGCGTCCGATGTTCGTCGTCCCCAGTGGCGTTCGGGCGTTCGGTGACGTGTGTTGAGCGCTCGAATCACGACTCGTCAGTTTGTCCCTCGACACGCGATCCCCGTCGCGGGTTCGCCAACACCCAAACCGCCGCCCTGAAGTCGAGCTCGCGCGAGAGTTTGGCGCCGCGCCGCGCGGCCAGGCCACGCATCGCGCGAACGCACGCGAGGGAGGAGCGATCGGTCGTTCTTCCGAACGGTTCGACGCCGCCGCGCGCGCGCGTGACCGCGGGCGCGCGCGATCGGGGTGGTTGATTACGAAACCCGAAGTGTTACCGAGCGATTGAACGACATCATCTATCGGTAGATACGAGACGTCGCCATGGGACGCAAGAAGAATAGCGATCGCGATGACGACGGCGTGGGGTCCCAGCCGCTTTTAAGCGCGGGTAAGGAAGACTCTGGAGCGTATGGCACCGATGCTCAGGACGACGCGCGCTTTTACCTGGGTGTCGAACGCGACACGCTGTTTAACACCCCAGAAAGCGGATTGACAGAAGAAGAAGCGGCGAGACGATTAGCGTTATTCGGACCGAATCAGTTGAGCGTTAAGGAGGTTAACATGTGGTTGAAACTGGCTCTGGAGTTCGTGCAACCTATGCCGCTGATGATCTGGGCGGCTATTCTGATCGAATCCATCGAGACGTATATTCACAAGTCTATGGACGGTCTCGTGGACGTCATCGTCTTAGTCGTGCTGCAGCTATTAAACGTATTAGTGGGGTTCATAGAGGAAATGAAAGCGGGGGATGCCATCGCGGCGCTGAGGGAATCATTGAAACCAGAGGCGACAGTGAAGCGGGAGGGTCGTGTATACATAATCAATGCCACGAAACTAGTTCCTGGGGATATAGTTATGCTTGGTGCCGGAGGGGCGATTCCAGCGGATTGCGTTCTTAGAGAAGGCAAACCAATCCAAGTCGATCAGGCGGCGCTCACTGGGGAGTCGTTGCCCGTAGCGATGTTCCCAGGAGCGGAAGCAAAGATGGGTTCGACGGTGACGCGAGGTGAGATTGAAGCCACGGTTTCGGCGACAGGAAGCCAAACTTTCTTCGGAAAAACTGCAGATTTAGTTCAAGGTGTCGACGAGCTCGGACACTTTGAAAAGGTCCTGAGAGAGATAACATACATCTTGGTTGCCGTCGGTTTCTTCATCTGCGCGCTGGTGTTTATTTACTTGCTTTCTATTGGGGTTGATTTCTGGGAAGTCTTAGCGTTCAACGTAGTGCTCTTGGTGGCGTCGATTCCAATCGCATTGCGTGTGGTCTGCACGACTACTCTAGCGCTCGGTTGTCACGAGCTTGCGGCTGAAAAAGCTATCGTAGCTCGGCTTTCTTCGGTTGAAGAGCTTGCAGGCATGACCATCCTGTGCTCGGATAAGACAGGCACTCTCACGATGAATAAGATGGTTCTTCAAGAAGATTTGCCGACATTTATTCCTGGCATGTCGCGAGAAGAAGTTCTCAGACTTGCGGCTTTGGCGGCGAAATGGTGGGAACCGCCAAAGGATGCGCTCGATACTTTAGTGTTGAACGCGGTCAATCTCAGGGATTTAGACTCCTTCGAACAGACAGATCATACTCCATTCGATCCGGTGATTAAGCGCACTGAAAGTACGATCAAATCAAAAGACGGGACAACGTTCAAGGTTACCAAAGGTGCGCCGCATGTTGTTTTGGACATGTGTGTGAATAAGAGTCTGATTGGACAAGAAGTCGAGAAGAAGGTCCTCGAATTGGCTCATCGTGGGATTCGTTCTCTCGCCGTTGCGAGAACGAAAATTGGTTCAAAAGATTTTGAGTTTATCGGCATTCTTACATTTTTAGACCCTCCTCGCCCCGACACAAAGCACACCATAGACTGTGCAAATGCGTTTGGAGTGAGTGTGAAGATGATTACTGGTGACCACCGCGCTATTGCAGTTGAAACATGTCGGACACTAGGCATGGGCACGAACGTTCTCGGCACGGAAAAACTTCCGCTGATGAAGGCTGAAGAGTTGGAAAAGGCGACAACCTTAGGTAGAGATTACGGCGAGTTGTGCAGAAAGGCTGATGGTTTTGCGCAAGTCTTCCCAGAGCACAAGTACCTAATTGTTGAAGCGTTGAGACAGCAAGGGATGTTGGTTGGCATGACTGGAGATGGTGTCAACGATGCACCTGCGTTGAAGCGTGCTGATGTTGGTATCGCAGTTCAAGGGGCTACGAGTGCAGCTCAAGCCGCGGCTGACATTGTTCTTACAGAACCTGGTTTGTCAACAATTGTCACTGCTATCGTGACAAGTCGTAAGATTTTCCAGAGAATGAAAAATTTTGTCATCTACCGCGTTGCTTGCACTGAACAGCTCTTGTTCTTTTTCTTTATTTCGTGCGTATTTTATCATCCGAATGAAATTAATTCGGCTTGGCCTTCACACTTTGCTATTCCTGTGATTGCTCTTGTGACGATCACCATCTTGAATGACGGGACCATTATTTCAGTTGCATACGATAACGTTCATGCGTCAATGAAGCCCGAAAAGTGGGATTTGAATATTCTTTACATCGTCAGTTCAGCCATCGGTTTGACGGCACTGGCGTCGTCATTACTGATTTTGAGTCTAGCTTTGTCTTCGGCAGATGCGACAAGCGCTTGGCGTGAGTTTGGTCTTCCTGCCCTGACTTATGGAGAGATTCAGACTTTGATGTACCTCAAAATCAGTCTTTCTGATTATTTTTCGGTATTTAATTCCCGAACGAAGGGTTGGTTCTGGTCTCGCGCGCCGAGTTACATTTTGGTTGCTGCGTTTATCATAGCCACTGCAGCATCGACATTGTTGGCTGTGTATTGGCCATTCGGAAATGGCATGATCGGAATCTCTTGGGATTTGGCCGGTTACGTTTGGCTTTATGTGGCCGTATGGGCCATCATACAAGACGCCGGTAAAGTGTTGACATACACCATTCTTCAGAAGATGGGATGGGTCGAGAGTGTCGAAGTGATCGACGAATCGAAACTGAAGGACACGACTCAAAAGCTCTTTGGAGTAGATGTCGAGTAGATAGCTCGACCAATAGAATATTTGCATAGTCATTAATGTAAGCTAAAAACGGTTGGTATATGTTACATGTTTGCATCCAAAGCGAAATCAAAATCTTCATCAGGCCGTAAAGTTCGCATCAATCCGTCGGCGAGCACATAGCACCTGAAGTACGATGCTGCAGGTTGTACTAGTGCAGCAGCACTCATCGCCGCCGTCGCATCAGCACCCACAACGAAAAGCGCATGATAAAATGCAGCCATGAACTCAGTCTGTTCGTTTCCTACGTGCACTTTCTCTTCAATATTTGCGGGAGCAACTACGCATTTCGCTCCAGCCTCCAGCCACACTGCTATAAGCGCTGCTGGAAGAGACGTTTGAGAGACAATAATCTTTTCTCGCCAAAGGCTGAAGAGCTCTCGACTCATCGCATGGTCTAAATATTCAGCGGGAACGGTGCGCTTAAACAAGTAAGCAGACGTCCGTTCACCCACGTCGTTTATCTGTACATGCTTGCCAGCAAATGTGTGAAGGATTCCTTGCACCTCGACGTGCTCTTGAGCGTCGCAGAGCTGTGCGATTGAGTCGTATGAACTTCTAGCTTTTTCGAGGAACAGTTCGGCAATAGCGCTAGGCTCTGCTATCGCGGTCGTATCTCTTTGCCACGTGAGTACCAAGCCATCGATGTCAGAGTGGCAATTAAAGTGAATCAGCCCAGCATTTGGCGCGCTCGAGAGAGCAGCAGGGAGCTTGAGCTTGTCTACGATTCCCTTCTCCACTGAATGCTGCACTTCTATGCGCGAACAATCTACGCAGCTGTGTGAAATCATTCTCAATGAACAAAAATCTTTTATGATTGACGAAGACGCTGAGAGTTCATTCCGGTAGCGGGGCGATTCTATCACCATGACACCCCTCTTGACACCAATTTCAGCATCCAACAGCTTGGCGGCGACTTCATCGATGTCGTCTGGAATCTTCAATATTTCGCAAACTTCATCAAACTGCTCCTTTTCAGCATCAATATATTCACTCGTTGCGTCTATCAAGCCTTGAATCAAGTTGTTGTCGATTTCATCAACCTGAACCTTGCAGCGCTCGTCGACTGGACTGAACCTGAAATACTTGGCTCCCGGAATCATGGGCAGCAGCGTCGATAAACTTTCATGCACGCGGTCTGTGTTGCAAGCGCTTTCGAATAGAACATCCTTTGCCAGAGCGACGAGGGAGATTGGAGGGTCTCTGTTATGGGGTGTATACTCGCCACTTCCAAGTGACACAACACACTCAATATTCTTGTCTGGCCAAAGTCGACGAGCCTCGGCTACAGCCATCATCGCTGGATTGTTGCAAGTCATGGCACCATCAACCCAACGCTGCGAATCGATCGCAAAAGCATCTAGATATAAATAGTACGGCGCAGCAGCGGAGGCGCACACTCCTTCCCATAGTAACTGATTGCAGCTCCCACGTTGAGTGTAATCGCCACTTATATGTGTCGGGTACTCATAGTTCCGGAACAAGTACGGTGCGGCGGGACTCATGCTTGTCAATGTTGAAACACAGAAAACTTTAGGTCCACCGAGAGCGGCGCTGTCAATCCAAGAGGGATCTTGTCCATCGGTTTCGCACTCTTGCCGCACGAGACGCTCGAAGGTTGAAGTGTCGTGCTTGCTGCTGTACAGGGTCGTCGCGAGGAGTTGTTGTTTACTACTCGTGTACATAGAACCCATGCTGCCGAGCCAAGAGTTGGCCCCACTCGTTTCCTCTTCGTGATTCGTTTGATTAAAGATCCTTCGACCGAGTTTCTGATAAATGTCATCGCAATGCTCCAAGGAATAGTTTTTTACGCACGAAGCAACCGCCTGAGGGATTAAAATAGTTAGTTCTGTCAACTCTCACTTGAATTAATCAAATTAATTCATCATTCGCAATCGCGACATGTTAACCTACCAAAATTGCGCCTGTAGATGTCCCACACACCAAATCAAATGACTCATGAATCGGACGACCAGTTCCTTGCTAATGTCGCGGAAAAATAAAATCATTAATGTGAAGCGACAAGAAAATAATTAAATCGAGCCATACCTCAATTCGTTTGAGCAGTTTCACGGTTGATCGTCCGCGAATACCGCCGCCATCCATGGACAAAATACGAATACCGCGACCGGTGATAGGAGGAGTGCGCGTGGCTTGCCGCACTAACTCATTCTCGCCCAAAATAGCCAAAATTCGAGTAGATTCACGGCGCACAGCTGCACTCGCTGTAATTAATTCAGGTCTAAGTGCAAGATTAATCAACATTGCATGGAGATTCGACAATTTGAGCATAGATCGTCGATTATTGCTCTCAAATGCAAATGTACCAACAGTTCTGAGAGCTAACATGCGCAAACGTTCGTCCCCAGCCTAAAACTTAATTATCTAATTAATTAATAAAATGAAACGCCTGTGCCTACCTTGGCGAAAGCAGTCAATCGATCAATCAACTCATCCGTATACAAATCCTAAGATTTAGAAGCAGTCAGCTTTATTGAAAAGCAGGGAGACGTAAAATACAGCTGACCTTCGAAATGTCATAAGAGGCGCCGATCAGACTGTTCAAAATAATTAATCCACATTTGTTGCGGTATTCATCCTTCGCCTACGCGCGCACAGCAGTCAATCATTCGGTTCATCGACAATCGTGATCTGAATCACGAAAAATAAATAACCCGCTTCCCGAAATAATTCTTACCTGAATTAAATTTGTCACCGATAATTTCAGTTGCATATCACACAATCGCCTCGCCAGAGCAGCTGATTTGCTTATTTCCGCTAAGGCTCTCGACGCGTGATGAACCAACGCATCGTTCGAAGAATGGATCATTTGAAGAAGTTGATTCACAGCACCTGTGGTAATGAAGCGCTCGTTGTCAGTGTGTGCGCGTGTGTACTGCACTTTCCCAGCTAGCGTGAACGGCACAGAGGTTCATTCAAAGTAACACATACCTTCAGTGTTCACAATCGCTTCACAATTTTGAGGATGCGTTGAAGCAATCGTCGCCAGCGCCTCTACTAGGAACGCGTTTTGACATTCGCTGCTACGAAAAACGAGCCCTAAGAAAGTTTGATACGCTTTACCGTGTTGTGGTGCTTTTCCAGTCATCATCGAAGACAAGTACGATGTGCTCGCGTCTCGAACCTCAACATCGATGGCGCCACTCGTTGAGTTCTTTGCCATGAATACGTTCGCCAGTGAAAAACAATCGAGCCGTCCAAATCTATGCATTTGCGGGAGCATCTCTATCGGATTGCCGAGCAGACGCAGTACGCGCAACCTCGAGGAGTCTTTTAATTTGACATGCAACTTTGTCAAACGGTTGAACTCTAACGAAAGCACCTCCAAGTGCGCGTCGGCACATAAGTCTATGGGAATCGTGCTTATGAAATTCCCATTGACGTGCAACTCTTTTAGCATAGGAAACTGATTCATGTTTGGCAGCGAAGTGAGCTTATTGCCACTCAGCTTCAACACGTTGATGTACGGGACGCGTGCTAGCGCTTCTTTTGGTAGAGCCTCGAGGGCGTTGTTGGAGATATCAAGCGTCCGTAATGACGTCCACTTATCTTTAACATCTAACAGCACCGAAAACAACCCATCGCAAATCGTAATATCGCGAACGAACCCGAGCTGACAGTGCTTGAGGATGGTGATTAAACTCGCGTGCACTTTTCCCGTATTCGTCTTGTTGCTCGACGACACCTTGAGCGCTATTGGTTTGGGCGTAAACTTTTCAACCCCGAGCTGCACTTCTAGGCGGGGTTCTTTCGAGGAATACACTATGCGCACCGCGACGACATCGTGTCCTGTGGCGTAAGGAAGTTGTTGCCGTTGCGCCATCAACTTATCAATCACATCCTCGGGGTCTTCTTTCGTTTCGTACGTGACCTTGGAATACGCGCATTCCAACGCGTGTTCGCTCGTCGACGTAGTTTCGCTCGTTCTCACGCCCTCGTACGTAAGTTCGATGGTGTATTCATCCGCGGTGGACCCGATACCAAACGATGAAAACATCTCGAGCGTTGGTTCGCTCGTTCGGTCCACTCGTTCGTCGTCGCGCGTTCAATCAACCGCACGGCTGTCGTCGACGCGTCGGTTTCGGTGTCGCTCGTCTTTTTCTTCCCCGCGTTCGTTTGGTGTCTCGATCGTCGTTCTCGTCGGTGTGTTGCGTCCGTCCTCGTTCGCCCCGCCCCGTCCGTCGTCTCCGGCTCTCGTCCGTCGTCAGTCACGTCGCGAACGACGACGTGTTCATGAACATGAAAAGATGAACGACGAGCGTGCGAATGTTCGTCGGTCGGTCATTCGGTCGGTCGGTCACTTGGTCATTCCTTCGGTCCTTCGGTCCTTCGGTCCTTCGGTCCTTCGGTCCTTCGGTCCTTCGCTCGTCGAATCGATGATTCATCAACATCAACAACTGTTGATGTTGATGAATCCCATCCACGGGACGGACACTGCGACCGAGCGACTACGACTTTCGTGGTCGGTCCAGCGCTTCACCGTCACCGACAGACCGAAGTTGGTTGACGACGACGACGACGTGCGTCGACGTCAACGATCGACGCCGACGTCGTCACGACTGCACGACGTCACGTCGATCGCACGCCACACGCGCGTGCGAATGAACGCCATCGTCCGCGGCGCGTCGCGAACGTCGAACGACGCACGCGCGTAGAGACCACGCGGACGCGGTGACGACGCGATGACGACGACGGCGAACGAGCGCGCGCGCATGGTGGACACATCGACGTCGGCGATGATGATCGATGAAGGGCATCTACGACACATCCACGCGTGCATCGCATCGTTAAAAGTGCGCGGGGTTGAACTCGGCCACGAACTGTTCACAGCACACGACATCGAAAGGTTGGACGAGCTCGCGCTGGCTGAGGGGGAGAAGGCGCTGCGCGACCCGCACGGTACTCGAGGACGACGAACAAAACCAGCGATAGTCGTGGGCGTGCTCATGAAACATCTAGATGGCTTACAAGACTCTTTGATACCGAGCAAGCTCTACGAAGCGTTCGTGGCGGGGATCAAAACGGAGCACTATGAGTCGAGATTATACATCGTGCGCGTGCTCCTCGAACGCGTGCCACGAGAGCGCATGGACGTGCTGAAAGCTTTAGCGGAAGTTCTGCACCGCGCGTTGTATGGATTTGCAGTGGCACGCAGCAGCACGGCAACCGTCGTAGAAGATGCGCCCTTACACACACTAGCCGCGATGTTGGCTCCGACAATACTTCGAGCGAGGAAAGGTGAGCGCCAGCGAGACGAAAATGCTATTCTCGTCATCGGCACTATTCTTCGAGAATTCCGTTACTTGATCCTACTCGAGAAGCAAATAGTGTTCGTCGAATCAAGACCAAAACTCAAGCTCGGGTTCGAATCGTCCAAGGGGGATCGCGGCGACGACTGCGAAACGCTCACTTCGTATACTGGATTATACGAAGATCGACTGTTGCAGAAAGAAAAAGCTGAGTCTCGTGCGGACCCATTGAAGTCGACGAAGGAGTTCAATCCGACGGATATTTTGCGTCACGTAAAGACCAAGTACGACCGTCAGCGCTCGCGAGTGTTGATGAACGAATCGAAACTCCCGCCGTGGTTGCAAGAGCATAGCACAGACTTTTGGCAATCGTCGGCGTTGCCACCAGTTTTCACATGGGAGCCATCGGATGATAATGAGTTTGACGCCGATCGCGCCAAAAAGCTGCGCAAGCGTGTTAAGGATCGACGGCGTCGCAAAAATCTGTCCCACGGTGTTGAGAACAAAGAAGGTGCAAGCGGGTCTGAAGAGTCGACAAGCGAAGGATACGTGAGCGATTCTTTTGCTAACGATGGTTTTGTAGACAGCGAACGAGGAGTGTCGGAAGGTGATGGCGATGATAACTCAACTGAAAATGAAGTTCCAGTTGTCATCAAAAGACGTACGCATAGCAAATCTGCAGAAAATAAGTCGAAGAGTAAAGTTGGCAGCAAAGGAAGTGGACTTGCACAACAGAGCTTTACAAGAAAGGCATCAGAAAGTGAGATTCCCGGCGTTTTGGCTTCTGTCGTTCGTGCTGCGAACGAGCAACTTCAGACTGCTATTCCTCTCATACATTCAGCGTACAAATCAAATGAAGTGAGGAGCTTGGGCTCAGCTCCATCAAGGTCTCGACGAATGAGTGCAAGCACACTGGGACGATTGAGTGGGCACCAACATGACGATGGCGCCGGCCTTGCAGGCGAATACGCTGATGACAACGACGAAGACGACGTTGCTGGAATTGAAGAAGAGTATGATGACGCTTCCGGTTCACAACGTACAACTTTGGCCTCATTGACAGTTGGGTTGTCAACTCCTCACATTAGCACGCACGTTGAAGACACAGGTTCAATGCCTCAATTGTTCAATGTAGAGCTGCCCATAGCGACGCCGGTGAAATCTTCTGCCGTGCAGTTGACTTCCGAGCAAGAGCGTTATCTACTCGCACTTTACAACGATGGCGAACTGAAAGAAGCATTACAGAATCTGGTTCATGTCACTGGGAGAGTCAATAGTGCAGAAGACGACGACGCGTCAGATGATTCAAGTTCAATTAATGAGGAGATCGAAACACTAATCAAGTTCGCTGCGTTGGTGAAATCCAAAAAACTGAGCAAAGTACGAGGATTGAGTGATGACACAAAGTCACGGAGTAATTTTACGAAGGAGCTTCTCGCTCTCTTGAAGGAGATTGAAGTATCTGATGACATCACACCTGGAGCAGTACTCAAGGCAAACAGTAAGCTCGCAAGAGTCATGCTTGGCGATATTTCAATTGGAGAGGTAACTTCGGCCCAAGTAGAAGCCTTCCAAACCACTCCTGTTCCAAGTGATGATCCGTCGGAGGCAGTTTTGAATTTGGGGGCTACCAAAGCAAAGCTTGATCTCGATCATTTGACGGGAGCGACAAAACCAGTGCTCAAGGCACGTGCGCCAGTGCCGCCGCCGCCGCCGCCGCCGCCGCAACCGCAGTCATCATCACCGGGACTCTCAACATCCGCGCCACCGCCGCCGCCGCCACCGCCGCCTCTACCTCCAAGTGGAAATGTCGCCGTGCGGCCGGCTTCTGCATCCGCAAAAAGCAAGGTTCCAGTTACGCCACCACCACCGCCACCGCCACCGCCACCGCCGCCTGGTTTCAAATCTAGCGCAGTTTTGTCTTCCACTGCACCACAACCACCACTGCCGCCCGGTGCTGTGGGTAAGATGGGAGCAATCGGCGCTTCACCGCCACCTCCGCCACCTCCGCCGCCGCCAGGTTTCAAATCATCTGCAGTTGTGGTCGCTCCAGCTCCCCCTCCTCCTCCTGCTCCGCCAGGATTCAAAAGTAGTAGTGCGATTCCGCCTCCACCGCCACCGCCCCCTGGATCTATCGGTATCGCTGCGATTGCGAGCGCGCACGCGTGGGCTCAAAAGGTGCGGAAAAAGGTGAAAATGCTTCACTGGGAGAAACTCCAAGGTGGAGCAATCGGAGGAACAGTTTGGGAAAGTGCGGGGAATGGTGACTTGCTGCTGAACCTTGATGAATTAGACGACATGTTTGCGATTGAGGACGCTAAAGCCAAGGCGAAAGTGGCGGCGGTCAAGCAGAAGAGTGTCACGTTGATTGATCAAAAGCGTTCACTGAACATCAGTATTCAACTTGCCGGCTTGAGAATGCCGTTCGAAGAGATCAAGGATGCGCTGATAGCGATGGATGATACAGTGCTGAAGACGGAGCAACTTGAAGTTATCGCAGCATCGGTGCCGACATCGGCTGAGACTAAGCTCATTCTTGATTACCAAGGGTCGAAGGAAGACTTGGCCACGGTTGAACAATATTTCATGCGTATCGTGCAAATCCCCCGCCTCGAAGGGCGCGTCAATTCTCTGTTGTACAAGTCCACAGCGGGAGATATGCTCAGAAAAATTAACGATGATTACAGTTTGCTCGCAGAAGCCTCATCTTGCTTGCGCAAAAGCAGTGTCTTCGTTAAAGTTTTGCAAGGCATTCTTGTCGTCGGTAATCATTTGAACACTGGTTCCTATCGAGGAGCTGCATCAGGATTCAGACTTGACATGCTCCTGCGTCTGAGAGATTTCAAAGCTGTCGATCGTAAGACATCTCTTTTACAATTTGTATATCAGGAAATACGCAAGACGGACGCGAACATTGAGAACCTTTCCACGGAGCTTGCGCCTGTGAGGAAATCAGCAGCACTTTCGATCGAGACATCATCTGCATTTTTAGAAAAGTTAAAGAGTGGGTTGAAAAGCGTCAAGGATGAAATACTTCACGCAGCAGGTGTATTGAGTGAAGAAGTGCACGCGTCATTTTACGACAAGATGGCGCCATTCTCAGAAGAAATGGATGCGAGCCTAGCGGAGGCTTCTGAGCTGTCACTGACCGCTTTAGCGGCCGTGAAAGAAGTCACCGAATTTTACGGTGAACCATTCAAGTCAGACAATCCGATCCACGTCTTGCGAATCGTGAGCGACTTTTTAAATATCTTCGATAAGCTACGAGAAACGATTAAGGCTGAAGAAGCCGCCTTGGCGCTAAAGCAAAAGTTGGGAAAAGCTCGCGAGGAACAGCAGGCTTTCAAGCTCCAGTTGAAACCACCGTCGCCGGAGAGGACGTTTGACACTGTCAATTTGGTCCATGCAGAATTGATGCGCAAGACAAAGAAAATTTCACCCGTTCGAAGTGCTGGTAGTCCGAGTCCGAAATCGCCGTCTCAATCGCCGAAATCTCCGCCAAAGCCATCGCCGAGGGCGCGATATTTACTCAAAAAGTCTGGTAGTCCCCGCAAGCTCGAATCCGTTTTCGTCAGCGACAAAGACAAAGATGACGACAAATATGAAAATAGGAATGAGTAGAAACATATTACATACTGTATCAACAAACGCATAGCAACTAGAGTGAGATTATTCATCCATATCTGCGATTTCGAGCGCAAAGTCGTCGCGGACAATTGACGGCGCATTCTTGTCCAGAGCCATATCCGCAAACGATTTGCCAAACTGCATCATGTACACTTCTTCCTCATCTTGAGTCACGCACTCCACGTCTGCCGTCGCCGTGGCAACGCACAAAAGCGCATAGCCCTTGTCTTTCAGTTCTTTTGAAAGTCCGAGCGACTCTGGTTGCTGCACCGAGCCTTTGCTAATCTTCACCGCACACTTTGTGCATCCGCCCATGCGACACGCGTTCGGAAGGACCCAACCTTGCTGCTCTGCCTCAAACAAGATGTATCTACCTTCGGGTACGTCCAACTCTAAAACTTCACCACTTACATGGTCGGTGACTTTGATATTTCGAATCGGCGCGTCTACATCGGCGGTTGCCATGCCGCGCCACGCGTAGTTTTCAATGTTCACCAGTGTATCCGCGTCGACTCCGCCAGCTTTTCGCGATGCGACGTTGTAATCGTCCTCCAGCCATAAATCCACAGTACCATCGGACTTGACGTACTTTTTCCTCCACTCCTCCGTGTTCAGCTTGGCGATGCTCGGTGGTGGCCCGTACGTTTCCTCGGTCACCGCGCCCTCTTCTTTGCGTTCGCGTCGTTGCATCTTGCTTTTGCCCTCTTCCAGAGACATCGCGATAGGGCCTAGATCCAGCCCCACTTTGTCAGCAATCTTCGTCATGAAGCTCATGAATGACGGCGGTTGGTCGTTTCCTTTATCGCTCGGTCTCGCGCGCGTCTTCACCACCCTCGCGCGCGTCGTTGGTTCGGCGCGCGCTCGTGTGTCTCTCATTCGTCTCGACGTCGAAGGCGCGTGCGTCGTCGTCAACGTCGCGCTCGCGCTCGCGATGTTCATCATTATTTTCTCTCGCGTTTTCTCGTCCTCGGTGGTGTTGAACCTATTCTTTTCCCCTAAACGCGGTCGTGCGTTCTGTCGTCGTTATCCAAACGCGCGCGCGCTCGAGCGAGGATGGCGTGGTTTTAGGGTTGACATCACGATTCACGACTCAAGAACATACCCCCTCGTCGAACTCGTCACCGTCGTCCTCGTCGTCTCCGTCCTCGTCGTCCTCGTCGTCACCGCGCGTCGTTCGTCGTCATCACCCGTCGCACGCGGTACGGCGACGACGACGGATGACGACGATGACGACGATGACGACGATGACGATGACGAGGACGATGACGAACGGGCGATCGATGCGCGCGCGCGCGGGACGACGGATGACGACGAACGCGACGAGAGCGCTGAAGACGACGACGGAGGACCAACGCCGCGGACGAGCGCGCGCGGGGACGATGCACGCACATGTCAAGGACGCGAATGAAAAGATGCACGCGATGACGATGACGCGACGCCGGGTGGTCATCCACGCATCGCCCGGGACGGCGATGGATGCGCAGACGGGGAAGATAACCGAGCTCGGGGCGGCGATTTGGAAATTTGTACGACCGCATACGATTAGAGGGACGTTGTTGGGAACGACCGCGATCGTGAGCAAGGTGCTGATGACGAACCCAGAGATGATTTCTTTGGCGCTTGTTCCTCGCGCACTGTTAGGTCTCGTGGCGCTGTTGATGGGGAATGGCTACATCGTCGGAATCAACCAAATTTACGACGTTGACATCGACAAGGTGAACAAACCGTTCTTACCCGTGGCTTCTGGTGAGCTCTCCGTCGCTGCCGCGTGGGCGTTTTGCGCGTTCACTGCGATCGGCGGTGCGACGATCGTGGCCTTGAACTTTGGAACGCTCATCACGAAATTGTATTGCTTTGGGTTGTTTCTCGGTACCATATACTCCGTGCCGCCTTTGCGATTGAAGCAGTACGCTTTACCGGCGTTCATGATCATCGCCTGCGTGCGTGGTTTCTTGCTTAACTTTGGCGTCTATCACGCCACGCGCGCTGCGATCGGCTTGCCTTTCGTTTGGAGTCCAGCGATTACGTTTATCACTATCTTCGTCACGATGTTTGCGACGGTTATAGCCATCACCAAGGATTTACCCGATATCGAAGGCGACGTGAAGTTCGATATCCAAACCTTCTCAACTCGTCTGGGGGTTAAGACGGTATCGTATATTGGCTCAGGATTGTTGCTAGCGAATTACGTGTTCGCCATCGCGCTTTCGGTGAAAAATCCGACGTGGTTCAACCAACCGTTGATGATTGGCGTGCACGCCCTCTACGCGTTGTTCCTCATCGTCAAGACGAAAAACCTAGAGAATGCGAAGTTCACTCGCAATGCGATTCTTCAGTACTACAGAGACATCTGGACGTTGTTCTATTCGGAATATCTCTTGTTGCCTTGGATTTAATCTCATTATTTACTGGTATTAGCCATTCTTAGCCCGAGACTTGTAGGAAAACGAAAGCCCAAAAACAGTTGCGCATCCTCAACTCCACACATTTCTGCGGACGCTCGTGTAGAATCGGCGATCACCGCCAGCGAACGGCGGAAGTTATTGTCGTTGCCGTTCGACGAGGCGCGTGCCGTTCACATGATTCGCGGTAAGCGTGAAGTATCGAGCGCTGTGTTGGAATCCCCAGCATTCAAGGATTTCATATTACGCCTTAAAAACGACACTTTGGCGTGCGATGCGGGCGGAAAAGTGCTCCGTCTGAAGCGCTACGTTCCCACGAATGCTCGCCCGTGTGTGATCGATGCCGTGCTCGAGGCGTTGAAAGAGAATACCAAAGTCGAGGCGCTGTATATACAAAACTTTGAAGATGGCTTTGAAGATGATCAGCTGGACAAGTTATTAGAGGTGCTACAACTGAAACGAATCTGGTGCGTGAATGTGGGAGAGAATTTTAGAACGACTCTCGATGGCTGGCGGCGATTCGCTGATGGATTAGAAGATACTGCGGTGAGTTACATGTATGCCAGCGAGCATCATTTCGTCGGAACAACTTTAAAGGCTGACATGCGAGATACGATTCGAGAAATACGCAAGGCGCACGTCGTACCGCACTCATTGACGGTGATTAAAAACTGCAAAAATATGTGGTTCAATCCAAAGGTTCCAGAATGGGCGAAGGGGCTATCTTCAAGCACGGCGCCTGATGAGTACTTGAAGATACAAACAGAAGCGCGGAAAGCGGCAGGTGAACGCGGAGTGAGGCAGTTGGAACAATATCTTAAAGATGCGAGATGCATTCGAAGAGGTCCGTCGAAAAGAAAAATTTTTCAAACAACAGAGAGCATGATGTATCGGGCAGATTTAAAGATCAAGGCCAAACGCGGAGCCCATGCTGCAGAAAACGCTGAGCAAAAGCCAGTGCAGCGACGCAAAATTTCAATCAAACGCAAAAAAGGTCTGAAGACGATCAGAAGGAACATTGAGCTCGAAGTTATCACAAAACCAGCCGTTAGTAGCAAAGGTCGAAATATTAAAAGAGCCGATCGTTATTAGGATATTAGATGTTAGATGTACAGTACAATAGATGTAATAAAGCAACATGTCACACGTGGTGAAAATTGGGGTGTTCTGAAGCACCATCGGCTGCACGAAGATCGCTCGTTAGAAGGACGCAGTCGCGACAGTGAGAGTTTTACGCGTTTTCAATATATCTAACACTTTTATTCCCATACGTTTAGACTAAGGCGAATCGGCGATGGATGTCCACCCAGCACGACGAGCTCCTGGCTCAGCCCAAAGTTCGAGCAACTTGCCCGGCGTGCCTGGCTCGTAAGCAGTCGGCAATAAAGTTTCAATTGATTTATATACGTGCTCTGGGATGGCACGGCGTCCCGTGGCGGTTGTTTGAACAATATCGAGCGTCACATCAGAGTTACGTTGATGACGCAATTCAATCTTCTTTCCCTCCGTGAATCGCTTGTCGCGCACGTCTCTTCGAAAGATGAGCAAGGTGCGGTGTGAACGCCCTAAATAGCGTGCCGCTGATTGCACGATCGTATTGTTTGGCTTGAGTTGAACCCATGTCAAATTTTCCACATAAACGAAGGTCTTTCTATCCATTATATCGCACACCTCGGACAAGTTTTCCTTCTCAACCCATATGAAAATGAACCCCAGCGGCGTGAGTTTTTCCAGCGGAATCTTCTCGATGTCCTCCAACATGACGTCTCCACGATCTGGTGAATCTTCAATGTTCCAAGGCGGATTGAGCAAAACGCCTAAGTAATCATTTCTGAGCTTTTCATACTGCATGTTCTTAATTTTCGTTTGTATGTGCACACAATCCGGTATGGCTTGAAGCTGGGCCATTCGAACGGCTTTTGGAACGTAAGGCTCGATCACGCGTCCCCAGCTCACCGGAATCGGGTGATTTGGCATCTTGATGATACATGGTTCTGCCGGGTCAATAAACTTCTTCTTTCTCAAAAATAATCCTTGGTCAGAGTTGTACGCAGTGATCATGTGCGATTGTGGCGCCTTGGGCGCACTCGGTGCGCGCGGCACGCGCGGCATGCGCGCCCCACGCGAAGACTTCTTCCCCTTACGCTTCATTCCCGTGAGCGCTTCCCAAAATCCATCTTCCAATTCTTCATCGTCGGAAAAGTACATCACGTCATCTGTATCCCCAATCGACCCGAATAACTCGTTCGTTTCAAACATCGCCTCTTTCACCGTGAACGTCGAAGTATTTCTGAACACTTCTTTGAGTTGCTCTTCATCTAAACCTTCTTCGCCGTCGTCGTCCCCGCCAGTGTTGTTCTCCTTCGCTTCTTCTCCCCCGCGCGCTTGTTGTCTAATTCGTTCCATCTCTTCAAACTTCTTCATGATCATCTCCGGAGTTTCATCGTCTTGGACGTATCCAACGTAGTGTGCGCTCGATGGTGCTGTCTTCCCTCTTTGTCGCAAGCTCGCGCTCGCTTTGCGTTTCGGTCGTGCCCCTCCATCCGTCGTCATCGTCGCGAGTCGTGCGTTTCTCCTCGTCCCTTTGGTGTGTTTCGTGCGTTCGTCGTCGCGACGTCGTCGTTCGATGTCGATGGTTGTATTTTCTTCCCCTTCGCGTTCGCGCGCGCGCGCGCGTGTGACTCGTTCTCGGTCGTCCCTCGCCCTCGTCTCGCCTTCGCGACAGCCCCGTCGTCGTCGTCGTCGTCGTTCGTTTGAATTTAAATCGCGCGGGTGTGGTCGACCGACCGACCATACCT
>Ga0222712_10000241_pt1 | contig 77779 bp, 55 predicted proteins | sample C33_657DmetaG_FD_165043 | JGI IMG/M metagenome (GOLD analysis project Ga0222712, IMG submission 165043) | Estuarine water microbial communities from San Francisco Bay, California, United States - C33_657D | ecosystem: Environmental > Aquatic > Marine > Unclassified | place: USA: California... | reverse complement strand
TTATTTAGCATCAAGTGCTTTAAGTTTATCTTTAAAGTAAGAAGATGTAGGATAATATTTTAATGCCATATTCAATACTTTTCTTGCTTTCACTGCGTCAGGGTACCTATCTGGTGAAGTAAGATAATGCACAAGAATTTCAAAAATATCTAGTGGCGGGTTCATTTTTAGACCAATTTTTGACTCAATTTCTTTAAAATGAGACTCAATTAAGTCGGGGTCCTTCATGTAATCAAAATGACTTTTATGGTAGCCATCAAAAATGTACAGCAGTCCATTGTACCAACTTAATATTGGTATAGAGGAATGATCCGTGTTGGGTATATAATCTACTTTGTATTGTAAATTTTTTGAATTGACCGCTCCCATGGCTTTGCCAATATTAAAAATAGCATTCGTATGAAATTGAAGTCGTCCTCCATAACTAATTGAATCTATCACACTAACATAATACTTGCGCATCTTATCTGCAGGTAAGTTTTTTAGTAGTGCTGGCGCCTCGTTGACATATTTTGCGCCATCCCACCATAAGCTTGGGTCAATTGATATCGTCGCATTGAATAAATCTGGATGTTTCAAAAATGTATATGTGGCTGTTAAACCTCCAAGTGAATGTCCAATATAAATTCGAAATGGATTTGTTCTGTATTGCTTTTCAATATAAGCGAATACTTCTTCCTTCAAGAATTTTAAGAATTGCTCACCACCGCCACTACCTTGCATCATCAGTTTTTGTTCTGGTGTTTTTGCTTCTTCTCCATTAGGTTGTCTTGTTGATGCATTAGGTGTTAGGTCACGAAATCTATTTTCAGTATCCACACCTACAATAATCATTTCAGGAATTTGATAATTCACATGGTCTTTCTCACTCATAAAACTAACTACACCAGTGACAGGAAAAAAAGCGGACTTGCCATCCAATACATATACTACAGGATAGGTTTGAGTGGAACTTGATATATCATTGTAGGAGGCTGGAACCCTTATCCAGATTGTTCTTTCTTCTCCCATAATACGAGAATTAAATTTTATTCGAACACCATTTTGGACTGGTTCAGATTTAAATTGCTGGGCCAAGGATAGCAATGGCAATAGCATTAAAAATAAAATCGCTTTTTTCATATAAGTTTATCTTTAAAAAATGGCTTTAAAATTATTGATTCAAATTGCTAATTGCTTTTTCAAATTGATCAAGAAGTTTGTAAGAAGCTATTCCGGCTGTCCCATTACTCAATGATATCAGAGCGTATCCATTTTGTAAATCACGAACCATATTATTTTTAAAACCATTCCAACTGCCAGAATGGGAAACCTTCTTACCAGGCTCATTAATGATCCAACCAAAACCATAAACCATTTTTGGTTTTTCTTGAACAATAGCAGGTGTATACGCTTCTTGTAATAATGCTGCCTTAAGTATTTTTCCATTCCTCAATGCTTGATCCCATATCAGAAGATCTCCCACTGTAGAATAAATATTCCCATCTCCAACAACTTCATCCAAGGAAGTAAGATCAAATGTATTCCAATAGCCATCATTGTATTTCATACCATAAACCCTAGATTTTGGAGATATTGGCATCTGCACGGTTTGAACATATGTATTTTTAAGTTCCAGTGGTTTTATTATGCGCTTATTTAATAATTCCGAATAGGTCAACCCACTAATATTTTCAAGTAACAATGATAAAACTGCATAGCCAGTATTACAATAGTTGAATTTTTCACCTGGCACTGAAATTAAAGCTGGCTTGTATTGAGTAATGAGCCTTAATAATCTTCGATTGTTTATTGTATCATTTATTTTGAGGGTATCTTTTATCCAATCAAAATATTCAATCATGCCATGTGTTTGATTAAGCAAGTGTCTTATCGTAATATTCTTATATGGGAAAGTAGGAATATACTTATTTACATTGTCATCCACTTTCAATTGACCTTCTTGTACATACATCAAAATTAAAGCGGAGGTGAATGTTTTTGAAATGGATGCAAGATTAAAAGCAGAGGATAAAGTAAGTTGATGATTGGTCTTGCTGTCTGTGAAACCGATACTTTTTTCATATAGAGTTACACCATTTTTTGCTAGAAGAATATTGCCATTGAATTCATTTATGGCATGTAGGCTATCAATTGATTTATCAAATTTTTTAATAAGTTGATCTATTGTTTGCGCTTGTATTATTGATGAAAAAACAATACCAAAAAATAGGCATAAGAACTTTCTAATATAGTTAGCACTTTTATTCATAAAGTAGGGTAATTATTGTGTTAGTCAAACTTAAGGAAAAGCCGACAAAATGCCTAACCCTATTGTCCTCGACATTGATTAGTAAGCTTTTGGGTAGATTTTTATTTAGCATCATTTAAGAAAGTCATTTATAGGTTATGCCAAAATGGAGATGACCCCATAAATTGAGATAATTTGGTTATGAATGCAATGATGATTTTTTTCTTATATTAGTACTATGAGAACAATCCCAAACCCACGCTTTAGTTATACAGGAAGTATAGCAAAGCTCCTTATCATTGTCTGTATTTTTACAGCCAATCAAGTTTCTGCACAAACTGTTATTGAAAAAATAGTACAGGAAGAAACTAAGAACTCGCAATTACAAGCTTTGGCGCATGAGTTATTGGATGGTATAGGGCCTAGACTTGTGGGTACACCTCAAATGAAAAAGGCCAATGATTGGGCAGTGGATAAATATGCTAGTTGGGGCATTACTGCGCGCAACGAACAGTGGGGTGAGTGGAAAGGATGGGAGCGTGGCATCACGCATATAGATATGCTTTCTCCAAGAGTAAAAAGTTTAGAAGGAACTCAATTGTCTTGGAGCCCATCTACAAAAGGAAAGGCGGTGAAAGCAGAAATTGTTATTATTCCAGATGTAGCAGATTCATTGGCATTTGTCAATTGGCTACCCAATGTGAAAGGGAAGTTTGTTATGATTTCTATGAATCAACCAACTGGCAGACCGGACGATAATTGGCAACAATTTGCAACAAAAGAATCTTTTGATAAATTAAAAAAAGAACGCAGTGAAATGACGGATGCTTGGCGTAAACGCTTAAGTAAAACAGGGCATTCATCTAGAATGCTCCCAATTATTTTAGAAAAAGCAGGTGCTTTGGGTGTCTTAACAAATAACTGGTCCAACGGATTTGGCGTAGATAAAATATTCAACGCCTACACTACAAAAATTCCAACAGTGGATATTGCTTTGGAAGATTATGGCACTTTGTATCGTTTAGTCGAGTCTGGTGACAATCCAATAATTAGTATTCAAACAGATTCTAAAGATTTAGGGACTGTTCCAAATTTCAATACCATTGCCGAAATCAAAGGCACCGAAAAACCCGATGAGTATGTGATGCTTTCGGCACATTTTGATTCTTGGGATGGTGGACAGGGTGCAACAGATAATGGAACAGGTACTTTGACGATGATGGAAGCAATGCGTATTTTAAAGCTTGTGTATCCAAATCCTAAGCGTACTATTTTAGTGGGACATTGGGGTAGTGAGGAGCAAGGCTTAAATGGTTCAAGAGCATTTGTGGAAGATCATCCCGAAGTGGTTGCAAAACTACAAGCATTATTCAATCAGGATAATGGCACAGGTAGAATTGTCAATATTTCTGGACAAGGATTTAAATATGCGGGTGAATTTATTACAAGGTGGTTAGCTGCAGTGCCTGGTAGTATGAAAGATTCAATTAAAACAACATTTCCTGGTTCGCCGGGTGGAGGGGGAAGTGACTTTGCTTCTTTTGTAGCTGTTGGTGCGCCAGGGTTTTCATTAGGTGCATTAAACTGGTCCTATTTTAATTATACATGGCATACGAACAGAGACACTTACGATAAAATCATTTTTGATGATTTAAAAAACAATGCGATGCTTACTGCCATCTTGGTATACATGGCTTGCGAAGACAACGCTACCTTCCCAAGAGACAAGGTAGACTTAGGTACCAATAAGGTTACTGGACAACCTATTCTATGGCCAGCACAGGTTAAAGCAATACGAAAAGGGCCTGTAGCGCCAACGAATTAATAGTCATTACTATATAATAAAAAATGACCTACGATTGAACGTGGGTCCTTTTTTATTAATACAAGTTTTAGTTATTGTATAAACACTTTCTTTAAATAATATCCATTAGGATCAATGATGGGAGGGTAATGGCTCGTGATTTTTAATCCTTCTTTAGTAAGTATTTTCTTTTCTATTTTATGATTTACCATTAAATCAACAGGCAGGTCCATTACATAATTTGCTGGCGTAATTTGATATTGTTGGTATCCAATTTCTTTTACATTAAAATCTAAAGTATTAGTTGTTCTTAAATAGAAATCAAAAAATGGTTTTAAGGAATATCCTGCAGCATTTGTAAATAATTCCTCTACATCTTTTGAGATGACAAAATTATCATAAGTGTATTGAGGGTCTGTAGCTAATTTTTTTAAAGCTGGAAAGAAGATTTGATCTCCAATTACATAACGCAGGCTGTGCATAAAAAATGCGCCCTTTGTATAAATATCATTGCCTGCATAAGTTTCATCCTCAGATAATTCTTCTCCACCTACCATTGGCTTTTTATATTTAATACTCTTTTTAAATGCAGCCATTTTAGCATGATAGGCTTCTTCTCCCCCTAAATCAAAGTATGCAAGCGCTTCGGCATAAGTGCCAATCCCTTCTTGTATCCACATATGCGCCCAGTCCTTATTGGTTACTTTGTTCGCCCACCACTCATGTGCGTATTCATGAAACAAGTTATCCGAATATTCCTGACCTCCTATATTTTGGTATTTAAATTTATTATCAAAGGTGATCATGGTTTGGTGCTCCATCCCTGAATTAGGCACTTCTGCTATTCCAATTTTTTCTTTATACCAAGGGTACTCTCCAAAATATTTTTCTAAAATCTTGGTATCTCTAATTTTAGTTTCAATTAATTTTTTTGCATGCATTGTATCTTCTTCCAAGACATAAAATTCAATTGGAACTACATTGCCATTGATTGTAGTATAAGCATCTTTAGCTACCTTATATTTACCAATATTAAATACCACACAATAGTTGCTAATGGTATAATTGGTTTTCCAGAAATAGGTGGCTTTATTATTTTTTATGGTTGTTTTTTGTAATAATCCAGGACCAGCTACGACTAAACCCTTTGGTACGGTGATGTGCATATCAACGCCTTCATTCGGCTCGTCACTTGGGTGGTCCTTACATGGGAAATACATTCTGCCCCCTTCTTTTTGAATATTAATTGAAACCCAATCGTTACCAAGGCTGTCTTTAGCCCATGTAAATCCTCCTAACCAAGGTGGCCTCACTGCAACAGGGGGCGCCCCTCCGTAATGAATTGCAACCAGTTGCTTGCCTACATTAAAACCAGCATCAGAAGTAATAAATATTTTGTCATCCATTTGCTCAAAACGTACCGCCTTTTTATTGACCAATACTTTGGATACTTTTAATAAGTGTACCAAGTCCAATAAAATAGTATCTGTTTGCTTTGATAAATTGAGGATGACAGTGGTGTTCCCTTGAATTGTTCTTTGCGCAATATCCACATCCAAGTTGATATCGTAATGCCTTATATCCATAATGGCTTGAAGTGGCTTAAGCTTCCCTCCAGAAGACAAATAACTAACATCTAAACTATTTTGGCCAATTAAGGTATTTGTAATAAAGATGCAAAACAAGGCGATATTTTTTTTCATAACTATAATGTTGTCTCTAAATTTAATTCATTTACAGCAACTCGCAAATTCTAGCTATATTTAAATCTATATTCTTAAGTACATTCAAGATAACAGCAATGAAAAAATATACTTTCATAACAGCACTATTCATAGCCACTTGCGGTACTTTAAATGCTCAAAATTCCGACACCAAACTAGTCCTTTTAGGAACTGGCAGCCCCTTTGCGGATCCTACTAAATCCGGTCCTTCCTTGGCAATTGTAGTCAACAATACTTCTTATATAGTGGACTGTGGTCCAGGGGTTGTGAGAAGGGCGGCGGAAGCAAGTAAACTTGGTTTCCCTTCATTGGAGGCTTCGCAATTAAAAACTTTATTCATTACACATTTACACTCTGATCATACAATAGGCTTGGCCGATATTATTTTAACACCTGCTGTTTTAGATCGCAATGCGCCTATCAGTATTTATGGTCCAGTTGGATCAAAAAAGATGACAGATGATTTAATGAGTGCTTATAAGGAAGACATAGCTATCAGAATTAATGGTTTGGAAAAAGGAGATGCGATTGCATATGAAGTGTATACCCAAGAAATAAAAGAAGGGGAGATATATAAGGATAGTAATTTAAAAGTAACAGCTTTCAAGGTGAAGCATGGCCAATGGGATCATGCATTTGGATTTGTATTTCAAACAAAGGATAAAAAAATTGTGATTTCAGGGGACTGCACTTACAGTGAAAACTTAATTAAATATGCAAAGGACTGTGATATTCTAGTGCACGAAGTATATTCCGACGCTGGATTAAAAAAACGTACACAAAGATGGCAGGATTATCATTCTACATTTCATACTTCTACTTATCAATTGGCCGATATTGCCAATCAAGTAAAACCAAAATTACTCATACTTAACCATCAATTAACTTTTGGCGCCACATTACAAAGCTTGTTGGATGAGTTGAAGTCAAAGTATGCTGGACCCGTTGTAAATGGGGCGGATTTAGATGTATTTTAATACATTCCTTTTGCAAAAAATTTCTTAATTTGAGCGTCAACTACAATTAATTTTAAACAATCAATTATGTCTATTTTATCTAATTACAGTGATGGCTTTTTTAATGTGAGTGCAGCGCATGGATTTCTTCCTGTAAAAGCGCCGATGGTAAAATTGCCAAGTAATTATGCAGACTTACAAGCTGTATTGGATAATATGCCTGTTGTATTAAATGAAAATGAGTTTGGATATTTAAACACAGAAGATGGGATTGTGGCGCCTACATTAGCGATTCAAAATCATTTGGCTGCCGTTGAAAAAGAGGAAGACATTTTTGTTTTACAGGCCTTATTTAGATCCTATAGTTTTTTAGCTTCTGCTTATTTATTAGAGCCTTCTTTCCAACAATTTAGAAAGGACGGGAAGTACGGGAAAGCAAGAAATTTTTTACCTGCAAATATTGCACAGCCATTTTGTAAAGTAGCCGATAAACTAAATGTGTTTGCTTGGTTAGATTATCATTATGCCTATTCATTGGGTAATTACCAAAAGCTAGACGAAGCTGGCGACTTGAATTGGGAAAACATCACCATGTGTAACCGTTTTTCTGGACAACCCGATGAGGTTGGTTTTATTATGTTGCATGTAGACATCAATCGTTTTTCTGCCAACCTAGTAGGGACTGTCATGCAGACCATTCAGGCTTTGGATGGTGGAGCAAAATCAGTGGGTGATTTGCTTGAAAAGAATTGGTCCACCATGAAGCATATGAATGAGCGCAGAAAAGAGATGTGGAAGGCTTCAAGATGGCAACGATACAATGACTTTAGAATTTTTATAATGGGTGTTAAAGGTAATACCGAATTATTTGGCGATGGCGTGGTGTATGAAAATGTATGGGATGAGCCAAAAGCATTTAGAGGACAAACTGGTGCACAGGATGATATTATTCCTATGCAAGATATTTTTTCTGGGGTGATTTTTTATTATCCAGAAAATGAACTCACAAAATATTTATTAGACCTTAGATTATACCGACCAACCTGTGTGCAAGACTTTTTCAAAGACCTTGAAAATTCTATGAAAACATTGCATCCAAAGGGTCTGATGGGTAAATTAGTAGAAAACAAAGATATCACTGGGCTTTGTTATTTATTAGGCATTTTAGAAGAAATTTACCATTTCAGAAATGGACATTGGCAGTTTGTTCAAAAATATATCATGGCCAATACGAAGTATGCGATGGCAACAGGAGGCACTCCAATTACATCTTGGATTCCAAATCAAATTTTATCTGTTATTCGTCAGATGGAAGATGTAGTCACCGCAATCAATCAAATTGGCAAATCGGATCAAGCAGAGGCCAATGCTATTTTCGAGCATAATGTTAAATTATTGCCTACCAAAAAAGGTTTGATCAATGGACAACTTGAATTGATTCATAAGAATGACTTTTCTGCAGAAGCAGTATTTGCTTTGAATCAAAAGTTTGGTTATGATGATACTAAGTAGTTTAATTACTTTTCAAATTCAATAAAATGCTCTGATGCGTATTCGTCATCACCTGGTTTTATTCTTTTAACAAAAAATCGTGCACGCTTGCCAAGTTTAACCGATGTGTACCTTTCCTTAATATCATTTGGGTCATTTAATGGTTGTAAGGAAGGGTACCATAAAATATAACCTGGTTTCTGAAAAACTAATTCAGGCTTTGACCAATCCTGGCTATTATTTCCAGCACCTAAGTCTTTATGCTTATTAAATGAGATATAGATTTTATCTCCTTGCCATGATCTTCCTTCTACTTTACCCATCATCATCACCCAACAATTCAAATAGGTATTCCAACTAACCGATGGTCCCCAATGAAATCCACCTGTGGGTGATGAAGCGCCACCGCCTCCTTCATTGATTGGAATTTGTAAAGATCGAACTGGCACCCCATAACTATCATAAGCAATTGAGAAAGATTTGCCATCCCACCTTTTTGCTTTTCCAACTGGGTTATCTAGATCTTTTAATGCTATACGAGCTATACTAATGCACTGACCACTCCACTCTTTTTGTGCCTTATAAGTTTTTTCATCATAAACACCAGGATAACCATACTCTCCATAAAATAAATACAAATAGTCGCCACTTGCAACTGCAGACGGATCGCCAACACCACCCGCAAAAGTATTTGAAGTATTAAATGGTTTTCGAATCATTCTTGGATCATAATCTTCAATAAAAATTCCTCTGTTATCCCAGCTTTTTCCTCCATCTACCGATTTCATTACACCAATTCTGCAAACAGCTGCAGGACTTTCTGGGCCAGTTAAACCTTGCGGCCAAAGTATATTTTTGTATCCTTCTTTGTTAATATAATCGTAGGGCAAAGTACTAGGATAATTTTCGTTATGATAAATGCCATACAATGTTTTACCACTCACATCTTTTAAATCTTGATATACTGTTTCAAACCATACAGCCCCATGCAATCCTTTTTGGCCAATGGGCGCATTTTTAGGCATGACAGGATTAAAGAACTTACTAGCAGGATTTTTAAATACAACTTCTGCATTCTCGCCATCTGAATACTTTAAATCTTTTGCGTAACCCCATAATGGGTCTTCGCCATATTTGCCAGGGAAGATTCTAAATGTATCGCCAATCCATACTTCTGCCATATTACAATCCACAAACGAATTGAATGTAATTTTTGGTGCAGGAATTAATCTAAACTTTGGCGTCGTATCCGCATGTTGACTTGTATTTAACTTAGGTGCAGCTAAAAGCCCTATAAAGAAGGTGAACCAAGAAAATAAATTTAAAAAGTTCATTTTATTTCAATTTATTGTTAATCTATTCGTTGATATAAATTTATGCAAAATAGTAAAATCCACAAAGACTAGTTTAGGCACTAGAATCTGCTAATTTTATCCCACCTAAGACGTAGAACAACCATTTTAGGTTTTTATTTCATTATCCTGCATATCCAACTTATATTTGTAAGACTAATATACAGTTATGCTAGACGCAATCATCCCATTAATTTCCTTAATTTCTTTAGAAGTAATTTTAGGCATTGACAATGTCATTTTTATCTCTATTCTAGCTGATAAATTACCGGATAGTCAAAGAAATAAATTAAGGTATTGGGGACTAGGCTTAGCCATGGTCATGCGATTAATTTTGTTAACCTTAATTTCTTGGATTTTAAAATTAGACCAAGAATTATTTATCTTATTTGACATTCATTTTTCTGGCAAGGGATTGATCTTAATTGCAGGTGGTCTTTTTTTAATTTATAAAAGCACAGTTGAGATTTACCATAAAACAGAATTAGCTAATCAAACTGGAGAACCCACTGTTCCAAAAACCAGTAGCTTTAAAAAACTATTATTAGAGATCATTTTATTAGACTTGGTTTTTTCAATTGATTCTATCATTACAGCCATTGGTATGGCACAGGAGCTATGGGTGATGTATACCTCTGTGATAGTGGCCGTAGTGATCATGATTTTTGCTTCACAGCCAATTAGTTTTTTCATCAAAAAACACCCTTCCTTTAAAATATTGGCATTAAGCTTTTTGATGATGATTGGATTGTCATTGATTGCAGAAGGCTTTCATTTAGAGATACCTAAAGGCTATATTTATTTTTCAATGGCATTTGCTTTTATAGTTGATATCATTCAAATGAAGACGGTAAAGTAAGCATATGCAATCTCCCGTATTTTTAATTACACCTCCTTTTACACAGTTAAATACGCCTTATCCTGCAACGGCTTATATCAAAGGGTTTTTAAATACCAAAGGCATTCCAAGTGTACAGGCAGATCTTGGGATCGAAGTCACTTTGGCTATTTTTAATAAGGAAGGACTTACAAAATTATTTAAAGCTATCAACTCTAAAGAATGGGAGCTTAGTCCAAATTGTCAAAGAATACTTGCGCTAGAAAATAATTATATCAATACCATCGATCAGGTTATTTTATTCTTACAGGGTAAGCTAGATACCATTGCACACCTTATATGTTCTAGAAATTTTTTGCCAGAAGGGGATGCGTTTGATCAAATGGACGATTTAGATTGGGCATTTGGTGCCATGGGAAAGCAGGATAAGGCCAAGCATATTGCAACCATGTATTTAGAGGATTTGGGTAATTTAATTAAGGAGACCATTGATCCTCATTTTGGTTTTAGCAGGTACGCGGAAAGTTTAGGTAGATCTGCGAATACATTTGACGAATTGTATGCGGCTTTAAATGCGCCAGTGACTTATTTAGATACTATCTTATTAGAGATCTTAGAACAACATATTCAAAAAGTACAACCTAAATTGGTTTGTATTTCTGTGCCTTTTCCGGGTAACTTGTATACTTCTTTAAGGTGTGGCAGGTGGATTAAGCAGCATCATCCAAAAATTAAAGTAGCCATGGGTGGAGGCTTTGCAAATACTGAATTGCGTTCTTTGTCGGATTCAAGGGTGTTTGAATTTTATGATTTTATTACATTGGATGATGGAGAAACACCTATCGAATTATTGATTAAGCACATGGATGGTAAAATAGAAGTACAGGATTTAAAGCGTTGTTTTACGTTATTGAATGGCGTGGTTACCTATATCAATGGGTCCATCCAGCCTGACTATAAACAACATCAGTTAGGTACGCCAGACTATGAAGGTTTATGGTTGGATCAATATATTTCTGTGATTGAGTTGGTGAATCCTATGCATAGTTTATGGAGCGATGGAAGATGGAATAAATTAACGATGGCACACGGATGTTATTGGGGCAAATGTACTTTTTGTGATATCTCATTGGACTATATCAAAACCTATGAACCAGCTACGGCAAGTTTATTGGCGGATAGGATGGAATTGATGATTGCGCAAACAGGCCAAAATGGATTTCATTTTGTAGACGAAGCTGCACCACCTGCATTGATGAAAGCTTTAGCAATTGAAATTATAAAACGTAAACTAGTCGTAAGTTGGTGGGCCAATGTACGTTTTGAAAAAAGCTTTACACAGGACTTATGTCTTTTATTAAAAGCATCTGGATGCATTGCAGTGAGTGGAGGATTAGAAGTGGCATCGGACAGATTACTCGAGCTCATTCAAAAAGGTATTACAGTGGCACAGGTTGCGCGCGTAAGCAAACATTTTAATGACGCGGGTATCATGGTACATGCCTACTTAATGTATGGATTCCCAACGCAAACGGTACAAGAAACGGTGGACTCCTTAGAGATGGTGCGTCAGTTATTTGAAACTGGTGTTTTAAAATCTGCCTTCTGGCATTTATTTACCATGACAGCTCATAGCCCTGTGGGATTAGCACCAGAAAAGTATAAAGTAAAAAAAGTATCCGATACAGTTGGCAGTTTTGCAAACAATGATATTGCGCATATTGATGCTTCTGGAGCCAACCATGAAATTTTTGGATATGGTTTAAAAAAAGCTATCCTCAATTACATGCATGGTGCTTGTTTTGAATTTCCATTGCAAAAATGGTTTGAATTTAAAATTCCCAAAACAAGTATTGCACCCAATCATATCCTAACAGAGTTGGATGCCGTAGAGATTGGTTTGAATAACTATAAAGCCATTTGGACAGGGCTCATGCCTACTTCAACAATTGTGTCTCGTGCAAAAAAGGGAAGTAAGTGGGAAGAAATGAACCTGCGTTTTGAAACCAATAAAAATACCATTTCAATTCATGTGGATCCTGAGAAAGGAAAATGGTTTATAAATTTATTATCAACTATCAATGTAGAACTGTCTACTGGCATGACATTGGCAGATATCAAAGCAGATTATATTGCTGCAGGTTTGGAAGACTTTGATTTATTTTGGGACAACAAACCAATCAATGCCTTGCATAAGGCAGGACTATTAAGAATTTAATTTTTCGAATTTAAAATTTTGGAAGATGCATGTTGAGTGGGTAAGAGATTTTTGCTTAAGCTTTGACGATGTTGAAGAATGCCAACCATTTGGTCCAGAAAATTTGGTGTATAAGATCAAAGGAAAAATGTTCTTACTCATTTCTTTGGATGACATCCCCCCAAGAATCAATATCAAGACAGACCCAGATAAATCCATAGAATTAAGAGAAGCCTATCCCGATAATATATTGCCCGGTTTTCATATGAATAAAAAGCATTGGAATACCCTAGTTTTAAATACAAGACTAAGTGCTTCACTGGTTCAAACGTTAATTAGGGAGTCTTATGCATTAGTCAAAAAGTAAAGCCTGATTCATCCCTTTTAAGTGGCAGAATAAACAATTAATCCTATTTTTGTGTCTAATACAAATCTTATGGGATTCGCAATCAATAAAAAAATAGCCGATAAAAAAACAGCCTCAAGCGCCAAAACCAATGTGCAAGTAGGGGGTAGTTCAAAATTTATCGCAAAGGCAAGCACCAAATCTTCTGGTGCAAGTAAAAAACCAATTAAAACAGGCGGATCAAGAGGCAGTTGATGCATCCGGCTATATAGACAGAACAGTTTGAAAAAAGTGAATCTTTATGAGATTCACTTTTTTTTATGCCCATTATAAAGGAAACTTATAAATAATTTTTAAATAAATATAAAATAATTTTAATGTATATATGATTATATGGCATTTTAATACCTAATTATATAACAAATCTAGACGGAAACTATCCGTATTGTTAAGTAATTGTTAACTATGTTTAGGTTTTTTTCATAACTTGAAGGCTTAAGTAAAACAAAAAGCATATGAAGAAAATTCTATTCTCGCTCTTCTTAGCTGTATTTGTATTGGCTGTTGCTAATGCCCAAGTTCGTCCAGTAACCGGAACGGTGAAGGATGACAAAGGCGCTGCAGTAGCTTACGCATCAGTTAAAGTAAAGGGTCAAGCTTCAGCTGTAGTAGCTGATGAAAAAGGTAACTTCAAGATTAGTGCTGCTTCAAACGCAAGTTTAGTAGTAAGTGCAACTGGTTTCGCTTCTAAAGAAGTGTTAGCAAGTGCCACAACTATGGACGTGGTTTTGACACGCCAAGTAGAAGATCTTGAAAATGTAGTTGTTACCGCACAAGGTATCCGTAAAAAATCCAAAGAAATTGGTTACGCTTACTCTAAAGTATCAAACGATGAAATTAATGTAGGACGCTCTCCTCAGTTAACTCAAGCCCTTGCGGGTAAGGTTTCTGGTTTAGCAGTTTATACCGTTAACAACAGCGTTGATCCTGCAGTTAAAGTGGTTTTACGTGGTTACCGTTCATTAACTGGTAATAACGAAGCATTAGTTGTAATTGACGGTATGCAAACTACCGCAACAGCTTTAGCAACAATTAATCCGAATGATGTAGATAACGTTTCTATCTTAAAAGGTGGACAAGCGGCTACATTGTATGGTTCTGCAGGTGTGAATGGTGCTTTAGTCATCACCACTAAGCAAGGATCAAAAGGAAAATTAAAAGTGCAGTATTCTAACTCAACTAACTTTGAAGAAATCAGCTTCTTGCCTGATTTCCAAAATCAATATGGTTCTGGATCTCAGTACTATCCAATTAATTTTGGTGGTGCAGGTTATGATCCAAGTGCTGCTAATCGTGCTAAGTTAAACTGGCGTTCATATGAGAACCAACAATATGGTGATAAATATGATGGCAGCAAGCGTATTGCTGGTCGTGTATTAGAAGATGGAAGTAGTTTAGTTGTACCTTATTCTGATGTTGAAAATGTTCGTAGAAGAAGTTTTGACGTTGGTGTATCTACAAATAACCAAGCTAGTTTCCAAGGTGGAGATGAAACAAGTAGTTACTACTTGTCAGTTGAAAACCAAAAAATCAATGGAATCGTACCTGGTGATATCAGTGATAGAACTGGTGTTCGTGTAAAGTCAACAAAAGAGTATGGTAATTTATCTACTACTTTTAATGCTGCATACACTCAAATCGCTTATGACAGAACAGGATCTGATTTCCAAAATGATATCATCAATACTGCATCTTGGGTAGATTTAACCACGATGAGAGATTGGAGAACAAATAAGTTTGCGAATCCAAATGGTTACTATAATGACTATTATAATAACCCTTATTTCAATAAGGATATCAACCGTTTAAGATACAAAGACGCTAACTTTTCTGGTAGCTTTGATGTAACTTATAAAGTACGTCCTTGGATGCAATTATATAACAGATTAGGTATTATGAATAATTCTCGTACTGGTAAAAATACCGTAGAGAAGTTCACTTATTCTGACTGGGCAAGAAACGAAGCATACATTCCTACAGCTTGGGCAAGTGACGATGACTACCCAGGTATCTATCGTGCTATCTCTAACGTGTTAGGTTCTGTATCTGATTATTCTTCTACAGAGAATGTTGTGAACAATGAATTTCAAGTACGTATCCAAAAAGATATTGCTAATGTAGAAAATAAATTGACTTTAGGTTATAGTATCTACCAACGTTATACAAAAAATATCAACGTATCTTCTAGTTCAATTGTAGTGGATAATGTTTATAACGTTTCAAATAGACAAGGTAATTTAGGTGGTGGTGAATCGAATACAACTGAGCGCAAGTTTGGTTACTATGCGGATTTGAATACCAACCTAAAGAATATGGATTATTTGAACTTAAACTTAACTGCTCGTTATGATGCTACTTCTCGTTTCTTCAAACAAACAAGAGCTGCAAATCAATATTCTTACTTGTATTATGGAGCTGCCTTGTCATTTATTGTGACAGATGCCTTCCCTTCATTAAAGAGCAATGTATTGAACTATGCTAAATTACGTACATCATATAATAAGAATGGTAACGATAATATTCCTTTGTATGGATTAGACTTAGCGTATAACAATGGTGCGAACTTCCCTTATGGAAACAATGTAGGTTTATCAGTTGGTAATACTTTACCAGATGCGGATTTAAAGCCTGAGTTTGTAACTGCATTGGAATTTGGTGCTGAGTTATCAATGTTTAAGAACAGAGTGAATTTAGATGTGTCTTGGTATGATCAAAGTTCAGTGGGTCAGGTGTTAACTGTAAAAGTGCCTAACTCAACTGGTTTCTCTAACTTGTTAATCAACGTTGGTGAAGTTAAAAACTTTGGTTATGAAGCAGATTTAAAAGTTCAATTATTACGTGATACTAAAATCAAATGGGATGTAAATATTAAGTATTCTTACAACGACAACAAAGTTGAAAGTCTATATCCTGGTATTACTCAATTTGCTTATGGTGGTTATAGCTATGCTACAACAAACGTAATCTTAGGGCAACGTTTCCCTGTATTGAAAACAACTGGTTATTATTATGCTAAAGATGGTTCTGGCGCAAGAAGAGTAAGTCCTACAACTGGTTACCCAATTCAGAATACTGCTTTAACTGAGCGTGGAAGTACTTTACCTCGCCATATGGTAGGTTTAGGATCTTCTTTCACATATAGTGATTTCCGTTTATCGTTTAACTTTGAATACCGTGGTGGTAATGTTATGTACTCTGACTTAGGTCGTCAAATGACATTTACTGGATCTGGTGCTTGGACTTCAAACAGATCAGAGCAGATCTATCCTAATTCTTATTATATTGATCCAACAAGTGGTGCGGATGTTAAAAACAATAGCGTGTATGTTCGTGAACCAGAGTATGCACTTTGGGTAAACAACTACCGTCTAATTGCTGAGAACTTCGTTACACCAGGATGGTTCATTAAATTAAGAGACTTGAACTTGTCTTACAATATACCAGCTAGTTTGGTAAAAAAATCTAAGATCTTCAGTGGTGCTAATGTGGCACTTTACGGAAGAAACTTATTTACAATTGTAGACAATAAAAACCAATTTACTGACCCGGAATTCAGTTACACAAGTGGTAACGGATTAGGTATTAGCAATACAGCGCAAACACCTCCTGTTCGTCAATATGGTTTTAACGTAAACTTTGTTTTTTAATCACCAATAACTAAAACAACATATATGAAACTTTACAAAATATATATCGCCGCGTTTTTGGTCATTGTAGGAACAGGTTGTAAAAAAGACTATTTAGATGTCAATACCAACCCGAACTCTTTACCAACTGCAACGCCAGCGTACGTTTTTGCGAACGCATTAAATACTAGCGCAGCCATCATGGTTTCTCCTAATGAAACTGGAATGGTTTGGGCTGGTCAATGGTCTCAGTCTAATGGTTATATCATTAGTACAACTTTATTTGCTTACAATTTCACCAACGGTGACTTTAACTATTGGGATAATACATATGATAACCTGAATGATTATCAATATGTAATTAATAATGCCACAGCAAATGGTCAAGACTTTTTAAAAGGTCCAGCTAAAGTGATGAAAGCATTTAATTTCCAAAAATTAGTTGACTTATACGGTAATATCCCTTTCTCTGATGCATTAAAAGGAGTAGGATCTTTGGCGCCAAAATTTGATGACCAAAAAGCGGTCTATGAAGGTTTAATTACTTTATTAGACGATGGCATTAAAGATTTGAAAGCAAATGCATTCTCTAGTTCTGCAACAGGTTCTGATTTTATATTCAAAGGGAATACTACAAGCTGGATCAAATTTGCCAACTCTTTAAAATTGCGTATTTTAATGCGTCAATCTAAAGTGTCTGGTAGAGATGCATACATCACTGCAGAAATCAATAAGATTGTAGCAGAAGGTTCTGGATTTATTACTGGTGCAGAAGTTGGAGTGAACCCTGGTTACACGCCATCTGCTGGTCAGATTAATCCTTTCTATGACACTTATGGTTATAGCGAGACCAATGCTAGAAGAGCCTTTAATAACTGGCCAAGAAACACTGCTTTCTTGATCAATACTTTAAAGTCTACTGGTGATACAACTCGTATGAAGCGTATTGCTTATGCAATTGGTAACGAGAGTTCTTCTACTGCAGGCGTGAGTTCTAAGCCTGAAATTGCTGATAACTATGTTGGTGTGCCATTAGGATCTAGCTCTGGTTATTTACCAGCAGTTACATCTGCTCCTGGCCCATCTGTATTGGTTAGAGGTGTATACAACAAACCAATGGTATTGATGACTGCAGCAGAAGTTCAATTGAACTTAGCTGAAGCTAAACAACGCTATGGTGCAAGTGTTACATTAACTGGAACTGCTAAATCTTATTTCGATGCTGGTGTGACTGAGTCATACAGAGCATTAGGAGCAGCTTCAACTGATGCAGCACGTTTATTAGCGAGCGGTGTTGATTTAGTTGACTTTACTGCATCTACTAATAAATTGAATGCGATTGCTTACCAAAAATGGTTAGCGCTTGCAAACTTCAATGGTTTAGAAGCATGGTCTGAGTATCGTAAATCTGGTTTCCCAGTAACGCCTCAATCTATCAACTATGTTGGTTCTGCATCAACTCGTCCTACACGTTTATTCTACCCAGGAACTGAATTAGGTTCTAATGGTGAGAATGTAAAAGCACAAGGAACAATTGATGTGTTAGCTACTAAAATTTTCTGGGATGTTGACTAATTGATCAACGCCTTTAAGATAAAATGCCCTCCGGTTTCGGAGGGCATTTTTTTTGTAAGCTATTCAATAGCAAAGGCAATCTGCCTATTGGTATTTATTTTTGAAAATTATTTTTGAATTACCTCGCCTTCAATGGTCAATTCCAATGGTAATTTTTGTCCAGCAAATTTTACATTTACTTTTTTTCTGAATGCCCCAACAGCAGGCGAAGTATAAGTGACTTTAATGCTTCCTTTTTGGCCTTTTAAAATAGGCTTCTGGTCGTATTCAGGTTGAGTGCATCCACATTCTGCATTGGCAAATTCTATCACCGCAGGCCTCGCATCGGCGTTCGTGTATGTGAAGATCACTGACTTATGTACCCCTTTAGCAATCTTCCCAAAATTATGTGCAGCTTTGTCAAATTTTATACCCGATTGAGCTGAACAAAATAATGCGGCAAGAGAAAAACTTAGGGTGAAAATGTACTTCATAGATATATAAATTTATTGGGTAATTGGTTGAGGTAAAGCAGCAAAAATTGAAGCCCTGACCGTCAAATGCTGCTCTAAATTATTGAAATTTTGTTAATTATCTGTTTTTATGTGTTTCTTGATTTTTATTGCATTTTACCCCTATTTTTGTCAAATGGAATCCAACTTAGAAGCTGCATCTAATCAGGACATGCTATCGTTTGAAGCATTTCGAAAAACTGTATTAGAGGACTACCGAACTGCACTTGCAAGTAGAGAAGTGAGTTTGTTGGGTAGACGTGAGGTATTGACAGGCAAGGCCAAATTTGGCATCTTCGGCGATGGTAAAGAAATCGCACAGGTAGCACTTGCAAAATTTTTTCAAAAAGGTGATTTTAGAAGCGGTTATTATCGTGACCAAACTTTAATGTTTGCATTAGGCACATCTAATATAGTAGATTATTTTGCGCAATTATATGCCGATGTTGAAAACGATCCCTATAGTGGTGGTCGAAACATGAACTCGCATTTTAGCACGCCGTTTGTAAATGAAAAAGGGGACTGGTTACCACTAGCAGATAGTTTTAATGTATCCTCAGATATCGCACCTACAGCAGGACAAATGGTAAGAGGACTTGGATTGGCACTAGGCTCTAAATTTTTTAGAAATGCAAATCCCGATCCTGCATTTGCTGGATTAACCAATGAAGGAAATGAAGTTTGTTTTTGTACCATTGGTGATGCAAGTACATCCGAAGGACATTTTTGGGAAACCATCAATGCAGCAAGTGTATTACAAGTGCCATTGGCAGTAATTGTATATGACGATGGTTATGGTATTTCTGTTCCAACCGAATTACAAACGACCAAAGGGTCAATATCAGAAGCATTGGCTGGATTTGAAAAAAAACCAGGCACCAATGGCATCAAAATATATACGGTGAATGGATGGGATTATGCTGCACTTTGCGAAACCTTTGAGGAAGGGATTTCTTATACGCGTACAACCCATACACCTGTTGTGTTTCATGTAAAAGAATGCACACAGCCTCAGGGCCATTCAACAAGTGGAAGCCACGAAAGGTATAAAACTGCAGAAAGATTAGAATGGGAAAGAAACTGGGATTGCAATAAACAAATGCGCGCTTGGTTGATTTTAAATGAACTAGCCACTGCTGAATCATTGGATCTTTTAGAATCAGAAGTCAAGCAAGATGTTCGAAACCAAAAACAAGCTTCATGGGATCAGTATATTTTACCAATCAAATCAAAAATTCAAGCAGCAGCTGATTTGGTATTTGCGGGATTACCACAAGATGCTCCATTGTATCGTATGATGCAAGAATTGGTTGCAAATAAAGAACCATTAAAAAGAGATCTCTTTAGAATTTTAAATATTGTGTTGGAGCAGATGCCAGCGCATCCTAATGCAAAAGCAATTAGTCAATTATTAGCGGATTATTATAAAGAACAAGCGCCTTATTATAGTAAGCATTTGTACAATGAAGGGCCAAAGAGTGCATTGAATGTGCCGGTGGTTCCAGCAGTCATGGAGGCAAATCCAAAACAAATGAATGGGTATGAGGTCTTGAATCAATACTTTGATCACTTGTTTGCGAACAATCCTAAAGTGGTTGCTTTTGGCGAAGACTTAGGAAATATCGGAGACGTAAATCAAGGCTTTGCAGGATTGCAAGCTAAGTATGGTGTAAATAGAATTTTTGATACAGGTATTAGAGAACAAACCATCATGGGACAAGCGCATGGTTTGGCTATGAGAGGTTTAAGACCAATTGCAGAAATTCAATACTTAGATTATTTAATGTTTGGCATACAAACCTTAAGTGATGATGTTGCAACCTTACACTACAGGTCTGTAGGAAGACAAAGTAGTCCAGTAATCATTAGAACAAGAGGACATCGATTAGAAGGGATCTTCCATAGTGGCTCACCAATGGGTATGATTGTGCATGCATTAAGAGGTATGTTTGTTTGTGTGCCAAGAAACATGGTGCAAGCTGTGGGTATGTACAATACATTATTACAAGGGAATGATCCTGCTTTATTGATAGAGTGTTTAAATGGCTATCGATTAAAAGAATTAGTGCCATCTAACATTAACGAGTTCTCTGTTCCATTAGGGATGCCTGAGATCGTAAGAGCTGGTGCCGACATCACCATTGTATCTTATGGATCTACATTAAGAATTGTAGAAGATGCAGCGGTACGTTTAGCAGCCATGGGAATAGGTTGTGAAGTCATAGACGTACAAACGCTTTTACCATTTGATATCAATCATCAAATAGTTGCATCCCTTAAAAAAACCAATCGAATTTTATTTGTAGATGAAGATGTACCTGGAGGTGCTACTGCATATATGTATCAACAAGTGATCGAAATACAGGGCGGATATAAATGGTTAGATGCAAGTGCGAGAACTTTGTCTGCTAAAGCACATCGTCCAGCGTATGCAAGTGATGGAGATTATTTCTCTAAGCCAAATACAGAGGAAGTGATTCAAGTAGTGAAGGATATGATTGCAGAGTAAATCATTCCAATCAATAACCTTCTAGTTGTTCCGTATAACTTAATGAGCCTAGTCTAACCCTTAATGGAATTTTAGTTTTCTTTTCTAAGGCCCTTTCTTGATTGCAGAAAAATCCAGTTTGTGTGGTGTAGTAGTTTGGCGCAATTTTATTTTGAACGGAATAAGGTGCTTTAGAAATATTTACAACTAAAGCTGTTGTCGATTTTTTTTCAGTTTTCCAATATTCCTTTGCATTTTTTGCATTTAATTTTTGCGCAGCAATGGCCTGCGTAAAAAAGAAACATAATATCGTAATTGTAGTTTTCGTAGTGGTTGGTTTTATCCCATATTGTGAAATACTTTGTTCACATCTTCATCTTCTTCTAACCTTTCAATTAACTTACTAATATCTTCTGCTTGTTCATCTGTTACAGGCACAGTGGTGCTTGGGATCCACTCTAGTTCAGCAGAAATAGCAGTGATATTTTTTTCCTCTAATGCTTTTTGTAAGCTACCAAAATCGGTAAACGCACATCTTAAAACAAAAATGGGGTTGTCATTGTCGTCATTACTTTCTCCTAATTCATCTAAACCATGGTCAATCAATTCTAATTCCAAATCATCCATTACTAAACCATCTGGGTTTAATTTAAACACACCCATTTTCTTAAATTGAAAACTTACGCTGCCACTATTTCCCATGGCACCATTGCCTTTATTAAAATGACTCTTTACATTGGCAACTGTTCTTACATGATTGTCGGTGGCTGTTTCTACTAATAAAGCAACACCATGTGGCGCATAGCCTTCGTATAAAATTTCTTCGTAGTTGCTTGTGTCTTTGCCCATGGCTCTTTTAATGGCCGCTTCTACACGGTCCTTAGGCATACCCACACTTCGGGCATTCTGGTAACATCTTCTTAAAGCAGGGTTATCATCTGGGTTAGGTCCTGATGCTTTTACGGCAATCACAATTTCTTTACCTATGCGGGTAAACTGCTTTGCCATACGATCAAAGCGTTTAAACATGGTTGCTTTTCTTACTTCAAATATCCTTCCCATAATTGTTCTTTTAAGTCTGTAAAAATAACACAAAAAAAATAGTCCCGAAAGTCGGGACTATTTTTATTTAACTATAATTGGATTATTTATTCAATTTACTTGTATTCTTACTGTATAAGAAGTACACAAATAAGCCTAAAATCATCCAAATAAATGCCACTTTAAGCGTTTGCATATCTAATGCAAAAATCATCGCTAAGCAAATCACTGCACCTAAAATAGGAACCAATGGCACCAATGGTGTTTTGAATGGACGCTCCATTTCTGGTGATTTACGTCTTAAGATCCAAATGCCTAAGCTTACTAATACGAAAGCAAATAGGGTACCAAAACTTGTCAAATCACCTGCAACGCTTCCTGGAACGAAAGCAGCAAATAGACCTACAAATACAAATAGGATCCAGTTTGATTTATACGGCGTTTGGTATTTAGGGTGTAAATCGCCAAATGCTTTAGGCAATAAACCATCCTTACTCATTGAATAAAAAATACGGCTTTGTCCCATCAACATCACTAAAATCACAGATGAGAAACCTGCTAAAATTGCCACCGTTACTGCAGTGGCTAACCAGCCATAACCAGTCATATAAGTCGAAATAGCGTAAGCAACAGAGGCTTCTCTTCCTTTTTCTGGATCTACGAAATCCGTCCAAGGTGCAACACCTGTTAAAACGTGGCCAAATAAAATATAAAGTATGGTACAAACCACCAAAGAACCTAGAATACCAATTGGCATATCTCTTTTTGGATTCTTAGCTTCTTGCGCAGCAGTTGAAACCGCATCAAAACCAATGAAGGCAAAAAATACAATCGCAGCCCCACCTAGTACGCCACCCCAGCCATGCTTAAAGGCGCCGGAATAATCTGCAATCACTTTACCAGCACTATCTGTTACTGCCGCTTGACCAGCTGGGATTAAATAAGGAGTGTGGTTTTCAGGCTTGATAAACTGCCATCCCACCGCAATGAATATGATTACAATTGCCACTTTAATAAATACAATGATTGCATTTACAATAGCAGATTCTTGTGAACCTTTGATCAATAATAAAGTTAAAGCCAAAAGGATAATTAAAGCAGGAGCGTTCATGATACCAGAATGTGCCACACCCATACTATCGGTGAAACTTTCAAAAGGACTATGGCTCCATTCATAAGGTATGGCGCCTCCCGTCAGCTTATTGAGGTATTCACTCCAAGCAATAGAAACTGTAGCAGCTCCTAAGGCATATTCCATAATCAAGGCCCAGCCAATGATCCAAGCCACTAACTCACCCATTGTTACATAAGAGTAAGCATACGCGCTACCTGCAATAGGGATCATCGCAGCAAATTCTGCATAACATAAGCCTGCAAAAGCACAGCCTACAGCAGCAATAATAAAGGATATAGTCACCGCAGGTCCAGCTGCCTGACCGGCTGCTGCAGCTGTTCTTACAAACAAGCCAGCACCGATAATGGCACCAATGCCTAATGCAATTAAATTACCAGCACCTAAAGTGCGCTTTAATCCTTTTCCTCCATCATCTGCCTGAGCTAACATGGCGGATAAATCTTTCTTTCTAAATAAACTCATAATATAATTGGTTTCTATTTAAGTTGAAAAGTAGCATTTTTTTCGCAATAAAGCTGCTGTTTTAGCTAAAAAAAGGGGCAAATTCAAATTTTATAGACGTCTATTTTTTTAGAACTTATGTGGTATATTGCAGGACTAAGCAAGCTATGAAAAAATCGAACAAACTAACCGTATACATTGTCATCGCGATGGTGGCAGGTGCCATTTTGGGCTACTTTATTCATGAAAGTAAGGACCAAGCAACTATTGATGCTTTTGCTAAAAACATCAAACTATTGACCACCATCTTTTTAAGATTGGTTCAAATGATTATTGCACCATTGGTGTTTACCACATTGGTTGTGGGTATTGCAAAATTGGGAGATCTTAAAACAGTTGGACGAGTTGGTGGCAAGGCCTTATTATGGTTTTTGTCCGCCTCTTTAATTAGTTTATTGATTGGATTAGTATTGGTGAATATTTTAAAGCCAGGCGAAGGATTGGATTTATCCGTAGGGGATAGTTCTGGTGTGAAAGATTTGATGGGTAAGACGCAGTCCTTTAGTGTAATCAATTTTGTGGAGCATGTATTTCCAAAGAGCATGTTCGAAGCCATGGCCACCAATGAAATTTTACAAATCGTGATCTTTAGTATTTTCTTTGGTGTTGCTGCTGCTGCCATTGGAGAACCTGCAAAAGGATTTATAAAGGCACTAGATACGGTAGCACATATCATATTAAAGATGGTGGGCTATGTAATGAACTTTGCACCTTTAGGTGTTTTTGGTGCTATCGCCGCAGTGATTGCAACAAAGGGCTTGACCATATTTTTATTTTATGGTAAATATTTATTGTATTTCTTGGTAGGTATAGGAACCTTATGGATTGTGTTATTAGGGGTTGGCTATTTGATTTTAAAGAATCGTGTGCCTTCCTTGTTAAAACATATTACGACGCCATTGGTAATTGCATTTAGTACAACAAGTAGTGAAGCTGTTTTTCCAAAATTAACCGAAGAGTTGGAGCGTTTTGGATGTAAGGATAAAATTGTTTCTTTCATTTTGCCACTCGGTTATTCCTTCAACTTAGATGGCAGTATGATGTACATGACTTTCGCAAGTATGGCCATTGCACAAGCATATGGCATTCATTTAGACGTTGGAACACAATTAACCATGTTGGTGGTGTTGATGTTAACGAGCAAGGGAATTGCGGGTGTACCAAGAGCTTCATTGGTTGTTGTTACAGCGACTTGTGCCATGTTCAATATTCCTCCAGAAGGCATTGCATTGATTTTACCTATTGATCATTTTTGTGACATGTTCCGTTCTGCAACCAATGTGTTGGGGAATAGTTTAGCAACCACTGCAGTAAGCAAATGGGAAGGGGAACTAACAGAATCACAACAAGTTTAAATTTATACCATCTAGCATGATCACTTTATTAGAAGCTTTTCATTGGAGTCAGTTGTTACAACCTCAATTTTATATTGAGCATGGTGGCTTATGGCTTCTTTTATTAGTTGTTTTTGCAGAGACTGGATTGTTTGCTGGCTTCTTTTTACCGGGAGATAGTTTATTATTTGTAGCAGGTATTTATTGTGCACCATTGGCTGCAGAAATTTATGCTTCTAATAACCATTGGATTAATTTAGCCATTCTTTTTATATTTATTTCTACGGCAGGTATTCTTGGTAATTATGTTGGGTATGTTTTTGGGAATAAAGTTGGACCTACCATGTTTGATTGGAAAGAGAATCTTTTTTTCAAGAAAAAATATTTGATCCAAGCAGATGAGTTTTATCAAAAACACGGAGGTAGAGCCATCATCATCGCAAGATTCATCCCTATCATAAGAACATTCGGTCCAATTTTAGCGGGTATTGTAAAAATGGATAAGGCTAAGTTCATGTATTATAATATTATTGGCTGTTTAGCATGGGTGGGAAGTATGCTATGTGCCGGTTATTTTTTACAGTCATGGATCTTGGCTCGTTTTAATTTTGATTTAAAAAATCATTTAGAAGTCATTGTATTGGGCATTGTTGGTATCACCACATTGCCAGTGATCATTAAAGTCATTTCACATCGCGCTAAAAAAGCGTAATCAATCAATTTCTTGTATGAATAATAAGCAAATTGGACTTTTTTCTTTGCCAGTATTTGTAGCAGCATTAGGCTATTTTGTAGATGTCTATGATTTATTATTATTCACGATTGTTCGTCAACCAAGTGTACTTGCAGTTGGATCCACATTAGAAACCATCATTGTAGATAGTGCGCATATCATTAACTGGCAAATGTCAGGCTTATTAATTGGTGGTATTTTATGGGGCGTGATTGGTGATAAGTTAGGCAGATTAAAAGTATTATTTGGCTCCATCCTTTTATATTCTGTAGCAAATATCGTTACTGGCTATGTGCAAACAGTAGACCAGTATGCCTATTGCAGATTCATTGGAGGTATTGGACTAGCAGGGGAATTAGGGGCAGGTATTACATTGGTTTCAGAGATGTTACCAAAAAATAAAAGAGGGCTTGGTACTTCAATGGTGGCAGGGATTGGTTTGTCTGGTGCTGTCTTTGCCTATTTTACATTTAAGTATACACAGGATTGGAGATTGTGTTATAAAATAGGAGGCGGATTAGGTTTCTTTTTATTGGTCCTGCGTGTGCGTGTTGCTGAGTCCTTTATGTTTGAGTCTGTAAAATTGAGTAATGCTGTCAAGGGCAACTTCTTTATGTTTTTTACATCCTACAAAAGATTTTCAAAATACATTAAAGCTATTTTAATTGGCTTGCCAACATGGTTTGTAATTGGTGTCATGGTGAACTATAGTAATAAGTTTGCAACTGGTTTATATGGAGATAATTTAATTGATTCAGGCAAGTCTGTGATGTTCGCATATATTGGTATTGCAGTGGGAGACTTATTAATTGGATGGGTGAGTCAATATTTTCAAAGCAGAAAAAAAGCCTTGCTTTTATTTTATGTACTTAGTATCGTTGGGATGGTCTTGTTCTTTAGTGCCTTTAACAATAGTGATTCAAGAATGTATGCCATCTGTGCTTTCTTAGGCTTTAGTACAGGCTATTGGGCCATCTTCAATCAAATGGCAGCAGAACAATTTGGTACTAATTTAAGAGCCACTGCAGCAACGACTATCCCCAATATGGTGCGTGGTGCTTTACCATTGATTAACTTTTTATTTTTAGACATATTGCAAAAGTCAATGGGCTGGACCATTGTGCAAAGTGGTATTGTTACTGGATGTGTTGTAATGGGTGTCACTATGCTTGCATTTGTTTTTACAGAAGAAACCTACCATAAGGATCTAGATTTTATAGAGCAGGACCACCCTTTACCGTAGTTGATATTTTTATACCTAGCAATCGATTAAATTGTTAAGCACTATGCGCTTATTATTCATACGTTTTTCTTCTATTGGTGATATCGTATTCACCACTCCAGCTATACGTTGCGCGAAGCAGCAGATCCCAGGTGTAGAGATTCATTTTTTAACGAAGGCGGCTATGAAAGCGGTGACCATCGGCAATCCATATATCGATCATTTCCATTATTTTGATAAAGACTTACAAGCGACTATCAATCAATTAAAGGCATGTAATTTTGATTACATCATTGACTTGCATAAAAATTATAGAACTTACCAAATTCAAAAGGCATTGGGCGTACCAAGTTTATCTTATGAAAAGTTAAGCCTTCAAAAATTTTTATTAACGAAGCTGCATTTGAATTTCATGCCTATGAGGCATATTGCAGATCGTTGCCTAGACGCATTATCAAGCTTAGGTATAGTCAATGACGGAAAAGGATTGGATTACTTTATTCCAAAGGAGACTACAATCAATGCAGTTGCCTTACCTGCTTCTTTTGAGTCTGGTTATATTGCATTGGTGATAGGCGCATCTTACGCCACAAAAAAATTACCTGTTAGTGCTTTGCAACAACTTTGTCATAAAATTCCATATCCTATTGTGTTAATTGGGGGAAAGGAGGATGAAGCAGAAGGCGCTGCTGTGGAAGCGATTAATCCCATTAAAATATGGAATGCTTGCGGAAAATTCAATCTACAGGAATCTGCTTTATTGGTAAAGCAATCCAGGACGGTCATCTCACACGATACTGGATTTTTATACATTGCTTGTGCCTTTCATAAAAAGACAGTGGCTATCTGGGGAGCGACTTCTCCTGCTTTGCAAGTAGAACCTTATTACCCAGTAGCGCAACAAGTCAATCAAACAACTTTGAACACAAATACTGCATCTACTATTTTGAATAATAACGAAATGTATTTTAATGCAATCGTTCCAAAACTGACTTGTCAACCTTGTTCCAATTATGGCACGAACCATTGTCCGCAAGGTCATTTTGCATGTATGCAACAACAAGACCTACAATCCATCGCAGATAAAGCGATTGCTTATTATAAAGAAACATAGTATTGTTTATCTCTTTCCCTTTAGTGCAATTTCAAGTTCGTCGAACTAGTATGCTTATATCTATTTACTATTTAAATAAATAAAGCCTCGCAATGCGAGGCTTTATTGTGTATGGTCAAGTACAAAGATTATAAAGTCTTTAATACATCGTTCATGCTTCTTACTGCATCTGCACTCTTGTTGAATGCTGCTTGCTCGTCTGAAGATAAATCCATATCAACTATTTTTTCCCATCCATTCTTTCCAATTACAACAGGTACACCTAAGCAGATATCTTTTTGGCCATACTCGCCGTTTAAGCTTACGCAACAAGTGAATAATTTCTTTTCGTCGCGTACAATACTTTCTACCAATGCAGCTCCTGCCGCACCTGGTGCATACCAAGCCGAAGTGCCTAATAATTTAGTCAAAGTTGCACCACCCACCATGGTATCATTAACGATTTGCTCTTGTTGCGCTTCTGATAAGAATTTTGTTACTGGAATGCTATTTAAAGCTGCATGCTTTATCAAAGGAATCATTGTGGTATCTCCATGTCCACCAATAACAATGGCGTTTAAGTCTGAAGGGCTGCAATTTAAATGGGCACTTAATTGATATTTGAATCTAGCACTATCCAATGCACCACCCATTCCAATGATTCTATTTTTTGGTAATCCTGTAGACTGCAATGCTAAATAAGTCATTGTATCCATTGGGTTACTAATCACAATTAAGATCGCATTTGGAGAATGCTTTAAAATATTTTCACAAACACTTGTAACGATACCCGCATTGGTACCAATTAATTCTTCTCTTGTCATACCTGGTTTACGAGGTAAGCCAGAAGTAATTACAACCACATCTGAGTTGGCTGTTTTAGTGTAGTCATTGGTACTACCAGTTATACGTGTATCAAAACCTACTAAAGCAGCAGTCTGCATCATGTCCTGTGCCTTACCTTCGGCAAAGCCTTCTCTAATGTCTAACAAAACCACTTCAGAAGCCAATTCTTTACGTGCAATATTATCTGCACAAGTTGCTCCAACAGCACCAGCACCAACAACAGTAATTTTCATATCTTTTTATTTAAATGTTGAACTTGATTTAACGGGATAAAGTTAGTTATTTGCCTCCTATTATTTTAAGTAATTCTGGCACTTTTACCCCTTGTTCGTAAACTTTTAACAATTGACCATTCGCATACAATGCTACAAATGGAGTCATACGAGGCCTAAAAAATACTGGTATAGCAAATTCAGGGTCCCTGCCTACTATCACATTGGACTGCTTATCCAAGCCATATTTAATTGCAAAAGCTTTAATATCAGCCATTTCCTTATAACTATTCCAAATAAAGAAGACCGACTTAAACTTGTCCGCATTCTTTGTTAAATCAGCAGCTTCTTCTTGACAATGAGAACAGTCTGGGCTAAATATGATAATACAAGTGTATTTAGTTTTTGGAATCTGTGTATTGCTAAAAGATTTCCCTGTGGTCAAATTAAGGGTGAATTTTGGAATGTTTTTGTCTTTTAAGAAAGGGGCATTCGGATCAATATTTGCTTGAGCAGACAAAGTTATTGAAGCAAATAAGCTTAAAGTCATTAAGCTAAAAAAGGTCGTTACTTTTTTCATAATTTATTTTTTTTGTGCCATCATTCGCATGGCTTTTGCGTCTTGTAAAAATCCAGAAGCAAAGATGAAATCGTTTAATAATTTATTTTGACTAAATATGATATCTTGATTACTGCCTTCCCATTCTTTTTTTCCTTTATTTAAGTAGATGATATATTCCCCAATTTCCATCACACTATTCATGTCATGGGTAACAACTAGGGTGGTAATATTGAACTCCTTTGTTAATTCTTGAATCAATCGGTCTATCACAAGAGATGTTTGAGGATCTAAACCCGAATTTGGTTCGTCGCAGAATAAATACTTTGGCTCTAATACCAGTGCACGCGCTAATCCTACACGCTTTTTCATCCCACCACTTATTTCTGCAGGGAATTTTTCATTGACTCCTGTTAATTGAACACGCGCCAAGATTTGATTGACTTTCGCCAATTTTTCATCCTCAGTTAAATCACTAAACATGTCCAAAGGAAATTTGACATTCTCTTGGACCGTCATGGAGTCAAATAAGGCGTTGCCTTGGAATAACATCCCAATACTATTTCTTAAAGTCTTTTTTTGATCTTTATTTAAAGTAGTAAAATCATCATTGTCAAATAAGATTTTCCCCTGATCTGCTTGGATTAAATCCACAATACATTTTATTAAAACGGTTTTACCACTTCCGCTTGAGCCAATGATCAAGTTGCAAATACCTGGTTTAAATTGGGCACTCACATCGTCGATAATCACTTTATCGCCAAAGGCTTTATAGATATGTTGAATTTCTATCATGAGGTTATAAAGGTACTTGTAAAGTTAAGAGATCTTCAAACTGATCTGCTCTACTAATTAGTTTTGCCACACCATCTTGATATAAAACCTGTGCTGGTTTGAATCTTGCATTGTAATTGCTAGCCATTTCGTAACCATAAGCACCTGCATTGTAAAAAACCAATAAATCACCTTCTGCAATTTCAGGAATAGCCCTGTCCCATGCAAAAGTATCTGTTTCACAAATATTTCCTACCACGGCATATTGCTTAGGTGGATTCTTAGGACTAGTAATGTTATCTATGTGATGGTATGCGTCATAAAACATCGGACGAATTAAATGATTCAGTCCTGTGTTCAAACCTGCAAAGCTGATCTCGCCCGAAGTCTTTAAGACGTTGACTTTGGCAATAAAAAATCCTGCTTCGCTGACCATATATTTACCTGGCTCAAACCATGCGGTAAATTGACGTCCGAATTTCTCTGATAACTGCTTTATCACTTTATTGACTTCTGCACCTAATTGGGCCATATCAGTACCATGTTCACCCGGTGCATAAGGCACTTTGAATCCACCTCCAAAATCCAATACGTTTACTGTAGGAAAATGAGGGAGTAGGTTGTCAAAAACTTCTGCAGATTTCATAAAAACCGCCACATCTTCTATTTCACTTCCAGTATGAATATGTAAAGTATGAATATTGATCTTGTAATTTTCTTGAATCAATTTTAATTCGTCCAATTGGGTGAGTGGAATACCAAATTTACTTTTAACATGCCCTGTAGATATTTTCAAATTACCCCCTGCCATGACATCGGGTCTAATGCGCACCCCAATGGCTTTTGTCCCGCCAAATGCTTGACCAAATTTTTCTAAATTAGACAAGCTGTCAATATTTACGTTCACGCCTAATTCAACAGCAGTGCTTATTTCATCAAACCCAACACTATTACTAGTGTATAAGATATTGTTTGGTAAAAATCCTACATGCAACGCCAGTCTAACTTCATTGATTGAACTGCAATCAATATTGCAACCCATGTCCTTAATTACTTTTAAAATATGAATATTGGTTAAAGCCTTACATGCGTAAAAAAATTTTGTTTGAGTGGACTCAAACTGCGCGCATAAATTTTGGTATTGCTGTTCAATTTTTTCTGCGTGGTACACATATAAAGGTGTGCCAAATTTTTCTGCAGCAGCATTTAAAGTATTGTAGGAAAGACTTGCGTTCATGCTATAAAGATACGGCCAGAACTAGGTTCTGGCCGTATCTTAGTTCAATATTTTTGTGAAAAATCCATGAATGGGAAAAGCGTAAACTTAGGCTACTGGACTTTCAGGATTGTAATCTTCTTCGTTTGATTCTGCGCTATAATCTCCACCAGTCTCGGCTTCTGTATTTGGCGTGTCGGCTTGTTCGTTTTCTTCAGCTAAGGCTTCGGTTGTTTGCTCAAAAACGCTATTGTCTGTAAAGTCTTCTGGCTTGATTACGGTCGCTTCTACAATTTGTTCTGCCAATACTTCTTTAATCTTTGGTAAATCTTCTGTCGAGTTGATACCAAAATAGTCCATGAAGTTTCTAGAAGTAGAATAAATCAATGGCTTACCCGGAAGCATTTCGTTACGACCGCTAATCACAATCAATTCCTTTTCTAATAATTTCTGCATCGAATAGTCACTGTTCACGCCTCTAATGGCTTCTACTTCACCCTTTGTAATAGGTTGCTTGTAAGCAATGATGGCTAAGGATTCTAATGCGGCGTTGGATAAACGCTTCAAAAACTTATCGCCGTTCAATTGTGCAATAGTGCTGTGGAAAGTAGGCTTGGTTAAAAACTGCCATCCGCCACCGCTTTGCTTTAATTCAAAAGGGTAGTACTCGGTGCTATATTTTTCTTGGATACCTTCTAAAGCGGCTTCCACTTGCTCTAGCGAAATACGCTCTTCTAAAAATCCAAAAGCAGTATTGATTAATTCGGTGATATCATTTGCATTCAATGCTTTATCACTTGCAAAAACCAAGGCTTCGATATGCGGAATGATTTGACTTATTTCCATAATGCTTTTGCTTATCCGTTTAATGCAGCTGCACCACTTACGATCTCTGTTAATTCAGTCGTAATGGCCGCTTGTCTTGCACGGTTATAAGATATTTTCAATGATTTCAACAATTCGTTGGCGTTTTCACTTGCTTTATCCATCGCAGTCATTCTAGCGCCATGCTCACTTGCATTGGCATCCAAAACGGCTTTGAATAATTGCGTGTTCAATATTTTAGGCATCAATTCTGCCACCAAAGCTTCCTTCTGTGGTTCAAAAATGAAATCTGTTTTTTTAGCGTTTGCTTTCTTTTCCATTTTCGGAATCGGTAAGAAAGGCTCTGATTTAAATTCTTGTGTTGCTGCGTTTTTAAATTCGCTATACACAATCTCAATGGCGTCAAACTCTTTATTTTCAAAGGCTTTCATGGCAGCTTTAGCAGCAGCTTGAACAGTTTCGAATTTTAAGTTTAAAAAGATATCTTTAAAATCGGCATTCGTATTAAATCCTAATTTACTTAAACTTTCATATCCTTTTTTACCAATGTTCCAGATAGTTACATTTTGTGTTGGATATTTTTCGGCAATCGTTGCGCGGGTCGTTTTTACCAAATTGGCATTGTATCCACCACATAATCCTCTATCAGAAGTTACGACAATAAATAAGACATTGTTCACGGTACGTTGATCTGCTAGGGCCAAATTCATATCTCCCTCTAAGCTACTAATGATATTGCTTAGCATATCTTGTAGTTTGCGAGCGTAAGGTCTCATTTGGGTAATGGCGTCTTGTGCACGACGTAATTTGGCAGCACTCACCATTTTCATTGCTTTGGTGATTTGCTGTGTACTTTGGGTACTTTTAATTCTGTTTCTAACTTCCTTTAATTGTCCAGCCATAGTGCTTGTTTATTAGGCGAGCAAAGGTATCATTTTTTACCCAATTTCCCCCTCAAACCGCCTATAACTTAATTTTTTGATCCAACTAGCCTTAAAATCATCAATTCCACCCCAATTACTTATCTTTGAAGCCCCTTGATTAACAAGGACAAACACCCAATTTTAGCGAGAATATGTTGCAAATTATCAATAAACTATTTGGCGGATCTAAAAGTGAGAAAGACGTCAAGAAAATACAGTATTTGGTTCCAGTAATCAATGGCCATTTTGAGGCGTATAAAACCCTTAGTCATGACCAATTGAGGAACAAAACGGAGGAGTTTAAATTCCGTATTAAAACACATCTTGAGTCCATTGACCAAGTGATTACTGAAGCTCAAAATAATGCCGAGGCATTAGATATCGCCGATTTATTAGGCAAGGACGCCATTTACCAAGAGATAGACAAATTAAAAAAAGACCGTGACCAGGCTCTAGAGGAGGTCTTGTGGACCATTTTACCCGAAGCATTTGCGGTGGTGAAAGAAACAGCTCGACGTTTTACAGAAAATGAATCTTTAACAGCAACTGCGACCGATATGGATCGTGACTTGTCCGTTAAAAAAGAATATATCACCATTCAGGGGGATCAATCTGTTTTTCAATCCACATGGAAAGCTGCAGGTACTCCAGTGAGATGGAATATGGTGCATTACGATGTGCAGTTAATTGGTGGTATCGTCTTGCATGAAGGAAAAATTGCAGAGATGTCGACTGGAGAAGGAAAGACATTGGTGTCTACACTTCCTGCTTATTTAAATGCTTTAGCAGAGGAAGGGGTGCATATTGTAACTGTCAATGATTACTTAGCAAAAAGAGATAGTGAGTGGAACGGAACCATTTTTGAGTGGTTGGGTATTACGGTAGATTGTATTGATAAGCATCAACCTAATTCTGAGGACAGAAGAAACGCCTACAGAGCAGGGATTACATATGGTACCAATAACGAATTTGGTTTTGATTATTTAAGAGATAATATGGTGCATACGCCAAACGAAATGGTGCAACGTAAGCATCATTACGCGATGTTGGATGAGGTGGATAGTGTATTGATTGATGATGCGCGTACGCCTTTGATTATTTCTGGTCCAATTGGACATCAAACTGGGGAGCAACAATACTTTCAATTAAAACCAAGGATTGAACAATTGGTGGATGTGCAGAAGAAGGTGGCGAATCAATTTTTAATTGAAGCAAAAAAGAAAATCAGCGAAGGCAATGACGATCCTAAGGATGGCGGATTAGCGCTATACCGTGCTTTCAGGGCTTTGCCTAAAAATGGTGCCTTGATTAAATACTTGAGTGAGCCTGGTATCCGTGTTAAATTACAAAAGGCCGAGAACTATTATTTAGCCGATCAGCAAAGAGAAATGCCCATAGTCGATGAGGCTTTGTATTTCCACATTGAAGAAAAAAATAATTCGGTTGAATTAACTGATAAGGGTTTAGCATTAATCACTGGCGCAGGGGAGGATCCAAACTTCTTTTTATTACCCGATATCAGTGTGGCATTAAATGCAATCGATGTGGATGTACATATTCCTGCCGAGCAGAAAATGCAACAAAAGGAAGTCATCATTTCTGATTATAGTATTAAAGCAGATCGTATTCATACAGTGAATCAATTGTTGAAGTCCTATACTTTATTTGATAAGGATATTGAGTATGTGGTGATGGATGGTCAAGTGAAGATTGTAGATGAGCAGACTGGTCGTATCATGGAAGGTCGTCGTTATTCAGATGGCTTGCACCAAGCGATTGAAGCCAAAGAAAATGTGAAGATCGAGGCAGCGACACAAACTTATGCCACCATCACATTGCAAAACTTTTTTAGAATGTACCACAAGCTAGGTGGTATGACAGGTACTGCAGAAACAGAAGCATCTGAATTCTGGAGTATTTATAAATTAGATGTAGTGTCGATTCCTACCAATATTCCTGCAGTGCGTATCGATGAGCAAGACTTAGTCTTCAAAACCAAGCGTGAAAAATTTGGCGCGGTGATTGAATCTATCGAAGCATTACGCGCAGATGGTAGACCAGTACTAGTGGGTACCACATCGGTGGAAGTGAGTGAATTATTGAGCAGGATGTTGCGTCAAAAAAATATTCCACACAATGTGTTGAACGCGAAACAACATGCAAGAGAGGCACAAGTAGTTGCGGAAGCAGGTTTGACTGGTGCAGTGACCATCGCCACCAATATGGCGGGTCGTGGAACAGATATTAAATTAAGCCCCGAAGTCAAAGCAGTAGGTGGTTTGGCGATATTGGGTACAGAACGTCATGACTCTCGTCGTGTAGACAGACAGTTAAGAGGTCGTGCCGGAAGACAAGGTGATCCGGGTTCTTCTCAGTTCTTTGTTTCTTTAGAGGACGATTTAATGCGCATGTTTGGAAGTGAGCGTATTGCAAAAGTCATGGACTTTGCAGGATACAAAGAAGGCGAAGTGATTCAACATAGTATGATCACCAAGTCAATTGAAAGAGCACAGAAAAAAGTAGAAGAAAATAATTTTGGCGTAAGAAAGCGTTTGTTGGAATATGATGATGTAATGAACAAACAAAGAACGGTGATTTATAAAAAAAGAAACCATGCTTTGTTTGGTGAACGTTTGGCATTAGACTTGGACAACGCGTTTTATCAAGTGATAGAAAATTTAAGTTTCAATCACAAAACGAACAATGATTTTGAAGGATTAAAATTGGCCTTGATTGTGCAAGTTGGACTAGACACAAAAATCACTAAGGAGGAATTTGCTGCTCAAAAAGAAAACGACTTGGCTGAATCATTGTACCAAGAAGCACTTGCGCATTACGAGTACAAGAAAAATGATATGATGCAAAACAGCATCCCTGTCTTTAAGAATATCAGAACTCAGGAAGGTAAGCATATTGAAAACGTTATTGTGCCAGTAAGTGATGGTAAAACGATCTTTAATGTGCTTGTGAATCTTGATAAAAATTTAGATACCAAGGGCGCTGCGTTAGCGACTGAATTTGAAAAGTCCATTTCACTCAGTTTGATTGATGATGCATGGAAAGAGCATTTACGCGCCATGGATGACTTAAAGCAATCTGTTCAAACAGCGACTTACGAGCAAAAAGATCCATTGGTGATATACAAAATGGAAGCATTTGAATTGTTTAGAAAAATGGATATCGAGATCAACTATAAAATGGTTCAGTTTTTATGCCATGCGCATATTCCTTTGGAAGCGAATGAGGTTAAAGAAGGACGTCAACAAAAAACCGATTTGAGTAAGTTGAGTGCGAATAGAACAGAAAACGGTACGCCAACAGAGAACGAATACCATGATCCATCTACCCCTAAACAAGCGCCTATTACAGTGGCTCCAAAAATAGGACGCAATGATCCTTGTCCTTGTGGCAGTGGAAAAAAATATAAAGCATGTCATGGAAAAGATGCCGCTTAATAAATATATCGATCATACTATACTAAAGCCAACTTGCTTGGTTGTAGACATTCATCAAGTTTGTGAAGAAGCAAAAATGTATGCCTTTGCTGCAGTATGTGTGCCTCCGAATTTTGTAAAATTGGCAAAAACATTAACGGCAGGAACGGACGTGAAAGTAGCCACTGTGATTGGTTTCCCATTTGGGTACAGTGCCACAGAGGCCAAGATTGCAGAAATTATTTTAGCGATGGTAGATGGTGCAGACGAGTTGGATGTGGTGGCCAATATTTCGGCGATCAAAAACGGAGACTGGATGGCGATTGCCGACGAGATTAACCATATCATGCCGGTGATTCGTTCTAAGGGTAAGATTGTAAAAATCATTATTGAATCTGGTGTTTTAACAGACGAAGAAATTATAAAGTGTTGCGATATTTATGGCATAGCAGGGATTGATTATTTAAAGACATCCACAGGCTATGCAGAAAAAGGGGCAAGTGTAGAAGCAGTAAAATTATTTAGAAAATATTTACCTGAACATATTCAAATTAAAGCTTCAGGGGGCATAAGAGATTACGCCACTACAAAATTAATGATCGAAGCAGGGGCTACTCGTATTGGTTGTAGTGCAGGGGTAGCCATTGTTACAGGGGCGCAAATTGAACAAATAAAAAGTAATTACTAAGCTATGTTACTCGATAAAATAAAAACCTTAGCAGCGCAGCATCAAGCAGAAAATATTGCAATAAGAAGACATTTGCATGCAAATCCAGAATTGAGTTATCAAGAATTTGAAACAAGCAAATATGTTCAAGCACAATTAACTGCGATAGGCATCCCTTTTACAGTCATAGCAACTACAGGTGTCTTAGGCATCATTGAAGGAAAAAATCCTTCAAAGCGTGTGATTGCACTTCGTGCAGATATGGATGCACTTCCGATTATTGAAGAAAATAAAATTGATTATAAGTCCAACAATGATGGCGTAATGCACGCCTGCGGACATGATGTGCATACCACTATTTTATTAGGGGCTGCTAAAATATTATGGAGTCTGCGTGAAGAATTTGAAGGCACTATAAAATTATTATTTCAGCCAGGAGAAGAAAAAAATCCAGGCGGCGCCACTTATATGATTCGGGATGGTGCATTGGAAAATCCAAAGCCTCAAGGAATCGTTGGCTTACATGTGCATCCAGGATTGAATGAAGGAAAACTAAGTTTTAGAAAAGGACGCGTGATGGCCAGTGCAGATGAACTATATATTAGTATTAAAGGTCCAGGCGGACATGCTGCGACACCGCATCAAACAGTGGATACCATTTTAGTGGCTGCGCAATTGATTCAAAGTTTACAAACTATTATTGCGCGCAACAGAAATCCGCAAAATCCTTCTGTGTTGTCCATCTGTTCTATTCATGGAGGCAATACAACGAATGTAATTCCAAGTGAAGTAAAATTAATGGGTACTTTTAGAGCCATGGATGAAGTATGGCGTTTTCAGGCACATGATTTAATGCTACAACAAGCAAAAGGCATCGCTATCGCAACCGGCGCTGAGATTGACTTTAGAGTTGACGTTGGATATCCAACTGTAGACAACGAACCAATGTTAACAGAAGCGGCATGGAGATTGGCCGATGCGTATATGGGCAAGGAAAATGTGGAAGAAACAGAAAAAAGAATGGGTGCCGAAGATTTTGGTTACTATTCACAAGTCATTCCAGGATGCTTTTTCCGTTTAGGTGTAAGAAATGAATCTGCTGGTATTGTGCATAATGTACATACACCACATTTTAATATAGACGAAGCAGCCATCGAGCAAGGTGTGGGCATGATGGCATGGTTGGGGGTTCAGTTATAAATTATTTCATTTTTAAAATTGATTCATGGCAGATTTAACGAATAGCAGCAATAAAGAAAAATTAAGAAAAGAGCAGGCCTTAGAATACCATGCTAGTGGAAGACCAGGCAAGATAGAAGTAGTTCCAACAAAAGAGGCGAAGACTCAAAAAGATTTATCACTAGCCTATAGCCCTGGTGTGGCTATTCCATGTACAGAAATTAAAAATAATCCTGCAGATGTATACAAGTATACCGCTAAAGGAAATTTAGTTGGAGTGATCACCAATGGTACAGCTGTATTAGGTTTAGGCAATATTGGTCCCTTAGCAAGTAAGCCTGTGATGGAAGGTAAAGCGGTATTGTTTAAAATATTTGCAGACATTGATGTTTTTGATATCGAGATCAATGAAACAGATCCAGATAAATTTGTAGAAATCGTAAAAGCTTTAGAACCCACTTTTGGCGGGATCAATTTGGAAGACATTAAAGCCCCTGAATGTTTTTATATTGAACAGCGATTAAGAGAAGAGATGAATATTCCTGTGATGCACGATGACCAACATGGAACAGCAATCATTAGTAGTGCTGCTTTGTTGAATGCATTGACATTACAAAAGAAAAAAATTGACAAAGCAAAATTTGTAGTCAACGGCGCAGGTGCAGCAGCAATGGCTTGTATTAAATTATATGTAGCATTGGGTGCACGTTACGAAAACTTTACACTTTTTGATAAGGATGGTGTGTTACATCAGGGCAGAACAGATTTAGGGGCAGATAGAAAACCATTTGCTATCAAGTCTGATAAAATGACTTTGCCGGAAGCAATGAAAACAGCCGATGTATTTTTAGGATTGAGCGTGGGCAATGTGGTGACAAAGGAAATGATTGCTTCTATGCCAAAAAATCCGGTGGTATTTGCACTAGCCAATCCAGATCCAGAAATTGGATATGAAGAAGCAACATCTGTGCGTAAGGATATTATTATGGCTACAGGAAGATCAGATTATCCAAACCAAGTCAACAATGTACTTGGCTTTCCATACATCTTTAGAGGTGCACTAGATGTGCGCGCATCTGCTATTAATGAAGCCATGAAATTGGCTGCAGTGAAAGCCTTAGCAGAACTAGCAAAAACTGCTGTGCCGGATGTTGTGAATATGGCATACAATCAAACCAATCTAGCTTTTGGTCCACAATATATTATCCCAAAGCCATTGGATCCAAGGTTATTGAGCACGCTGGCTCCGGCTGTGGCTAAAGCTGCTGTTGAATCTGGCGTAGCACAACAACAAATTAGCAATTGGGCAGAATATGAATTGAGCTTAAATAAACGCTTAGGGCTAGACAATCAAATGTTGCGTTTAATTAGTAATAAAGCGCGACGTGATCCAAAGCGTTTGGTATTTGCAGATGCAGAAAATATTAAAGTGTTAAAAGCAGCGAGTATCATTTATGATGATGGTATTGCTTATCCAATTTTATTGGGTAATGAAGATAGAATTAAAAATATTGCCGCTGAAAATAATATTGACATTGATGATTTACCAATCATTGATGTAAGAAGCGATGAAATGGAAGCGAAGCGTGAGTTCTTTGGTTCATTGTTATTCCAAAAAAGACAACGCAAGGGCATCAATAAATATGAGAGTCAAAAATTAATGCGCACACAAAATTATTTTGGTGCGATGATGGTAGAAACGGGCGAAGCAGACTCTATGTTGTCTGGACTAACACGTAATTATGCAGATGGTATTAAGCCAGCCTTACAAATTATTGGGGTGGACGAAGGTGTAAATAAGATTGCTGGAATGTATATCCTTTTAACAAAGAAAGGGCCCTTATTTTTAGCAGATACCACCGTGAACATTAGACCAACTGCCGAAGAGTTGGCGGATATTACTTTACTGGTAGCCAAAGAAGTAAGAAATTTCAATATGGAGCCGCGTGTTGCCATGTTAAGTTATTCCAACTTTGGAAGCAGTGATACACCAGAAGCAAGACTGGTAGCAGAAGCATCAAAAATTGTAAAGCAAAAAAATCCTTCTTTAATAGTGGATGGAGAAATGCAGGGGATGCTTGCATTTAACAAAGAAATATTGAAAGAAAATTATCCATTTAGCAATCTAGCAGATGCAGACGTGAACGTGTTGATTTTTCCAAATTTATCAGCAGGTAATATCGCCTATCATTTATTAAAAGAGATTGGCGGGATTGATGTCATTGGTCCTGTATTATTAGGTTTGAAAAAGCCAGTCAATGTGTTGCAATTAGGTTCAAGTGTGCGTAATATCATCAATATGGCCACTGTGGCAGTGGTGGATGCGCAATTGAAAACGAGAATAGATACGGCTACAGCAGTGGAAAGAACAAGCTGGTGGAAGAAATTAAAGAAGAAAAAGAAATAGTTAAAATAACTCAATGAATTTTATTACCCTATTTGGTAAGTACTTAATGATGCTCAAGGGCATGTTTACTGCAACCGAAAATAAACAAATGTTTTGGAAGGAGTATATCAGGCAATGTGTGGATATTGGTATTGGGTCTTTACCAATTGTAGTCATTATTTCTTTTTTCTTAGGTGCGGTAACCACTGTTCAAACAGCCTCTCAATTGGTAAGTCCATTGGTGCCATTGTCTACGATTGGGATCATTGTTAGAGATAGTATTTTATTAGAATTTGCACCCACTTTTTTATGTATTGTTTTAGCAGGCGTGGTAGGTAGCAAGATTGCTAGTGAATTAGGCAATATGCGTGTGAGTGAGCAAATAGACGCATTGGAAATCATGGGTATTAATACTAAAAACTATTTAATCCTTCCAAAAATATTGGGTGCCATTACGACTGTTCCATTATTGGTGGGTATCTCTGCAGTGGTTGGTATCTGGGGTGGATATATCGTTGGAAGCTGGTCCAATGTGGTGCCTGCCGAAGTTTTTATCACAGGTATTCGTAAAGATTTTGTGGTCCATTATATCAATATTAGTTTTTACAAATCGTTTATTTTCGCAATTATTATTAGCACTGTTCCTTCCTTTTATGGGTACTATGTACAAGGGGGCGCATTGGAAATTGGTAAGACTGGAACAAAGTCTGTAGTGGTTAGTTGTATCCTTATATTAATTGCAGATTATATCATTGCAGCCATCGCATTATAGTAGTAACTTTAGTATAATACAATTACACGAAACTTGTGCATTGAAATAAATTAATAAAATACAAACTGTATGCTACGAATTAAACATTTGATTTTAACCCTCTTCATACTTGGTTTAAATACTGCAGTACTAGCACAGCCCGCTACCATCATTACAAATATTCAATTAATAGATGGAACAGGCAAGCCAGCTTTCAAAGCATCTCTAAAAATTATTGGTAATAAGATTGTGGCTATTGGTGATTTGAAGCCCAATAAAACAGATCAAATGATTGACGGCAATGGGAAAATTTTAGCACCCGGATTCATCGATTCACATAGTCATCATTTTGGAGACCTTAATAAAAACAGAGCAGGGCTATCTACCTCAAGTCAGGGCATTACAACTATTGTGATTGGACAGGATGGAAACGGGTATCCAATGGATAGCCTAACTAAGTGGATGCAAGCAAATCCAGTGGTATCCAATGTCGCAAGCTATACAGGCCAGTCAAGCTTACGTGAAATCGCCATGGGCGAAAATGATTTATATCGTAAGGCAACAGATGCCGAAATCAATCAAATGAAATTGGTTTTAGCTTCAGAATTAGAAAAAGGCTCTTTTGGTTTATCTACAGGATTAGAATATGAATCGGCCTTTTATTCTAGTAAGCAAGAAGTGCTTGACTTAGCAAAAGTCACCGCCGAGCATAAGGGATTATACACCAGTCATATTAGAAGCGAGGACTTGCATATGGACGAAGCAATCGAAGAAATTATAGAGATTGGCAGACAAACAAAAATGCCAGTACAAGTTTCGCATATTAAAATTGCCAATAAATTAAATTGGGGCACTGCAAATTTAATTTTAAAGAAGTTAGACGAGGCAAGAAAAGCGGGAATCAATATTAGTGCAGATATTTATCCTTATACTTTTTGGAATTCAACTTTAAGGGTTTTATTTCCTGGAAAAGACTTTGATAATTTAGCTAGTGCAGAAATGGCTACCAAGCAATTGTTTGATCCAAATGAATCTTACCTAATGCAGTATGCGCCTATTCCAAGCTATAAAGGCAAATCGGTGACTGAAATTGGTATTGAACGAAACGAAAGTCCTGCACAAGCCTTAATGAGTTTAATTAAAATGGCAGAAGACTTTAGCAAAGCAAATCCAAATTATACAGGCAGTGTGGAAGCCATTGCTGGAAAAGCAATGAGTGAGGAGGATGTGAAAGTATTTATGGCATGGCCAGAAGCAATTATCTGTTCAGACGGCAATGCAGGTGGGCATCCAAGAGGGTATGGCGCTTTCACAAGGGTATTGGGAAAATATGTCAGAGAAGACAAAATCATGCCACTAGAAACAGCGATTTATAAAATGACTGGGCAGTCTGCAGATTTTTTTGGATTCAAAAATAGAGGGCGTATCGCCGTAGGAAATTTTGCAGATTTGGTTTTATTAGATCCAGCAACAGTGATAGATCAAGCAAATATTAAAAATAGTAAAGCATTGTCTACTGGCATAGACATGGTTTGGGTGAATGGAACACTTGTTTATCAAGCACAAAAATCAACAGGAAAACAGCCAGGAGTTTTGATTAAAAGAAAATAAGATGGAAAAAAAGAATGCAATTGTATTAACCGATGGTTTGTTAATGACATCGGACGCAAAGACAGCACACGGTTTAATTAGAGGCACAGAGCGTTTTCATATCATTGGCCTAGTGGATGGCGAAGCGAATGCAGGCATGGACGCTGGTGTTTTGTTAGATGGCAAGCGTAGAGACATTCCAGTTTTTGCCACCATGGAAGCTGCCATTGATGCATTAGAAAATGTAGATTATTTAATCATTGGTGTAGCAACTGTGGGAGGAATCTTGCCTAAAAATATGTTGGCTTTAATTTATGATGCAGTTGAAAAGGGTATTTCGGTCGTGAATGGATTACACGAATACTTAAATGACAAACCAGATTTAGTTGCCTTAGCTGCAAGTAATGGTGCGCAATTAATAGATGTCAGAAAACCAAAATCAAGAGCAGACTTACATTTTTGGGATGGTGCCATTTTTAATGTGACTGCACCCATTGTGGCGGTGATTGGAATGGACTGTGCCATGGGTAAGAGAACCACAGCGCGCATGTTAAAACAAGCATGCAATGCCGAAGGTATGAAAGCCGAAATGATTTATACCGGACAAACAGGTTGGTTGCAAGGCGGTCAATATGGATTTATTTTTGATTCTACTTTAAATGATTTTGTATCGGGAGAATTAGAGCATGCTATTGTAAGTTGCTGGAAGGATACGAATCCAGACATTTTATTTTTAGAAGGACAATCTTCTTTAAGAAATCCAAGCGGTCCTTGCGGACTAGAATTATTGATTTCTGGGAATGCGAAACAGGTGGTTTTAATTTTTGCACCTAAGCGAAAATATTTTGATAATGAAGCACATTGGGGTGAGATTCCATCTGTCGCATCTGAAATTGAACTCATTCAAAAAATTGGATCAAAAGTTATCGCTGTTGCAATCAACACAGAAAACTGCACAGACGAAGAAGCCTATGAATATCAAAAAGAATATACTGCAAGCTTAGGCATGCCAGTATTGTTACCTATACAAGAAGGTATGGCGCCAATCATCCCAATACTTAAAGCCTTAACAAAGTAGTCTTATGAAAATAGTAGCAGTAAGGGCATACTTAAAAAAAATGGCATTAAAAAAGCCGTATACCATCGCCTACAATACCTTCTCGGATGTGTCTTTGGCATTTTTAGAAATAGAATTGGCCAATGGCATGATTGGATATGGTTCTGGCAGTCCTGCAGAAGAAGTCGTAGGCGAAACAACACAACAGACAGTAGACAATTTGAATACTTCATTTGTGGCAAATTTTGCAGGAAAAGATATTCGCCAATTTCAACAAATCATATTTGAATCCAATATACAATTTCCACATTTGCCAGGTACCTTAGCCGCTATTGATATTGCATTGCATGATGCTTTTGGAAAATACCTAGACGTATCCATTGCATCTTTTTACGGACAAAAAATGAATGCATTGCCTACTTCCATGACCATTGGCATTAAAGGGTTGGATGAAACTGTAGAGGAAGCAAAGGAATATGCTGCCATGGGCTTTAAAGTGTTTAAAGTAAAAACAGGGATGGACGTGCATGAAGATATCGAACGCATTGCGGCATTGTATGCTGCATTTGGCGCAGATTATACCATACGTGTGGATGCCAATCAAGGCTACGATCTAGACCAATTGAAGTTATTTTTAGATGCAACAGCTACTTATCCTTTGGAATTAATAGAACAGCCCTTGCCAGTAGGTCAAGAGCAAAGTTTATTAGCGTTATCCGACGCGCAAAGAAAACGTTTAACGGCAGACGAAGCATTAAAGGATCCGCAAGCTGCGCTACATTTTTCTGCAGGCATTCAACCATTTGGTATCTACAATATTAAACTAATGAAATGCGGTGGCTTAGTTGGTGCAAAAGATATTGCAACCATAGCGCAGCACGCAGGCATTGATTTATTTTGGGGTTGCAATGACGAAAGTATCATTAGCATCACAGCTGCATTGCATATGGCATATGCATGTCCCAATACGAAGTACATCGACTTGGATGGTAGCTTTGATCTGATGGAAGATTTAGTGACCGGAGGCTTTGAAGTGAAAGATGGATGTTTGGTCATTAACAATGCCGCTGGATTTGGTTTTACAAAAATTTAAAATAGTACCGTGCAGGAAAATCATTCAAGTCATTCTAGTCATTCAAGCAATCAATTACAACCTAAATTAGGACTAAGAGCAGCCAGCTTTTTAGTGATCAGTGTGATTATAGGATCGGGGGTATTTAAAAAAATTGCTCCAATGGCGCAAGAGTTGGGCACCCCTTGGTTGATTTTACTATGTTGGTTGATTGCAGGTATCGTGAGTCTTGCTGGCGCATTGTGCACAGCCGAACTTGTTAGTATGTATCCCAATTCTGGTGGGGAGTACAATTATTTTCAAAAAATTTATGGCCGATTTTTTTCTTTTTTATATGGCTGGGCCAGCTTCGCAGTCATCAAGACTGCGGCCATTAGTGCCTTGGCCTATATTTTTGCACAGTCTTTAAATAGTTTGTTTCCATTGCCTGTATTGGATTTAAATTACACTTTTTTAGGACTGCATTTGTTTGAAAATTTATCCATTAAACTGTTAGCAGCATTTTTGATTGTGCTCTTAACAGTTTTGAATTATAGAGGCGTTCAATTTGCAGAAAAGTTAAGTAGTGTATTGACCTATGCCATGTTGGGAGCCATTGCCTTTTTCTTAGTGGTTGGATTCGGTGCTGAGCAAGGTAGTATGGATAATCTTACGACTGCAGCGAAAGGAGCTACAACAGATTTGAATGGTTGGACACTCATGAAAGCCTTGTTTCTAGCAAGCTTGGGCGCATTTTGGGGCTATGATGGCTGGAATAATATTGCGTTTATTGGGGAGGAAATTAAAAACCCTAAACGTAATCTTCCTTTAGCCTTAGGATTGGGAACGCTCGGCGTGATGGCGGTATACGTCATGATCAATTTCGTTTTTTTATATGTGATGCCAATTGATTTTTTCATAGCATTGAACGCAACGCCAAATAAAATAGCAGCGGTAGAAGTGGCTGGGCAACTCAGTGGAACAATTGGAATGGCCTTGGTTGCATGTTTGATTTTAGTGACTACTATGAATTCAACCAATAGTAGTATTTTAATGTCTGCACGTATGTTGTATGCGATGGCTAGAGATAAGACATTTTTTAAACAAGCGGAATCGGTGCATCCAAGATACAATACACCAGACAAGGCATTGTTTATTCAAGCGGCTTGGGCAGTGCTCTTGGTTTTCTCTGGCAGCTTTGACCAATTAACAGATATGCTCGTTTTTGCAGCCTTCCTATTTTATGCTGCCACTGCAGTAGGGCTCCTTTATTTAAGAATTAAACTGCCAAATGCGGAAAGAACTTATAAGGTCATTGGCTATCCAATAGTGCCAATTTTGTTTTTAATATTTTGTATCACTATTTGTATCATGACATTAATCAATCAGCCCTATGAAGCATTAATGGGTCTGGTACTAATTGCCTCTGGTTTGCTAGTTTATTTTTGGCTAGGAAGGGCAAAATAATTTTGAATAATATTGTCCTTTTCTTTTGTAAGATAATTAAGGTAGGATTCTGCAATAGGGGATAATTTTTTCTCTTTCAACCAAATCAATTGCCAAGTTGTTTGAATAGGTAGTCCTTTCATTGGAATAATTTTAAGTAATCCGCTTTCAACTTCATTTCTGATTCCAATGATGGGCATAATTGACCACCCAAGACCAGCAATGACTGCTTGTTTTACTGCTTCATTAGAAGTTAACTCAATCTTCTTCTTTATTTTAATTTTATTTTTCGAAATAAAATTTTCCATGACGAGTCTAGTTCTAGAACCCTCTTCTCTAAATATAAATGTGGTATCAGTTAGGATTTTATCTCCTTTTAAGGGGGTAGTCACATTATGATTGCCAACTAAGAAAAGTTCATTTTTAATTAAATCAAACTTTTCAAATTTAAAATTGTCTGGGTCATGTGAGATCAATGCAAAATCTATTTCGTATTGCAATAAATTACTAACTACTTTACTATAGTTTGTTACATCCATCGTTAAATCAACCCCACTATTTTGTTTTAAGTAGTCACCCAAGAAATAGGGCATAATATATTTACCAGTAGATACGATCGCAAACTTTAGATGCCCAGCTAGTTTGTTTTTATAATTCTGAGATTTATAATTGATGTTATCAATTTCATTAATGATACTTTCTGCAGCTATGGCAATTTCTCTACCTAGTCCTGTCACCTGAATCTTCTTATTCACTATTTCAATTAATGGATAGTCAAATTGGTCCTGAAAATTCTTTAATTGAATCGATATCGCAGGCTGCGTTAAATTTAATTTTTCAGCTGTCTTTGTAATACTCAAAGTTTCAGTCACTTTTAAGTAAATCCTAAGTTGATGTAGTGTATAGTTCATAAAAATAGTTTATAGCAAATATAATTAAGATATATAAACATTTATATTAAAATTAAGTGAATTTTGTTGTTATAAGCAAAAAAAAATTCAGTTTATTTTTTTTAGGTATTCATGATTACAAGTAATATATCCAACGCAGTGAATGCACTCAATCAAGGTGAGCTGGTTGCTATCCCTACAGAAACGGTGTATGGCTTAGCCGGTAGTGCTTTCAATGAGCATGCAATTGATAAAATATTTCAATTAAAAAATAGACCCACTTGTAATCCCCTCATACTGCACACGCATTCTATTGAGGAGGTATTAAAATTTGTGCAATATATACCACCTGCTGCAATGAAATTGGCAGAGGCTTTTTGGCCAGGACCTTTGACTTTGCTTTTACCAAAAAAGTCCAACATACCACATAGCGTAACTTCTGGTAGTCATTTAGTGGCAGTGAGGATACCAAATCATGCAGTCACACTTTCTTTATTGCAACAATTAGACTTTCCTTTAGTAGCGCCAAGCGCCAACCCATATACCCGTATTAGCCCAACCAATGCTAAAATGGTGGATGATTATTTTGGTGAAGCGCTACCCGTTATCTTAGAAGGAGATATTTGTGCAAAAGGGATAGAGTCCACCATTGTTGGTTTTCATGATAACATCCCGGTGATTTATAGACAAGGGGCCATTAGTGTGGATGCAATAGAATTTATAGCAGGTAAGTCAAAGGTGCAAGCAACCATCAAAGAGAAAGTGACTACCCCAGGTATGTCCCCAATGCATTACGCGCCAATGACAAAGTTTTGTATCGTTGAAAATATATTAGATTTTATTTATGAAAATCGAGACCTTAAGATTGGCGCACTTACACTTGGTAAAATAGAAGTCAATCTGCCAAACACAAATAGCATCAATTTATCTATAGCCGCAGATCTTGAAGAGGCTAGCGCCAATTTGTATAAGTCCATGTATGATTTAGACGGCATGGGGTTAGACTGCATCATCATTGAGCTCTTCCCTGAAATAGGCGTTGGGAAGTCCTTAAACGACAGGATTCGTAGGGCAAGTTTTAGGTAAAATTTGAAATTCAAATAGGCATTAAATTTGTTAAATTTAAATATAATTAAATGCGTATTTAATTATAAATGAGTGTTATATAAATAAAGACAACAAGTTTTAGGCAATTACAACTTCCAATAGAGTTTTTTCAATATTTTAGATTTATATAAGTTATAATACCATCATTATATATTAAAATATAATTTAATGTAATTTCATGAATTTAGCTTCTTTCTCTCTAATTCAATGTTTCTATTTCTTTACTTTCCTTTTTTCCATCATCGTTTTATTCGATGTCCTAATCCGGTTTACGTCGCCCTTTAGATTAAAAACATTCTTCTTATTATTTGTATCGGCGATTCTTGTTAGTTCCTTTTGTTTATTTATCAGGTCTGTGCCAGATCAGTTAATTCTTATTAGAATGATTTGCCCAATGCTTATTGGAACCTCAATGGTGCAAATTTTTACTAATTTATATTTTGTCCAACACAAAAGGATAGCCAATATTTATTTGATTAGTGCTTATACGATTTATATTTATTTGATCATTTATGTACAAATAGTAGGATATGAAAATGTATTCCCAAAATTTAATAGCATCGGCAGTTCGCCTTCTCAAGTAGCTAAGAGTATCAACTTGCCTATGTATCTTGATATTTTTTTAGAACTGGATTTTATTTTCTTTAATCTATTTTGTCTTTATTATATCTATAATATTTTATTTAAATTTTCATATAAGAACATTTATTTTAAGAAAATTCAAGTTTGGACCTTTTGTTTTTTTATGGTGATCTTTACGCAATTAATTTTCATTGCCATTTCTGCTATTTTTAAATTTCCTATTGAGTTTAATACGTATATCCGAATTGTAATGGGTTTATCCTTACTATTAATTATTTTATACAGACCTAGTTTTATCAATAAAAATGGGTCTAAAATATCCTTTGGCTTTTTATTTAACCGAAACGACTTTAGTTCCGATATAAAAGAGGTAGATTTTACTTTTCAATTTTTTACAAACTTCTATTATAAGAGTAAGACTGCAAATATTGAAGAATTTTCTAATATCATGGGTGTCAGTAAAGACGTCATGTTTAATTATATCTACTTCACTTACTCAATGACTTTTGATGAGTTGATTAACAAGGCAAGGGTGGAATACTTTGTTGAAATCATCAAGGACGCTAAATTTAAAAATTATACTGTGGAGGCATTGGCCTTGGAAGTAGGATTTAGTTCCAGACAGCGTTTCTATCAGCCATTTAAGAAATACCACGGCGGTAATCCTTCCGATCTGATTGATATTTTAAATTAGTAAGTCATTGAAAATCAGTGTCATTTAAAACAGTACAGCTGTATTTTTAATCAAAACAATGACATTTAGCATTGATACATAGGTAATTTGCTATCCCACTTTTCTTTTCAAATATTTATGATCCAAAACACTGGATCATGTCTTTATTAAATTTTTTCAAGGAATTTGTTTCTAATCATCGCCAAAACGATCCTACTAGTAAAACTGTATTTGATCATTACTTTTTTGACTCAAAATACTATTTACAACCCACTGCTTCATCCGAGGATTTTGCGCCTGTCTTAAATATAGAAGGCGAAATTCTAGATAAAATTTCCATGTCCTATTATGGACTTTCATTTATTGAACTAATCAATGAATATAGGTATCAACATTTCATGCAAGAGTTGAAGCACCCATTTAATGAGAATTTAACGATTGACTCCTTAATTAAGCTATCTGGATTTGATAACAATGAAAGTTTTGTGAAATACGCAAAAGAAAAGCAGCAAAACGCTTAAACAATATAAATATTTAAATAATACGATCATGTCAAAGACAAAAAAACTAGATATTTTCAACCTCTTTTATAGCGGTGCAGCTGTAGTCATACTTATTGGTGTAATTGCCAAGTTATTAGAGTGGCCTGCCCAGGATTTATTGATTACGAGTGGTTTGGCCATTGAGGCTATTGTTTTTGGGGTTTCTGCTATTAGGTTTATAGATGTTAAGAAAGAGGATCAGTTTGCGACTGAAGCGACTTTATCAAAAGTGGCTGATGGTTTAGGGAATATTAAAGGAAATTCTGTTGGAGCTGGTGGATCGGATTTTTCAAATAATTATGATTATATACAAACTGATAAAATTAAAAGACAAAATAATGTAATATTAAATCTACCTCCTAATAATTACAATATTGACAATCAGTCTTCCACTAACGCAAATCATACTATTTGGCAATTAGAGCAATTAGATTTATTAAGGCTAGAGCAATTAATTCAAAACGTAGATTATACTAATGAAACCGAATTAAGTTCACTCATTTTATTATTGCAATCACAGTCTGATGAATTGAAATCTAGGCTATGGTCTAGGTTTAAAAAGATTAAATTTAATTTTGTTACAAACTCTGGGTATTCTTTTTTAAAGCTACTTGTTCAATCTACAGTTTCATTTACTAATTCTAATCGAGGGGCACAAATATTCAATAATTTAATTGAATTCCAGGTTACTGAATCTAAATTTATTGTATTAAATGACGTTATCAATTATAGTGCAGAAACTATTTATTTTGGACCACAAAACGAATACAGTATTCACTTAAATGAATTGTTTTCAAATAATGAACTAGAAAATTTGAGTTATATAAATTCTATTATTGATCAATTGGTTTCAGATAATGTAGCACCTAGGTATAAGTTAATACAGTTGTTTGGTTTAAGTGAGTTCAATTCTAAAAAAGAAGTATATGATAAGTTAAATTATCAATTTTCTAAAACAAACACAAAACCAAATCGTGCACAATTGCTATTTGTTTTACTATATAAACAATACTCAAACTCTTAAATTTAGTCTTTTATGGCGGAAGTTCAAGTTGACGTCAAAAGATACCAGATTATAAGTCTTTTGTACATTGTATTTATTTGTTTTTCAGTAATTAATATCAAAATATCGGTATTAGATTCGAATATCTATACTATAAAGTCATTGCAGTCACTTGATAAAGAAGAGCTTAAAAAAGTTGATATTAGTAATAAGATTATTGAGGATAACTATGATACTTTAATCAAGAGTACAAAAGCGAATTCATATTTAAAGATTAGAACAAGATTAAATACAAGTAGTAAAGTTGTTTATGATGTTTTAAAGCACGTGGATGATGAATTTGCGAAAAATAAAACAACGCTTTTAAAACAGTTTAATGGAAGGAATTTAATTGAAGAAATCTTAAAAGATGATAAGGGTATAAAACTTTTAGAAAAGGATCTTTTTGAGTTATCTGATTTTATAAAAAAATCACCATATAAGATTAATACATCGCTTGATTCATTAATTCCTATACAAAAAATAGTAACAACCATTAAAGGCAAGGATGAAATGTGGGATTATTATTTATTCTTTCATAAGCCTTCCGCAATAAGCTATATGCAATTAGAGCGTATTAAGTTATTAATAACTAAAACGCAGTTATTATACCAAGAGGCTGCTCTCGCGGAAATTGGTTATCAACCTACTTATTTTTCTCAGTTTAATCCAAAATTATATGTACTAAAAGCCAATGTAAAAGAATACAAAGAGGAGGAGATCATCAAGCCAGGCCAAAAAGTCATAAGTGTTAATGATGAAGTTTTCGATGATTTATTTAAAAAGATTTTAGCATCTCTTCATACGGAAAACATCTTTGTTGGTTTGAACAATACACTGCTTAGTGATTTTTCATTTATGATGGGTAAAGATTTCGAAGTTGATATTTTACCTAAAGTAAATATTGTAAAAGCTAATAATAATTATAGAGTGGTGTTCAAAAAGACAGGGGAGTATATGCTTCGCTTTTATGATTTAAGAAAGGGCAAAAAAGTACTTTTTGAGAAGAAGATCATGGTCAATCCTATACCTGATCCAATTGTAAAGGTTAGAGGGGATAATTTAAGTAACTACTCTATTAGTATTAAAGATTTACTAAGTGCAGAGCGTTTGGAGGCCAAATTAGAGATCAATAATTTAAACTTTTTCCCAGGCCGTATCAATAGTTTCAAAGTAATACGTATACATAATGGCAAGGAGGAAGAATCAGTCAATAATTATGGGGAGTTATTTCAGTCACCTACTCAAAAGGTACTTGGTGCACTCAAGAAAAATGATTTTTTAATTTTTGATAACGTCAATATGTCTTTAGTAGATGGCTCTACAAGAACTTCAGCACCTATTATTTATAAAATAACTGATTAAATAATACAGTAATAATGTCATACAATTTACATATAATAAAAAAGTATTTAGCCACTATAATGATCATAGTACTTATTAGTACTGTTAAACAATCATTTGGTCAGGATACACTTGCTGGTAATTATCCACTTCTTACTATTAAGTCAGGTAATCACATTATAAAAAGTGTTGTAACCATAAAGGGAAGACTAGATATAGAAGCAGGGGCAAAGATTGAATTAATTGAAGCTGGTATCATTGTATGTGAAGGGGCTTTAAATATGAAAGGGGAATTAAACAATAAAATTGAAATTTTTGGTAAATCAAATATGGAAGGTGTGGGTATTGTTATTAAAGACTTGGATAGTAATATGAATAGTACCATTGATATTAAATATGTGACTTTTAAAAATCTACAATTACCCCTATTTTTCGACTTTGGTTGGAAAAGAGCTGGAGTAAATATCAGTGATAACTATTTTATCAATAACATAGGCAAGGTTTCAATCATACAAGTTTTAAACCCTCCTTTTAATTTTAATATAGATTCAAGCTATATCGATTTCAAAGTGAAGAACAATGTTTTCACTGGAAACAATGCAGCCTTATATTTTGAAGATCTAAAAAGCGATCATATCAATTATGAGATTAGCAATAATACAATTGTTGGTAATAATGTATATGGTTTTAAGAACTATAATATTTCAACAAATGTATTATATGGTAGGGTGGATCAATTGTTTTCAAGATTTAATCCTAAAATTGAAAGAAATAGTTTTGCTTTTAACTATTTAGTGGATAATATAACAGATACGATTGTTCATTTGGCTAATTTTGGGGTTTATGGAACAGATAAAACGATTGATTTTAAAAACAATTATCTAGGGTCTACAAATAAAGCGCTAATTCAGAAAAGCATCTACGATCAAACTCTAAATTACAATGCACCCAAGGTTGAATTTGAGCCTTTTTTATCTACGCCATCTGAAAATAATCCATCACATGTTTATGAGATCAATAACTTAGATAATTCTTATTTATCGGATACCATTATTATTAAAGATCCTCTAAAGGGCTTGGTATTGAAGTCTAATACTTCTTTAAATTTCTCCAAAGCTAAATTTGGCTATACTTATTTTAAAGACGATAGTAGTTTAAAAATAGTGGATACAACTGTCACTTATGATGTTCAACCAAATGGCAATAGCACTAAGCTCACCATTACAAAAAATGTAAATACTTCAAAAAAGATCGGGTATTATAATATTGGAGATATCATTGACCCTAAAGGAGGTTATGTTCCCGAAGTAAAAGCGGGATATATTGCTTATTTAAATGATTTAAGAAGAAGAAAGTTGATTGCAGAACTTCTAAAAGATAAGAAAAAGGAAGATAGTTTAAAAATGCCACCTCCTCCAGCTGATTCAATTAAGAATCAGTTTCAAAAAATTGAAGCACCGCTAAAAAGTAGACTTGAATTTGGGCTATATAGTGGCCTTGCCATTTTTAATGGTACAATAAGTCAAAGTAGTTTATTTAGTAATGATAAAAACTTATTTAATGGTTTTAATATTAATTATACAATATTTTCTAACCTAAGCGCTAGCATGACGATTGCTAGTTTTAAATTAAGTAATTCAGACGTAAATTCAAATAATAATGAACAACAAGCTAGGGGGATGAGTTTTTCAACATCAATGCTTGGCGTTTCAACTTCTATTAATTATGATTTTGTTGATAATCGCTTATACACAAAGGCAAGGAAGATTAGACCATCGATTGGTGTAGGGTTAGATGTAAACTCTTTTTCACCTTCCGGCATTTATAATGGGGTTGAATACAAGTTACAACCTTTAGGAACAGGAGGTCAGTTAATAGACAGTACCAAAAAAGCTTATTCCAGTTTAGCCTTGGGGTATTTTTTCAATTTCAAAATTAAGTATCAAATAAATAGATTTAATAGTATCGGACTTCACATGTCTATTCATAAGAGTTTGTCAGATTATTTAGATGATGTAGGGCCTGATTTATATCCTTCAATAGATAAAATCGTGAATAGCAAAGTTGAAAACAAAGATGCTGCAATCTATTTTTCTAATCCTACCTCTAGAAACTTTGTAGGGCAGTACAGAAACAGTCCAAATAATGCAAAGGATGGGTATATCAATTTTGGCATATTCTATTCAAGAAGATTATTTAAATAAAAATGAAACTTAAGAATACCATATTATTACTCCTATTGTTTAGTTCAATTATAATCATAATTGGATGTTCTAAAACAGTACCCAAAACTCCATTGGAGTTCCAAAAAGAATTATTAGCTGGTACCAGTGCCTATTTAAATACACAACGTACATGGCAACTTGATTCATTTTACGTTGATGGAATAAATTTTCCATTAACACCATTACAAAAGGGGTATAAAAAAACATTCAGTTATGACGGGCTTTATAGTGACAGTGAAATGAATACTGGCAAGTGGGAGATTCAAACTTTAGGGAAATTAAAACAAACCATAATTTATAAAACTACAAATAAGCAAGATAGTTCAGTGTTCGATATTGTTTCCATTAATGCTGCTAGGTTGAATTTGAACATTAAATTATCAAATGGGAAATTAGGTAGTTACTCATTTAAAATTTCAAATTAATATTTTGAAGCATCTCTTTACTATATTATTTCTATTGCTTTTTAAAATGAATTCTATTGCACAGATTTCAATTAGTTATTCTATTGGTGTAGTTGGTGCAGATTTTAAAACAAGTACCTATTCTAACCCTTTGTCTATTAATGGTAAAAATTGTATCACAGTTACGAATGGAATTTCAAAATTTATTGTTAGTGATCACGGCATTTTTTTAAATGAATGTGCCGTTAATCAGGATTATATCAGGTTTAGTATTCAAGTGGCCCCTAATCCTGCAACTAACTATACAATTATCAAGTTTAAAAATAAATTACAAGTGGATAACAATTTCACTTTATCCATATTTGGAAGTAATGGACGCCTAGTGAATAAATTTCCAACAAGCCAATTACAATTATTACAAGGATATAGATTATCAACATCTGAATTAAACGACGGAATATATTTTATACAAATATCCTCTGATAAAATAAATCAAATATTTAGATTATTAATAGTGAACTAATTATTATATGAAACAACTTAAAATAATATTTTTCTCATTATTACTAATTACAATTAGTAATATCACTTATTCTCAAGTTGTGGTACCTGAGGGTATATTATTTCAAGCTGTTGCTAGAGATGCGAATAATAATGCCGCAAGTAATCGTAATGTATATGTACAAATTGCAATTAAAAGGTCAACTCCAAGTGGGACAACAGATTATGCGGAGAGTTTTAAAGTAGTTTCAAGTCAAGAAGGTATTTTTTCTATTGTGATTGGTCAAGGTGTTAGAACAGCTGGTGTTAGTACAATCAAGAATTTAGACTGGTCTAAATACATTTATTATGTCAATCTTAGAATAGCAATTGAGCCTACTATGCCTGATCCTAGTTGGACTTCTACAAATAATTATGTTGATATTGGGACCTCGCAATTGTGGACTGTACCTTACTCATTTACATCAAACAATGCTATATTTTCAGACTCTGCAACCACCATCACTGGTATCTTGTCAAGTAATAAGGGTGGAACCGGCGTAAATAATAATGGTAAAACAATTACTATTGCAAATAGCATCATTACTAAGGGGATAGGCGACCTGACTATTACAACAACTGCCGCAAGTAATGTTACTTTTCCTACCTCAGGAACATTAGCCAATACACAATTTGTTTCTGATAGGATTGGTACTGATACAATTTCGTTATCCAAAAGAATTGACTCAATAAAAAGTGCCAATAATTTATCTACAAACTTAAAATTAAACATTTCGGATACTTCTTTAATGTTGTCAAACAGAATTGGACGAGACACGATAGAGCTTTCTAATCGTATTAATAGAAATTCTATTTTAATAGCAAATAATAAACAAGGAATAGTTGATACAGCAGCTGCAATTAGATTAAAGTTAAACGATAAAATTGAGGCTAGTCAATTTCCTAATTTGATTCAACCATTTCTTGCAAATACAATTTATAGTTTTAGTGATACATTAACTTTATCCAATAGGATTAATACAAAGCTGAATATTTCAGATACTTCAGCAATGTTGAGTAATCGTATTGGAAGGGATACTGTTGCACTATCCAATAGGATTAATAGAAAATTGAATATCTCCGATACTTCAGCAATGTTAAGTAGTCGCATAGGTAGGGATACAGTTTCATTATCGAATAGGATTGAATCTTTAAAAAATGCCAATAATGTATCTACTAATTTAAAATTGAATATTTCAGATACTTCTGCTATGTTAACTAATTATTTGGGAGCATTAAACAATCTACGAAGCACTAAATTAAATGCAATAGATACGGCTAATTTATCTACTTGGAAGCTTAATTCTGCAGATACAGCAGCATTGTCTACTTGGAAATTAAACAAAGCGGATACATCGGCTATGTTATCAAATAGAATTGGACGAGACACGATAGAGCTTTCTAATCGTATTAATAGAAATTCTGTTTTAATAGCAAATAATAAACAAGCAATAATTGATACAGCAGCTACAATTAGATTAAAGTTAAATGATAAAATTGAGGCTAGTCAGTTTCCTAATTTGATTCAACCATTTCTTGCAAATACTATTTTTAGTTTTAATGATACAATGACCTTATCGAATAGGATTGATGCAGAGATTTCAAGAGCAACTAGTGTAGAAAACGGTTTAAGTACCAGGATAACTTCCAACACTTCAAGTATCACTGCAAATACCAGTGCGATATCTGGATTGGATACTAGGGTGACATCGAATACTTCAAGTATTACTGCAAATACTAGTTCAATAGCTGGATTGGATACTAGAGTGACATCCAACACTACAAGCATTACTGCAAATACTAGTTCAATAGCTGGGTTAGATACTAGGGTGACCTCTAATACAAATAGTGTTACGACCAATACCACAGATATTGCATCCAACACTACTGCGATAGCTGGATTAGATACTCGAGTGACATCAAATACTTCAAGTATCACTGCTGAAGTTACTAGAGCTCTAGCTGCTGAATTAGTATTAACAAATAATGTGAGCGCTAATACTTCAAGCATCACCGCACTAGACACTAGAGTTACTTCAAACACATCGAGTATCACTGCAGAAATTACGAGGGCTCTTGCTGCTGAATTAGTATTAACAAATAATGTGAGCGCCAATACATCCAGTATCACCGCACTAGACACTAGAGTAACATCTAACACAGCAAGTATTACTGCAGAGATTACAAGGGCAACGAGTGCAGAAGATGCTTTAAGTACAAGAATTACTTCAAATACTTCGAGCATCACAGCAAACACCACTGCGATAGCAGGATTAGATACTCGTGTAACTTCAAACACATCGAGTATCACTGCAGAAGTTACCAGAGCTCTTGCTGCTGAATTAGTATTAACAAATAATGTGAGCGCTAATACTTCAAGTATTACCGCACTCGATACTAGAGTTACATCAAATACTGCGAACATCGCTGCAGAAGTTACCAGAGCTCTTGCTGCTGAATTAGTATTAACAAATAATGTGAGCGCTAATACTTCAAGCATCACCGCACTCGATACTAGGGTTACTTCCAATACTTCAAGTATCACCTCACTCGATACTAGAGTTACTTCCAATACATCGAGCATCACTGCAGAAGTTACCAGGGCTCTTGCTGCTGAATTAGTATTAACAAACAATGTGAGCGCCAATACTTCAAGTATCACCGCACTAGACACTAGAGTAACATCTAACACAGCAAGTATTACTGCAGAGATTACAAGAGCAACGAGTGCAGAAGATGCTTTAAGTACAAGAATTACTTCAAACACTTCGAGCATCACGGCAAACACCACTGCGATAGCAGGATTAGATACTCGTGTAACTTCAAACACATCGAGTATCACTGCAGAAGTTACCAGGGCTCTTGCTGCTGAATTAGTATTAACAAATAATGTAAGTGCCAATACTTCAAGTATAACCGCACTCGACACTAGAGTTACTTCAAACACTGCGAGCATCACAACAAATACAACTGATATTGCATCTAACACTGCAAGCATTACTTCTAACACGAATGCGATTGCAGGTCTTGATACTAGGGTGACATCGAATACAAATAGCATCACTGCAGAAGTTACCAGAGCACAAGCTGCTGAATTAGTACTAACAAACAATGTGAGTGCTAATACTTCAAGTATCACCGCATTAGACACTAGGGTGACCTCGAATACGAATGCTATTGCTGCCCTTGACACTCGAGTGACATCGAATACAAATAGTATCACAACAAATACAAGTGACATTGCATCCAACACTGCAAGTATTACAACAAATATTGCAGATATATTATTACGAGCAACGATTGCATCCCCATCTTTAACTGGAACTCCAACGGCACCAACAGCAGCACCTGGAACTAGAACAACACAAATTGCTACAACAGAATTTGTTTCTGCATTGGTGGGTGGATCAGGGGCAGCAGATGCGTCGTCTACTGTAAAGGGTATATTAAAATTAACGAATGATTTAGGAGGAACAGCAGAATTACCAACGGTGAATAGTGTTGGTGGAGTTTTTTCATCAACAATAACAACATTACCAACATTAATTGCTTCTAACACGGCGAGTATTACTACAGAAATAAGCAGAGCAACGAATGCTGAGAATGATTTAAGTACAAGAATAACATCCAACACTACAAATATTACGAGTAATACAGCTGCGATTGCTGGTCTTGATACTAGGGTGACATCGAATACAAATAGTATTACGACCAACACCACAGATATTGCTTCATTAAATACGAGAGTTACATCAAATACTTCAAGTATCACAACTAATACAAGTGATATTGCATCCAACACTGCAAGTATTACTTCCAACACGAACGCTATTGCTGGGTTAGATACTAGGGTGACATCAAATACAAATAGTATTACGGCAAACACCACTGCGATAGCTGGTTTAGATACTAGAGTTACTTCAAACACTTCAAGCATTACTTCTAACACCAGTGCTATTGCTGCACTTGATACTAGGGTGACATCAAATACAAATAGTATTACGGCAAACACCACTGCGATAGCTGGTTTAGATACTAGAGTTACTTCCAATACATCAAGCATCACTGCAGAAGTTACCAGGGCTCTTGCTGCTGAATTAGTATTAACAAATAATGTGAGTGCCAATACTTCAAGTATCACCGCACTAGATACTAGAGTTACTTCAAATACATCAAGCATCACTGCAGAAGTTACAAGGGCTCTTGCTGCTGAATTAGTATTAACAAACAATGTGAGTGCCAATACTTCAAGTATCACAGCACTAGACAATAGAGTTACTTCAAACACATCGAGTATCACTGCAGAAGTTACCAGGGCTCTTGCTGCTGAATTAGTATTAACAAATAATGTAAGTGCCAATACTTCAAGTATCACCGCACTAGATACTAGAGTTACTTCAAACACATCGAGTATCACTGCAGAAGTTACCAGGGCTCTTGCTGCTGAATTAGTATTAACAAATAATGTAAGTGCAAATACTTCAAGTATCACCGCACTAGACAATAGAGTTACTTCAAACACATCGAGCATCACTGCAGAAGTTACCAGGGCTCTTGCTGCTGAATTAGTATTAACAAATAATGTAAGTGCCAATACTTCAAGTATCACCGCACTAGACACTAGAGTTACTTCAAACACATCGAGTATCACTGCAGAAGTTACCAGGGCTCTTGCTGCTGAATTAGTATTAACAAATAATGTGAGTGCAAATACATCCAGTATAACTGCTAATACAACAGATATTGCTTCATTAAATACAAGAGTTACAGCTAACACTGCAAGTATCACAACTAATACAGCATCTATTGCTTCCAACACTGCAAGTATTACTGCAGAAATCACAAGAGCGACGAATGCAGAAGCTGCATTAGATACAAGAATAACATCTAATACTTCGAGCATCACTGCAGAGATCACAAGAGCGACAAATGCCGAGTCTGCATTAGATACAAGAATAACTTCCAATACAGCAAGCATCACCACTAATACTGCAGATATATTATTAAGAGCAACAATTGCATCACCATCTTTTACTGGTAGTCCAACTGTACCAACAGCAACAACCGGATCGAACAATAGTCAAATAGCAAACACAGCTTTTGTAAAAGCTGCGATAGATGGTATATCTATTGGGTCAGGTCAGTTTACTGGAATTATGCCAGTTGCGAATGGTGGAACTGGATATTCTTCCTTTGCAGACGGTGAATTATTAATAGGTAATACTACTGGTAATACACTTACAAAATCAACTTTAACTGCTGGTACAGGTGTATCAATCACTAATGGAAACGGGTCTATCACTATTGCAGCAACTGGTTCAGGCGGAACTGTGACGAACGTAAATCCAATCACAGTGACTGCGAGTGGAAGTACATTTACGTCTACAGTGACTAATGCTACATCCACACCAGCAATTGCATTAACGATACCACTAGCATCTGTTGCTGGAACAACTGCAGGATTATTAAGTAAAGCAGATTATGATATTTTTAGTGCAAAACAAAATGCATTAATATCGGGTACAAATTATATTGCACCTAATACAGCAATCACTGGCGCTACGAAAACAAAAATCACCTACGATGAAAAAGGATTGGTGACAGCAGGCGCGGATGCGACTACGGCGGACATTGCACCAAGTACAAACAGGAATTATGTTACTGATATAAAGGCAGGTGTTTTATCAAATACATCAGGAGTGAATACGGGAGATCAAACCATTACATTAACGGGTGATGTAACAGGTACAGGTACAGGAACATTTACATCAACCATTGCGAACTCAGCGGTGACGTATGCAAAAATGCAAAATGTAACTGCGGGCAAATTATTGGGAAGCACGAACTCAAGTGCAGCAGCACCAGGTGAAGTAACCATTGGTTCAGGATTAAGTTTAACGAATGGAAATTTAACTGCAACTGGTACAGGAGGAACAGTAACGAATGTAAATCCAATCTCAGTGACTGCGAGTGGAAGTACGTTTACATCAACTGTTACAAATGCAACTACTACACCAGCAATTGCTTTAACGATACCATTAGCATCTGTTGCTGGAACAACGGCAGGATTATTAAGCAACACTGACTATACAACATTCAATAATAAGCAAGGCGCATTAACAGCAGGAGCTGGTTCAGGTATATCTATATCGGGAGGAACGATATCAGCAACAGGAATAACAACAAGTAATTTATCTAGTACTGCTGGCATTCTAAATGCGCAATTAGCGAATAGTTCAATCACCCTAGGCTCTACGAGTATGAGTTTAGGTAGCACCAATACAACTATTGCAGGTTTAACATCGGTAAGTTCAACTGGATTTACTGGAGAATTAACAGGAAATGCGAGTACTGCAACGGCACTTGCTACTGCAAGAAGTATTTATGGAAATAATTTTGATGGAACAGCGGCATTAAGTGGTGTTATTTCAACCACGTTTGGTGGAACGGGTGCATCATCTACTTCACAGAATTTTGTATTTGCTGGACCAACATCAGGGGCAGGTGCTCCAAGCTTTAGACAATTAACTTCGTCAGATGTTCCAGCGGGAAGTGGAAATTATATAGCTAATGGAACAACACAACAAACGAGTGCTAATTTTAATATTAGCGGAACTGGAGTAGTGGGAACATCTTTAAGTGCTGGTTCATTAAGCTTAACCACAGCATTAAGTGTTGCTAATGGAGGAACAGGAGCAAGTACATTAACAGGATTAATTAAAGGCAACGGAACTGGTGCAATGACAGCTGCAGTTGCTGGAACTGATTTTGTGGCACCTAACTCAGCAATCACTGGAGCGACCAAAACAAAAATTACTTTTGATGCAAAAGGATTAGTGACTGCAGGTGCGGATGCAACTACTGCGGATATTGCACCAAGTACAGATAGAAATTATGTTACTGATATAAAGGCAGGTGTATTATCAAATACTTCTGGAACTAATACGGGCGATCAAACCATTACATTAACGGGTGATGTAACTGGAACTGGAACAGGAACATTTACATCAACCATTGCGAACTCAGCGGTGACTTATGCAAAAATGCAAAATGTGGGAGCGAACAAATTAGTGGGAAGCATAAACTCAACATCAGCAGCAGTAGCAGGAGAGGTTTCCATTGGTACAGGATTAAGTTTAACGAACGGAACTTTAACTGCAACAGGTACAGGCGGAACAGTAACGAATGTAAGTCCAATCACATTAACAACAACAGGGAGTACTTTTACATCAACTGTTGCCAATGCAAGTACCACACCAGCCATTACATTAAATATCCCTTCTGCATCTGTAACAGGAACAACAGCTGGATTATTAAGTAAGGCTGAATTTGATATATTTAATGCTAAGGTTGCACCAAATACTGCAATCACTGGAGCGACTAAAACAAAAATAACTTTTGATGCAAAGGGATTGGTGACTGCAGGTGCGGATGCAACTACTGCAGACATCGCACCAAGTACAGATAGAAATTATGTTACTGATATAAAGGCAGGTGTTTTATCAAATACTACTGGAACTAATACCGGTGATCAAACCATTACATTAACAGGTGATGTAACAGGAACAGGTACAGGAACATTTAGTTCAACGATTGCGAACTCAGCAGTGACTTATGCAAAAATGCAAAACATAGCTGCTGGCAAACTATTAGGAAGTATTAGTGCTTCATCAGCAGCACCAGGTGCGGTTGCAATAGGTTCAGGATTAAGTTTAAGTGATGGTACTTTAACTGCAACTGGTACTGGCGGAACAGTAACGAATGTAAGTCCAATCTCAGTGACTGCGAGTGGAAGTACACTTACATCTACAGTTACAAATGCAACTACCACACCAGCAATTGCATTAACAATACCACTTGCATCAGAATCTGGAACTACGGCGGGATTGTTAAGTAAAACGGACTATGATATTTTTAATGCAAAACAAAGTGCATTAACATTAGGGTCAGGAGTACAAACATTTATAGCTACACCATCAAGTGCTAATTTAGCCAATACAATTACAGACGAGACAGGTACAGGAAAGTTAGTATTTGCAACAAGTCCAACATTAGAAACACCAACATTAGGCAATGCAACAGCAACATCATTATCATCAGGAACTTTAACTTTAACTACAGCTTTAAGTGCAGCAAATGGCGGTACAGGTCAAAGTACTTATGCAACAGGTGATATTCTTTATGCAAGTGCTACGAATACATTAAGCAAATTAGGTAAAGGTACCGAGGGCCAAGTATTGATTGCAGCCAGTACGGGAATCCCATATTGGGGAAGTAATGGGTTATCTACTTTTAATGGTCAAACTGCTTCATTGCATGCTCTTGCAATGTCAAGTTCGACTACTAATACTTTAGGATGGTCTTCTAATTCTGCAGGGTCTCCTGCAACTGCTACCCATACGCTCACTATACCAGATGCCACTGGAACAGTTAGAGGTTTTATAAGTACAGGCTCTCAAAATATTGCAGGTGATAAAACTTTCTCAAATGATATAAGCGCAAATTCTACTTTTTTTGGCAGAGGTAATCCAAGTTCAGGAGTCGCTAATAATTTATCCATTGGCGTAGGAGGCAAAAATTTTGGTACTAATACCACGGGAGCTTATAATATCGCTATTGGTGCAACCACATTAACAGCGCTTACAAATGGGACTAACAATAATGCTATTGGTTTAAATGCATTAAAGTTAAATACAACTGGCGGAAGTAATAATGCTTTTGGAGCAAATGCTTTAACTGCTAATATTGCTGGCAGTAACAATACTGCTATAGGAGAAGGTGCACTATCTTCAAATAATGGTTCGGTGGCTAGTAATAATACTGCAGTTGGTTGGTCAAGTTTAAATGCCAATACAACTGGTGATAAAAATACAGCAATTGGAAGTAGTACTAATATAACTGGAAATAGATCTAATTCGACTGCAATTGGCTATGGTGCTACAGTTAGTGCAGATAATACCATTCAATTAGGTAATACAGAGGTTACAAGTGTAAATACGAGCGGTGCTTTAACTACGGGTGCTGTTACTTATCCAATAGCACATGGCACCAATGGTCAGGTATTAAGTACTACAGGAAGTGGCACTTTAACATGGACAACGACTGGCGGAGTAACTTCAATTTCTGGTGGAACTACTGGATTAACACCTGCTACTGCAACAAGTGGAACTGTAACTTTGGCTGGAACTTTATCTACTACTAACGGTGGTACTGGATTAACAAGTTTTACAAATGCAGGGGCAATATATGCAACTAGTACAAGTGCTTTAACAACTGGAACATTACCTGCAGCTTCAGGTGGTACCGGTCAAAGTACTTATACGACGGGTGACTTACTTTATGCTTCTACTACAACTGCACTTTCAAAATTAGCAGATGTAGCAACAGGAAATGCTTTAATTAGTGGCGGCGTTGGTGTTGCACCAAGTTGGGGTAAAATTGGGTTAAGTACTCATGTTTCTGGAACATTACCTGCAGCTTCAGGTGGTACTGGTCAAAGTACTTATGTATCAGGTGATATACTTTATGCAAACGGATCAACATCCTTGGCAAGACTTGCTAAAGGTACCGATGGTCAAGTATTAATTTTAGCTTCTGGAATTCCAAGTTGGGGAAGTAGTAGTGGAATTACAGGATCTGGTACACAGAATTATTTACCAAAGTATAATAATGCTGGTGGTACAACTTTGGGGAATAGTTCAATTTTTGATAATGGAACTAGTGTAGGAATCAGCACAACTAGTCCAGGAAGTACATTTAAATTAGATGTAAATGGGGCTGCTAATTTCAGTAGTGATATTAAAGTAAATGGATTGACTATTGGTAAAGGAAGGATTGTTGATATTACTGATTGGAGAAATCAAAACACAGCAGTAGGATCAGGTTCATTGAGTGTGAATACAACAGGATTTGCAAACACAGCAGTAGGAGCTAGTGCTTTAGGTGCAAATACATCGGGAAGTGAAAATGCAGCACTTGGATGGAGCGCATTGAAGGTTAATACAACTGGTAGTAATAACTTGGCATTTGGTCAAAATACGCTGGGTGGGAATACCACTGGCAGTGCTAATACGGCAATTGGAAGTGCTGCTTTGGAAGGTAATAATGGTGGTGGTAACTCGGCAGTTGGAGCTTCTGCCCTTCGCAATAATTCAGGCGGTAATAATAACACAGCGATTGGTTATGCTGCTATGTATAATTCACCTGTAAGCTTTACGAGCGGAGATGATAATACTGCTATTGGCGCTTATGCTAGTGTAAATACAGGAGTGTCTAATTCAACAGCTATCGGTAAAGGTGCATATGCTAATGTAAGTAACAAGATTATATTAGGAAATAGTTCTGTAACTTATATTGGAGGACAGGTGGGTTGGACCATAGTATCTGATATTCGTCTTAAGAAAAATATTAGTAATACTAAATATGGATTATCAACAGTATTAAATTTAAGACCCGTTGATTATACATTAACCAGCAATAATTTAGAACAAGTAGGTTTTATTGCACAAGAAGTGCAAAAGTTAGTGCCAGAGGTAGTTACGGGTAAGGAAGGTGATTTAGAAAAAGGAGAAACTTTGGGGATTACTTATTCGAGTTTAGTTCCAGTCTTAGCAAAGGCAATACAGGAACAACAAAAACAAATTGAAGAACAAAATAATAAAATAGCATCTCAACAAAAACAAATAGATGAACTAAAAGCGTTGTTCAATAAATTATTAAATCAAAATAAGTCTCCAAAATAAAAGAGAAACATACCTGATTTTCCCCCAAAGATTTCTGAAATTTTTTAAACTACCGAGGATTACTCGGTAGTTTAAAAATGAATATTTAATTCAAGTTTAGCCTCAAGTCCAACTTCAACCAATCGCTGTAAATTAGATAAACGTATTTCTTTAATATCGTTCTCTATTTTTGAAATGTATGACTTTGTTGTGCCTAGTTTTAAGGCTAGTGCTTCTTGCGTCAAGCCCTTTCTCAACCTAGCTTCTTGAAGCATAGCCCCAAGCTTAAAGTTTTCATATCCTTTTTCAAAAGAGTCTCTTTTTTTAGTACCAATTACGCCATAATGATTCTCAATAAATTGATTCAGGGAAATGGTATTATTTTTCGTTTTCATAATTTAATTTTATTTGAATTCTGGCACTAAATTAATTAAAGTTGCCCGAAAGTGCAACTAATTTTAATACAAAATTGAACTCTTCGGAATTCCCGAATAGTTCAAAAGGTCAAGGGTTATTAATAAATTGAACTATCAAGGATTCCTTGACAGTTGGAAGTTTAAAATGCTTCATTAGTTACTTATAATTCAGATTTCATCTTTTTTGACTCCTATTTTAAAGATATGAGTCAGAAAACGCATATTTTGACTCATTTTTGGGTTTATCAATCAATAATTTCAACTTTAATGCTCATTTTTATGATTTTTTGATTGATAAATCGTATATTTATGATTGATAAATAAATGATATGCCAAAGAAAACACCTATAAATGATGCTGAAATAATTCAATTTATTAAGGATAATCCTATGTGCTCCTCTAACGAAATTTTAAATGGATTAGCACTTAATATAAGCATGCCTACACTTAGAAGGAAATTAGTTGATATTAGTGCTCAGGGTTTAGTTGAAGCAATAGGGGAACTAAAAAGTAGAAAGTATCAAGTAAGTCAGGCCTATGATATTATACGCCCAATTAACATAGATCAATACTTTGAAAAGGAGATTGACGAAAGAACAATTCAAACTGGTTTTAATCAACTTTTAATTAGCAATACGCTTCAGCATATTGCTTTATTTAACCCTCAAGAATTTGATTATTTAAATGCTTTACAATCTAAGTTTGTCGCTAATTCCTCCAGACTAAGTCCTGCTGAATATAAAAATGAATTAGAACGTCTAGCTATTGATTTAAGTTGGAAATCTTCACAAATAGAAGGGAACACTTATTCTTTGTTAGAAACAGAAATGCTATTAAAAGATAAACAAACAGCTTCAGGTAAAACTAAAGATGAGGCAGTAATGTTATTGAACCATAAAGCAGCTTTAGATTTTATTATTACCCAGCCTGATTATATTAGTCCATTAACAATTTCAAGTATTGAAGATATTCATAGTTTATTAATAAAGGAGTTAGATATTTCTAGAAATATCAGAAATAACAGAGTTGGTATTTCTGGTACAAATTATAAACCACTTGATAATGAATTTCAGATCAAAGAGGCGTTATTAGAAATGTGTACCATCATTAATGCTAGGGATAATATCTTTGAAAAGGCTTTATTGGCTCTAGTATTGATTTCATATATTCAACCATTCGCTGATGGTAATAAAAGAACTGCAAGAATTATAAGTAATGCAATTTTATTGCATAATCATTACTGCCCAATATCTTTTAGAACAATTGATTCGATAGAATATAAAAAGTCAATGCTTGTATTCTATGAACAAACAAATATTAACTCGTTTAAGAAAATATTTATAGATCAATTTGAGTTTGCAGTGAACACTTATTTTTAATAGCCAAAAATAATAGCCCATTTGGATTGCCGGCTCATTTCATTCGCCGTCATCCCAAATGGGCTCCTTATCCAAAGCCTTTCAAAATCAAACTTTGTTTGCTTTTGGCTTTTTTAACGCTCCCCAACTCTAGAAAGCAAGCTTTCGTCGTTGTGTCGCATTAAAAAAGCCTATCACTTTGTGATAGGCTTTGTAGAGCGTACGGGATTCGAACCCGTATTACCTCCGTGAAAGGGAGGTGACCTAACCCTTAGTCGAACGCTCCATGGTCATCTAGGTTATTAGGGTCGCAAAAATAGGTCGCAAAGGCTTTACTGCCAAACAATTTGGTCATTTTTTTGATGATTTTTGAAATTAGACCTTCAAGCTGCTTGGCTTCTGCAAAGGTTTGTGTCCATATCAATCTTACAAGCTTTGTCGTAATCCTTGTTAATACAGACGCATCAGTGCTTATTTAGGATATTTTTTTAGTCCTTTTTTTAAAAGGATTGTATCTTCGCATCTCTATTAATAAATAAATCGAATATAATGAGTTCAGTAAAAGTGGCAATCAACGGTTTTGGACGTATCGGACGTTTAGTTTTCCGTCAAATTTACAATACACCAGGGATCGAAGTCGTAGCAATCAATGACCTTACTTCTCCAGCTGCTTTGGCACACTTATTAAAGTATGATAGTGCTCAAGGTCGTTTTGATGCGGAAGTAAAATCTACAGAAGATGCAGTAGTGGTGAATGGCCATGCTGTTAAAATATATGCGCAAAGAGATCCTGCTCAAATTCCTTGGGGCGCGCATGATGTGGATGTGGTGATTGAGTCTACTGGATTTTTTACAGATAAAGAAAAAGCCGAATTACATATAAAAGCAGGTGCTAAGAGAGTGGTGATTTCTGCTCCAGCAACAGGCGAAATGAAAACAGTAGTATTCAATACCAATCATGAAATTATTGATGGTACTGAAACAGTGATCTCTGGTGCATCTTGTACCACGAACTGTTTAGCGCCTATGGCAAAAGTGTTAGAAGAACAATTTGGTATCGTGACTGGTTTAATGTTAACCGTGCATGCGTATACCAATGACCAAAATACTTTAGATGGTCCGCATCCAAAAAATGATTTAAGAAGAGCAAGAGCTGCTGCTGCAAACATTGTACCTAATACCACAGGTGCCGCAAAAGCAATCGGTTTAGTATTGCCAAGCTTAAAAGGTAAATTAGATGGATCAGCACAACGTGTTCCAACCATCACTGGTTCTTTAACTGAATTAACAACCATCTTATCTAAGAAAGTAACTGCCGAAGAAGTGAACGCAGCTATGAAAGCAGCAGCGAATGAATCTTTTGGTTACACAGAAGATGAGATTGTAAGTTCAGATATCATTGGTATTTCTTACGGTTCACTATTTGATGCGACTCAAACTAAAGTCATGACACAAGGTGATGTGCAATTAGTGAAGACAGTAGCTTGGTACGATAATGAAATGAGCTATGTAAGCCAATTAGTGCGTACAGTGAAATATTTCGCGAGCAAAATAAAATAAGACTTTTTATATAAGATGCCTTCCTTCGGGAGGGCATTTTTAATTTAGTTCCAACAGCAATCCATTCAAACAGACATAAATTATAACCATGAGTTCCTTTAAAGATTTTTCTTTCGCGGGTAAAAAAGCCCTTGTACGTGTCGATTTTAACGTGCCCTTAAATGAGCAATTTCAAATTACAGATGACACACGTATGCGTGCCACTGTAAAAACAATCAACAAAATTTTAAAAGACGGTGGTAGTGTTATTTTAATGAGCCATTTGGGTAGACCAAAGGATGGTCCTACCGAAAAATATTCTTTAAAACACGTAGTGGCACATTTGTCTGAATTATTAGGTGGCAAGGAGGTGCAGTTTGCCGATGATTGCATTGGTGCAGACGCAGTAAACAAAGCAGCAGCTTTACAAGTAGGCCAGGTATTGTTATTAGAGAACCTAAGATTTTATAAAGAAGAAGAAAAAGGCGACGCCGCATTTGCAGAAAAATTAGCAAAGCTAGGAGATGTCTATGTGAATGATGCTTTTGGTACAGCGCACAGAGCACATGCTTCTACTGCCATCATTGCACAATATTTTGCTAAAGAAAATAGAACCTTTGGTTTCTTGATGGAAGCCGAAGTAGTAAGTGCAGAAAAAGTATTGCACGAAGCACAAAAACCATTTACGGCCATTATTGGTGGCGCGAAAGTGTCGGATAAAATTTTAATCATTGAAAACTTATTGGAGCGCGCTACCGATATCATTATTGGTGGTGGGATGGCTTATACTTTCTTTAAAGCACAGGGCGGTCATATTGGAACATCAATCTGTGAAGACGATCGTATGCCACTCGCTTTAGAAATTTTAGAAAAAGCAAAAGCAAAAGGGGTGCAGATTCATTTGCCAATGGATAATATCATCACCACTGCTTTTTCAAATGATACAGAAAGAAAAAATTGCGAGAGCATGTCTATTCCAGACGGTTGGATGGGCTTGGATATTGGCGAAGCGTCAAGAGCGAATTTTAAAGCAGTGATTTTGGCTAGTAAAACTATTTTGTGGAATGGTCCAATGGGGGTGTTTGAAATGTCCAACTTCCAGGCAGGAACAAAAGCAATTGCCGAGGCGGTAGCCGAAGCAACCGAAAAAGGCGCATTTAGTTTAGTAGGAGGTGGCGACAGTGTGTCAGCCGTGAATCAGTTTGGGTTCAATGAGAAAGTAAGCTATGTAAGTACAGGCGGTGGCGCTTTATTAGAATATTTTGAAGGTAAAATTTTACCAGGTATCGCAGCTATCAAGGGATAAATGGTCGTACTTGAGTAAATTATCTATAAGAACTTGTTAATTATAACCCTTCCCGGCTTCGGGAGGGGTTCTTTTTGTCAGGACTTTCCGTCATAAATCAAGTTTGGTACTTGCTTTGCTCTATCTTTATAAACAAATACAAAAATATGTTACGTAAAAATTTAGGACTATTCATTTTTTTAGGAGTACTCGTAATTTTAATAGGCTATGGTTGCAACGGCTATAATGGCTTAGTAAATCAAGACGAGAATGTAAATCAAGCATGGAATAACGTGCAAAGTGATTACCAAAGACGTGCGGATTTGATCCCGAACTTGGTGAACACTGTTAAAGGAGAAGCAAATTTTGAGCAAACAACTTTACAGAATGTAATTGCTGCACGTGCAAGCGCTACACAAATGAAAGTGGATGCAAAGGATTTGACGCCAGAAAAATTACAACAGTTTCAAGCGAGTCAAGGTCAATTGTCTCAAGCTTTAGGTCGTTTATTAGTGGTTTCAGAGAACTATCCTAATTTAAGAGCAAATGATGCCTTCCGTGGATTACAAGCTCAATTAGAAGGAACTGAAAACAGAATTAAAGTTTCAAGAAACGATTTCAATGCTGCAATTGCTGATTACAACAAAAGAGCAAGATCATTTCCTTTGAATTTATTAGCTGGTATGTTTGGTTTCAAAACCAAAGAAGGATTTAAAGCAGACGAAGGTGCTTCTAAAGCGCCAGAAGTAAAATTCTAAGTCTGTTTTAATCTCCAAACTATCAACACTATGTGGAATCCACTGAATCTATTTAAATCCAAAACGGATAACTTATTGAGCGTCTCGGACAAGCAACTGCTTGTCCAGGCGATTCAAGCTGCTGAACAAAATACAAGCGGCGAGATCCGTGTTTTTGTAGAAACAAGTATTCCTAAAAAGCAGGATGCATTAGAACGTGCTACTGAAATATTTTTCAAGAACAAGATGAACGAAACCAAGGACCGTAATGGTGTACTGGTTTACGTGGCCGTATCGGACAAGAAATTGGCCATTTACGGCGATCAACAAATTCATGAAAAAGTAGGGGTGGAGTTTTGGTACCAACAAGTGCAAGAAATGACGGGTCATTTTAAGCAAGCACATTATGTAGATGGGATGGTTGCTGTAATTGATGCGGTGGGTCATGCATTGAAAGATCATTTTCCATATGATCGTGTAACGGATGAAAATGAATTATCTGACGAAATCATGATGGGCAAATGAGAAAAATAAAATTATTTGGCATATCGCCTTTTGTTTTAACAATCCTTTTCTTTTTACAAGCATTGCTTTTTGCAAACAAGGCACTTGCGCAAAATATCATTGCGAAGCCTAATCCTGCCACCCTTGTGACAGATGTGGCTGGTGTTTTGACGCCAGAACAAAAGCAGGCTTTAGAAAATAAATTGGTGGCCATTGACGATAGTAGTTCCAATCAAATAGCTGTAGTCATTATCCCAAGTTTAGACGGATACCCAAAGGAAGAATATGCTAATAAATTATTAAGAGAATGGGGTATTGGAAGTAAAAAGAATAATGGTGTTTTATTATTAATAGCCGTCAATGATCGCCAAATCTGGATCGAAGTAGGTTATGGATTAGAAGGTGCCATCCCAGATATCACTGCATTAAATATTATTGACAATGATATTAAGCCTGCATTCAAAGCAGGTAATTATTACGAAGGCATTGACCAAGCAACAGACAATATCGCGAAAGCTGCTGTAGGAGAATACAAAGTTGCAAAAGCAAAAAAATCAAAATCTAAAGGAAGTGGAGGATTATTTTTAATCATCTTAATTATCATTTTTGTGATTTTAAAAGGTGGCCGCGGTGGCGGTGGATCCAATATTGGCCGCAGCGGATTTAGTGATGTGGCCACAGGGATGCTACTAGGTTCTCTACTAGGCGGTGGTGGTCGCGGTGGCGGTGGATGGGGCGATAGCGGCGGCGGCGGAGGATTCGGCGGCTTTGGCGGCGGAAGCTCTGGCGGTGGCGGCGCAGGCGGTTCTTGGTAAGACCTTACATTTTTGGCAACACTGCACTCACCACAGCAACCAATTCAGTTTCACCTTTTTGCTTTTTAGCTTTAATGATATCCCCTAGTATTTTAAAATTAAAGTAAGGATCTGTTTGTACTCTATAGCTTTGAGGAATGGCTTCTCTAAATTCAACTATCAAATCAATCCCTTTCTTAAACTTAACAGGATCCGTTGTTTTAATTAATAATTGTGCAAATGGGGCAGTCATTTCAAATTTCTCAGATGACTGAATATTCAATTTAGCATAAGTGTTTGCAACAAAATCAAACATTTGTTCATCACCATATTTAGTAATAATAGTGGTCACTACTGTATTTAATCTTTTCTTCAATGTCTGTTTAGAGAATGCCTTAGCAATGGCAATGGCTTTAGCACTGTCCACAATTTCTAAAGCAGCTAATGCAGCACCTGCCACTGTATAAGAGGAATCATTCACCCATTTTTCATACAATGGGGTAAAACTAGGCTTATTGATTTTACTCAATACATTAATCGCGTCTTCTCTTACAGTGCTCACTTTATCTTTAGCAGCAAGCTCTAAAATTTTTGCTTCCATTGCAGCATCAATAGCAGTTGGATTATAGCTATTTAAAGCAATAGAACGAAGCACATGGAAACTATCTTTAATTGCAGCTTCTATAATGGCTTTGGCTGCAGGATTTTTTAAATTGGTGGATGCTTCATTTGCTGCTTCAAAACGATCCATAAAATTACGCGCATACTTCATTTGATATGCGTATTGTTCTATAGGCTTAGACTCGTCTTTTGCCCACAATAAAATTTTATCATTGTCTACATTCACATTATCTGGTGCCACAGCAGCTGGGAAATAAAAGCTATCCACTTTGTTTTTACTCCATACCTCATAATGGTTGCGATTGCCATTCACATAAACGTCAATGCCTATAGGTAAAGTGAATAATTTATTTTGAGTTTGCGTCTGCTGAATCGTCACCAATACTTTTTGTTGGTCTGCCATGTATTTTTGCTGGATGCGCACATAAGGATGGCCACTACCAAAATACCATTGGTTAAAGAACCAATTTAAATCCTTACCAGTTACTGCTTCAAAAGCCAATTTAAGTTTGATAGCAGAACCGTTTGAGAATTTATTATCCGTTAAATATTTATTCAAAGAAGCAAAGAAAGCGTCATCACCCACCAAGTGTCTTAACATATTTAATATGCGTCCGCCTTTTTGATAACTCACTAGGTCAAATACATCTTCTTGATTTTGATAATAAAAGCGCACTAAATTCTTTTCAGCATCCGAAGGACTACTTAGGTAGTTGCGAAGTCCAGTATAGTTCTCAAATGCACCAGCATCTTTACCTTGGCTATGTTCAAACCAAAGTGTTTGGCTATAGTCGGCAAAGCTTTCATTCACTGTGAGATTACTCCAGCTTTCTGCGGTTACTAAATCTCCAAACCACTGATGAAATAATTCATGTGCAATGGTGCTCTCCCAATTATTACCGTCAACCAATTCTCTTGCATCTTGTTGTACTGCATCGCTATGCAAAGTAGCCGTGGTATTTTCCATGGCACCACTCACATAGTCTCTACCACTAATTTGAGCATACTTAACCCAAGGATAAGCAACGCCTAATTTACTTTCAAAATAGGCAATCATCTGTGGCGTATTGCCATAAATTTTTCTTGCTACTTTTTCATAAGCTCTTTCTATATAGTAACTTACTTCCTTGCCCTTGTAACTATCTTTAATCACGGCATAATCACCAATGCCAATAAAAAATAAATAAGGGGAGTGGGGCAGGTCCATCTTCCAAACATCTTCTCTGAATCCATTTTTTAAATCTGTTTGTTTTACCAATAAACCATTGGATAAACTCACGTATTTACTCGGCACCTTTAAATAAAACTCTTGAGTTGTTTTTTGATTTGTTTGGTCAATGGTTGGAATCCAAACAGAGCTTGCTTCCGTTTCGCCTTGGGTCCAAATTTGTGTAGGCTTGTCTTTATCTGTGCCCAATGGATTAATAAAGTACAAGCCCTTTGCATCTCTTATAGCTTCGCTACCTTTTCCTTTATACTCATTCGGACGCGCAATGTATTTAATATAGATGGTGTAAGACTCTTTTGCAGTATAGGTTTTATCCAAATCAATTTGCAATTGAAGACTATCGTACGTATAAGATAGTTTTACTTTTGTAGTGCCTTTCATCAGCGCCACTTCTTTAACATCCATTGCCTTTGCATCCAATACCAAAGTGTTGGTTGGATAAAAATGTGGTTGCAATTTCAACCATACTTCCCCATTCATTTGGGATTGTTCATAATTAAAACTCGCCACTAATTTAGTATGCTTAAGATTATTTGTCTTAGTTGCGACTGCACGATAGTTTTGTTTCCAGCTACTATCTACTTGCTCTGTTTTAGTTTGCGCATTTAATGTAAATACCAAAAAAAGAGATGCGAATAAGGCTATTTTTTTCATTTGAAAGTGGATTGAATTTATATAACGAAAGGCTTATAATTAAGTTACTAAGTTAGGAATCGATTTTGTTTTGATGCGCTAAATAGTGTGGAATCAAAAAAATTGTAGCTTAGTGGCTCAATTAAATGATTCATGGCAAGGTATTTTATAGAACTTAGTTATGACGGGGCTTTATTTGGTGGATTTCAGATCCAACAAAATGTAGGCACTGTGCAAGGAGCGCTAGAAAACGCCATGGAAACCTTATTTAGATCACCCATTTCATTAACAGGTGCTTCAAGGACGGATGCAGGGGTGCATGCGTATCAAAATTTCTTGCATTTTGACACCGAATTAGAAGTCCTCCCTAAACATGTCTATAATCTAAACGCGATTTTACCCAATTCAGTGGTGGTGAAAGGCCTTTATCTAGTTCCAAATGAGGCGCATAGTCGGTTTGATGCCATCAAAAGAGGGTATATCTACAAGCTTCATCAAAGTAAGGATCCATTTTCAGAGGGAAGATCTTGGTATTATCCATTCCCTTTAGACCTAGATTTAATGCAAACAGCGGCCGACTCCCTATTGAATTACACCGATTTTGAGAGTTTTTCCAAAAAAAATACCCAGGTCAACAGCTTCGAATGTGCCATTACAAAGGCCAATTGGACCAGTTCTGGTACCAATCTCCAATTCGAAATCCACTCCAATCGTTTTCTAAGAGGGATGATCCGTGGTTTAGTAGGCACGATGGTACAAGTAGGAAGGGGTCAAATTAGCATCTATGAATGGCATGAAATTGTTGCCTCAAAGGACGAACAAAGGGTCGATTTCTCTACTCCGGCTCACGGTCTTTATTTATCTCAGATTATCTACCCAGATTTCTTAAAAAAAATTGGGTAACTAGAATCCTTTCTCCTATTGGGTTTGAGCTCATAACTGATAGATAATGAATGGCTTAAACGAAAAAAAATTCAAAATAGTATACAATATATTTGGCTGGCATAAATATCTCCCTATCTTTGCCGCCCGTTAACGATGAAATATCAATAACAGGAGTTCTCTGAAGCAATTATAAAGCAGCATAAAAGTTCAAAAAAACTTTAAAATTAATCCATCAAAATTTGGTGGCTTAGAAATGTGGCTCTATCTTTGCCCTCCCTCTTCAAAAAGGGGTTAGTTCTTGAAATCATATCGGCCTTATTTTGTTGATTATTTTTAATCCTATTTTAAATAATTATTAAATAAAGTTTGGCTTATAAAAATATTGTGTCTACCTTTGCACCCCGCTATGAATAATGGCGCGCAAAAAACACACTAAGATCTTTGAAAGTTTGGAAACAATAGTAACTGATTAATTGAAAAAATCAGGTAAAGGTTATAGCATCAACAGAATTATATCAGACCGTTAATTTCGGATTTATTTGAGATTGATAGTCAT